>PPFU01017448.1_pt1 | contig 10706 bp, 8 predicted proteins | sample 1535991 | NCBI WGS metagenome assembly PPFU01 (sample SAMN04901290, study PRJNA319586) | Hypolithon metagenome, whole genome shotgun sequencing project. | isolation source: Antarctic Hypolithon | place: Antarctica: Miers Valley | collected 2014 | reverse complement strand
GGGTCGTGGCGACGGGCAATCTGCTTGATCAGCGCGAGCTGCTCGTCGATCTCGTCATGGCCGCCCTCGACCTCGACGATCAGCAGCGCCGCACAGTCGGGGTAGCCCGCATGCGCGAAGGCCTCGGTCGCGCGGATGCAGGGGCTGTCCATGAACTCGATCGCGACGGGCAGCACGCCCGCTTCGATGATGTCGGCGACGCAGGCGCCCGCGACCTCGGCGCTGTCGAAGCCGATCAGCACCGGCCGCGCGCCCTCGGGCTTCGGCAGGATGCGCAGCACCGCCTCGGTCACGACGCCCAACTGGCCCTCGGAGCCGCAAACCACGCCCAGCAGGTCGTAGCCGCCGGCATCCATGTGCGCGCCGCCGAGCTCCACCAAGGTGCCGTCCATCAGCACCATCGTGACACCCAGCAAGTTGTTCGTCGTCACGCCGTATTTCAGGCAATGCGCACCGCCCGAGTTCATCGCGATGTTGCCTGCGATGGCGCAGGCCAGTTGCGAGGACGGGTCCGGCGCGTAGAAGAACCCGTCGGCCTCGACCGCGCCGGTCACGCTGAGATTGGTACGCCCGGTCTGCACGCGGATGATGCGGTCGGCATAGTCCGTTTCGAGCACCGCGTTCATCTTCGACACGCCGAGGATCACGCTGTCGGCCGTCGGCATCGACCCGCCGGCCAGCGACGTGCCCGATCCGCGCGGCACCACCGGCACGCGCATCGCGTGGCAGATGCGCAGCACCGCGGCCACCTCGGCCGTGGTGCGGGGCAGCACCACGGCCAGCGGCGCGCAGCGATAGGCGGTCAGCCCGTCGCATTCGTAGGCGCGCGTCTCGACCGGATCGTGGATCACCGCGCCGGCGCCCAGGGCATCCTCGAGTGCGGCGACCACGGCGGGCTTGCGGCTGATCAGGGCGGCATCGGGCTCGGGCATCTGCATGGGCGGACTCCCCTCCGGTCCCAGACTATATGTGATCAGGTGTCCGCCGGGCAAGGTGCGCCGCGCGGCCTCTCCTGGCGTCCCGGCGTTTCCTGGCCCATGCCGGCGGGCGGGCCGGGCCGACGTCGTGATCGCCAGCCCCCGGGCGACGCGCTAGCCTGGCGCCATGCGTCGCGTCAGCCTGATCGCCCTCCTGCCCGCCGCCGCGGCATCCGCCGATCCGGCGGCGGTGACCGATGCGACGGCCACCCGGTCAGGCGACGCGTGGTCCGTCTCGGTCACGCTACGCCACGGCGATACCGGCTGGACGACTACGCCGACGGCTGGCGGATCGAGGCGCCGGACGGCACCGTCGTCGCCACCCGGCCGCTGGCCCATCCGCATGTCGACGAACAGCCCTTCACCCGGTCGCTGCGCGGCATGGTGCTGCCGACAGACCCAAACGGGCTGCGCATCCGCACCAGCACCTCGCCAGAGGGCTGGGCCGCCGAGACCGCACCGCTGACGGTTACGGACTAGCGGCCGCGGCCGCCCGCGCGCGACGGCGCCGTCAGACCGACGATCCAGGCGATCACGCTGAGCAGGGCCAGCCGCAGGACCAGCGCCAGCCCGATCCCGACCTGACGCGCGATCCGCGCCTGCTTCGCCGGCAGCTTGCCCGCGACGATGGAGATGAAGATCAGGTTGTCGATGCCAAGCACGATCTCCATCGTGACGAGCGCCGCAAAGGCGGCCTAGGCGGCCGGGTCGGTCAGCAGGTCCAGCATACGATGTTCGCCCCTTGTCGCACCTTAGGCCCGCGGCCCTCGCCAGGTTCCGATATGCGGAACCCTCGCTGCACGCAATTCGTCCTTGAACCCGTCGTTTTGTTCGAGGTTGCGATTTCGTTTTGTCCGGTCGGCGCGAAATGTTGACACCCGCGCGGTCGCACAAGGCCCTTTTCCCAACGTCAATAATATGGTAAGCTAATGTCAGGACTTCTTGCTACGGGTGCAGTCGCAGCCAGCTTCGCCGTCTCCGCCGCCGGCGCGGCGACGCTGTTCTCGGACGACTTCGATCGGGAGGCACTTCAACTTAACACCACGCTCGACAACTGGACGGTGATCCAGGGATCGGTCGACGTCGTGGGCTGCGCAGGATCCGGGAGATGCGTCGACATTGATGCCGGGCTCGGCGCCGACAATCATGGAGACGAACCAGGTCTTCACGATTACCGCCGGGAACACCCACGACATCATGTTCGCGATACCGAGGGGCAACCAGACGGACCCGTTCACGATCTCGCTGGGCGCGATGGTGCAATCGTATGCAGACTACGATTTTCCGATTTCGGGCGGGTTCGGCTTCGTCGCCGGCGCGAACGAGACGGCGCCGTTAACCTTCGCGTTGAACTCGGTCGCAAACAATAATTTCAGCTACCTCACCAGCATCTCACTGATCGAGACCGTCGCCGACGCGCCCGCCGTGCCGCTGCCGGCCTCGGGCTTGCTGCTGGGCAGCCTCGGCGCGCTGGCCCTGCGCCGCCGCCCCGCCTGAACAGGGCGCGCGAGGGGCGGGGCTAGCGCCGCCCCTCGCGCAGCCAGGCGCCGACGCTCAGCAGCGCCGCGAGGATCAGGAACAGCCAGGCGGGGGCGAGCGGCGTCAGCGTGACGTCGGCGGTCACGTAGGCGCCGCGCGGGGTGATGCCGATCCAGCCGCGCCCCGCCGCCGGCCGCCCCTCACGCACCTCGCGGATATCGGGCACGCCCTCCTCCAGCGCCAGCACGCCGCCATTCGTCGCGGCGACGATCGGCGCCAGCGCATCGCCCGAGGCGACGGTCTGCTCGAACTCGCGCGGGGCGGCGGGGCCCAGTGCGACCACCGCCTCCATCTCGCCCTCGGCCAGCCGGTAGAGCCCGATATCGGGCCCGTCGAACACGGCGCTGTGCCGGCCGGGCGACATCTCGTCCAGCGGCACCACCGTCACCGTGCCGTCGGGCGCCGTCACCTCGACATCGCCGACATCCTCAGCCAGCGTGCGGCGGGTGATCGTCATGCGCTGGCCCTCGGCGGTCGCGGTCAGCGCCTCCTCCTCCAGCTCGGGCTCCTTCATCATCCAGTGCGCCAGCCGGCGCAGCAGCTCCAGCTGCGGGCCGCCGCCCTCGTAGCCGCGCGACCACAGCCAGGCCTGATCCGACGCCAACAGCGCCACCCGCCCCTCGCCCACACGGTCCAGCAGCAGCAGCGGCCGGTCGTCGGCGCCCTCCATGACGACCTGCCCGGCCGTCGGCGTCACGTCGATCTGGCGCATCCACCGGCCCCATGACGGCATCCCGTCGGCACCCTCGGACCCGTCCAGCCCCTCGGTCACCGGGTGACGTTCGCCCGTCTCGGTCACCCGGGGCAGCAGACCGCGGTCGTAGACGCGACCGGTGGGTTCGCCCGGCATGATCTCGGCCAGTGGCGAGCGGTAAAGCGAATCGGCGCCCGCAAAATCGGGACCGGCCGCGATCAGGACCGCACCGCCGTCCATCGCGTATTGCCGCACGTTATCGAGGTAGAGCGGCGGCAGGATCCCGCGGCGCTTGTAGCGGTCGAAGATGATCAGGTCGAACTCGTCGATCTTGTCGAGGAACAGCTCGCGCGTCGGGAATGCGATCAGGGACAGCTCGTCCACCGGCACGCCGTCCTGTTTTTCGGGCGGGCGCAGGATGGTGAAATGCACCAGATCGACCGAACTGTCGGATTTCAGCAGGTTTCGCCAGGTCCGTTCGCCCGGATGCGGCTCGCCCGAGACCAGGAGCACGCGCAGCCGGTCGCGCACGCCGTTGATCTGCACGACGGCGGCGTTGTTGCGGTCGGTGAGTTCGCCGTCCAGAACCGGGGTGGCGATCTGGATGACGTTCATGCCGCCATGGGGCAGCGTCAGCGGCAGTTCCATAGGGCGGCCGACCGGCACGCGGAACGGCATCGGCTCGCCACCGTCGATGGCGATGGTCAGCTCGGCGTCGTCGCCGATACCGGGCGGCACGGCGCCCTGGTCCTCCAGCCGCAGCGTCAACGTCACCGGCTCGTCGATGATGGCGAAAGCGGGCGCCCTGGCCACGACCAGCCGGCGGTCCCAATCGCCGGCGCGGCCGGTCAGCAGCAGATGCAGGGGAGCTGGCAGCTCCGGTGCCCGCTCGACGTCGTGCAAGCGCCCGTCGCTCAGCAGTATTGCGCCGGCCAACCGGCCGCGCGGTTCCTCGGCCACGGCACGGGACAGCGCGGTCATCATCAGCGTGCCGTCGTCGCCGCCCCTGCCCCCGTCGCCGTCGCCGTCGACGTCGCCCCCGTCGCCATCACCGAAGCGCACCACCCGCAGGTCCACCCCCTCGATGCCGGCGATCTCGCGCTCCAGCGCCGCCTGCGCCGCGGCCACCTGCGCCGGTCGGTCGGAAATGCGCTGGCTGGCACTGTCGTCGACCAGCAGCACGACGATGTCGGTCAGGGCCTCGCGGTCCTCGCGTTGCAGTGACGGGTTCGCCAGCGCCGTCACCAGCACCGCCCCCGCCAATCCGCGAAGCCACCAGCCCGACAGACCGCGCCAGACCGCCAGCGCCACGACCAGCGCCGCGATCGCGGACGCCGCCCCGATGGCCACCCACGGGACCAGCGGGTCGAAGACGACGCTATCCATCACCCATTCTCCAAGGTACCCGGCCGACATGCCACCGCCCGGCCCGCCGCATGATTCGCTGCCGAGTCTTCATCCTGCCGAGATTATCCAGGCGGTGCGGGGGCATCCCCCGCGCCGCCCGGACCCGCGCCGGGTCGTCCGCGGACACACCGTCATTGCCCCAGCCGGTCCAGCAGGGCCGGCACGTGGACCTGGTCGGATTTGTAGTTGCCGGTCAGCACATGCATCGTCAGGTTCACGCCGAAACGCAGCGCGATCTCGCGCTGGCGCTCGCCGGCATAGCCGCGCCCGACCGGAAACAGCGGGTTGCCGCGGGCGTCTACGGCCCAGGCGGCGGCCCAGTCGTTGCCGCCGATGACCACGGGGGTCACGTTGTCGTTGAGGTTGCGGAACGGCATCCCCTCGACCTGCTCGGCATCGGGCGGCGCGGCCTCGACCCAGACGTCGCGGCCCGGATAGCGGCCGGGAAACTCCTGGAGAAGATAGAAGGTGCGGGTCAGCACATGGTCGGGCGGGATCGGCTCCAGTGGCGGAATGTCCAGCGGTGCGGCCAGGCGCTGCAGGGCACGCCCGTTGGGCGAGGCGGCACCATATCCCGCCACGTCTGCGTCGCGCGTGTCGAAGACGATCATGCCGCCGGTGCGAAGATAGCTGTTCAGACGCGAATAGGCCTCGTCAGATGGCGTCGGCTGGTCCGGCGTGACGGGCCAGTAGAGCAGCGGGAAGAATGCCAGTTCGTCCGTTTCCACGTTCACGGCGATGGGTTCCGACGCCTCTATGCTGGTGCGCGCGAACAGCACGTGCGTCAGCCCGCGCAGGCCGGCGGCGGCGATGCGATCGATCTCGGCGTCGCCGGTCACGACGTGGGCCAGCACCGCCTCGCCCGCCGCAGCAAGGGCGAAGTCGTCGCCGGGCCGCGGCGCGTCGCCGTCCTGCGCCATCGCCGGCGTGGCCAGGAGAAGGGCAACGAGCGCGACGCCCCCAACCGCTCCCGCCACCGTCCCCGCCGCCCTGCCCGCGAGCGTTCCCGCCGCCCTGCCCGCCACCCCGCCCGCCGTCGCCGGTCCGCGCGTTGGGCCGGCCCGCGGTCCGCGCAGGCGCCCGCCCAGCGCCAGCGAGGCCAGCACGTCCACCGCCAGAGCAAGGATCGCCGCCGTCAGCAGCGTGCCCTTCAGCGCCGTCTCGCGTGGCACCGCGATACCCTCCACCGGCACCCGGGCCGGCCAGACGGTCGGCTCCAGCACCGCATCGGGCCCCATGACGTTCAGCGCAATCCGTCGGTCCGAACCGGCATAGAGGCCCGGCGGTGTCTGCGGCCCGGGCTCGGCCACCGCCAGCGCCGCGCCGTCGATCCCGCCGAGGTCGGCCGTGTCGGCCGCGTCGCGCACCCGCCCGAACGCATCGAGCACGACGTCGGGCGTCCAGACCGTGCCGGCGAGGTCCGTCGCCTCGGGCTGTGCCGGGCGGGTCGAGACGGCAAGTCGTTCCAGCATCTGGACGAACAGGCCCGACAGCGGCAGCGTCGACCAGTCCGCATTGGCCGTGACGTGGAACAGCACGACCTGCCCCGCGCCCAAGGCCTTGCGCGTGATCAGTGGCGTGCCGTCCTCCAGCGAGGCGATGACCCGCGCGGCGAGGTCGGGATCCGGCTGCGCCATCACCTGCGCGCTGACCGTCACATCACCGGGCACCGCCAGCCCCGCGAAGGGCGAGCCATCGGCGAAGGGGCGCAGGCGCTTCGCGTCGCCCCAGCTCATCGCGCCGCCGACGCTGCGCCCGCCGGCGCGCAGTCGCACCGGCATCAGCGGGTCCGCCGCATCGCGGCCCACGTCGCTGGCGGCCAGACGCGGGCCCGCAAAGCGGACCAGCAGGCCGCCCCCCTCGACCCAGTCGGCCAATCGTGCCTGTTCGTCGCCGGTCAGCGTGGCGACATCGGCCAGCACGATCACGTCAGGGTTGGCCGGCAGAACGTCCGTGATGGCACCGTCGATCAGGTCGGCCACCGGCGCCAGCGCCTGTTCGAGGTAATGCGTGGGCGACAACAGGCGCAGGCCCTCGCGGTCGTCGCGCCCGGCGATCAGCGCGACCTCGCGCCGGCGCAAGGCATCGTCGGTCAGGCTTACGGCCGCAGCCGAACGCACGCCCTCGAGAGTGAAGCGCGTGACGCGGTTGCGCAGCTCGGCCGGAAGCGTAAGGGCGATCTCCGCCGCGCGTGCGCCGTCGGCAAAGCGGGCGTCGGCGCGCGCCAGCACCCGCTCGACGCCGTTGGGGTCCAGCCCCTCGGCGGTGATGACGACGTCGCGCGGGCCATCGTCGCTGGACCGCTGCACGCCGAGAGCTATCACCCCGTCCGCGAAAGTAGCAGGCTGCAGCCCCAGCGTGTCGCGCGGCGATTCCACCACCCGCACCGATCCGCGCGCCTCCAGCGCCGCCAGCATGTCGTCCCGGCCGGCGCGGGCGAGCCCGTCCGAGAGCCACAGCGTATCGAACGCCCCGTCCTGCGCGGCGATCCAATCGGCGGCATCCGCGACGGGCGCCCAGGCCGCGGGCGCAATGCCGGGCAAGCGTGCGTTCCACGCGCCGGGCGCCTGGAAGGCAAGCGCCCCCGTGGGCGGATCGGTCAGGGTGGCGACGGCGACGGTGCGCTGGTCTTGCGCGGCCTCGTCCAGCGCGACGCGCACCCGCTCGATCCGGCGCGGCCAGTCGGCGGCGTCGGCCCAGGTGCCGTCGAGCAAGATCAGCAGCGGCCCGTCGCCCGCCACACGGTCCTGCGGGTTCAACACCGGCCCCGCAAAGCCCGCGATCACTGCCGCCACGGCCAGGGTGCGTAGCAGCAGCAGCCACCAGGGCGTGCGGTCGGACTGATGGTCGTCGTCGGTCAGCCCCAGCAGCAGCGCGACGCCCGGGAACATCCGCCGTACCGGTGCAGGCGGCACGGCGCGCAGCAGCAGCCACAGGATCGGCAGCGCGAGCAGCCCCAACAGCAGCCAGGGCGCGAGAAAGCCGATGGGGCCGACGATCCACATGTCAGTGCCGTTCCAGCGCGGTGTAGAGCCACAGCAGCGCGGCATTGGCGGGGTCGCCGGTATGGTGGCAGGCATACTGCCAGCCGGTCGCGCGCGCCAATCCGCGCAGTGCGTCCTTGCGGGCCGCCAAGCGCTCCAGATAGCGCGTGCGCAGGTCGCCGGCCTTCATCGTCTCGTGCAGCAGCGATCCGCCGACCGAGGTGAAGACGGTGCGCCCGTCGAAGGGAAACGCCTCTTCCTGCGGGTCAAGCACCTGCACCACCGCGCCGCGCACGCCCCTGTCGGCGGCGGCGGTCAGCGCCTGCTCGACCGGCGCCAGTTCGCCCATGAAGTCCGACAGGAACACCGCGCGGCTACGCGACGGCAGACCACGTATCTCGGGCGCGCCATAATCGTCGGCACCGTCCGACGCCAGCGCAGCCGCGATCCGCATGACTTGCAGATCGCCCGCGCGGGGTGGCAGGGCGTCGCCGGTCAACCCGACCCGTTCGCCGCCGCGTACGAGCAGGATCGCCGCCGCCAGCGCCAGAACGCGCGCGCGCGCCGCCTTCTGCGGCAGGCCCGCGCCGGAGGCGAAGGCCATCGACTGCGCGCCGTCGACCCAGAACATCACCGACTGCGCCGCCTGCCACTCCTTCTCGCGCACGAAGTGGCCGTCCGACCGGCCCGAGCGGCGCCAGTCGACCGCGCGCGACTCGTCGCCCGGGACCATCGGGCGGTATTGCCAGAACTCGTCGCCCTGCCCCGCGCGGCGCCGGCCGTGCTGGCCAAGCTGCACGGTGCGCGCCAGATGCCGCGCGTCAGCCAGCAACGCCGGCAACGGCCCGGCAAGCCGTTCCGCATCCGAGCGAAGATCGGCGGCAAAGCTCATGCCGCGGCCCGCCGCGGCACCTGGGGAACGGCCGGACCGCAAAGCGGCGGCAGGCGGCATCCGATGCGCCGGCTCGTCGCGCGGCGGGGCGTCATGCGGCGGCCGGGATGCGCGTTGCGCCCTCGGTGACCTGCGCGATGAGGCCGGGCAGCGTCTCGCCCCGCGCGCGGGCGGCGAAGGACAGCGCCATCCGATGCGAAAGAACAGGGGCCGCCATCGCCGCCACGTCCTCGACCGACGGCACCAGCCGCCCGTCCAGCAGCGCGCGGGCGCGGACCGTCAGCATCAGCGCCTGCGCCGCCCGCGGCCCCGGGCCCCAGCCCACCGCGTCGCGAACCGCCTGCGGCGACGACGGGTCGCCGGGCCGGCAGGCACGCACCAGATCGAGGATCGCCTCCACCACCGCGTCGCCCACCGGCATCCGCCGCAACAGCACCTGCGCGGCCAGCAATTCGTCCGCCGTAAAGACGGCATGCGCCTTGTCGTCGGCCACGCCTGTCGTCGCCATCAGGATGTCGCGTTCGGTGTCGCGGTCTGGATAGGGCACGTCGATCTGCACCAGGAACCGGTCCAGCTGCGCCTCGGGCAGCGGGTAGGTGCCCTCCTGCTCGATCGGGTTCTGCGTGGCGAGGACGTGGAACGGCACGCCCAGCGCATGCGGCTGGCCGGCGACGGTGACCGATTTCTCCTGCATCGCCTGAAGCAAGGCGGATTGGGTGCGCGGACTGGCGCGGTTGATCTCGTCCGCCATGAGGAGCTGGCAGAAGATCGGCCCGCGGATGAACTTGAACGCCCGGCTGCCATCGACGCCCGTTTCCAGCACCTCGGACCCGAGGATGTCGGCCGGCATAAGGTCGGGCGTGAACTGCACGCGCGCGCCGTCCAGGCCCATGACGGTGCTCAGGGTGTCGACCAGCCGGGTCTTGCCGAGGCCGGGCAGACCAATAAGCAGCCCATGACCGCCACACATCAGCGCACTCAGCACCAGGTCCACCACCTGCTCCTGCCCGATGAAGCGGCGGGTGATGCTGTCCTTGGCATCGCGCAACCGGTCGCCCAGCACCTCGATCTCGCCCAGCAGGATCTCCGCCTCGGCCATGACAACGCCCCTCGTTCGGTGATATCGCGATGTGGCACCAGATAAGCCGCCGGGCACAATCGGCAAAATCATAGGGCGGACAATTGATCGTGACACCCGACGCAAACGGTCTTGAAGACAGCGCGCGTGCCACATCGAAAGGCGGTCTTCCACCGGTGCACCTGTGGGATCCGCCGTTCTGCGGCGATCTCGACATCCGCATCGCCGCGGACGGAACATGGTTCTATCTTGGCACGCCGATCGGCCGGCCGGCACTGGTGCGCCTCTTCGCCGGCATTCTGAAGCGCGAGGGCGACCGACACTTTCTGGTCACGCCGGTCGAGAAGGTCGGCATCGTCGTGGACGACGCGCCCTTTCTGGCCGTCGACTGCGAGATCGGTACCGAGATCACCTTCACCACCAATATCGGCGATATCGTGACCGCCGGGCCTGACCATGCCATAACCGTGCCCCACGACCCGACAGGCGCCCCCCGGCCCTACCTGCATGTGCGGCGTGGGCTGATGGCGCTGATCGACCGCAAGACGTTCTACCGGCTCGTCGATGCCGGCGTGACCCGGCGCCACGACGGAACCGACTGGTTCGGCCTGCTGTCCGGCGGCACGTTCTTCCCGATCCTGCCGGCCGCGGCGATGGTATAGCGGCGGCGCCCCGGACTGTGCGTCGCGGAGGTAGCCTCGCGTGGCGTCCCGGTCGCGTCGCCGTCGTCGCCTGTATCGTCAGCAGCGAACCGCCCGCTCAACAACAGGCGGCGGGCGCTTTCCGGCCGCTGCGTTCCCAGCGATACCGTCGATCCGCCGCCGACGCGTGGCATCGGTGCGCGCGGACTTCAGCCATTCGAGCGTGCCGCGCCGAACATTGGGCGGAAAGCGGTCCCAGACCCCGCGCAGGTCGCCTAGCGTTTCGGCCAGGTCGCCCGGCACCTCCAGACGCTCGACGTCGGCGAGGAACGACCACATGCCGTTCGCCTGTGCCGCCGCGATCCTCGCCTCGCCCGTTGGTGTCATCGCACCGCTGTCGCGGGCGCGCGTGACCAACCGCTTGTTGAGCGCGGACCAGGCCGATCGGTCATTGCGCGGCGAGACGAGGATCGCCGTCCGCGCCGCATCGACCT
>PPFU01009718.1_pt1 | contig 10707 bp, 13 predicted proteins | sample 1535991 | NCBI WGS metagenome assembly PPFU01 (sample SAMN04901290, study PRJNA319586) | Hypolithon metagenome, whole genome shotgun sequencing project. | isolation source: Antarctic Hypolithon | place: Antarctica: Miers Valley | collected 2014 | reverse complement strand
ATCCAACCGCCAACGCCAAAGGGGCCGCGCCTTGCGGCGCGGCCCCCGGTAGCGTTGCGAGGCGCCCAGTGGGCGCCGCGAGCCTCAGGCCTGAACGCGGCGGCGAACCATCGCGAAGGCGGCGATGCCACCCAGCAGCAGCGGCAGACCGGCCGGCAGCGGGATCGGCGCGATGTCCTCGGGCGGCGTGGCGATGAACAGGCTGTAGGAGCCCACCGCACCGTCGCCGGACAACGAGAAGCGGTAGCTGGACTCGCTGACGTCGAAACCGCCGCCCGTCACGTCGCCGAACCCGAAAATCTGCAGGCCGATCGCGTCGTCTTGGACCACCTCGGTCGACGTGATTTCGAAACTGAAGTCACCAAAGGTGAAGCTGGTGCCGACATTGCCGGTGTCGGGCTTCGCCAAGGCGATCAGGCTGAACGGCGAGGTTCCGGTCTCGATGCCGGCATAGTCACCCACGCCACCAGCGCCGAAGAAGCTGGTAACGTTGATCGTGTCGCCGGCGCCCACCGACGAGCCGTCATCGGTCGCATACCGGCCGCCGAACGACACCTGCCCCATGACAGTCGCAGCGGACGCCACCCCCGTCGAGGCCGCAAGTGCGAGCGTTGCGACTTTCAAATACGAAATCATTAGATATCCCTTCGTCAGTTGTTCGTTGCCGTGTGTCTGTATCAGACAGGTGAGAGTTGCAAACCTTAAACTTTCCGGCTGCCACATTCCTTCCCGACCAACCCGCGATGACGTGTTTGTATCCCATGCTATGTGCAGTTTTAGTGAAAATTGCAAGTTTCTGGTTAAAAAAGCCGCATCAAACGAACCGTTGCGCCCTCGGGGGGCAGGGTCGGACGCCCCGTTCCCCGCTCTGATGCGCCCCGCGGACCGGGGCGGAGCAGCCATGATCCGATATCAGAAACCACTTTTCCCCAGATCACAACCCCCGGGTGAACCGCATCTCCTGCGTTGCACCTAGAACGCAGGCGCTACTCTGGTTGTTGCAGCAGCCGGCTGAGCGTGGCCGAATCAGGCAGGCCAGTCTGGGGCAGCCCCTCCGTCGCTTGATAGGCGGTCAGCGCCTCGATCATTTCGCCGTCGTACCCCGATCCGCCGGCGTCCAGCGCGTCGCGCTCCGTCAACGCCGCGCGCACGCTGTCGATCACGCTGGGATAAACGGCAAGCGACTGCCCGGCGTTCTCGATCAGGATCTGGTCTTCGGCCTCGACCATGCGGTTGGGCCGCAGATAGCTGAGATACGCCACCGTCGCCTCGACCACGCGCGCCTCGGGCTGCTGCTGGCAGAAGGCGTCGATCTGGGCCATCGTCAGTTCGATCGACTGCCACGGTGTCAGGTCGTGGGTATCCTCCTCGTAGGCGTTGGCGGCGCTGAGAAACCCGCTGACCCATGCGGCGATGGCAAGATAATCCTGGCGATCCTCGGCCCGCGACGTGATCGCCTGCTGGCAACTCAGCGATCCGGGCCCCTCGACGGCACCGGTCTGTGCAGCGGCGGGCCCGGTCAGGACGGTGGCAGTCAAAAACAGTCCGGCAATCGTTCGCATCGGCCGCAGCCTCCCTTGGTCATTCGGTGCTTGGTCCGTTCATCGAACCGGTCACTAGCCCAGTCGCCAACGTCGGCGACGGTTCCGTTTAGGCACAAGACGGTTACCGATCATGAGCGTCCGCCGCGCCCTGACGCAAGTCCCGTGCGTCAGGCGTCGGACTTGGCGGGGAACAGGTCGGTCAACGCTGCGCTGACGATGCGGTGCACCTGCGGGCGGCTCTGGCCGGCGAAGGGCAGCGGGCGGCAGACCTCCATCGCGGCGATGCCGACGCGGGCGGTCAGCGCGCCGTTCACGATGCCCTCGCCGAACCGCCGGCTGACGCGGGTAAGCAGCGATCCGCCGGCCACTGCGCCGATCAGGTCGTCGCCCACGGCGACTGCGCCGGTGGCGACGAGGTGGGTTAGCACCGCCCGCGCCAGACGCCACGATCCCAGCGTCCCGGCCCGCCCGCCATAGATCTCGGCGATGCGGCGGATCATCCGCAGGTTGCTCGTCAGCGCGGCGAACACATCGGCGAACGCGATCGGTACCAGCGCCGTCACCGCCGCCACCTGCCGCGCCGCGGCCTCCACCTCGGCCCGCGCGGCGCCGTCGAGCGGGGCGAGAAGCTCGGCCTCGGCCATGCGGAACAGGGTGTCCGCATCGAAGGCATCGCCCGTCAGACGCGCGATCCGGTCGCGCCCCCAGCTCAGCGCCGCGCGGTCGGCATAAAGGACGGTCAGCCGATCCACGACGCTGCGCGCCGCCGCCAGATCGTTGGCGGCCAGCGCCGCGGCCGCGGCCTTGTGCACCGCGTCGAGCCGCGTCAGGCGCGCCAGGGCCGCCAGTTCGCGTGCGATGATGGCGAGGCAGACGGCGGTGAACGCGACCAGCAGCGCCACCGCCACCCAGCCCAGCACCGGCACCGAGGCGATCAGCCCCGACAGCGCCGCCCAGCCCAGCGCCCCCGCGCCGAACGCGATCAAGGCGCCCAGCAGCCGCCAGAACCAGCGCCCCAGCAGCGAGCCGCGCCGCGTCGCCAGCGCCGCCATCGTGCGCATGGCCCGCCCGGTCGGCGGCCCCTCCGCGATGTCGGGCACCGGCGCCGCGGCGGCGGGCGACGGCGCCGCGGCGCCCGGGTCGTCCTCAATCAGTACCGGCCGCCTGCCCGCCATCGGTGGCCCCCTATCGTCAACCCAGTGCACCCGTGCGCGGCAATGCCGCCGGCGAGGCAGCGGCCGTGCGCGCCCGCGGGCCCGCCGCGGCCCGTTCGGCGCGTCCATTCCATCGCGACCGACGCGACCCGTTCGGCCGGTCGGACCTGTCCCTCCGGTCGCAGCCAGCGCGCCGCTAATCGTCGCGGTGCGCGATGGACTCGTCGTTATTGTTCGAGATCTCCTCGGTGCCGCGAATGTTCTTCGTCCCCTGCTCGTCGATCGCGAAGTTGTCCTCGCCGTTCGGCGGCACGTCGAACTTGCCGCCCACCTCGCCCTGCGTCTTCTTCTTGCTGCCGAACGGGTTGTCGCGCCCGCCCGGCGCGCCCTTCTCGCGGTGCGGCGGGGCGCCCTTGCCCGACCGCGCGCCGCCCGATTTCTTGTAGTCCATCCGTCCGTTCTCCCGCAGTGTTCGGCAGGCAGTTAGGGTCGCGCGGCGCCCCCGGCAAGCGCCACGGTCAATGCACGTTCGCCACCTCGGCCAGGATCGCGAAGTAGAAGGACGCGCTCGCGACCAGAACGAAGACATGCCAGATGGTCGTGTGAAACGGCAGCGACTGCCACAAGTAGAACGCAACGCCGAGGGTGTAGAGCGTGCCGCCGAGCACGACGAGGCGCCGCGCCTCGGGCGCCAGCGCGGCGACAACATCGGCCCCGGCATAGACCCCGATCCAGCCCATCCCGAGATAAAGGACCAGGCCCAGCCATCGCAGGCGGTCGGGCGCCAGCACTTTCAACGAGGTGCCGCCGAGTGCCGTGCACCAAAGCCCGATCAGCAAAGGCCCGCCGCTGCCGGCGGCCGCGCCCGACAGCGCCACGAGCGGCGTAAAGGTGCCCGCGATCTTCATGAAGATCGCCGAATGATCGAGCCGGCGCCATATCGGCGTCCAGCGACCCGTCTGGGTGACGTTGTAGAGCGCCGAAAACCCCAGCATCGCCATCAGGCACGCCCCATAAAGGGCGACCGCCGCGATGCTCGCGCCGTCGCCACGCTGGGTCACGACGGCATGGATCAGCACGGGCACGCCCAGCGCCGCAAGGCCGAGGCCGCCCCAGTGCACCGCCGCGTCGCTCAGCCGTTCGGGGCGCGAGTAAAGAGCTCGTTGTGCGAAGGCCTGGATCATGACCGGTCGTGCTCCACGTGACCGTGCACCGCCGCATCGAGGGGCCGTTCGGGGGGCGAATGGACGGTCCGTCGCGCAAAATCCTGGATCATGACAGATCGTTCTCCAAGGCACCGAAGCATGCGCCCTTGGGCATCATCGCGCCGGCAGTGGCTGTCCCATCGCGGCCGCGGTGCCGAACGCCTCAGGAATCGCCGAGGTCCCGCCCAGGATCGCGTCCGCCATGGTCTGCGCGACGCCGGGTGCCATGCCGAAGCCGATCTTGAACCCGCCATTGGCGATCCAGTTCCCGGGCCGGCCCGGCCAGGGGCCGAGCAGCGGCGCCCGGCTGCGCGCCCGTGGCCGCACGCCGGCCCAGCGCGCCACAACCGGCGCATCGGCCAAGGCCGGCACGGCCGCACGCGCCCGCGCGATCACCGCGTCGAGCGCGGCATCGGTGCTTGACGGGTCGTCGAAGGACGGCTCGGACGTCGACCCGACGCCGACGGTCCCGTCGTCATGCGGCACGATGTGGACGCCATCGGCAAAGATCTGCGGCGCCCCGCCCAGGTCATGCGCGAGCAGGGCCGCCTGACCCTTCACCGCGACGCCGACCGGGCGCCCGAACCACGCCGAGAGCGCGGCCAACCCCTGTGCGCCCGTCGCCCAGACCACGGCGCCGGCGTCCGGTGCTTCCGGCACCACCGGCACGCCCTGCGCCGCCAGCGCGGCCGCCAGCGCATGGCAGGCCTGCCGGGGATGGATCCGTGCCGACAGCGTGTCGCGGATCAACCATCCCGTGGGCGATGCCGGCGCCCAGTGGCCGCAATCCTCGGCGCGGACCACATCCCAGACGGCAGCGCCGCCCCACAGCGCCGCCGCGCCGGCCGACCGCGCGCGTGCCCGGTCCAGCGCGGCCGCGTCGGCGATCGGCTGCAGCCGTCCGGTCCGGGCATAACCCGCGGACAGCCCGCCGGCGGCTGCGACCCCGGCCCAGAAGGTTGGCGCCGCCAGCAGGCTGTCGAGCTGGAACGCCTTCTTTTCGTTCCAGCCCTCGGGGACATGCGGTGCCAGCGCCCCCACCACGCCGCCGGAGGCGCCCGCGCCGGCGCCGGCGGGATCGACGACGCGCACGCGCGCGCCGCGCTGGTGGCAGGCCCAGGCGATGGCGAGGCCGAACACCCCCGCCCCCCTTACCAACACGTCGATCGGCTGCGCCACGCTCGCTCCCCCGGATTGCCGACGGTCCGATGCATCGGCGCCCCGAATGGCCGCCGGCGCCAGATTGCCAACGGCGCAGGCCGCCCCCATGGTGCGCTGCGCCGACAGGGGAGCCTATCGCAGATGACCGACCTGCACCATGTGCCCACGGGTTTCGCCAGACCGGCGTGGGAGGGCGACGTTCCCGTTTCGGTTCAGCATGCGGACCCTTACTATGCGCGTGCCGACGGACTGGCCGAAGCGCGCCATGTGTTCCTTGCGGGCAACGACCTGCCGGCGCGCTTCCGCCCGGGGTTCGCAATCGCCGAGCTGGGGTTCGGCACCGGGCTGAACGTGCTGGCCGCATGGACGGCATGGCGTGCGGCCGCGGTGCAAGGCCCATTGCGCGTCGTCAGCTTCGAGATCGCCCCGATGGCCTGCGACGACATGGCGCGCGCACACGCCGCCTTTCCCGAACTCGCCGCGATGTCGGCGGCGCTGCTGCGCGACTGGCCGACCGCGCCCGACGGGGCGCTGCGGCTGGCGCTGGACGATCTGGAGCTTACGGTCATCGTCGGCGACGTGCGCGACACGCTGCCGGCATGGCGGGGCGTCGCGGATGCCTGGTTCCTCGACGGGTTCGCACCCGCCCGAAACACCGAGATGTGGGGGGCCGATGTCCTAGATTGCCTCGCGCGCCGCACCGCGCCCGGCGGCACCGTCGCGACCTACAGCGCCGCCGGCCATGTCCGGCGCGCACTGGAGACCGGCGGGTTCGACGTCGCGCGCGTCAGCGGCTGGGGCGCCAAGCGTCACATGACCCGCGCGGGGCTGCGCGCCGACGCCGCCCGGCCCGAGGGTGCCGGCCCGCGACGCGACGCGCCCGAGGCGGCGCCGTCCCGGCGGACCGCCCGCGCGGCTCCCGCCGCCAGGCCAGCACGGCCTCGATGAACGACGAGACGCGGCGCGGCACCCTGTTGATGACGGCGACGATGGCGATCTTCGCGGCGCAGGACGGCGTCTCGCGCCACCTGGCCGGCGAATACAACGTCCTGATGGTCGTAACCGTGCGCTACTGGTTCGCAGCAGTTTTCGTCGTGGCGCTGGCGATGCGGCGCGGCGGCGTCCGCGCTACGGCGGCGACCGCGCAGCCGGCGTTGCAGATCGCCCGCGGCCTGCTGCTGGCCGTCGAGATCTGCGTCATGGTGCTGGCATTCGTCCTGCTGGGCCTGGTCGAGGCGCATGCCATCTTCGCCTGCTATCCGCTGATCGTCGCTGCGCTGTCCGGCCCGGTCCTGGGCGAACGGGTGGGACCGCGCCGCTGGGCGGCCATCGCGGCGGGGCTGATCGGCGTGCTGGTCATCCTGCAGCCGGGCAGCGCCGTGTTCTCGCCCGGAGCGTTGATCGCGATCGCGGCGACGGCGATGTTCGCCGTCTACTCGTTGATGAACCGCTATGCGGCCCGGCGCGACACGGCGGCCACGTCGTTCTTCTGGACTGCCACCGTCGGTGCCGTGGCCCTGACACCGCTGGGTCTGTGGTACTGGCAGCCGATGAGCGCGGCGGATTCGGTCTGGATGGCGTTGCTCTGCGTCACCGGTGCCTCGGGCCACTACCTGCTGATCCGGGTCTACGAACTGGCCGAAGCGGGCGCCGTCCAGCCCTTCGCCTATCTGCAACTGGTGTTCGCCAGTGCCATCGGCGTCGTCGTGTTCGGCGACGTCATCGCGCCGCACGTTCTGGCGGGCGGCGCGATCGTCGTGGCGGCGGGGGTGTTCACCCTGCTGCGCGGGCGCCGCGTGGCGCAGCGCTAGGCGGGACCAGCCGCGTCAGGCGGCCGCCTCCTCCGCCTCGAGCCGGGCCTTGTCGCCCGCGCCCTTGGCGGACACGTCGCGGTCCACCAGTTCGATGATCGCCATGGGCGCCATGTCGCCGTAGCGGAACCCGGCCTTGAGGACACGCACGCAGCCGCCCGGCCGGGTGGCGTAGCGCGGGCCCAGCACGTCGAACAGCTTCTCGACATGCATGTCCTGCTTCAGCCGCGCGGCGGCCTGCCGGCGGGCGTGCAGATCGCCCCGCTTGCCGAGGGTAATCAGCTTTTCGGCGATGCGCTTCAGCTCCTTGGCCTTGGGCAGCGTCGTCTTGATCTGTTCGTGTTCGATCAGCGAGCCGGCCATGTTGGCGAACAGGGCCTTGCGGTGTTCGTGGGTCCGGTTGAGGCGGCGGTAACCGCGGGCGTGGCGCATGTGGGTCTCCAGTGCTTTTGCTTTGTCCGGCGGTCAGATGCGTCTCTGCCGCTCTCCTTGGGGCGGGATTGCCCAGTCCGTGATTGCTGCGGGACCGACGACCGCGCAGCTGACGACGCGGCGGAACCATCAGGCCCCGCCGCGCGGCGTTTCAGAAGTTGTCCTCGAACTTCTTGGCCATGTCCTCAATGTTCTCGGGCGGCCACTCCTCGACATCCATGCCAAGGTGCAGGCCCATGCCGGACAGCACTTCCTTGATCTCGTTCAGCGACTTGCGGCCGAAGTTCGGCGTGCGCAGCATCTCGGCTTCGGTCTTCTGGATCAGATCGCCGATGTAGACGATGTTGTCGTTCTTCAGGCAATTGGCCGAGCGGACCGAAAGCTCAAGCTCGTCCACCTTCTTCAGCAGCACCGGGTTGAACTCCAGCCCGTCGTCGACGTCGCCGCGCGACGCCTGGTCAGGCTCGTCGAAGTTGACGAAGATGCTCAGCTGGTCCTGGATGATCCGTGCGGCATAGGCGACGGCGTCGTCCGGGCTGACCGACCCGTCAGTCTCCAGTTTCAGCGTCAGCCGGTCGTAGTCCAGCACCTGACCCTCGCGGGTCGGCTGCACGTCGTAGCTGACCTTCTTGACCGGCGAATAGATCGCGTCGATCGGGATCAAGCCGATGGGTGCGTCCTCGGGCCGGTTCTTTTCGGCCGCGACGTAGCCCTTGCCGGTCGCGACCGTGAGCTCCATGAACAGGTCCGCGCCGTCGTCGAGGTGGCAGATCACATGGTCGGGATTCAGCACCTCGATCCCGTTGGTGGTCGAGATGTCGCCCGCCAGCACCACCTTAGGGCCCTTCGCCGAGATCGTCAGGCGCTTGGGCCCATCGACTTCCATGCGCAGCGCGACCGTCTTGAGGTTCAGCACCACATCGGTCACGTCCTCGCGCACGCCGGCGATCGACGAGAACTCGTGCAGCACGTTGTCGATCTGGACGCTGGTGATGGCGGCACCCTGCAGTGACGACATTAACACACGGCGCAGTGCGTTACCCAGCGTCAGGCCGAAGCCGCGCTCCAGCGGTTCGGCCACGACGGTCGCCTGCCGGTGGCGATCGTTGCCGGGGCGCACGACAAGCTGCGCCGGCTTGATCAGTTCCTGCCAGTTCCTGTGGATCATGTAAGTCTCCTCAATTCCTGCCTCCCGCCCATGACAGCGACAGGCTTCCCGAGGGCCATTAAAACGACGGATGCCGGCCACGCGGGCGCGCGGCCGGACGATGCGGCTTCTGGGGTCAGACGCGGCGGCGCTTCGGCGGACGGCAGCCGTTATGCGCCATCGGCGTCACGTCGCGGATCGACGTGATGTTGAATCCGGCCGTGGCCAGCGCCCGCAGCGCGCTTTCCCGTCCCGAGCCGGGCCCCTGAACCTCGACCTCCAGAGTGCGGACGCCGTGTTCCTGCGCTTTCCGGCCGGCATCCTCGGCGGCCATCTGGGCCGCGTAGGGGGTCGACTTGCGGCTGCCCTTGAACCCGCAGGTGCCGGCGGACGACCAAGCGATCGCGTTGCCCTGCACGTCCGAAATCAGGATCTTGGTGTTGTTGAACGACGAGTTCACGTGGGCGACGCCCGCGGCGATGTTCTTCGAGACCTTCTTCTTGGCCCCGCGACGAGGTGCTTGTGCCATGATCGGTCCCTACTTCTTCTTGCCGGCGATGGCCTTGGCGGGCCCCTTGCGCGTCCGCGCGTTCGTGTGCGTCCGCTGCCCGCGCACCGGCAGGTTGCGGCGGTGGCGCAGGCCGCGATAGCAGCCAAGGTCCATCAAGCGCTTGATGTTCATCTGCGTCTCGCGGCGCAGATCGCCCTCGACCGTCAGGTTGGCGTCGATATACTCGCGGACCTGAAGGATCTCGGCGTCGCTCAACTGGTTGACGCGGCGGGCAAAGTCGATCCCGACAGCCTCGCAGACGGCGCGGGCGGCCGACGGGCCGATCCCGGTGATGTAGGTGAGGGCGACGGGCACCCGTTTGGCGGTGGGGATGTTCACCCCGGCGATTCGTGCCAAGAAACGTTCCTTTCGTTGCGGGCCCGTGATTCCAGGCCCTTTTTTCACAACGCAAGCCCGGAGCGCTGCATGCGCCAGGCTGCTGGGAGTATCGGTAGCGCCAGGGCCGCGGCGCACCCCGCGGTTCGCGATTCCCTGACGGGATGTCGGGGATTAGTGGGTAATCCGCAAGGCGTCAACCCGCCTGTCGACAGCAACGACGGCAGCAATCATGCCGGCATTGACCCCCCGCACCGGACCAGCCGCCGAGCGCGTTACGCAAGGCGGACGGGAAACAGAGGATCGCGACCCGGTGCACCCGTGCCCGTCCGCCCGCCGCCGTCAATCGAGGATGGCGGCGATCTCGGCGGTAACGTCGTCCATCGGGGCCATGCCGTCGACCGTCCGCAGGTCGCCCTTGCAGTGGTAGTAGCCGATCAGGGTTGACGTCTTCTTGTAGTACTCCATCAACCGCGTCCGCAGCGCTTCGGCCGTGTCGTCGGCGCGGCGGCGGAAATCCGACGCGCCGCAGTTGCTGCATTTGCCGTCGGCCGGCTGCGGATGCGTCGCGTCGTTGTAGACCGCGCCGCACTGGCCGCAGGTCGACCGCCCGGCGATGCGCGAGACCAACGCCGCGTCGTCGACCTCGATCTGGATCACGGCGCTGAGGTCCTGGCCGTGCCGGTCCAGCAGGTCGCCCAAGGCATCGGCCTGGGCCAACGTTCGCGGGAAGCCGTCGAAGATGAAGCCATTGCCGCGGTCGGCCGCCATCTTCTCGCCGATCAGCCCGATCACGATCTCGTCAGTCACGAACTCGCCCCGGTCCATCACCTCGGCCACGCGGCGCCCCATCTCGGTGCCGCTGACGCGCGCGTCGCGCAGCATGTCGCCCGTTGACAACTGGGTCATGCCACGGGCCTCGACGAGGCGGCGCGCTTGCGTGCCTTTCCCGGCCCCCGGCGGACCGAGGAGTACGATGTTCATCGGCGGGCGCCTCCCCTGGCGGGTCCCTTCCTGCCGCCGCGACGCTTGCCGCGCAACTGGGACTTCTCGATCAGCCCCTCGTACTGGTGGGCCAGCATGTGGGATTGCACCTGTTGTATCGTGTCCATCGTGACGCTGACAACGATCAGAACCGACGTTCCGCCGAAGTAGAACGGTATTGCGAACTGCGCGCGCAATATTTCGGGCAGCAGGCAGACCGCCGCCAGATAGGCCGATCCCAGCACCAGTAGCCGCGTGACGACGTAATCGAGGTATTCCTCCGTGCGCTTGCCAGGGCGGATTCCGGGGATGAAGCCGTTCTGGTTCTTCAGGTTCTCCGCCACATCCTCGGTCTTGAAGGCGACGTTGGCGGTATAGAAATA
>PPFU01036794.1_pt1 | contig 10708 bp, 7 predicted proteins | sample 1535991 | NCBI WGS metagenome assembly PPFU01 (sample SAMN04901290, study PRJNA319586) | Hypolithon metagenome, whole genome shotgun sequencing project. | isolation source: Antarctic Hypolithon | place: Antarctica: Miers Valley | collected 2014 | reverse complement strand
TTTCATCGAAGGGATGGACAAGTTGGGACAGGCAATTATTGGCTCGTTATCCCATTGGTGTTTTGTGAAAACCGTAATGTAACGACGATTAAGCAGGCATTTGTCGAAGAACTGGGCTTTAGTAAACCCGACAAATATAAGTCTTTTGTTAGCGAGATTGTTCAGCTTTATCGCGCGGGTGATATGGATGCTATTCAAGAGCTTCCGTTGAAAGATTCACCGCAAATCGGCAACGAAAGAATATTTAAAAACATCGAAGGGATTAAATTTCTCACCCACAACGGAGGCTGTGGTGGTATCAGGCAGGACTCAGAAATGCTATGTGCCTTACTCGCTGGCTATATTCAAAACCCTAATGTGGCGGGCGCAACTGTGCTAAGCCTTGGCTGTCAAAATGCACAGGTGGAAATACTGGAAAGTAAACTAAAGGCGCTCAATCCACTTTTCGATAAGCCTCTGATTGTTTTGGAGCAGCAGAAAGAAGGAAGTGAGCAGGATCTTTTGAGTAATGCCATCCGCCAGACGTTCTTAGCCATGGCTGAAGCAGACAAGGAAGAGAGAAAGCCAGCGCCACTAAATCAGCTGGTGGTCGGTTTAGAATGTGGCGGTTCCGATGGATTTTCTGGCATTTCGGCGAATCCTGCCGTAGGCCATGCTTCCGACCTGATCGTAGCTTTGGGTGGTAAAACTATTTTATCAGAATTTCCTGAACTTTGTGGTGTGGAGCAAGAACTTATCAACAGATGTAAAAATACGGCGATAGCGGACAAATTTGCCCATTTGATGCGTGAATACGCCAGAGCCGCAGAGGCTGTGGGGTCGGGATTTGATATGAACCCTAGCCCGGGAAATATTAAGGACGGCTTAATTACAGATGCAATGAAATCAGCAGGCGCAGCCAAGAAAGGAGGAACTTCGCCCATTGCCGACGTGCTCGACTATGGCGAGTATGTAAAAGAACCTGGACTGAACCTGCTTTGTACGCCCGGTAACGACGTAGAAAGTACGACGGCCATGGCAGGCTCTGGCGCCAATATTATCTTATTTACAACCGGACTAGGTACGCCTACAGGCAACCCCGTTACGCCTGTTATCAAAGTATCATCTAACACGAAGATGTCTCAGCGAATGGCGGATATCATAGATATTGATTGTGGTCCGATAATCTCGGGAGAACAAAACATTCACCAAGCAGGTGAGGCGATGCTTGAATTTATCATTAAGGTAGCCAGTGGAGAAATTAAAACCAAGGCCATGGAGTTGGATCAAGATGATTTTATTCCATGGAAAAGGGGTGTGTCATTGTAATCGGCTATAATTGCTGACCACTAAATTAATATACCATATGCGGGCAGCAAAGCATGGTTTGAGAAGGTGCTCATTACCAACCACTTACCGTATTGAACCGAATAAATAAACCATTTGATAAAAAGGCTTCTGTTGCATGAGCAGAAGCTTTTTTAAAGGAATTTATACAGTAATCTCCTGCTTGCTTAATATCCTGTACACATAAGTGTTGAAGATATGGCGGCGGGCAAATCTTCCGGGAGATTCGGCATTTACTAATTTCATATAAGCTGCTCTGGGCACATCAAAATATTCGTAAACCGTGTCGTCAGCAAAATAAATTTTAAGGACCTGCGACTTATATTCAAAGTCAACCAGACCGGAAGTCGTGGTGGTTAATGTATAGTCAGCCAATAATTTCACACGGGTTTCCGGTGCAATACTGACCAGAAAATGGTAAGCTTCTATGATGGTTTTGCTTTTTTCTTCAGCATCTAGCCTTGCTTCGGCGCTCTCCGTAAATTTATCCGGATGCCACATTTTCATAAGATTTCTGTAGACTGATTTTAATTCCTGTAGTTCTGCTGCTTCGGTTACGCCTAAAAGCTTTCTGTAGTCGATGATTTTTTTCATAGCTCAATGCTTAATAGATTCATTGAGTGAGAAGCAGTAGCATTTTTAGTTGCTTCAATTCAAGAAAATAATTTTGCAAAGGTAAGATTTTTTTTCGGATAATAAGAGCCTGCGCAAGGAATATTTACCGGAGTAAAGCTTTTCGTAAAGTCTTGCAAACTGATTCCAGTTGTACGCCATTAACAAGTATGAACAGGATTTTATACGTTTCAACGACGCGTTTTCTTTATGATTTGTCTATACTTAATGGCAAAGTTTTTTAAGCTAGGCCATCTCGATAAAAGGTAATTTACCCTTGCCGCGCCTGAACTTCATTTCGACGGTTACTGAAAATGAATTGACGAAGATTACAAAGAGAGACCCCTATGCTCCAGGTCTTTTAAAAAGAGTGGTTGAAAGTGATCGTCCTGTACCTGGCAGGATACTTCCATGCTAGTGAATTGTACATTGCCATACATACTGGCTACAGCGACATCAGTAGCATCCCTTCCGGTGCCTATTTTAATCAGGCCGTTGAGTGGAGCGAGTTTTGTTGGATCAAATACGATCCATTTTCCACCAAGGTAAACTTCAAAACAAGCGTGGTAGTCGGGAGGGCTCAGCTGATATGCATAGCAGGATAAATATCTTGCCGGAATAGTCAGTGCCCGGCAGAGAGCGATGCCCAGGTGCGCAAAATCTCTGCAAACGCCTTCACGCTGCGTCACCGTATCGAAGGCGGAGGTATCAGAATCAGTGCTGCCACTTACATAGTCAACATTTTTATTAATCCACTGGCAGATTGCTACCACCCGGTCGTAGGGGTGAGCAATAGCGCCGAACTTGTCCTGTGCCAAACGAAGTAATTTGTCCGACTGGCAATACCTGCTCGGCAACAAAAACGGGAGTACATCTGGGGGTAGAGCAGATATAGCAACCAGAGTCAGGTGTTTCTTATCTATCAGCTGAACCGAATGGTGCACAAGGGCTTTGTAGGTAATGCTTAGTGATTTGGTTGGCGCGCACTCAATTCTCAACTGCCTGCTTGTGCGATCACAGGTAATCAATTCCTCTGACGGCAAGGAAGGCAAAAACGAAATTGACTCCTCCATGATGGTTTGAGTAACAGTTTTTGCAGCGGATATATTTAAAATAATCGTACTATCTTCTTTTACCTCATATTGAAGCGTGCTTTCTACCTTAAAATTCATAGGTTCTTTCCTGCATAGTGATATTTCTGGTTAACGCAAACCTACCAATTTTGAATGGCTAAACCCTTAAGTTTTGCTTATTTTAATTTTGCAAGCGCTGTCTCTGTCCAGCTATTTGGGATATTTTTTAAGGCTTTTTTAAGTTCTTTCTCCCAAAGTTTGGAGATTTTTTCCAGATCATGTTTTTCATAACGGTGTTCTACCATATTAAAGCTATCTTTTTCGTATAAACTAACATCAATAGGGAAATCGACATCGTTGGCACTCACCCGGGTAGAGTCAAAGGAAAGGAAGCCGGCTTTTAGTGCTTCTGCCAATGTAGAGTTTTGATTGATGATTCTGTTCAATAGCGGCTTGCCATAGCCACTATTGCCGATGATCACGAAAGGGGCGCTTTCGCCAAGTTCTACCCAATTTCCCTCGGGATACAGAAGATAAAGTTTATGTTCGTCGTCATCCTGCAACTGGCCACCGACGATGGTATTCAGATTGAATTTAAGACCCGATTTCTGCAACACGTCTTTATCTTCATCGGCTACTCTCCTCAGCTGCTTTCCGAAGGCATTCACCGCCTGGTACAATTTTGTAAAGCTGCCCTCTTCCTCCAGCACCTCTTCGAAATAAGTAACGGCTTTGTCTCTTACAGACCTTAATCCACTCGTCATGATGAAAAAAGAGTGATTGTTTTTCTGTTGTACATAAATTTTCTTTTTAATCGTCGTGTCAGTTCCGGATGTTATTCTAGTGTCTGCTATTGCTACCAAACCTGCTTTTACTTTTATTCCCAGGCAAAATGTCATTGTATTGTTTGATTTTAGAAAAAAGTGTAATAAATTATTCGCTAATATAGAAAGTATATGCTAATCCTTTAGCACTATCCTGGCTTGGTCATCGCCATGGAGAGTGGCTAAGTCATTTGTAAGATATCTCCACATAGGTCTCTAAGGTGGATATTCCGCTACCCGCATAAGTACCATGAACAGGAAGCGTATTTTGGGCCTCGCTACTACAGGCCAGTGGAATATAGTTCTGGTCAGTAAATAATCCCAGACTGGGATCCATGCCAATCCATCCTGCACCAGGCAGATAAGTTTCTACCCAGGCATGTAGTTCGTGCCCTTCGTTAAGTTCGGGATTAAAAGCATACCCACTTACAAATCTGGCTGCCAAACCCTGCATGCGCAACATATGTATTAGCATCCAGGAAAGATCTCTACATGACCCCTCATTTTTTTCAAATGTCTGTTCCGGATTCCAGATATTTTCCTCTTGTCGTATGATATGTTTCCAATTCTCATGCACTGTGGCCGTGAGTTCCATCAAATACGCTATCGGGTTCTCCGGTGAACGGAGGAAAACCGCATTAGCAAATTTGTAAATGGAATGGTGAGTAAAAGTCTGCAAACAGGCATACAAAAGTATTTGTTCTGCTGGCGTATAATGAAAAAATTGAGGTGATGCAGGGTTTATTTGTTGCACAAAATCCAGGTCGATGATAAAAGAAAATGGATTGAAGAGCTGAATAGTAACATCAAACGACGCATTGATTTCCAGCCTATCGGTAGCTTGATTGAACCAGGTTTGAAAAAAAGGATTTCCTTCAATACTTGATCTTTCTACCAGTCCACCGGGAATGGGGAGCACCTCCAAATGGTATTGCCCGATATGTAAGTACGGCCTTTGCAAAGGCTTCAAAAATATCGTGTGTGTATTTAAGACGACGGGGTTCTCATAAGCATAAGTTGTTTTATGAGCGATATGCAATTCCATGGGTATAGTTTATTGATTATTTAGCAAAATTCCGCTAACCTTGAATATTTTGTTGCTGTAAGGAGAATTTCTTTTGTTGGTTATCTTTCAATTTAAAAAAGTTAACGTCAACCTGATCTGATATAAAGTTTAGCTTTACCTGCAGGTTATTCAGGTATTCATGCAGCCCGACAGATATTATATCGCCAACATCACGATATTCAAGGTTGGATCGTAGTTCGCCCATCGCCTTTTCTGCGCTGTTTCTAAATCCCGGGCCGCTTGATCCTGAAATTTTTGTAAGGCATATTTCGGCCTCTTTAAGACAAAAGAATACCGATCGGGGAAAAATTTTATTTAATACTAAGAACTCGACGATACCTGAGGGATTGATATTGCCGTAAAGCCTCCGGTAGGTATTGAACCCGGTTACCGATTTCAGCAACGCGATCCAGTGCAAGAAGTCCAATGGTGTTCCAACTTCTTTGGGCGAGGGGAGTAGCACATGGTATTTGACATCTAAAATTCTGGAAGTCTTGTCAGCGCGTTCCAGAAACTGCCCTAATTGTCTGAAATACCAACCTTCTGTCCGCGCAACCGTGCTATCTGCTAAACCATACAATAGTAGGATCTGAGATTTTACACTTTCAAAAAAATCGCGTGGATCTTCTTTTTCCCATTCTCTTTTTTCTGCCCCCTTTTTTACAAAATGATAAGCCATGTTGATCTTTTCCCAGGTCTCTTTCGTGAGATTTTCTCGGGTGATGCGGGCATTCTCTCTGGCAAACGTGATCGATGAAATAATCGAATTAGGGTTGTCATAATCAAACGCGAGAAAGTGAATGGAAGAATTCTTATCAAAAGATTTATATTTCTTGATATAGGCTTCATAGTCACCAGTCGCCATAATCAATGGTTTCCATTGTTCCTTTACATCCCGTGGGAGGTCCAGCATCAGGTTAAAATTTACATCAATGAAACGGGCATAATTTTCGGCTCGTTCCAAATACCTACCCAGCCAATACATTGAATTTGCTACTCTACTTAACATATCTTTTTCTTTAATCGTTATAAAGTACCCAGGTGTCCTTACTGCCACCACCTTGTGAACTATTAACTACCAACGACCCTTTCTTGAGCGCCACGCGGGTTAAAGCTCCGGAAATTACCTCGATGTGCTCGCCATATAAGATATAAGGGCGCAAATCTACATGCCTGCCTTCTATTACCTTGTTGTCGATAATCGTGGGCACAGTGGAAAGGGAAAGGGTAGGTTGCGCGATGTAATTATCAGGGTCATTCTTTATAAGATTTCTGAATTTATCGTGGTCTTCCTTTTCAGATTTCGGCCCTATGAGCATGCCATATCCACCTGCAGAGTTCGTTTCTTTAACGACTAAATCTGCAATATTTTCCAGCACATAGTCACGGTCCTTTTCCTCTCTGCACAGGTAAGTAGGCACATTAGGTAAAATAGGTTCTTCCTGTAGGTAATATTGAATGATCTTTGGCATGTATGCATATACTGCTTTATCATCAGCTACACCAGTGCCGGGGGCATTGGCCAGACCTATATTTCCCGCTTTATAGGCTTCAAATAATCCAGGTACACCGAGCAAAGATTCCTTATTGAATGCCAAAGGATCTAAAAATGTATCGTCGATGCGCCGGTAGAGCACATCGATTTGCTCCAGACCCTGTGTGGTTTGCATATAAACCTTTTTATTGCGTACCAGCAAATCCATGCCTGTCACTAATTCAACCCCCATTTGTTGCGCCAGATAAGAGTGTTCAAAATAGGCAGAATTATAAATGCCAGGCGTTAAAATCCCTATGACCGGCTTCGACTTGTTGGATAAATGCTGGAGCATATTCAGCAGCTTCACCGAATAATCAGATACAGGTCGGACACCAAGGGCATTGAATAATTCAGGGAAAGCACGTTTGATAATCTCCCGGCTTTCCAACATATAGGATACCCCGGAAGGAGAGCGTAGATTGTCTTCGAGAATATAATATTTCCCGTGCTGATCCTTTACCAGGTCGGTACCTGTAATATGACACCATATTCCCTTAGGAGGCGTAAGCCCTACACAAGGCTTCAAATAATCTTTGCTATTAAGGATAAGCGCTGACGGTACGATATTGTCTTTTAAAATTTTTCTTTCATTGTAGATATCCTGCAAAAACATATTCATTGCTTTGATTCTTTGCCTAAGCCCCGCCTCAATACGCTGCCACTCGCTCCCTGGAATTATTCTGGGGATGATATCAAGGTGTAGAATCTTTTCCACCCCCTGATTATCATGGTACACGTTGAAAGTCATCCCCATGGCCATTTGGGCCTTGTTTGCAGAAAATTGCAACTGGGCTAACTTCTTCTCCGGTATCTTCTTTAGCAGCGCATCAAACTGTCTGTAATGTGTTCTGCATGTACCATCTGCATCAAACATCTCGTCATAGTTTGCCAGGGTCTTATTCGTGCTGATTTCCATGAAAGTCTAAGGGGATTTCGTATTATACATAAAAAGAAATGAATATACGGTTTAATATGCTGTTTTACAATAAAAGTATGATTATAAGATTTTATTTTTAATTTAAATTGCTTTTTCTTATCAAGTAAACAATTGGTTTTTTAGATCATAAGGGTAGCGTAAGTAGGCGAAAAGAAAAATAAAAAAGGAAGCAGCGACCGAAAAGCAAAGATCAATTAATGTTATGGGAAAGGCAAAAAAACAGCCATGGTCAAGGATAAGTCCCCCGACCATGGCTGTTAAATTTCTAAACGATTTAACTACTGAGGTAATTCGTTAGCAGGCAACTGCGCAAGGTTAATTAAGGGTATCGTAGCGCTCCATTTGACATTAATGGCTTCTATAAATTTATTGGCAGTAAAAGCATATCCTCTGGCGTTAGGGTGGACGCCATCCAAAGAAAATGCGCCAGTCGGTGGTGCAAGTACCGCAGATAAGAAAATATTATTACCACTAAAGCCGGTTTGCGCAAATTGCCTAAAGATAGCATTAATATCTACCAGGCCTACTCTTGCCGTGTTTGCTATTGCAGCTTCAGATATGATGACATTGAATGCATCTACCCTGGTTTTCACGAAGGCAACTTCCTTTTCTGTAAGAACATATTGATTTCCTAAGGGATCTTGAAGTCCAATGGGGCCATTTCCCGCATCAGTACCCAGTACACTTCCAGCCGTTAGGGTAATTAAATCAGTCGCAGTTGCCTGCCTGATACTTGGTATGCCGTAAGCGGCAAGTGATGGTACATCCTCGTCGGCAATTACGATAGCGTTTTTGCCCACCTGAAAGTTAATGGTCGTTCTCCTTTGGTCTGCAGGTGGCGGGCCAGTCTGGCCTGGCAGTGTTCCTGCATTATAAGCTTGAATACCTTGATTAAATTGCGCATATCCATTGTTCAGCTGTTCTACGAGAGCAGCCTGATCTTGACTGAATACAATCTGATTAAATAAAACTGTCTTAAAGAAAGGAACGTCTGTAACATTGGGAATATTGGCGATCATGCCTTTCGCCGTTGCATTTGCAGCAAGCATGGCACCTAAAGCAGCATTGTAACGGGTTCTGAAATCGTCTACAGAAGTAAGAATATTTGGGTTTGAAGCACCACCAACGGCATATCCCAGCACATCGTTGTTGCCCAGCCAAAAGGTAAAGAATGTACCTCCATCGGCAAGCGCTGCGGCGGCATCACCGACCAGGGTAGATGTACCAGGATTTGAAGCAAAACGGGCATAAAGCGGATTGTATGCAGGGTTTTGAGGGGAAGCGGGGCCACCTGTCTGAGGAATTAGGGCCGTTAGCAAGGTGACACCAGGTACGCCAAAATTATTTAGCGCAGACTTATTGCCCTCATACAGGGTTGGAATATCACCAGGGATAATCGGTACAGGCGTATTGGTAGGAGCACTGAGCCTCAACCTTCCGAGAACGATACCTCCGGCGACGCCAAAGAAGCCATTGACACTCTCGATGTCAGGCTGGTTAAAAACTCCACCTCCCACCAATTCAAATTGCTTTGCTAATTGTGCGGCAAGAGAATTATCTTGTCCCGCAGTATACAAAGCACCATTCATATAACCTGCGGTAAGTGAGTTACCAATGGCAACATATTTAGTGAAAACAGCACTGCCAGCCGTAGGTGTTTCTACAACTGGAGGAATTTCGGTTACAGGTTCATATTTTTCAATTACCTCCTGCTCACATGAGAACAGCAAGAAGCTGAAAATAATAAGTCCCCAGATTGATCTAAAATTTTTCATATGATTATCGGTTAAAGAATTCGTCAAAAGTTAAAGAAACGTAAAAGGTAGATCCTACCTGTGATGCACCTAGATTAGTCACGTAATCATTGCCAGCCAGATTGGTACCACCAACTTTAACAATGGTTTTGATAGAAGGAATTTTGTAATTAACCTGCGCGTCGAGTACACCGAAAGAGCCAATTCTCGCCGTACCGAAAGACGACTGCCATAGGTAATCATCTTGCCATCTGAAGCTTACATTAAATCCAATGTTATTAAAAACTTTCCTGTTGCCAATAGCGATGGTGTATCTGTGCTCCGGTGTGTTGAAGGCTGGCTCAAACTCTGTCTGTTCTTCGTCTTCCAATTTAAAGGTAGCATAGGAGTAATTTCCAGATAGACTGTATCCTCGGGGAAGGTTATAGGTTAAGCCAACCCCTACACCTTGCGAAGTAATGGTTTCGTCAGCATTCAAATAAGGCCTAAAGGCAGTCCCAGCAGGAAGCGGGTTCCCTTTGTGGGTAGTTGCCTCTTTTGAAAATACAGTTTGTTGCGAAAGGAAGTCTTCGTATGTATTGAAATAGTAGTTTACGTCCAGCAGTAGCTTATTACTGATAAGCCCTTTATACCCAATTTCATAGGCAACAAGCCGTTCGGGTTGTACATATCTGATATTTACTGTTTCTCCGATCGAATTTACAGCCCCACCATTGTGTATGCCATATCTTGCTGCATTAGACTCTACACTACCCAACAAAATACCATCCGACGCCGGGAAGTAGATAAACTGTGCCTGCGTTTGCGGATTTCTAAAACCTGTCTGGAAAGATGCCCTGATATTGTGATTGTCGGCTAAAGTATATACGCCTGAGAATCTTGGGGTGATCTGACCTTCGAAGTTTTCGTTTTTGTCATAACGAATCGATCCGGTTAGTTTTAACTTATCAGCAAATAATCTTTTTGATAATTGGGTATAGATACCATATTCGTCAATGGTGATACCTTCATTTTCGCCAACACCATCAGGGTTTTCGTTGAACACAGTACCATTTGAAAAAAGATCGTAACGTCTTACATTACCACCTACCTGAATTTCTATCCAGTCAATCTGGTTTTTAAAATTATAGTTAAATTCTGCATGATAAAGCTTAGACTCATCAACCAGTCGGGCACCATTTTCTGTTTGAAATAATGCCTTACGTGTTTCTTCAATTACCGAATTATAAGCTTCTGAACCTCTTTCAGGAATGACAGCATCAGCTCTTGATCTTGCCCAGGCGTGAGCTGCCTCAGGGTTACCACCTTCAATGGTGGGGATATATCCTTGTAAAGCCAAAACGTAATTTTGGCCATAAGTTGGCGCCCATTGTGTTCTGGTGGGTGAAAATCTTTCATTGGCAAATGCGCCTAATGCACTTACATTATAAGAATCTCCAGCGTCTGTGGTAGATTGGTAGGCGCGCACAAAGAAATTATCTGACCTTAATTCAGCTTTTACATACTGCTGGTTGAAATTACGTAATGCATATTTTTCGCCACCTTGAAATATGGTGCTTCCACCTCCATATCGATAACT
>PPFU01010120.1_pt1 | contig 10717 bp, 1 predicted proteins | sample 1535991 | NCBI WGS metagenome assembly PPFU01 (sample SAMN04901290, study PRJNA319586) | Hypolithon metagenome, whole genome shotgun sequencing project. | isolation source: Antarctic Hypolithon | place: Antarctica: Miers Valley | collected 2014 | reverse complement strand
GCCCCCCCCCGCCGCGCCCGCCACCACGCGGACGAGGTGCGTGCCCGGGACGGTGGCGACGAAGCTCAGGCGTGCGTTTTTCCCATCGGCCGCGCCGTCGAGATCGGAGGCGGCAACCGCGCCGCCGGGGGTGAGGATCTCGAGCCGCGGGTCGAGCGCGTTCGGGGGTTCGCCGGGGCCGTCGCCGGGCGTGAGCGTCTTGAGCGCGAGCGGGTCACCGGGCGCGAGCGCGAGAGAGAAGTAGTCGCTCCCGCCCGCGGCGAGAGCGCCGAGGAGCGCGCCGGGCCGCAGCGGCTGGGCCTGCGCGGCGCCGCCATTTGGCTCGAGCGCAAACCCGCCGCCGCGCACGACGACGAGCGTGTAGGGCGCATTCCCCGGGCCGCCGACCTCGGCGTAGAGCGGGCCGGAGGCTGCGGGGATGAAGCCGGTGATCACGGCGTCCGCATTGTCCGCCGCGATGCCGGTCGCGAGGACGACGCCGGCGGCGTCGCGCAGCGTCATCTCGAGAGGGGTCAAGCCGGGGCCGGCGATCGCGAGGGTGATCGGCTGCCCCGCGGCGGCGGCGAAGGAGAAGAAGTCAGGGCTCGTCGCCCGGACGATCCCGACGCCGATCCGCGTCGTTTTCCCCGAGCCGACGAACGCGCTCCCGGCGGCGTTGAAGGCGGCGAGGAGGCGCTGGCCGCCCTGCGTCCCGGCGGCCTTCACGCCGACAGTGGCGGAGCCACCATTGATCGCGCCGAGGCTGCGGTAGTTGCAGACGATCTCGCCGGTCGCCTCATGGAGCACCGCCTGGTACGTGACGCCGCCAGCGTCCGCGCTCGTGGCGAAATAGCTCACCTTGTTCCACTGCACGATGAGCCGCCGGTCGCCCGGCGCGCCGCGCACCTCCCAGATCACCGCCGAGTCCGGGGTGCCGGTGATCTGCATGTCGTCCCAATGCACCGCGATCGTCGCCTTCGCTGGCGCGCTCGTCAGGTTGCCGTTCACCCAATCCGTCTCCCCCCCGCCGAAGGTGATGAGTCCATTCGTGCTGAGCCACAGTGATGTCCGGCTGACGCCGTAAAAAGGGAACGTCATCCCGCCGAGATCGGTCGCCTTCAGCTCGACCGCCGCGTCCACTGCGCCTGCCAGTACCCGCGTCCCCGTCGCCTCGATGTCCTCGAACTCCGCCGGTGCCGCGCTCGCCTCGTAGCCGAAGGCGTCGGGCCCCGCGCTCGCGAGCGAGGTCCCGTCCGTGCGCCCGACGACGGCCGAGCGCGAAGCGGCGGTGGTCACCGCGGTGAACGCCGGCTCCAGGCTTTGCGCGGCGGCGAGCGAGTCGTTTCTCGCCCCGCCGTGGCTCTCCGCCTCGACCGCCGCGTTCAGCGTCAGCTCGACCGCGAGCGCGCCCGTGCCCGCCGCCGCGTCCCGCAGCGCGAAGGTGTGCAGCCCCGCCTGCGCCACGGTAACTAAAACGCTCGCCGGCTGCCCCGCCGCCGGCGCGGTCGTCACCGCCGGCGCCAGCCCCGGTCCGCTGATCTCGACCACCGGACGCACGCCGGACGCCGGGGCGACCGCGACGGCGACCGTCTGCCCGGCGTCGAGGTCGATGGTGAAAGTGTCCACATCTCCCGCGGCATTGATCCCCGCCGCGGCCGCGCCGGTGTGGACAAGGCTGCCCGCCGGTTCGGCGCGGACGAGTGGCGTGGGGAAGGGGAGCACATCCGTGTCGGCGGAGAAATGCCGGACGAAGTCCACGCCGCCGGCGAGGTCGTTCCCGACGGAGTCCTCGAAGCGCCCGTCGCCGCTGCGCAGCGTGAGGGTGTAGTTGTCATCCACGAGCGGGCCAAATTGCAGCGTGAGCCGCGACGTGGCGGCGTCGTAGTTCCATGCGAGCGGACTGCGCGCGCCGGTGAACTCGCCGACGAGGGAGAAGTCGCCGCCATCCAGACCCGCGGCGAGGAGTTCCTCGCTGAAGTCGATGGTGAAAACCAGCGCGCCGGGAGCGAGGACCTCGCCCTCGGCCACCGACGCCGCCGCAACCTGCGGCGGGGTGAGATCGACGGAAAAGCTCGCGCTGAAAGGCGTGAGCGCGCCGCCGGCAAGCGACTCCATCACGCCCGGGGCGAGCGCGAGCGTGTGCGTCCCTTCGCCCAGCGGCGGCAGCGTGAAGCGGAGCGTGTCCCCATCGAGCGCCTCGAGCGCCACAGCCGGCGCGCCGTCGATCATGAGGTCGCCCGCCTGCGCGGTGGTGAGCGCGAGCGCGTCGGAAAAGTCGAGCGTGACGCTCGTGGGCACCGCGGGGAGCCGAGCGCCGTTGGGTGGATCGACCGCGGCGACCGCGAGCGCCGGGGCGGCTCCGGTGGCGCCGGCGATCTCGAGCACGTACTCACCCGCGCCCACGGCAGTGGAAGGGCGCACTTTTACCCGATAGAGCCCGCTGGCGGCGGCGACGTGGGTGAGCGCGGCGTTGCGCCCGTCGGGGGCGCTGTTGTCGTCGGTGGCGATGGGCGCGCCGGTGGGACCGGCGAGCTCGAGGACGGGGTCGAGCGCGTTATCCGGCAGGCCGGCCTCGGCGCCGGGCGTGTGCGTGCGCAGCGAGAGCGTGTCGCCCGCGAAGACGGCGAAGCGGAAGTTGTCGTCGGTGCGCGTGCGGGTGAAGGCGGTCGTGGTCAACGCGGCGTTGAGGACATACGTGCCGGTGGCCGAGCCGAAGGAGTCGGCGACGATGTAGTACTCGCCCGCGTAGGCGAAGGCGCTGAAGTCGATGCGTGAGTCGAGGCCGTTTGCGTCGTCATTCGAGGCGATCTGCTTGCCCGTGCGGTCGTAGAGCCGCAAATACGTGTCGGACAGGGTGGTGCCGGTCATCGTGACGACGAGCGCGTCACCCGGCGCGGCGCGGATGAGATAGAAGTCCCAATCGGCATCGAAGCCGGCGGAGATCGTGCCGGTGAGCGTGGCAGTGTGCGCGTTGCCGACGCCGGGCGCGAAAGAGCCGGTCCAGTCGTTGGCAAAGGGCAGGTCCGCGGCACTGCCGCCCGCGACGCCATCGTCGTTCGGCTCGAGCTCGACCGGCAGCGCCGGCATGCCGCCCTGCGTCGCACCGAGCGTCATGCCCGAGGCGTCGAGGATGGGCGCGGCGGACGGGTCGCCGTTTGGCTCGCGCTCAAAAGCCGCGCCGCGCGTGACGACGAGTGTGTAGGGCCCGGCGGCACCGCGCGCGCGGATGGCGAGCGGGCCCTCGGCCGACGTCGCGAAGCCAGTGACCATCCTCTGCCCCGCGCCTGAGCCCGGGACACCGGCGGCGAGCGGTTCGCCGGCGGCGTCGAGCACGTCGAGCGCGAGGCCCTCCGAGCCAGTGAGCACGAAGGTGAACCTCTGGCCGGGGCTGGCCGCGACCGTGAACCAATCCTCCGCCGCCGCGTCCAGCAGCTCACCGGAGACGGCACCGCGCTCCGCGCCCGCCGGGCCTAGGGGAATGAAGCTCCCCTCGAGCTCCTGCGCGGAGGCCTGCGCGCCATTTGGCTCCTCGGCGAGGGCGCTGTTCAGGATTAGGTCGAGCGTGTAGGCGCCGGACGTGCTACCGCTCACGGCCACCGCGTGCTCGCCGGGCGCCGTGATGAGCAGCGTCTGCAGGATGACCGGTTCACCCGCGCTAGGGGCTGATTCGCTGGTGACGCCCGTCGCGGGAGTCGTCACCGACACCGCGCCTTGCAGCGCCGCGTCGGGCCGCAGCGAGACGGTCAAAGTTTGCCCCGCCTCGAGATCGATCATGAAGGTGTCGATGTCGCCCGGATGGCCGATGGCGCCGGTGACCGCCGCGCGATGGATGAGGCTCCCCGGCGGCTCTTGCGCTCGCAGCGTCGCCGGGAAAGGAATGACGCCGAAGTCGAGCTCGAGCGAGCCGACGTGGTGGAGCGAGGGATTGCCCTGGACGTCGGTGAGCGCGCCGGCAGGCAGGGTGAAAGTGAACGGCGCCTCCGCCACGACGCCTGAGAGCGTGTACTCCACGCTCGCCGGGCCGACCACCGCCGCCGCCGTCACGCTCCCCTGCGACAGCGCCACGTCGGCCGTGTCCGCCGAGGCCGGGTCGATCGGCTCGTTGAAATCCACCCGCAGCGTCGTGAGCGGCAGCAAGACCGTCGCACCCGCCGCAGGCGTTGTCGCGACGACTTGGAGCGCGAGTGTGTCGTAGCGGAACGTCGAGCTCCACGCGCGCAGCCCGTCGCCATCGCGCGTGCGGGTGATCGCACCATCGGCCATCGCCATTCCCTGCAAGCCCTCGGCCGCCACCGGAGAGGTGGTGAAATGGAACGCGACCGTGGTCGCATCGATGATCGTAAAAGAGCTGGCGGCGACTCCATTGACCGCGAGATCGCCGGCCTGGACCGTCGCGGTGTCGATGACGTCGGAGAAGCCGATGGTGAAATCGACCGGAGGCTCGAAGACGACCGCGCCCGCCGCCGGCGCGCTGCTTTTCACGAGCAGGCCGAGGCGGAGGAGCGTCTGGAAAGCGTTGAGCCGGGCGCCGGTGAGCGTTTTCCCCGCCAGCGACGGGAGCGGGTCGCCGCCGACAAGGATCGCGGACTTGATCACGGCCCAGCCGGCGTTCGGGTTCAGGTCCCAAGCGAGCGCGGCGACGCCGGCGACGTGCGGCGTTGCCATTGAGGTGCCGCTGAAGCTCGAGTAGCCGCCGCCGGCCACGGTGCTGAGGATATCGACGCCGGGCGCGCCGAGATCGACGGTGGTCGCGCCGTAGGTCGAAAAGCTCGCCAGCGCGTCGCTGCGGTCGGTCGCGGCGACGGCGATGATGTTGTCGAGCGGGATGCCCGCCGGGTAGTGGGGCGAGAGGTCGGCGTTCGCGCCGTCATTTCCCGCGGCGGCGATGAAGAGCATGCCGGCGTCGCCCGCAGCTTGGATCGCGTCCTGGAGCGTCTGGGAAAAGCCGCCGCCGCCCCAACTGTTGCTCGTGAGGGGGATGTTCACGCCGCGCTGGCGCATCATCGTGGCGTAGGTGACGGCCTCGACCGCGTCGGAGGTGCTGCCCGAGCCGCTGCCGCTGAGGAATTTCAGGCCCATGAGCTGCGCGCGCCAGTTTACGCCCACGATGCCCGCGCCGTTGTCGCCGACGGCAGCGATGGTGCCGGAAACGTGGGTGCCGTGGTTGTGGTCGTCCATCGGGTTGGCGTCGTCGTTGGCGAAATCCCAGCCGTGGAGGTCGTCGATGAAACCGTTCCCGTCGTCGTCGAGGCCGTTGCCAGCGATCTCGCCTGGGTTCGTCCAGATGTTCCCCGCGAGGTCGGGATGCGTGTAGTCGATGCCGGTGTCGATGACGCCGACGACGACCCCTCCGCTGCCCGTGCCGATGTCCCAGGCCTCCGGCGCGTCGATGTCGGCGTCGGCGACGCCGTTGGTTTGCCCGGTGTTATGCAAGCCGTAGAGCTGGCCGAAGCTCGGGTCATCCGGGAGCGTCTCGAGCGCCCAGACCAGGTAATCCGGCTCCGCGTAACGCACCGCCCGCTGCGCGGCGAGCTGGGCGATCGCCTCCGGCAGAGCGTCCGGCGCCTCGGGCCGCGGCGTTTCGACGAGATAGAGGTCCGACGTCCGCATTTCTCTCCGCACCCGCATCCCCAGCCGCGCGGCGAGGGCGGCAATGTCGGCGGCGCTCACGCCGGGAGCGGCGCGGACGACCGCATGATCGGCGACCATCGCCACCGAGCGCTCGATCTCGAGCGCGCCCGACGCGCCGGGCGCGAGCGTCTGCTCGAGGCGGACGAGCGGGTGCTTGAAGCTCGTCCGCGCGATGGAGACGCGGACGCGCGCGGCGGCGGGCGGAGTGGCGGCGCGCTCCGCGCTCGCAAGGAGGCGGTCGATCTTTAGGCCCGGCAGGGCGCGCGCGAGGGCGGGGTCGGGGCGCGGGTGCGCATTCGCCGCGGGCTGGATCGCGGGAGCGGCAGTCTGCACGGCGATCGGCCGGGTGGCCGGCGCTCGAGTCGGCGCGGCAGGAGGGCGCGCGGTGGCGCTGGGAGTTGGCGCGGCGGCCACAGGGCGCGCGGGCGGAGAGCCAGGTCGCGGGAGGAAAAGGAGCGCGAGCGCCGCAGCGACTGCGAGCAGGACGATCACCGCACGAACCGCTGGTTTTTTCATAGGAGGAGCCTTCCGAGAGCGGGACGCCGGTGGCAGCCGCGCGTCCTGCCCGATTTTATCGTTCCACGGCTCCGGGAGTGGCGCACCCGTAGGGATTCGAATCCCCAACCTTCTGATCCGTAGTCAGAAGTTCCATCCAATGGAGCTACGGGTGCGTCTCGCCGGCCCAAGAAATGCGAGGCGGCAAGGAATGCACGGATCCGCGCCGTCGCGCCAGCGCAAAAATCGGCCGCCGCCAGCCGCGCGCGCAAAAGTCGGGCAGGAACGGAAGGGGCCAGCAACTGTCTGAGGAAGCGAGTCTGATGGCGGCGCCTACATTTTCTCCGTCCCCCCCGGTTCGATCTTCCCGGCGTGGAATTGCTCGACGCGCTGATTGATCTCGGTGAGGAGGTCCGTGTGCCCGGTGCGCGCCTCGTCCACTACCGACGAGGCCGAAAGCCGAACGCCCGATTCCTCTTCGATCCCCGCAAGATGATCGCCTTCCGCCGCCGGCAGTTTAGTGATTTTCCAATGAGTGATTCTTTCGACCGATTGTTGTTCGACCCGGCGGGGACGCCGCACTGGATGTCGCCCGAGACCTTTCGCATCGGGAAACTGCCGCCGCGGGCGAGTTTCCTTCCGCTCGCGGAGGGCGGAGATCCCGAGGTTCACTCGCTGAATGGGGAATGGGATTTTCATTTGGCGCGAACTCCGCGCGACGCGGCGCAGTTCGCGGAGCAGCCGGGAAAATGGGATCGGATCCAGGTGCCGGGGAACTGGCAGATGCAGGGTTTCTCCGACAAGCCGCATTACACGAACATTAAGATGCCCTTCCGCGAGGAGCCGCCGCGGGTTCCCGAGGCGAATCCGACCGGCGTCTATCGCCGGACGTTCCAACTTCCGAAAGGCTGGAAAGGCAGGCGGATCGTGCTGCACTTCGGCGGCGCGGACAACACGCTGCTGGTGCGGCTGAATGGCAAGGCGGTCGGGCTGAGCAAGGATTCGCGCACGCCGGCGGAGTTTGACGTGACGTCGCTGGTGCGCGCCGGGCGCAATGAACTGGTCGCGCTGGTGATCAAATGGAGCGACGCGACTTTCATCGAGGATCAGGACCATTGGTGGCTGAGCGGGCTGCATCGCGATGTGTTTCTGTTCGCGACGGAGCCGGTCCACCTCGCGGATATCAAGGCCGGCGCGGGGCTGGAGAGCGACGGGACAACCGGGACGCTTGATGTGAGGGTGAGCGTCGGTTTTCCCGGCGAACCGCAGCCGGGATACCGCGTCGAGGCGCACTTGCTCGATGCGAAGGGCCGCGCGGTTTTCAAGAAACCGTGGAGCGCGGAAGTCGATGTGTCGCGCCCGAATCCGACACATTGGCCGCGGCTCCAGGCGTGGTTGCGCGGCTCCGTCCCCCGCGTGAAGGCGTGGAGCGCGGAGCAGCCGCATTTTTACACGCTCGTCGTGACGTTGCATTCGCCGGATGGAGCGCAGGAGCAGACGTCGGTGCGGGTCGGATTCCGCAGCGTGGAGGTTCGGGACCGCTCGTTGTTGATCAACGGAAGGCGCGTGCTGATCAAGGGCGTCAACCGCCACGACCACGACGACGTGCGCGGCAAGGCGGTGACGCGCGAGCGGATGCTGGAAGATCTACTCGTGATGAAGCGGTTCAACTTCAACGCCGTCCGCTGCTCGCACTATCCGAACGACCGGGCGTTTCTCGATCTGTGCGACGAACTCGGGCTTTACGTGATCGACGAGGCCAACATCGAGTCGCACGATTTCCACAACCAGCTCTGCCGGGACCGGCGCTATGCGGGCGCGTTCCTCGATCGGGTCGTGAATATGGTCGAGCGCGACAAGAACCATCCCTCGATCATCGCGTGGAGCCTCGGCAACGAGAGCGGCTACGGCGCGAATCTCGCGGCGGCGGCGGCGTGGGTTCACGAGGCCGAGCCGACGCGCCCGGTGCATTGCGAGGGGGCGATTTCCAAGGGGCAAAGCAAGCGCCACTGGGAGTCCGACCCGGATCGTCCGGTGACCTGGGACGATCATCCGCGGGGAACGGACATCGTTTGCCCGATGTATCCGCAAATCGCGGATATGGTGAAATGGGCCAACAGCACGACGGATCCGCGTCCCATGATCCTCTGCGAATATTCGCATGCGATGGGGAACAGCAACGGCTGTCTCGGCGAATACTTCGACGCGTTCGAAAGTGTGCCGGGGCTGCAGGGCGGGTTCATCTGGGAGTGGATGGATCACGGGATCAAGGTCCGCTCGGAGAAGGGCGCGGAGTATTGGGCTTACGGCGGTGATTTTGGCGACAAACCCAACGACTTGAATTTCGTCTGCGACGGTCTCGTCTGGCCGGATCGCACGCCGCACCCGGCGATGCACGAGCACAAAAAACTCGCGCAACCGGTCGGCGCGGCGGCGGACGATTTGAAGAAGGGGCGGGTGCGAATCACCAACAAGCAGGATTTCACCGGGCTCGAATGGCTGCGCGGCGAGTGGGAGCTGGCCGTCGAGGGACGCGTTTCGTCGCGCGGGAAGTTCGCCATGCCGCGGGTCGATCCGCAGACGACGGCCAGCATAACGCTTCCGTTGGCGCCGCCCGATCTGCAGCCGGGCGAGGAATGTTTTCTCCGCATTTCCTTTCTTGCGAGGAAGGCAACGCCATGGTGCGAAGCGGGCCACGAGGTGGCGTGGGAGCAGTTCGCGATGCCGATCAAATCGAAGGCGGGAAAAGCCACGCGGGCGAAGACTCCCGGCGCGGAGCTGGAAGAGTCCGGTGATGATTTGCTCGTCCGGAGCGGACGGATCGAGGTGGCATTCTCGCGGGCGGCCGGTGCTCTCGCGTCGCTGCGATGCGGCGAGACGACGTTTATCGAATCGGGGCCGCGACTCCAGATCTGGCGCGCAGCCACAGACAACGATGGCATCAAGGGCTGGTCGGGCCAGCAGGGCAAACCGCTCGGGCGCTGGCTCGCCGCCGGGATCAACGACCTGGAAATGACACCGCCCGCCGTGCTTGCGCGCCGCGCCCGCGACGGGCGGATGAGCGTCGAGATCGAGCAACTCGCGACGTGCCGCGGGGGGTCGATCCGGCACCGGCAGGAATTCGGGTTTGCAGGCGACGGGGAAATCCTCGTGCGCAACGTGATCGAAACCGACGTGCCCGACTTGCCGCGAGCGGGCGTGCGCATGATTCTTCCGCCGGAGTTCGAGTCGCTGGCATGGTTCGGCCGCGGTCCGCACGAGAACTACTGCGACCGAAAGCGCGGCGCGTGGATCGGGCGTTTCGAGGGCACCGTGACCGGCCAATACGTCCCCTACATCATGCCGCAGGAGCATGGGAACAAGACGGAAGTCCGGTGGTTCAGGCTTCAGTCGGACTCGGGAGAGAGTGTGGAATTCTCGGCGGAGAGCGGGCTCTTCGAGTTCTCGGCCAGCCACCACACCGCGGAGGATCTCTTCGCCGCGCGGCACACGATCGACCTGACTCCCCGCCCCGAAGTCGTCGTCAATATCGACGCAATGCAGCGCGGCTTGGGGACGGCAAGTTGCGGCCCCGACACGCTGCCGCAGTACCGACTCGAGCCGGGGCGCATCGCCTTCGACTACCGGATCCGCGTCGCCGGCGGGCGGAGCTAATACTCGACCGCCTCCCCCGCAATGACCCGCCCCAACATCATCGAATTCATCTGGCACGACTTGGGCGACTGGCTCTCGTGCTATGGGCATCCGGGCGTGCGGACGCCGAACCTCGACCGGTTCGCCGCCGAGGGCGCGCTTTTCGAGCGGCACTTCTGCACCGCGCCGCAGTGCTCGCCGAGTCGCGCCTCGCTCATGACCGGGCTGTATTCCGCGCAACACGGCATCCTCGGCCTCACGCATCGCGGCTGGAAGTATCGCGACGGCATCGAGGACATGCCGACGCTTCTGCGGGGGCACGGCTACCGCTCGATTCTGTGTGGATTCCAGCACGAGCGGCACGACGCGCGCGATGCCTGGCCGCGCAAGGAAGTCGAGCACACCGCCGAGATCACTTTTTCCTACGACGAACGCTGGACGCTCGAAACAATATCCCACCTGGTCGCCGACGCCGCGTGCGAACGGCTGCGCGATGAGGCGGAGCGCCTGCGGGAGACGCCCTTATTCCTCTCCGTCGGCTTCTCAGACGTGCATCGTCCCTACGCGAACGAGTATCGCCCCGAGGCCGTCGAGGAGGTGCGCGTCCCCGATCACCTGCCCGACGACCTGCTGACGCGCAAGGATCTCGCGACCTTTTGCCATCGCATCGAGCAGGCCGACGCCGCAGTTGGACGCATTCTCGACGCGCTCGAGGCGGCTGGATTGAAGGACGACAGCCTGATTTTCTTCACCACCGATCACGGACCCGAAATGCCCCGCGCGAAGGCGACCCTCTACGATCCGGGATTGAAGTGCGCGCTGCTCATGCGCTGGCCGGGCGCCATTCCGGCAGGCATGCGGATGTCGCCCATGACCAGCCATCTCGACCTGCTCCCAACGCTCTTCGAGGCCGCTGAAATCCCGGTGCCAGACGCGTGCCAGGGCCGCTCCTTTTGGAAACGCCTCACGACCGGGCAAG
>PPFU01034897.1_pt1 | contig 10718 bp, 14 predicted proteins | sample 1535991 | NCBI WGS metagenome assembly PPFU01 (sample SAMN04901290, study PRJNA319586) | Hypolithon metagenome, whole genome shotgun sequencing project. | isolation source: Antarctic Hypolithon | place: Antarctica: Miers Valley | collected 2014 | reverse complement strand
GAAGACCGCCACGTACTCTTCCAAAAAGAGGACAAAAAGACCTACGTAGATGCCATGCTGAAACGCATCCTGGACGATGAACCCGCAAAATCTAATGCACAGTAATCGGTATCTATCGACCGTCAACCTGTCACCGGGAACAAAGCCAGGTAGGTGCTGATGTGACCTATGAAGCCCTGAGACGCTGCCTCAGGCGCCCGGGGGCTTCTCCAGGTGACCTGCTGCGCCTTGCTCGACGGCTGAGAGTCGGCGGCCCCATGTCTAATGCCTTGATATTGCTGATGGGCTGAGCCACATGGTGGAAGGTCTTCTCTACGGTTTCGTAGTCTCTGTATTACAGTAAATACGATAATGCTATACGGAGGTCGACGATGCCCAAAACCAAACCGTTTACCATAAGGCTCTCCGAAGAGGTGGGGGGGTGGTTGGATCGTGAGAACCGGCGCACGAAGCTGCCCAAGAGTGCCTTGCTGGAAGTGTTGGCGGAGGAGTCTATTCGTACTCGCCGTTTCCCCGGCGTTGGTTTCCGGGGAGCCGAGCACTCAAGACGGGCGTGGGTGATCGGCACGGCACTGGATGTCTGGGAGGTCGTGGAACTCTACGAGGGCAAAGGTAGAGAGAGGCTACTCTCGGAGCACAATGTTTCCGAACACCAGCTAGACTTTGCCCTCTCCTACCACGAGGCGTACCCGCATGAGATAGACGAGGCGCTCGAAGAGAACGCCCGCACGCCGGAGGAGTGGCACGACCTCTACCCGGCCATCGTACCATCCCCGCGCAGTTAGAATGCGGCTTCACCTTCCTGGCGAACATGGGTGAGGATTCTATTAGATGCTCACATCTCCGGCCGGACGGTGGGCAAAGCTCTCACCGAAGACGGACACGATGTGCGAGCCCTGGACTCCGAGATAGAGCTCGAAGGGCTCTCCGACCCGGAGGTCCTGGAGCTTGCCGCCGCCGAAAGCCGTGTACTCGTGACCGCCAATATAAGAGACTTCGAGCCCCTTCTAAGGGAGTGGGCCGGCGAGAGCCGCACGCATCCCGGTGTGGCCCTTATTCCCTCCAGCGTGAGAAACGAGGATTTCGGCGTCCTAATCTCGGGCATGCAAAAGACGATAGCGACCACCACACAAGAGGAGTGGGTGAACCGTGTGGAGTGGCTTCGGAAAGCCTGAACAGTACGCAAAAGAGGTGTGAGGTCCAGCTTTTATCATCGCTGAATACTCATGCCTTCTACGCCCACGCCGTAAAGTCTTTATCCGATTCTAAATGATTTTGCCTTCGTTGAGCCACCAACGTTGGCTGGGTTTCTACCCGCTGGATTACACGAAATGATGACATCGTTATAAACTAGTGTAACGATATTGGTTTTGGATCAGGGTATTACGAAGCGGAGGTTCAGAAAATCTCAGAGTATACGAAGCGTAAGTTGTCCGGCGCAGCCCTGGATAAGGTGGCCGAGCGTTTCAAGGCACTCTCGGAGCCCATGCGTCTGCGCCTGGTCTACGCGCTCATGGACCACGAGAAGACCGTCTCGGAGCTCGTAAAGGAGACGGGCGGTGCCCAGGCGAACGTATCCAAACATCTCTCGATGTTACAGGAAGCCGGCATCTTGGGGCGCAGGAAACATGGCACCAGCGCCTACTATCGGATAGTAGATGAGTCAATCTTCGAGCTTTGCGAGCTGGTGTGTGGTTCGATCCACGACCGACTCCTGGCCGAACTCGAAGAACTAAATACTCCTAGCCAAGAGTAAGCCCGTTCCGTAGAAATCCCAAGCAACCTAATGCGCTTGACACAGTATTATATCGTTATATAGTTACATAACGTAGAAAACGTCTTGGAGGTAAGCGGCATGGGCAACAATCTCGGACTTTTCGTAGGGGTGATCTTTGGCGCGCTGATCGCGTTGCTTTTAGTCGTCGCGGCCGACGGCATGATGGGCGGCACGGACTCGATGATGGGTGGCTGGATGGCAGGCGGCGGCTTACTCGGGATGCTGTTCGGGTTCGTATTTTGGGTTGGAGGTTTAGCCCTGATCGGCGCCCTCGTCGTTTGGATTCTTCGTCAAATACAGTGCCACTAGGTTCTGAAAGTTCAAGCTCAAGGAGGAAAAATGGAGACGAAAAACTACGTGATCGCACGTAGCACCGAATTATCGTTCGAAGAGGCGGTCGAGAAAGCTCGCGGGCTTTTGCAGGAAGCTGGCTACGGAATTCTTAGCGAGATAGACGTGAAAGCGAAGCTGGAAGAGAAGCTCGGTATAGAGCGGGAGCCGTACACGATACTCGGCGCCTGTAACCCGCCGTTGGCTAGAGAGGGCCTCGACGCGGAGCCGGATCTCGGGGCGCTATTGCCGTGCAACGTGGTCGTCTACGAGAGGGAAGGCCGTACCCGCGTGGCGGCTGTGGAGCCCGGCAAGATGCTCTCCGTGGTCGGCAATGAGGAGCTCGGTCCGATCGCGGACCAGGTTAGGGAAGACCTTACGCGCGTAGTCGACGAGCTTGCCAAGGTCTAGTTCGCCGGACCGTTTCGGCAAGCTGGATACTGAACGTAGAGGGAGGAGATAGTGGAGGGGTTTACCCCGGTAAGTGGCCTCGTGGGAGGCATGCTCATCGGCCTATCGACCGCGCTGCTGATGTTGTTGAACGGCAGAATCGCCGGGATCAGCGGCATCGTCGGTGGGTTGTTGGCCCGGAAAGGGTCGGAGGTCAATTGGCGGGCGATGTTCTTTGTAGGCCTCTTGATCGGCGCTTTCGCTTACGTATTGGCGACAGGAGAAATATTTCCGGTCGAGGTAGAGGCGTCTTTGCCGGTTATGTTGTTGGCGGGGCTCATAGTGGGCTTCGGCACGCGACTGGGCTCCGGATGTACCAGCGGCCACGGAGTTAGTGGCGTCGCGCGACTTTCGATGCGTTCTATAGTCGCGACGCTGGTCTTCATGGGAACGGCGACCTTGACCGTGTTCTTGTACGGACACGTGCTCTAGGGGGTTTGGGATGCTCAGGATGATCGCCGCACTGTGCTCGGGCGCTCTCTTTGGGTTGGGCCTAGCCGTGTCCGGTATGGCTAACCCGGCGAAGGTCATTGGATTTCTCGATGTGGCGGGAGACTGGGACCCAACTCTGGCCTTCGTCATGGGCGGGGCTATCCTCGTCGCAATGCCGGCGTTTTACCGGATCTTCAAGCTGCAGCGTCCGGTATTGGCGAAGCGCTTCGAGCTACCCAATAAAAGTAGTTTGGACGGGCGTTTGATCTGGGGCTCCGCACTGTTTGGTATTGGCTGGGGTCTATCGGGATTCTGTCCCGGCCCGGCGGTGGTGGCGCTCGTACCGGCGCTCACTACGGGCATGGCGCCGGTCTTCGTCTTCTTCGGTGCGATGGTAGCGGGGATGGCGATTTACGAGTTGACCTTTCGACGGCGCACGTAGTGCGGTCGGAGAAGTTAGTAACTACGAATTCAGGAGGTTATGTAACATGTTCTTTCGAGAAGTTCTGAACGAGGATCTAGGTTGTGCTTCCTACGTCGTGGCCGATGGCGGCGAGGCGGCGATCATAGACCCAAAGTGGGAGATAGAGGCGTATCTACAGATAGCCGAGGAGAACGGCTTCCGAATCTCGCACATTCTTGAGACGCACAACCACGCCGACCACCTATCCGGCAAAGGACGGCTCGTGGAGGCGACCGGGGCGAAAGTCCACGTCTCAAAAGACGCCGGTGTCGAATACGAGCACGAGACCCTCGAAGAGGGAGACGTGGTCGAGGTGGGGGAGGTGCGGATCCGGGCTATAGCCACACCCGGGCACCGGCCCGAGCACCTATCGTTTGTCATAGAGGACGGTAGCCGGAGCGAAGAGCCCTGGGTCCTGTTAACCGGTGATTCGCTCTTCGTCGGAGACCTTGCCCGCCCGGACCTCGCCGTTGAGGCTGAAGAGGGGGCGCGCGGCATCTTCCACTCGCTCCAGAAACTCATGGGTCTCCAGGACTATGTAGAGGTCCGTCCGGGGCACATAGGCGGTTCTCTATGCGGCGGCGTGCACATGAGCCGCAAGCCCAACTCCACCATCGGCTACGAGCGTCGTTTCAACGATTACTTGCGCTTCGAGGAAGAGGAAGAGTTCGTAAAGACTATGACCGCCGAGCAAACACCCCAGCCTCCCAACTTCGAGCGCATCGTGGATCTGAACCGTGGGCCTCTCCTGACCGAGACCACTCCGCTTACACCGTTGCTACCTCAGCGCGTCGAGAAGCTCGTCGAGGCAGGCGCCGTCCTGATCGATGGGCGGGACCAGAGAGAGTTCGACGCCGCCCACGTCCCTGGTTCGATCAACGTCACCATGAATCAATCCGGGGTGGGCACCCGCGCTGCATGGATGGTTGACCCGGAGAGCGAGGTAATAGTCGCCGCCGATGGCGATAAGAACGCCCGGAGCATGGCCCGTATGCTCGAAGCGGTCGGTTTCCGGCACATAAGAGGCTACCTGGCCGGCGGCCTGAACGCCTGGCGCGCCAGCGGACTGGAAGCGCAGACGACCCCCGCCCTGGACATACCGGGCCTCGCCGAGAAGCTCAAAAACGAGGAGGTCGTCGCGCTCGACGTTAGGAGCGCGGCCGAGTGGGAGGCGGGATACGTAGAGGGTTCGATCCACGTTCCCTATCAGCAACTGCGCGACGATATACCCGACGAGCTGCGAGCCCAGGACAAGCCGCTGGCTGTTGTCTGCGGTAGTGGCGTTCGCAGTGCCCTTGCCGCCTCGCTCCTGAAAAGGTCCGGTGTGGAGGACGTTCAGCACGTCGCGGACGGTGGCGTCCCGATGTTGGAGAAAAATGGGATCGAGTTGGTAAAGGGCGACTGAGCCTGTACCGGAGTAGTTGCACATGACTATCCTCGGCCTACTGCTCGCGGTGTTCATGGGGCTAGCTCTCGGCCTTCTGGGCGGTGGAGGCTCAGTGCTCGCGGTACCGATCCTCGTCTACGCCTTGGGCTTTGGCGCCAAAGAAGCCGTGGCCGCCAGCCTCGTTGTGGTTGGTGTTACAAGCCTTTTTGGGGCCGCCGAGCACTGGCGGGGAGGCCACGTGCAACTCCGCGTGGCGGGCGTATTTGGTCCTATAGCCGCAGCGGGGGCGTATCTCGGGGCCCATCTGGCGGGCTTCCTGGGAGGCGCGGTTCAGCTCTCGTTGTTCGGAGGGGTGATGCTTGTAGCCGCTTTCTTTATGTTTCGTAACGATGAGTCGGAGGACTACGAAAAGAGTGTGTCCGATGGTTCACTGGGACGATTGCTCCTCCGGTTTGCGGTACCGGCGCTAGGGGTCGGTGTTCTTACGGGCCTTGTGGGTGTGGGCGGCGGGTTCCTTATAGTGCCCGCCTTGGTGCTTTTGGGCGGGGTGCCGATGGGAGCGGCGGTCGGGACCTCGCTCCCTATCATCTCGATGAACTCTTTTGCGGGGTTCGCGGGATATCTGGGCAAGGCGGAGATCCCTTGGGGACTCATGTCCATATTCGCGGTATTGGCAGTGGCGGGGAGTTTCGCCGGAGCCTACCTCGTGCGGTTCGTACCCCAGCACACACTCAAAAGAGGGTTTGCCGTTTTCTTGATCTTGATGGCCCTTTTTATCCTCTACGAGAACGCAAGCGGGCTTCTTTGAGCCGGAAGAAGTTTTCCTCGATTAGCAAGACCAAGGCGTATTCACAACAAGAAGAGGAATGCAGATGAGAGAAGGAATCACCGAGACAATGTTCGGACTTAAAAATGCGAATCAACCTCTGGAGGGCGTAATCACCGGAGGCCAGCCGGACGGAGAGCAATTCGAGCGTCTTGCGACCGCTGGCTACAAGACGGTTATAGACCTACGCGAGCCTGGAGAGGATCGCGGACTAGACGAGCCCGAAAAGGTCCGGAGTGTGGGCATGGAGTACGTGAACATTCCTGTGGGCCACGAAAACATAGACGATGAGTCGTTCGAGAAGTTTCAAGAACTCCTTGACGATGTAGAGCGTCGCCCTGTCCTCGTACACTGCACGAGCGCCAACAGGGTAGGCGCGCTCCTGATCCCCTACCTCGTGTTCAACGATGGGAAGAGCGTGGAAGCGGCGCGAGTGATCGCCTCTCAGGTCGGCCTGAGGAGTGCTGAATTAGAGTGGAGTGCGCTCCACTACGTATCCCGGTAGCGGCAACGGGGCGGACCTGTCATCCGCCCCTAATAGGATGCTTTTTACTCTTTGCTAGTTGTTGACGGTGCTCATGTCCGGGTAGCGTTCTCCAGCGGCCGCGCCTTTCGGGGCGGCTTCATCTATTCGGGATAGCTCCTCTTCGGTAAGCTCTATCTCCGTGGCGCCGGCGTTCTCTTCGAGGTACTTGCGGCGCTTGGTGCCGGGGATCGGGACTATGTCGTCGCCCTGGTGCAGGAGCCAGGCGAGGGCGAGCTGGCTCGGTGCTACACTCTTCTCTTTGGCTATCTCCCGGACCTTCTCGACCAGTTCCAGGTTTTTGTCGAAGTTCTCGGCCTGAAAACGTGGGGAGTTGCGCCGGTAGTCGCCTTCCGGAATGTCTTCGAAGTTTTGGATCTGGCCGGTCAAAAAGCCTCTTCCCAATGGGCTGTAGGCGACGAAACCGATACCGAGTTCCCGGACGGTCGGAAGTATTTCGTCTTCCACGCCCCGGCTCCACAGGCTGTACTCGGTCTGTAGCGCGGTGATCTGGTGTACCGAGTGGGCCTTGCGGATAGACTCCGGGGCCGCCTCAGAGATTCCGAGGTAACGGACCTTACCGGCCTCGACGAGTTCTTTCATAGCGCCCCACGTTTCCTCGACCGGGGTATCGGTATCTACCCGGTGCTGGTAGTAGAGGTCAATATGGTCCACGCCGAGGCGCTGGAGGGAGGCGTCGCAGGCCTTGCGCACGTAGTCCGGCTTACCATTGACTCCGAGACGCGTGCCGTCCTCTTCGCGCTCGTTGCCGAACTTGGTGGCGAGCGTTACCTGATCCCGGCGGTCCGAGATTGCTTTGCCGACGAGCTTCTCGTTGGTAAACGGTCCGTACATGTCCGCCGTATCGATGAACGTAACCCCGAGCTCTATGGCCCGGTGGATGGTGGCGATGGATTCGTCCTCGTCCGGCGTGCCGTAGAACTCGCTCATCCCCATACATCCGAGCCCAATGCTCGAAACGGTGGGGCCCTGGTCTCCTAGCTTTCGCGTCTGCATAAATCTTCCTTTCGAAAACGACGATTTTACCTGTTAGCCTTGCCTGAAATAGAAGGCTTGACTGATGGATGCCTTCTTCTCGACCAATGCTTTCATCTTTGCCAAATATTTGGGTCTCTAAACTCCGCTGGTTTGTTGAGAGGCCGCGAACAGGCTAGGATATGCGAAGGGAGGCCGGGTGTATCCCAGGCGTAACTTGTTAAACCTGCAGTGTGGATTGGAAAGATTGGAAGGGGTTTTGGCTTTTGACTCGTGAGCGTTTCGCCTTTATAAGCTACTTCTTTCTGCTGGCCCTGTTCGTCGGAGACTTCGCTCTGATCCTGCTCTTCCCTGGTTCGGCGCCCTCACTCTCGTTGTGGTTCGGCCCGATCTTCGCCCTGCTCGGCATCCAGCTCATCTACTTCAGGAACGAGCACGCAAAGATCTGGTCCGGCTGGGGCGGCCCGCAGGCCGGTGTCTTCATGTTCGTCGGGTTTTTCTTCCTGATTATCGGGCTGTACTTCGCTTTCGGGGCTGGATAGGGCTAAGAGGACACGCCGGTTCGTACTCCTGGCTCTCTCTGGTAGAATCGGGGGCGTCGCGCTAAGCGGGGAGCTGGCGATGCCCTGTACCTGCGATCGCCTAGCAGGGCCTAGATCCCCGCCCGAGGCAGACCGTGTTCGGTAGAAACCGGTGCGGCCAACGTTGATGGTTTGGTCCTGGGCAATGGAGCCCCGTGAACCGTGTCAGGACCGGGAGGTAGCAGCACTAAGCGGGTTACCTCATGTGCTGCGGGACAGCCGAACCGGAGTTGGCGGCCGGCGATTCGCCGGGTTCGATCTTTGTCGACGGCGGGGTGCGCGGCATTTTATATCGTTACCACCGATCGTCTCCGTTATACTTACAGCATGAGACTTTCCAAGCTCGCTAAATGAAGCACGCGACCTTATACCGCAAATGGCGTCCCCGTCGCTTTGGGACGATCGTTGGCCAAGAACCGGTCGTGCGTACCCTCCGGCGTGCCATAGAGACCGACCGCGTCGCCCACGCTTATCTCTTCTCCGGTCCTCGCGGTACGGGCAAGACGAGCACGGCCAAGGTGCTTGCGATGGGACTCAACTGCGTCCAGGGGCCGACGCCGGAGCCGGACGGTACTTGCGATAGTTGCCGGGCGATCATGAACAACTCCTCAATGGATGTTTTGGAGATGGACGCCGCCTCGAACCGGGGGATAGATGAGATCCGGGACCTGCGCGACCGGGTGAACCTCGCGCCGGCCTCCAGTCGGATGAAGGTCTACATCATAGACGAGGTGCACATGTTGACCGCCGAAGCGTTCAACGCCCTCCTGAAGATGCTCGAAGAGCCACCCGAGCACGTCATCTTCGTACTCGCCACGACCGAGAAGCACAAAGTATTGCCGACGATCATAAGCCGCTGCCAGAGCTTCGATTTCCGGCGCCCCGGCGTGGATACGCTCTCGGAGAAGCTCGCGGAGATCGCCGCGGCCGAGGAGATCGAGGTAGAGCCCGAGGCCTTGACCATCATCGCCCGGGAAGGCAAAGGTTCCTTCCGGGATGCTGAAGGGCTCCTGGATCAGCTTTCCTCTTTCGCCGATGGCCCTATAACGGCCCCGATGGTACGCGAGTTGCTAGGCAGTGTCGGGTCGGAGGCGCTGCTTGAGACAACCGCGGCCCTTTACGAGCGCCGGGTTGCGGACGCCCTGAAGGTCGTGGACCGGCTTTCAAACGAGGGGCGGGACCTTGGGCAGTTCGTGGGGGAGATGATTCGTCACCTGCGAATCTTGATGCTTCTGCCGCACGCCCCGGAGGTTGCCCTCTCGGAAGTCGGCGCCGACGAGCGGCCCGCACTCGAAGCCCAGTCCAAAGAGATCCCCACCGCAGAGGTGGTCCGAATCATCGAAGCCCTGGGTGACGCCTCCGGACGCATAAAGCGGGGTGGAGACCCGAAGTTGGAGCTGGAGCTAACCTTCCTCAAGCTAGTTAGGGACTACACCGAGCCATCCGTGGACACGCTACTAAGCCGGCTCGAAACTTTGGAATCCTCCGTCGCATCCGGTGGGCTGGTGAACGTATCCCGTCAGACACCTATGCCCGAAGCAAAGGACGCCGCTCCCAAGTCGAGGACCGCGCCGGATCCGGGGTTTGCGGAAGAAGATCCGGCGGTTCAGGATCTGGTTGCCGAGGTTCAGGAAGACGAGGCTAGAGAGGAAGAATCTTCTATAGAGGAATCAACGGAAGAGTCCTCAAACGGTGGAGGTCCGACCTCGGGCCGGGAGATTGCTTCGGCATGGGACGGCATCTTGCAAACGATGAAAGACCAACGCCAAGTACCGGCGGCGGCGGTGTACGAGGAGGCTCAGGTCGAAAGTTTCGACGGGAAGGTCTTGCGGCTCGCTTTCCCGGAAGACCTGGCGATCTACGCGAAGCTAGCCGCCGACGACCGGCACGTAAGCGCCCTTCAGGCGGCCCTTGAGAGCAAGTTTGGTGTAAAGCCTCGCCTGGAATGTAAGGTTGGCGGGGCTTCCAACACGTCCAAAGACGTTTCTACGTCGGTCGAAAACTCTGCCGAAAGGCCTGTAAAGCGAGAGCCAGCCGTCGAGTCCGAGATGGAGCCGCCTGAGCCGGACCCTCCTGACCTGGACCCACCGGAGCCGTCAGAGCCAAGAGATGAGGTATTGGATACCCAGAAGGTGGGTTTTTCTGACAGCGAGACTGCGACGGAGACGAGGCCGGAGGCGAGAAGGGACGATGGTACAATCGGCAGCGTACAAGAGGTGTTCGCGATGGCGCGAGAACGGTTCGGCCCGACAAACGATAACGGAGGTGGATAGAGTTCCATGGCTCGTCAAAACGTTAACAAGATGATGGCCCAAGTCCAAAAAATGCAGCAGGATATGCAGCAAGCCCAAGAGGACCTCGCCAAAGAGACCATAACCGCGAGTGCCGGTGGCGGGGTCGTAAAGGCGACAATGACCGGCTCCCAGGAGCTCGTCTCCATAGAGATAGATCCCGAGGCCGTAGACCCCGAAGACGTGGAGATGCTCCAAGACATGATCCTGGCGGCCGTCAACGAGGCTATGACGAGCTCTCAGGAGCTGGCTTCCCAGAAGCTCGGCGGCATCACCGGCGGCCTGGGAGACCTTGGCATTCCGGGAATGCCGGGCCTTTAGTCCAGGGATAGTTGGCGACTTACGCGAGGCCGGTCGAACGGCTCATAACAGAGCTTTCAAAGCTCCCATCAATAGGGCCTAAGAGCGCCCAGCGCATCGCTTTCCACGTCATCCGGTCCCGCGCCGATGACGCTTATGGCTTGGCCGAGGCGCTCAAAGAGGTCAAGGAGCGGATAAAACCCTGCCGGCGGTGCTTCAACCTCACCGAGTCGGATGAGTGCGAAATCTGCCGGGACCCGCGTCGGGATGAGACCGTCATTTGTGCGGTCGAGGACCCGTACGATATCGGCCCTATAGACCGGACGGGCGAGTACCGTGGTCTGTACCACGTTCTCGGTGGC
>PPFU01001711.1_pt1 | contig 10719 bp, 11 predicted proteins | sample 1535991 | NCBI WGS metagenome assembly PPFU01 (sample SAMN04901290, study PRJNA319586) | Hypolithon metagenome, whole genome shotgun sequencing project. | isolation source: Antarctic Hypolithon | place: Antarctica: Miers Valley | collected 2014 | reverse complement strand
ATCGAACCGCCGACCTCCTGCATGCCATGCAGGCGCTCTCCCAGCTGAGCTATGGCCCCACGGGCTGGAAAGCGCGAAATTTTAACGGCCGGGATTGGTTAGCGCAAGCAAAGTCCATGAAAGTTCATGGATGCGATGCCATACGTCGCTTGCTTTCATAGGAGCGGCTTAGCCCGGAAGATCAAAAGCCCGCGCCCAACCTCACTCCTACGAAAAACGAGGTAAACCACACCGTAGACTCGCGCTCAATGCGCGCCTGCGACATGCAACCCCGCATTCACCCTTTATCAACACGCTCCGTCAAAAAGAGCAGTAAGGTAGATTCTCATGTTCGCCCTACTGCTCCGCTGCCTGCTCTGCATCAGCCTGATCCTGAACGGCTCCGGCTACGTGATGGCCTCCGCGCACTTGCAGATGGGGCATATGGGCAGCATTGCTGTGATCCAGGAACCTGCGCCTGCCGCCATGCCGCCCTGTCATCAGAACGACGATGCGTCAGGAACGGCTGCGGTTGAATTGCCCGAAGCGGTGCAGGACGAGTCGCGCGCGATGTCGAAGCATCCTGCTCCTGATTGCTGTAAATCAGGCGCTTGCCAGTGCGCCTGCATGCATCAGGCGCACGCCGTTCTTCCCGTGCAAGCGTTGCGCCATGATGTGTCCGGCCACGCCGTCGACGTTCGTACGCTGCAACCGGCCCATCCGGCGCCCGCGCTGCCGCATCTGATCCGACCTCCGATCGGTTAGGCGACCTCTGCGCCACCCGGCGCGCTTTGGTTTGCGTGGCGCTCGTTGCCAGCCGCTGAAGCAACCTCTTGAACATTTCGACATCCAGTCGTCATTCCCGCTTTCACGGGCATGACGATCCAAACGTCGCCTTTTCTTTTTGATGCTTGCACGGAGTTTTCAATGTCATCCGATTCTTCAGGCTCCCGCGCCGACGTCCTGAACCATCCTTCGCGCCGCAGGTTCGTGCAAGGCCTCGCCGCCGGCGGTGCAATCGCGGGCTTCGGCTTGTGGCCAGGACAAGGTTGGGCACTCAAATCACCCGGCAATGACAACGTGCTGCCCGGCACCGACTTCGACCTGGTCATCGGCGAAACTCCGATGAATTTCACCGGCCGCACGCGCCCCGCGATCACTGTCAACGGCGCCTTGCCCGCGCCGATCCTGCGCTGGAAAGAGGGCACCACAGTCAATTTGCGCGTGAGCAACGCGCTACCGGAAGGCTCGATCCACGGCCACATGACCTCGATCCACTGGCACGGGATCCTGCTGCCCGCCAACATGGACGGCGTACCGGGCATGAGTTTCGACGGCATCCATCGCGGCGATGCATATCAGTACCGCTTCGACGTCCGCCAAGGCGGCACCTATTGGTATCACAGCCATTCGGCGTTCCAGGAACAGGCCGGTCTCTACGGCGCGCTGATCATCGACCCGCTGGAGCCGGAACCGTTTTCCTACGACCGCGATTACGTCGTGCTGCTGTCCGACTGGACCGACTTGGCGCCCGATGCCTTGTTCTCGCGGCTCAAGAAAATGTCGGACCACGACAACTACTACAAGCGCACGGTCGGCGATTTCGCGCTTGATGTGCGCGAGGATGGACTGGCCGCCACCGTCGCCGATCGCAGGATGTGGGGCGAGATGCGGATGACGCCGACCGATCTGTCGGATGTCAACGCCAATACCTATACCTACCTGATGAACGGCACCACCGCGCTGGGCAACTGGACCGGATTGTTCCGTTCGGGCGAAAAAGTACGGCTGCGTTTCATCAACGGTTCGGCGATGACCTATTTCGACGTGCGCATCCCGGGCTTGAAAATGACGGTGGTCGCCGCGGACGGCCAGTACGTGCATCCGGTGACGGTAGATGAGTTCCGCATCGCCGTGGCCGAGACTTTCGATGTGATCGTCGAACCCAGCGGCCAGGATGCGTTCTCGATCTTCGCCCAGGACATGGGCCGAACCGGCTATGTCAGCGGAACGCTGGCGGTTCGCGAAGGGCTGCGCGCGCCGGTGCCGTCGGTCGATCCGCGCGTGATCCTGACCATGGACGACATGGGGCATGGCGGCATGGGCGCTGGCCACGACATGGCGGCGATGAACAAGGACCCTGCCGACCCAAGCGCGCAGGCTGGCGCTCACGACATGTCGAAGAATGGCGCGCAGGGCAGGGGGGCGATGAGCGCCATGGAACATGGCGGAAGCAGCACGCCAGGCAGCGGTTCGATGGCCGGCATGGATCACGGCGCCGGCGGCATGCAGGCGCATCCCGCCAGCGAAACCGGCAATCCCCTGGTGGACATGCAGACGATGTCGCCCGCGCCGAAACTCGACGATCCTGGCATCGGCCTGCGCGGCAACGGCCGCAAGGTCTTGAACTACGCGATGCTCAAGAGTGCCTTCGCCGATCCCGACGGCCGCGATCCAAGCCGTACCGTCGAACTGCATCTGACCGGGCACATGGAAAAGTTCGCATGGTCGTTCAACGGCATCAAGTTCTCCGGCGCCGAACCGCTGCGGCTGAATTACGGCGAGCGCATGCGCATCGTGCTGGTCAACGACACGATGATGACCCACCCAATCCACCTGCACGGCATGTGGAGCGATGTCGAGGACGAACACGGTAATTTTCACGTCCGCAAGCACACCGTCGACATGCCGCCCGGCACCAAGCGCAGCTATCGCGTCCGCGCAGATGTGCTGGGACGCTGGGCCTACCACTGCCACCTGCTGTATCACATGGAAGCAGGAATGATGCGCGAAGTGAGGGTCGAGGAATGAGCGTCGTCAATTCACTCGCCAAATCGGTGCTGTCGGCCGCATTTCTTGCATTCGCCGCGACTGCGGGCGCGCAGGATCATTCGCAGCACCAGATGCCGATGCCCACGGCGCCGGCCAAGACGACACCGAAGAAGGCAGTCAAGAAACCTGCAGCCAAACCGGCCACGAAGAAACCCGCCACGAAGGCAACGAGTGCCAAACCGGCCAGCAAGCCTCCCGCCACGATGGATCATTCGGCGATGGGCCACGACATGGGCGCAATGAAACCGGCTGCGAAGAAAAAGCCAGTTTCCAAGCCGTCGACGACCAAAACACCCGCTGCAATGGACCACTCGGCGATGGGTCATGACATGCGCGCCATGCCGTCGGCGACCAGAAAGAAGCCGGCCGCCAAACCGGCGCGCCAGAAGCCGGCCAGCAAGACGCCCGCAGCCGCGATGGATCATTCGGCGATGGGCCATGACATGGATGCAATGCCAAACAAGCCGGACCAGCCCGTCGATCACTCGACCATGGACCACGACATGGATGTGATACCGCAGGCACCGGAGCAAGCGATGGATCACTCGGCCATGGGGCACGACAAGCCGATGCCGTCCACCGAACCGCTCACGCCCATTCCCGCACTGACCGATGCCGATCGCGCCGCCGCATTTCCGGACATCGCACCGCACCAGATGCAGGACAACGACATCCACAGTTTCGTGCTGCTGGATCGACTTGAAGCCTGGAATGCCGGCAGGGGCACCGGCATGGAGTGGGAAGGGCAGGCGTGGATCGGCACCGATCTCAACCGGTTGTGGCTGCGCAGCGAAGGCGAACGCGTCGATGGGGCAACAGAGGCGGCCGATCTGGAAGTGCTGTACGGCCGCAGCATTGCGCGCTGGTGGGATCTGGTGGTCGGCGTTCGCCACGATTTCAAGCCCGGCGATTCGCAGAGCTTCGCGGCCATCGGCATCCAGGGACTCGCGCCGCAAAAGTTCGAGGTGGAGGCCACCGCGTACCTTGGTGAATCCGGCCAGACCGCGCTGCGTCTTGAAGCAGAGCGCGACCTCCTGCTGACAAACCGGCTGATCCTGCAGCCGCTGGTCGAAGCCAACTTCCACGGCAAGGACGATCCACGACGCGGCGTTGGCTCGGGACTCGGCACGATCGAGGCTGGCCTGCGCCTGCGTTACGAGTTCACGCGCAAGTTCGCCCCGTATCTCGGCATCGTACGCGAACACGCATTTGGCGGTACCGCAGACTTGCGTCGTGCCGATCGCGAAGACACCAACGACACTCGCTTCGTGGCGGGCCTGCGCATCTGGTTTTGAAGGGAGCACAGCATGCCATTCGTTACACCCAAACCAATGATCACACTCGCGGTACTGGCAGGCGTCGCCGGACTGGCGATCGGCGGTTTCATCTGGTCCGGCATGTACAACATCGGCGCTGACGACATGCATCTACGCCCGACCTCCATGATGCTGCGCGTGATGCGTGAGCGCTCGATCGCCCGCCACGCTGCTGCGATCAAGGTGCCAGATCTGAGCAGTGCGGCGCGGATCAGCCAGGGAGCCGGCAACTACAGCTCGATGTGCACCGCATGCCATCTCGCGCCCGGCATGGAGGACACCGAATTGAGCAAAGGGCTGTATCCCGCGCCGCCGAATTTCTCGAAACTCGACCCGGTCAACCCGGCGCACGCGTTCTGGGTCACCAAGCACGGCATCAAGGCATCGGGCATGCCCGCGTGGGGGCGCAGCATGGACGACGAATACATCTGGGGCATGGTCGCGTTCCTGCAACGACTTCCGAAACTCGACAAGACGGCTTACGACGCCATCGTCGCCAGCAGCAGCGGCCACTCGCATGGCGGTGGCGAGACCATGTCCATGGACGGCGCAGGCATGCCGGATGGGCGCGGCGACATGCCGATGAAAGACATGCCGAGCGATGAATCCAGACCACCTGGTCATCCGCCGGGAACACCGGCCCATCAGGACAAGGGCGCTGCCAGCGCTACACCCGCAACCGTCGAGCATCGCCATGCGGACGGCACGGTCGAGTCGCATCCAGCGCCGACACCGAACAAGGCAGACGATGGCCATGATCACCAATACTGACCCTAAGCCGACGACCTTGCTCAACACCGAAACGGTTGTATTGAAGGACACCGGGGCCGACTGGCGCATCGTCCACATCCACTGGTCATCGCGACCGAAAAGCTGAAACGAGGAGATCGTCATGCGAACACTCTTGTTGGTATCGAACGTGGGACGCGTCGGACTGGCGTTATGCCTGACGTTCGCGTTGCCAGCCTGCGCGGGCAACGAGGAGCCGGCAGCGACCGAATCAAACCGCGCCCCCGCGCCAACGATCACCCCTGTGAATCTTGCGAATCGGTCACCAGATTTGCCGCGGGTCGTCGTCCACAAGAGCGCGAGTTGTGGCTGCTGTGCGAGCTGGGTGGAACACATGCGCAAGAACGGGTTTGAAGTCGACGTGCGCAACGAGGACAACCTCAACCCGATCAAGGAACGCGTCGGGGTGCCGGTGGGGAAGGGCTCGTGCCATACGGGGGAAGTGGGCGGTTATTTCGTGGAAGGCCACGTTCCGGCGGACGACATCAAACGACTACTGACAGAAAAGCCGGATGCCAAGGGTGTGGTCGTTCCGGGAATGCCCGCGGGTTCGCCGGGGATGGAAATGCCGGATGGCAAGACACAGCCCTATACGGTGGAGCTGGTGGGGCGCGATGGTTCGACCACGGCCTTTGCTCGACATTAGACAGGACAAGAGGGGCGTGCCGACGGGCGCGCGGGGGGAAGCCCGTGACAACTACTCATCCATACACAAGGAGAAACACCATGAGCCATCACCTGACCCAGGCCATCCGCGACTGCATAGCGGCCTGCAACGACTGCGCGACCGAATGCGGCAATTGTTTCAGCCACATGGTCGGCAAGGACAGCATGAACGACTGTCCGGCCTGCTGCATCGAATGCGCTGCCATCTGCCGTCTGTGCGCCGATGCGATGGCGCGCAATAGTCCTTTCCACAAGGAACTCTGCGCGCTGTGCGCAAACATCTGCGACTGGTGCGCCGAACAGTGCGCCGCGCACGACATGGAGCATTGCCAGAAGTGTGCGGAGGCCTGCCGCCGCTGCGCGGATGCATGCCGATCGATGGCGGCCTGATCCGTTGTGTCGACGCCGGCGATGTCGGCGTCGACGGTTCGGGAGGCTATCTCGTGTCAGGCCTAACATAGACTCAAATTAAAGGAGAACCCGTCATGCAGATCCAGATCAACACAGATAAGAACATCTCCGGAGATGAGGAGGTTTCTCAAAACGTCGAAGACACTCTGAGGCGCGTTCTTGGCCGTTTCAGTGACCGGATAACGCGCATTGAAGTTCATTTGAGTGACGAGAACAGCGCGTCCAAGTCCGGTATCACCGACAAGCGCTGCTTGCTAGAAGTCAGGCTTGCTGGCCAGCAACCAATTGTCGTCAATGATCAGGCGCAATCGATTGAGAAAGCAGTCACCGGGGCGGGCCAACAAATGGTCAATTTGCTAGAGACCGAGCTGGGTAAGCGTGGCAAGCACTGACGGTGAGTCCAATGCGCGGCCAAGGCCGAGGCCTGACAATTCATTCAAGCCGAAGCCGCTACGCGGCTCGGCTTGATTCACGCGTTAGACGTCACAGGAGAAATCAATGCAACCGTACAGAAACTTCATCTTCATGATCGTGGTCTCTTCCGCACTGATGTTCTGCTTGATGTACCTCAACACCTATCAGCTTGGCCATGTCTGGTTTAGCCAAACCCGCATGTTCATGACCTTCATCATGGCCGGCTCCATGGCCTTGGTGATGCTCTTTTTCATGCGCCATATGTATAAGGACAGAAGTGCCAATTTGACCATTGTCATTGGCAGCGTTGCTCTGATGGGCTTGGGCTTGTGGTTGGTTCGTAGCCAAGCAACTGTAGGAGATATCGCCTGGATGAAGGCGATGATTCCGCACCACTCGATTGCAATCCTCACCAGCGAGCGTGCGCATATCACTGACCCTCGTGTCAGGAAGCTGGCGGATGGAATCATCGAAGCCCAACGTCGAGAGATCGGCGAGATGGAGTTCCTGATCAAGGATATCGGTGCTCATCCAGCCAAGGCGTCGCGTCAATGAAGCCTGGCAATTTATTCAAGCCGAAGCCGCTTCGCGGCACCGCTTATTCAGGCTTTCGCGTGCCACTGCGTGATCTCTTTCTGTTGCGTCGCTTTCTTGTAGCGGGCATACAGTTTCAACGTTGTGCTCCTGCCGTTACTGGTCACCCGCACTGGGCACGCCAATGAATGACGAAAAATCGACAGAATCAACGACTCACGCCACCCCTTCGGCCACTGATCCGGTCTGCGGAATGCAGGTCGATCCGGCCACGACACAACATCAGACCAAGCACGACGACATTGAGTACCACTTCTGCTCGGCGCGCTGCCGCGAGCGATTCGTGGCGGAACCGCTGAAGTATCTTGCACCCCCAACCAAAGCTACCGCCCAGAGCGTGCCGGAAGGAGCGATCTACACCTGCCCGATGCATCCGGAAATCCGACAGGAAGGCCCAGGCACCTGTCCGATTTGCGGCATGGCGCTCGAGCCGGAAATGCCGAGTCTCGAGGAAGACGACAACCCGGAACTGCGCGATTTCAGCCGGCGCTTCTGGTGGACATTGCCATTGACGGTAATCGTGCTGGCATTGGCCATGCTCGGTCATCGCATGACCTTCCTGTCGACTGAGGCCCGTACCTGGATCGAGCTGGTGCTGAGCGCGCCGGTGGTCGTTTGGGCGGGCTGGCCGTTTTTTGTCCGCTGCGTGCAGTCGATCCGCACCCGCAACCCGAACATGTTCACGCTGATCGGTATCGGTGTCGCGGCTGCGTTCGGTTACAGCGTTGTCGCGACGCTCGCGCCGGACTTGTTCCCGGCCTCGTTCCGGGAGCATGGCCGTGTCGGTGTGTACTTCGAGGCGGCCGCGGTGATCGTGTCGCTGACGCTGCTCGGCCAGTTGCTCGAACTGCGCGCGCGCTCGAAAACGTCCGCCGCGATCAAGGTTTTGCTTGGTCTTGCGCCAAAGACCTCGCGGCGCGTCAACGACGACGGCAGCGAGGAAGACATCCCGCTCGAACATGTGCATGTCGGCAACCATTTGCGCGTGCGGCCGGGCGAGAAGATCCCGGTCGATGGCACGGTGATCGATGGCCGTTCCAGCGTCGACGAATCGATGCTGACCGGGGAACCGATCCCGGTGGAGAAGGGGGAGGGGGCAACGGTCATCGGTGCGACGATCAACGGCACCGGCAGCCTGGTCATGCGTGCCGACCAGGTCGGAGCGGCGACGGTGCTGTCGCAGATCGTGCAGCTGGTGGCACAGGCGCAGCGTTCGCGCGCACCGATGCAGCGCATGGCCGACAAGGTCGCGTTCTGGTTCGTGCTGGCGGTGCTGGGTGCAGCGGTGCTGACGTTCTTCGTTTGGGGCGTGTTCGGCCCGGAACCGTCATGGACCTACGCCGTGCTCAACGCCGTGTCGGTGCTGATCATCGCCTGTCCGTGTGCGCTGGGCCTGGCGACGCCGATGTCGATCATGGTTGCCACTGGTCGCGCCGCGCAGGCGGGCGTGCTGTTCCGCGACGCGGAGGCGATCGAGCAATTACGCAAGATCGACACGCTGATCGTCGACAAGACCGGCACCTTGACCGAGGGACGTCCGGCCTTCCGAGACGTGTTTGTCGCCGACGGTTTCACCGCAGACCAGGTGTTGCAGCTGGCCGCCAGTCTCGAGCAGGGAAGTGAGCATCCGTTGGCCGAAGCGATCCTCGCGGAAGCCAAGACGCGCGGTCTCGCGCTGGACCGCACCGATGATTTCGATTCGGTTACGGGGATGGGCGTGCGTGGCCAAATCAATGGACAAGCGGTCGCACTCGGCAACAAGGCACTGATGACCGAGGTCAACGCTGTGGTTGCCGAGGTCTCGGATCGCGCCGAACAGGCGCGGAAGCAGGGCGCCAGCGTGATGTTCCTCGCGGTCGATGGACGTCTAGCGGGCGCCGTGGCCGTCGCCGATCCGATCAAGGTCACCACGCTGGCTGCATTGAATGAATTGCGCGCAGCCGGCCTGCGCATCGTCATGGCCTCGGGCGATGCCCAGGGCACGGCCCAAGCTGTCGCTCATACCCTCGGCATCGAGGAAGTGCATGGCGAAGTGCAGCCCAAGGACAAGGTTGCTTTGGTGCAGCACCTCAAGTCTGAAGGCCGACGCGTGGCGATGGCGGGCGACGGCATCAACGATGCGCCTGCGTTGGCTGCGGCCGATGTCGGCATCGCGATGGGCACTGGCACCGACGTGGCGATGTCGAGCGCGCAGGTGACGCTGGTGAAGGGCGATCTGCGCGCCATCCTGCGCGCTCGTGCAATCTCGACCGCAACGGTCCGCAACATGAAACAGAATCTTGCGTTCGCGTTTCTCTACAACGCGCTGGGCGTGCCAATCGCGGCCGGCGTGCTGTATCCGGTGTTCGGCTTGCTGTTGAGTCCAATGATCGCTGCTCTGGCGATGAGCCTGAGCTCCGTCTCGGTGATCACCAACGCGCTGCGGCTGGCCAAGACGCGGCTGCCACAGCATCCCGCCGATGCCCGTCGCCCCGAGCCGGCGCAGGGTGCGTCCTGCCACTAGGCCGGGCGACGGTCACCCAGATTGAGCACGGAACTGTGCGGAATCGAGACGATCCTTTATGGCGTGATTCAGGTCCTGGATCTCGCCTAATGCGACCGGAAGGTGTACAAATGTACACTCAATGGACACCATGCCTCCCAGACGCGCCGCCGTGCTCGCCTTTCTCCGTGACAGGCTCGAGGGACAAGGCCATGCACCGAGCTTGGCCGAGATTGCGGACGAGTTCGGCTTCGCCTCGCGCAATGCCGCCCAGAAACACGTCCAGGCCCTGGTCGCCGACGGCTTGATCGCACTGGCCCCGGGGCAAAAACGTGGCATCCGCATGGTCGGCGGGCGCGGGCCGGGGCAGTTGTTGTCGCTGCCAGTGTTGGGGCGAGTTGCTGCCGGCGTGCCGATCGGCGCCGACATCGGCTTGGACCAGCAACTGTGGCTGGACCGCACGTTGTTTTCCCTCACTCCTGATTACCTGCTGAAAGTGCAGGGCGACTCCATGGTCGACGACGGCATCCTCGACGGCGACCTGGTCGGCGTACATCGCACCAGCGAAGCCCGCAACGGCCAGGTGGTGGTGGCACGCGTGGATGGCGAGATCACCATCAAGCGTTTTGAGCGTGGTCGTCGCCATATCCGCCTGCTGCCGCGCAATCCTGCACATGCGCCTATCGTGATCCAGCGACACCAGGACTTCGCCATCGAAGGCGCGTATTGCGGATTGGTACGGCAGGGCTGATGGGCGCAGTCGTTGCATTGGAGGCGTTGTTCGCCGCCCAGACCATCTGGCACGCAGGCCGTACCGCGAAGATCACGCCTGACGGCGAAAGCACTGGCCACGTTGCACTCGACGCACTGTTGCCGCAAGGCGGCTGGCCGCAACGTGCGCTCACCGAATTGCTGTTGCCCGCCGATGGCATTGGCGAATTGGAACTGGTGTTTCCGACGTTGGCGCGCCTGACCCAGGCCGGCGGCACCGTCGTGGTGATTGCACCGCCCTACATTCCGTACGCACCTGCGTGGCACGCCGCCGGGGTGGATCTGGCGCATCTGGAAATCGTCGACGCCCAGCCGCGCGATGCCTTGTGGGCGTTCGAACAGTGCTTGCGCAGTGGGACCTGCGCCGCCGTGCTCGGGTGGCCGCAGCACGCCGATGCGCAAGCGCTGCGTCGATTGCAGGTCGCGGCCGACAGCGGCGATTGCATGGGTTTCGTGTTCCGCGAC
>PPFU01003717.1_pt1 | contig 10726 bp, 7 predicted proteins | sample 1535991 | NCBI WGS metagenome assembly PPFU01 (sample SAMN04901290, study PRJNA319586) | Hypolithon metagenome, whole genome shotgun sequencing project. | isolation source: Antarctic Hypolithon | place: Antarctica: Miers Valley | collected 2014 | reverse complement strand
CGAGCCCCCCCGCCGCATCGGCGCGGTGAATACGGTCGCCATCGAGGAAGGCCGGCTCATCGGCTACAACACCGACGGGCCGGGGCTGGTGCGGGCGATTCGGTCGGAGTTCTCAGTCGATCTGCGCGATCTGCGCGTGCTGCTGCTCGGCGCGGGCGGCGGGGCGGGGCGCGCCATCGCGATGCAATGCGCGCTGGAAGGCTGCGAACGCCTCGTGCTCGTGAACCGCACCTTCGAAAAGGCACAACTCCTCGCCCAGGAACTCGCGTCCCACTTCACCGGCCCGCGGGTGAGCGGACCCGTGGCGCGGCTGGAGGCGGTCCCGTGGGAAAACACGCGGCTGAAGTTCCAGATCGAGAACACCGACCTGATCATCAACGCCACCTCCGTCGGCATGAAGCGCAGCGACCCGTCGCCGCTGCCGCACACCATCCTCGCGCCGCACCTCATGATCTATGACACGATCTACACCGCGGCGCAGACGCGGCTCATGCAAGCGGCGTCCGAAGCCGGCGCGCGCGTCGCGAACGGACTCTCGATGCTCCTCCACCAAGGCGCGCTCTCCTTTGAAATCTGGATGAACCGCCCCGCCCCCCTCGCCGAGATGCGCGCCGCCCTGCTCGCTCATGCCGGGGAAAAGCCAGCCTGATTCGCCGCGCCGCATCGGAGGCAGCGGACCTGTGAAGGGAGACTCGGTGGGTAGCGGCAGCAATGTTCTGAAGTCGAACATTCTGACTCATCGTCCAAAGACTCATCGTCCATGACGGGGCACGCTCCGCGGCATGGCGAAGCCCCCCCGCTCCCGACCTCTCGCAGCCTTCGGTCTCAATGTTCGCAAGCGCCGCGAATCACTCGATCTCACACAGATCGAAGCCGCTGAACGCGCTGAACTCGATCCGACCTACATTAGCGGCATCGAGCGCGGCGTTCGCAATCCGAGCCTCATCAGCATCGCGCGTGTCGCCAAGGCGCTCGACATCACCATTTCCGAGCTTTGCGAGGGGGTCCGGGCGTGAGCAACGCGCCGACGTTTCTCGATCTCTTCTGCGGCTGTGGTGGCTTTTCCCTTGGGATGGAACGCGCCGGGTTCCGCTGCCTCGCGGCGATTGATTTCAATCCCGAGGCGGTCAAGACCTTCCGCGAGAATTTTCGCGACGTGCCGCAAGTGCTTGACCGCGACCTCACGAAGTTCCCGCCCACGGAACTCGCGAGCCTGATCGGTACGAACCGCGTGGACGTCATCGCCGGAGGGCCGCCGTGCCAGGGCTTCAGCAACGCGCGGAAAGTGGACGGCGCCAATCATCACGGCGAACGCTTCAAGGACGATCCGCGGCGGCTGCTCTTTCGCGAGTATCTGCGCTACGTCGCGCACTTCGAGCCCCGCATTTTTGTGATGGAAAACGTGCTCGGCATCCAGACCGCAGCCGGCGGAGCCTACTTCACCGCCGTCCAGCACGAGGCGCGGCTGCTCGGCTACCGCGTGGTCGCGCAGGTGGCCGATGCCTTCGCCCTCGGCGTGCCGCAGAAGCGCAAGCGCCAGCTCATCATCGGCGTGCGGGACAGTCTTCCGGGCTTCTTCCCCGGCAGCATCTCACCCGCGCCTCGCGCCATCCCGGGCACCACGCTCGGCCCCGCGATCGGCGACCTGCCGCGGCTCGCCGCTGGTGCAGGCGATGAAGATGCGGAGTACGATCCCGACCGCCGGCACCGTCATCTCGGGAAGTGGGGCAGTGTCGCGCGGCACTACCTTTTCCGCGTCCTGGAGATCGCGAAAGTGCCCGTGCTCAGCGCCCATCGCGCCCGCCCGCACAATGCACGCGACCTGCGGGACTTCGCTCTCCTTCACGAAGGCGAGAGCTCCGCGCAAGCCATGCGGCTCGGCGTCGAATTCGAGTGGCCTTACAGCAAGGAGCATTTCAAAGACCGCTACACGCGCCAGAGCCGCGTCAAGCCGTGCTCCACCATCGTCGCTCACCTGAGCAAGGACGGGCTCATGTTCATCCACCCCACGCAGAACCGCTCGCTCACCCCGCGCGAAGCCGCGCGCATCCAGAGCTTCCCAGATTGGTTCCGATTCCCCGTCGCCCGCACTCATCAGTTCCGCATCATCGGCAATGCCGTGCCGCCGTTGGTCGCGGAGGCGGTGGGGTTGGAGGTACGGGCGTTTCTCCGCGCGAAGCCGGACCGGAAAACAGGTGCGAGAGAACACCGGGAACCGGCCGAGCGTTCGCTGCGCGCGTTGATCCCGGCGTCACAGGCCGAATCCTCCACACGACTTCAAGAGATCGCCGGGCTGGACCGCCGGCAGCTTCGCAGTTGGGAAAAGGATGCCTTCCTCCGCGGCTGGTTCGCGCTTTTCTACCTCTTCCCCGGACTTCACCCCGACAACGCGCTCGATCACGGCGACCCCGCTTCGATCTGGTCGCCCGATCAACTCCCACTTCTTGGCTTGGAGGATTTCGTCGGGAACCGTTTCGAGCGCAGCGGGTGGCCGGTCGCGCTCGAACTCTTGGGTCAAGAGGCGTGGCGGCGCTACGAGGGCAAGCAACTCAACGACGAAGAGTTCTACTGCTCGGAAGCGCAGGTGGCGGGAATGAGCCTGCGGGCTGGCCCAGCAACACGAAGCACGAAGCCCGAGCCAACTTTATCCCGGTAACGACAACCCAAGAAACATCATGGCAGCAGAGTGGCACTTCACGCAGCAACGGCGTAGCGACAAAAACAGGGAACCGGTTCTTGGCGAGTTTTTCGCGACGGACGCAATTAGAAATCCTGCGGAAGCACTAGTTCGGGAAGCGTTGCAGAACTCGCTCGACGCGGGGCAGAAAAACCACCTCGGCCAGCCCTTGGACGTGGTCAAAATCCGAATCCTACTCGCTGCTAATTCCCACGCGGTTCCCGCCGCCGAGGTCAACGAGTTTTTCACGGGAAGTTGGCCGCATTACTCGGCTTCGGGCAACGGTCTGACGAAACCGCCAACATCGATGGAATCTTGTTCCTATCTGGTCATTGAAGATTTTGGAACCTCCGGCTTGGAGGGCGACGTGCGGCAGTGGCATGACATCGCGGGCTCGAAAAACGCATTCTTCTATTTCTTCCGTGCAGAGGGACGAACGGGCAAAGGTGAGGATGACCGCGGCCGGTGGGGAATCGGCAAATACGTTTTCCCTCGTTCCAGTCGGGCAAACTCCTTCTTTGGCTTTACCGTTCGGCGCAATGACGCCAGGGCGCTGCTCATGGGGCAGGCAGTTCTCAAGACGCACGAATGCCGGGGCGTCCGTTACACGCCGGACGGAGGCTTTGGCGGTCTTGACAATGACTTGATCGTGCCGGTTGAGGAAAAGGCGTTGATCGACCGCTTCCGGCAGCGGTTCTCCGTAAGTCGCGGGAATGAGCCCGGACTTTCGATTGTCATACCGTGGGTCGATCCAGAGATCACTCGCGAATCCCTCCTGCAGGCGGTGGTGCGCGGTTACTTCTACCCGATACTCGAAGGAAATCTCACGGTTACGGTTGGCATTCCCGACGACGAGTTCGAGGTGAATGAAGCAACGATTGGTGATGCGGTGAAGCAACTCGGACCAGCCGCAGAAGCGGAATTGATCCCGCTCATGGAGCTGGCCGATTGGGCGAGCGGGCGAAAGCCGAGTGAAGTGCTCTCTCTCCATCCCGCCCCGCGCGACCGGCCGGAGTGGACGCCGGAAATCATCCCGCAACAAGCCATTGGCCCGCTGCAGGGCCAGCTCGATCGAGGGGAGAGGATCGCGCTGAAGGTTCCCCTAACGATTCGCTTGAAGGATCGGCCGGAGCAGGAGTCGTATTTCAACGTCTTTCTGGTCAACGACGGCAACGAACGCGAACGCACGGTCTTTGTGCGTGAAGGCATCATCATCTCCGATGTTCGTGCCCCGCGCGCCCGCGGCATCCGCTCCATCGTCGTCATTGATCACAAGCCGCTGGCGTCGCTTCTCGGCGATTCAGAAAATCCCGCGCACACCCAGTGGCAGAAGGACTCGTCGAACTTCCGCGGCAAATACATTTTCGGGACCTCCTACATCAGCTTCGTCACACGCTGCGTCTCCGCAATAATCGGAATCCTTGGCTCGAATCAGCGCGAAGAAGACCCGACGCTGCTCAAGGATTTCTTCTCGATTCCCGCACCGCCGGAGGAAGCGACGAAGGCCAAGGCAAAACGGAAAAAGAAGGAAAAAGGTAAAGAGACTGACGATCCGCCAGACCCGCCGGAACCGCGCAAACGCCGCTATCGCCTCGAACAGGTGCCCGGCGGCTTCCGCGTCTGCGCCGGAGATCCCGATGCCGAACTTCCGCAATTGCTCGACATCCGCACAGCTTTCGAGGTGCGCCGCGGCAATGCCTTCAAGAAATACAACCCAGAGGATTTCCAGCTCCGCGATGCCGACTTCGCGCTCGAGATGCAAGGAGCGGAAGTGCGCGAGCGGGAGGACAATCGGCTGCTCGTCGAGGTCCGCGACCCCGGTTTCCGATTGGTCGTCACCGGCTTCGATACGCAACGCGATCTGCGCGTGGAAATTCAGGTCAAGAACAATGAGGCGGACGATGCAACGGACGTTTAACTACACCGACCGGGTCCGGCTTCGGCTGCAGGACATGCGTTTTTCCCTCAAGCCGGAAGGCCAGGGGTGGAGCTTCGATACGGTATTCGAGTTCGACGGGTATGAGTTGCCCGGCGAGGCGCTGGTCTTCGTGGAAGCATATCGGCAGACGACGTGGATGCGCTGGCCGTGGGGCACGGTGGGCGCGCAGCAGCCCCCACCCAGCCGCGCGCTCACTGAATTCGATTCGCCCGACGATGTTCTCTTTCGCGTGCGGGTCACATCGCCCGGCACGCCAGAGGAGCCGCACGGGCTGCTGCTGGCCGAGGCGGATCGTGTGCGGCTGCGGGCGCCGGAGGAACTGAACGATCCGCGCACGCCACTGCTGCCGGTGGTGCCTTCGCACGATCTCGGCGACCTGCTCTGGCGCATCGACTTCGAGGATCATCCGCGGCTGCTGATCAATGCTGCGGCGGGCGACTACAAGAAGATCGGTCTGGCGCCGGGCTTCGTGGCGGTAGTCTATCCTGCGGCTCTGCGCGAGGTGCTGGAGCGCATTTTGCACCGGGAGAAACATCGCGATTTCGACGATCCCGACAACCCACTGTCGCGGTGGCTGCGATTCGCCGTCGAAGTGCTGAACGTGGGTGAGCCGCCCTCCGAAACTGAAGACGAGGAGGCCGACGATGAATGGATCGCATCTGCCGTGGCCGCATTCGCCCGTAAGCACGGGTTGCTGGAGAAGTTTCGGAGTTTCTGGAGCGAGGAGGCATCGCGATGAAATTGCGCCGGCTCAACGCGGATGGCCTGCGCCTTTTCGCCGAATATCTCGATGCGCTGAAAACCACCCCTGCGGAACCGCCTCCCGTGGCGCTGCTGACCGAGGCTGCGACCTCCGAGCAGGTCGCTGCCGTGGAGATCGCGCGGCAGACTTTCGGCAGCCGCTTCGCTGCCGGCGAGTTGCTCCTCGACACATTGGAAACCGCGCACCTGACCGACGTGGCCCGCGACGCCGGCCTGTGGGCGTGGCTGTCGTTGCTGCATTTCGATGAGGTCTGTCCGCCGGACGGTCGCGGCCATCGCAAGCCTGGCGAGAGGGCGCGGCACATCCCGGAAGTCCGAAATTTCCAGCGCTACTACCGGCACCTGCTCGCGGGACCGTGGCGCATCTATCGCTCACATCGCGACGATCCAGCGCGTGCAATGGTGGTGCTCTGCCAGCCGCTGCACACCCCGGGCGATCTCGTCGAGCAGCTCGCCTCGCGCCAGGAGCTTGTCACGAATCGCGCCTTCCTCGCCGCCGCGACGGCGCTCTACGTCGATCCAGATACTCGCCTGCCCAAGCGTGGCGGCGGCGGAAAATCCCGCGGCACCGCGCGCCGTCTCGCCGATTTCTGCAATCAGATCGACGTCACTTGGGATCTCTACGCGCTGGAGTCTCCAGAATTGCTGGCCAAGCTGCCGAAGGAGTTTAACCGGTTTCAGCCGCCGCCGTAAGTTGGCTGTTCGTGAGCAGCGACATCTTTACGCCCGAAAAGCGCTCGGCAGTCATGTCGCGCATACGCTCGCGTGGGAATCGCGACACCGAGTTGCGGCTGATCGCGCTCTTTCGTGCCAATGGCATCCGGGGCTGGCGGAGGAATCAGACGTTGTTTGGAAAACCTGATTTTGTTTTTCGGCGGCAGCGCGTTGCTGTTTTCGTGGATGGCTGTTTTTGGCATGGATGTCCCAAACCGAAGCACGCGCCGCGACCGAAGAACCGTGCCGAGTGGTGGGCGGCAAAACTCGACGGAAACGCGGCGCGCGACCGGCTGGTGACGCGCACGCTTCGGAAACAGGGCTGGCGGGTGATCCGCGTCTGGGAGTGCGACCTGACACTGGCGCGCTGGACCAAAGTCGCGGGACGCATCGAACGCGCTCTGGCAGCGGTTGAGACTCGTGCATAGTGATTCCTCATCGGGACGCTGCTGAACGCGTTGGCGAAATGGTGCGGGGCGCTTTTACCGATAGGAGTAGAGGAGATGCCCGTCTTCGCTAATCTGCCGCGGTGGTGAAGCGAAAATCTGGCAACGACGACCGCGAAGTGCGCACGCGTGGCCCGCGGGAGCTGCTGGAGGCTGTCGGGGACTCGCCGCCGATCCGCGCGAAGCTGGAACGGATCGCCGCGGGGGAGGCGGTGGTCTTTGAGCATGTCACGGAAGCGGCGCGGCCGTTCCTCGCCGCGCTCATCTGCGGCTCGGCGAATCCAAAATCGAAAATCGAAAATCGAAAATCGACGTGGCTCGTCTGCGAAAACGTCCGGGCGCAGGAGCTCTTCCACAACGAGCTGCTCAACTGGCTCCCAGATGCGCTTTTTCTCCCTGAACTGGAGGCGGCGTCGGAACTGAGCGTGCCCGACCCGGAGCTGAATGCGGAGCGCCTCGCCGTCCTGCAAAAGCTCGGAGCTGGCGTGCAGGTCGTGGTTGTGACGCGGCCGAGTCTGGAGCATGCGGCGCCTTCGCCGGGTGGGTTGAAAAAGGTCGCCGTGCGGCTGGCGCGCGGGAAGCGGCTGGATCGCGACAAGCTGCTCGCGCAGCTCGAGAAAGCGGGCTACGAGCACGTCCCGCAGGTGGCGGATCGCGGGCAATACGCGGTGCGCGGCGGGATTATTGATCTGTTTTCCTGGCAGCATGCGCTGCCGGTGCGCGTGGAGCTTTTCGGCGATGAGATCGAGTCGATCCGGCAGTTCGACCGGGATGCGCAGACGTCGGTGGAGCCGCTCGATGCGTGCAGTCTGCTCCTCGGCGAGGCGGAGGGCGCGGGGCGGCTGCGGGACTGGATCGGCGCGGATGACCTGACGGTCGATGCGAATGCGGGGTTCGAGGCGGCGCGGGTGACGCTGCTGGAGGGATCGGAGGGCGTGGAGGCGGTGGAGGATTTTGCGGGCGCGTTTTTCGAGCACGGGCTCGGGGACTTCGAGGCGGGCGATCTGGTGGTCGAGGGGGGGAAACGCGCACAACTGCATCGCCAGCTCGCGGAGTGGCGCGCCGATGGCTGGCGGGTCGCGATTTTTTGCAACAACGAGGGCGAGGTGGAGCGGCTCGGCGATTTGCTGCCGGAGGAGGAGCTGGAAAATCCGCGGCTCAGTTTTCCCATCGGAGTCGTCTCGGCGGGTTTCATTTTTCCCGCGGCGAAGGTGGCGCTGCTCTCGGATGCAGAGCTGTTCGGCCGCTATCGGAACACGCGGGCGCGGCGCCTGGCGATGCGCCGGGCGCGGGAGCGGTCGAGCCGGTCGCAGATCGACTTCAGCGAGCTGATCGAAGGCGAGCTGGTTGTGCATCTCGAGCATGGGATCGGGCGCTATCGCGGCATCGAGCTGCTGCCGGGCGCGGAGGGGCAGGAGAGTGAGGTGCTGGCGCTGGAGTTTGCGGATCAGGCGCGGCTGTTTGTGCCGCTGGAGCAGTCGTTCATGGTCTCGCGCTATGTCGGCGTCGGGAAAAAGTCGCCGCCGCTGAGCAGCCTCGGCGATGCGCGCTGGGCGAAGGCGAAGAAGGCGGCGGAGCGCGCGGTATTCGACTATGCGGCGCGGCTGCTCTCGGTGCATGCGGAGCGGGAGACGAGCGTCGGATTCGCCTTCCCGCCGGATGTGAAATGGCAGCACGAGTTCGAGCGGTCGTTCGTTTACAAGGAGACGGCGGATCAAGTGACGGCCATCGCTGCGACGAAGGCAGACATGGAGAGCGAGCAGCCGATGGACCGGCTCATCTGCGGCGATGTTGGCTTTGGAAAAACGGAGGTCGCGATCCGGGCGGCGTTCAAGGCGGTGATGTCGGGGAAGCAGGTGGCGCTGCTGGTGCCGACGACGGTGCTGGCGGAGCAACATTACAGAAATTTCCGTGAGCGGATGTCGGACTATCCCATCACGGTGGAAATGTTGAGCCGGTTTCGCACGCCGGCGGAGCAAAAGAAAATCGTAGCGGGACTGGTGGATGGGAGCGTCGATATCGTCGTCGGGACGCACCGGCTCACGTCCGGAGATGTTAAGTTTAAGGATCTCGGGCTGGTCGTGATCGACGAGGAGCAGCGGTTCGGTGTGCTGCACAAGGAGAAGTTCAAGGCGCTCTTCAACCTGGTCGATGTGCTCACGCTTTCGGCGACGCCGATCCCGCGGACGCTGTATCTGTCGCTCATGGGAGCGAAGGACATGTCGGTGATTGAGACGCCGCCGGCGAATCGCATCCCGACGGAGACGATCATCTGCGGCTACGACGAGCGGGTCATCCGCGATGCGATCCAGCGCGAGCTGGCGCGGCAGGGGCAGGTCTATTTTTTACATAACAGAATCAGCGACATCGAACGCGTGCGCGACCGCATTCTGCATCTCGTGCCCCAGGCGCGGGTGGAGATCGGGCACGGGCAGATGAACGAACATGAACTGGAGGATGTGATGCAGCGGTTCGTGGATGGAAAAAGCGATGTGCTCGTCTCGACGACGATCATCGAGAGCGGGCTCGATATTCCGAACGCGAACACGATCATCATCGACCGCGCGGATCGGTTCGGGCTGGCGGATTTGTATCAACTCCGCGGCCGGGTCGGGCGCGCGCAGCACAAGGCGCACGCTTATCTCATGGTGCCGCGCGAGTTGATGACGGTCGGCGCGGCGAGGAAGAGGATCAACGCGATCAAGCAATACAGCTCGCTCGGCGCGGGGTTCAAAATTGCGATGCGGGATTTGGAGATTCGCGGGGCCGGCAATATTTTGGGCACGCAGCAGAGCGGGCACATCGTGAGCATCGGGTTCGATCTCTACTGCCAGCTCCTGCGGCAAGCGATGTCGAAGCTGAAGGGGGAGAAAGTGCGGCCGCGCCTGGAAGTTCCGCTGCTGCTTGATTTCGTCGCCACGACGGAAGCGCAATGGGCAAGTGTGCAGGACGAGGCGATTGCGCCGGCGTTCGTTCCCGCGAGCTACATCCGCGAACCGGAGGTGCGCATCCAGGCGTATCGCGCGCTGGCGGAAGTGAGCGTGCAGGAGCAGCTCGACGCGTTGCGGAAGATGTGGCGCGATCGCTTTGGGCCATTGCCGCAGGCGGCGGAGAATCTATTGCGGATGACCGAGATCAAGCTCGCAGCCGCCTCGCGCCGCACGACGCGGGTGGAAGTGAAAGACCGCAAGATCATGCTGACGCGCGGCGGCGACTACGTGTTGATCGGCGGCAAATTCCCCCGCCTCGCCGCCTCCGACCCCACGGCGCGCCTGGATGAACTGCTCTCTGTAGTCCGCGCTTTTTCGGGGTAGGGTTTTCGGGAGTTATTTTACCACAAAGCGCAGAGAGGAGGAAAGGGAAAAGAGGGGCGGATGAGCGGGCGGGCCGAGATTCTTGCAGGATGTACTTCTTGATCTGGAATTTGTATCTTCCGAAGTTGATGAGCAGACCGTGCTCGATGCGGGCGGATTTCAAATAGCCCATGACTTGCGCCTCGTGCTCGGGGCGCCAGTGCCTTGGCTGTCTTCAACTCGACGCAGGTCAGTGAAATAATCTCCGATCAAAGTGCCATCCTGATCATACACTTTGATCGGCTCCTGCTGCCTCACGTCCATCCCGGCTTTGCGCAGTTGGTGCGCCAAGCCGTTCTCATACACCTTCTCCAGATGTCCATGCCCATGATAGACGTGGATGTCGTATGCCGTTTGCCTCACGAAATCACAGAGCTCTTTGATATCTTTCATTCCCCTTCGCTGCTGTCTCCCTCCCCCATCCGTCAACTGATTGCTCCGAGCCCCAACAATCTAAGATTCTCCACCCTTTGTTATCTCTGCGTTCTTTGTGGTTAAATAAATCAGTCCTTCCGCGCCTGTTCCGGTGAGCCGAGCGCCAGCCCGGTCTAGCGTGCGAGTTCGACCCAGCTCGCCACGTTGTAGGCCTGCACGCTGCCGACTTCCGCGACCGCTTCGTCATAGTGGTAGTCGGCGCCGTTGCCGATCTTGACTTTGCGCCCGAGCACCGACCCGAAGAGCTGTCCTCCGTAGATCGTGTCTTCTTTGTCCCAATCCTTCGGCTTGAAATCGACATCCCAATCGGGCGCGTTGATCACTCCAGTGAAATCGGCATCGGTGATCGAGATCTTCCCGCTGCGCTTTTTTGGAGAAAACTCGTCGTCGGTTTCCTTTT
>PPFU01030701.1_pt1 | contig 10728 bp, 8 predicted proteins | sample 1535991 | NCBI WGS metagenome assembly PPFU01 (sample SAMN04901290, study PRJNA319586) | Hypolithon metagenome, whole genome shotgun sequencing project. | isolation source: Antarctic Hypolithon | place: Antarctica: Miers Valley | collected 2014 | reverse complement strand
GGATGGCAATTATACAGAACGAACTTATCGTAGTTCCGAGACAATTTACTCATTCGCTTTTCCTTTTGCAAGCTTCTCAGTTGCACAGGTACTTGAAGGGAGAGCGGCGTAGTTTTTACTGCTTGTATTTAGACAGTAAACTAAAGTCATCCTCCATCAGCAGTAGAGGCGTCAGCAGTAGAGGCAGCAGCAGTAGAGGAAGCAAAAGCCAAGTGCAAGCTTTGGGGCTGCGAGCGATCGCTGAGCGTATCGAAAACGGTGAGCCTCGGCCAGAATTTGTAAGCGTTACCAGAAGTTCTGCTAAGAGCAGTGTGGAATCATAATACGCATTTTCACAGCTATCTGCTGAGCTAACTTCCTAGAAACGTGCTTCGTGCACTAGATGTAGGATAGCGATGTTGGTTGCTCATAAAGAATTATGTTTGAGCTTCTGAACGGGTAGCGCTTACTTTTTATCGATTTCGTCGCCAGTTGAACCAGTTTTCGGCCCAGTCGCGTCGCCAGTGTCCAGGTTGCCACTGAGATTCTTTTGATCGCCCCACAGCCACCTTTACCAAATCCGCCAGTCCACCCACCATAGGCGAACAGTCAACCACGCTCATCAGCGACGTAACAGGCTTACCAATCATCGCCGCCATGGGCTTAATCAGCTCACCAGCGCCATCGCCTAACAAATGAACGCTCTGCAATCGTCCTTCATAGCAAATTAGCTTGCAGAACGAAGGAAGTGGATTTGTGCGACTCAAATCAGTGCTGTTAGGACTGCTCGCCGTCCAGACTGCCCAGGCATCGAAATCGTTGCCGTAGCCGCGATGGCGGAGCCCCTCCAAGGGCGGATCGCCCTCAGACAAGGGAAGCCCTTCTCTGGCAAATCGTGGGGTTAAGCCTACTCGGGCAAAGCGATGATAGCTCTCGGGAATGGTTCTGTAGCGCATCTTACGAGTGGGTAAAAATAGCGCATTGCGGACGGCAACTTGCGCTTCGGCTTTGGCGATCGCCTCAGACATCGGAAAGCCAGAAATTAGCGAGCCACAGGCAAACACGCGAGGATGAGACGTTTGCAGTCGCTCGTTTGATAGCAAATAGGTTTTGCCATGTCCCTGATGATCGGCGTATGAACGTTCCTGCGTCGGCGCATGAATGAAGTCAGGCAGCACTAAAGCAGGTTGGCCTTGACCTAGTAGCAGAGAACTGTCGGCTAGCGCTTGCCTGTTTACATTTGTTTTTTTAAGAACGTCAGAGGAAGGAATGATACTGACGCCGATTGTGATGAGCGGCGATGGCGAAGCCCCTCCAAGGGAGGATCGCACCAACCTTCTCACATCCGCATCCTCAAACCGCAAAAAGCGATCACTCACCAGCCTCACCCGCGAACCCATCAGACAAAGCGCTTCTGCCCACATCACAGCCTCGCCAGAGTCACCCCAAACCGTGATCTCTTCAGGCAAAGCCGACGCCCTGAGCAGCGGGTCTATGCCAGTGGGAGACGAACTTAGCCTATCGTCTCCCCATATCGGCAAGGGAACCGTGCCAAAAGCCGCCAGGATGCCCCTAGCCTTGAGCCTGCGCGTCGCAGTCGTAACTACTAGCTGCCGCGATAGGCGCTCGGGCATTTCCATGACGACATCAATGCCGCTAACGTTCATGGCGGCGGGCGATAGCGACGGATTTTGGGTGGCGCTAGCGATCGCACTCCACTCCAAAACCGCCTGCCAGTCCCAATTGGCCTCCAGGCTATTTGGTAAAGTCGTTGCGCCCTGCTGAAACCATTGGACAACGCCCTGCCGCTGGTGCCCTTCTCCAAGCTGCTGCAAAGCCTGAAGCAAATAGCGTTTCTGCTGCCTTTGCTCGAACAGTCCAGGCGGCTCCACCAGCGCGACCCGAGCGCCGTAGTTCACGGCTGTAATGGCCGCAATGCGTCCCTCCAGGCTACCGCCTAACACCAGTAGGTCATAATCAGCCGCCATCGCTGAGTGCCTCTAGATCTGGCAACACATCGGCCAGAGCGGTTAGCAAACGCCGGTTGTCTTCTAAGGTTTTGACGGCTACGCGGAAGTAGCGATCGCCCAACGCCTCAAAACTCATACAGTCACGAATGTAGATTCTATGGCGCACAAGCAGCAGCCGCTGTAGCTCAGTTGCAGAGACCTCACAGCCCACTAGGAAGAAGTTAGCAGCACTCTTTAAAGGCGTTAATCCTGGTAGCGCCAAGAGTCCTTTGTATAGCTGAGCGCTGCATTCCTCAAGCCATTGCCAAGTTTGCTGCTGAAAGGCTGTGTCCTGGATAGCGGCAATGCCTGCTGCGGCTGCTAGCGTATTCACAGACCAAGGATCGCGCCATGTTTGCCAGCGTTGCAGGGTTTTTGGTTGGGCCACGGCATAGCCTAATCGCACTCCCGGCATACTGTAGAACTTTGTGAGCGATCGCAGCACAACCAAATTAGGAAATTCATCCACCCAATCAATCACGCTTTGCTCACGCTCAGGCGGCAAAAAGTCCATAAAAGCCTCATCAACGACCACCGTGCCAAACGCAGAGAGCAAAGCGCGCACTCTTTTCCTTTCAAACAGTGCGCCCGTCGGATTGTGAGGATTATTAAGTAACAAGCCGCAGTCTTGAAGGTGGATTTCTTTCGGCGTGTGTTTCAAAAGATCGGCATCCCAGTTTTCTAAATGCCAGCCGCTAGCATTGAGTAAAGAAATATTTTGAGGATTGCAGCCAAATGCTTTTAGCGCTCGGTCGTAATCGCTGAAGTGGGGTGAGGCTAGAAAGCAGCGGCGCGATCGCCCAGAGAGATTGCTAGCTAAATCGCGAGCGGCCCAGGTCAACAGTTCTGCTGCGCCGTTGCCGGGGAGAATGTGGTCGATAGGGATTTTGTGATGGTGGGCGATCGCCTCCCTCAGCTCGCCATAGTCTGGGTCAGGATAAGCCACCACAGATGAAAAAGCCGCCTGGATAGCCTCACGCACAGAATGAGGTGGCCCAAGCGGACTAATGCTAGCTGAAAAATCTAGCAGCTCACGAGGAGAACAGCGTGCGAGCCCAGCGGCCCACACTAAATTTCCCCCATGAACCGGTCTAGACATGAGAAGTACCGGGTTAAAAAAGAAACTACTTCTTCTTACCAGCCACCATCTCCTTGAACTGCTTACCTGCTGAAAATGCAGGCACAGTTGTCGCCGGAATGACCATCGTGTCGCCAGTTTTAGGATTGCGACCTTCGCGCTCCTTGCGGGCACGGGGCTCAAATGAGCCAAAGCCCACCAACGTCACCTTTTCACCTTTGGACACGGCTTCCATAATGGACTCTACAGCCGCAGAAATCACAGCGTCAGCCTGCTTTTTAGTCACTGAAGACTTTTCTGCAACGGTATCAACGAGTTCACCTTTATTCATGCTTATCTCCTTAGAGGATGATGGGATTACTTTGATCGAAGTGGACTTGCGCGTCGCCCAATGGCGACGGCTAGAGACTTGCCCGGATGGCAAAATTTAAAGTTTTTATGAGGCTTAAAAAAGGGGAGAAGCCAGCAACTGATGGCAATCGCTGAAACCCTTGAAACCTCATAAATTTACTGACCTATTCTAAGGGTTACTCGTGCAATCTGAACAGAGAAAACCTTTAATTTGTATGGATTTGAGGGATTTTTAAGAAAGTTCATACTTTTCAGGGGAAAAATTAAAAATACTGTCTTGACAAAAAGCCGATGCTTCCTTCTAAATCAGGAAGCATCGGCTAAAACAGCTTGCTCTTGTTTGCGAATCTTAATCTACCGCTCGCTTTGCCGATCCTCTAAAAGCTTCTGAACATCTTCGCCCGGTTTATAGCTATAGCCATACACACCCGCATCAGAATCATCTAAAATCTGCGGCGTCAGCAGCACAATTAGCTCACGGCGCTCATCTTCACGACTAGAGTTTCTAAATAGTGCGCCCAAAATAGGGATATCACCCAAAACTGGGACTTTAGAAGTAGTTGTCCTGTCGGTCGCCTGAATAATTCCAGATAACACCAGGGTTTGTCCATCTCTAACTCGTACGGTTCCAGAAGAAAGACTACGTTTTGCTAGTAGCGTAATAGGAATCCCTGAGACTAGCTCGGTCGCGCCTGGGGCGCTAATACTCGGTGCCACAGACAGCGTGACAAACCCATTGTCGTCAATGCGCTCTACGTTGACATCCAGCTCCAACCCAGCTGCTCCCTTTGTCACTTCAACTGAGGTGAGTCCAGTTTCCAAGTTGAGGTTTGTCTTAACTTCAGTGATAATTTCCTGAGTTAGGTTAACTTCTGCCGTTTGGCCTTCTTGAACTACCAAAGTTGGATCAGTAATAATTTTAGACTGTCCGCTAATAATAGTGGCTTGCAGCCGTCCAATGAACTCGCGAGCAAACGAGACGGCATTACCAGCACCACCGAAGCTAAAGATTCCCAAGCCTCCTTGACTAGATAATCCTGAATTACCAAGACCAAAAGAGAAACTAGCTCCGAACTGATTGTCTGCATTGAGATCTACATCAACGACACGTAAGTTAACAGCAACTTGACGGCGACGCAAATCAAGTTGAGTAATAAATTCGGTTGCAATTGCTACTTTTCGAGGAGAGCCTAGTATCGTAATTGCGTTTAGTCGCGAATCCGCGACAATTGACAAGCCATTCAGCAGTAAAGCACCAGTACCTTCTTCAGCCTGTAATGCAAGGATAGAAGGCTCTCTAGTTTCAATAGTGCGGGCAGGAATACCGTCATTACCGCCGATTATCTCAATACGAACCTGTTCAGTAGGAACTTGAGTAACAGCACCTTGAGCTGATAGGAAACTAGCAGCAGCTTCTGCACTGACTTGGTTAAGACGAATTGTTCTAGTAACAAGATTGCGAGCAGAGTCTGGTAATACCGTACCGACAAATATAGTACGACCGATCCGATTAGCCTCTAATCCAGAAAGCTGTAGCACATAATTGAATACATTTTGAACGGGCTCGTTTTCAATATCTAGCGATATCCTAACGTCGTCTGCTTGCCCACTACCTTCACCGTCGTCTGCATTTGAGAAAGCTAGGTTGAGTCCAGCAGCCCGAGCCAGTAGCGATAGCACTTCACGAGATGAGGCGTCACGCAGCACCAAACGAGGGACACGTTCAGCCGTTCCTAGATCAATTTCATCTAAAGAAGAATCAATTTCAGAAACAGATAAATCGCCTACAGGTGGTGCTACAGCACGAGGCAAGAACGGTGGTGCGCCGTTTACACTTGGTGAAGCAACAGGCGCACCATCAATAATGACTGCTGGGTTGGGAATGAGAACATCCGGTGTCTCTTCGCTTTGCTGGGCAAGTAGCCAAGGTGCTATGGTACGCGGTGCTTCAGCCGTCTCAGGTGCCGCAGGAACAGTAGAGATTGACTTAGGGAGCTTAGAGGGCGATGCCTTAGCGCCTGCACTAGCGTCTAAGTTAATGGTGACCGAATCGTCGCCCGCCGATTTTGTGATATCGCTCATCGGCGCTTTATCACGACCGTTTACGGTCAGGCGAACGTGGCCAGCGTCAATGGCTTCTAGCTGCACAGACTCAATTCCAGGCGCAGGATTCTTTTGGGTGAAATTTTTGCCCTTAGGCAGCTCTAGCTGAGCGTGAGCAATGTCAGCTTGAAAAGTTTTGCCTGTACGCGCTGTTATGAGCTGAGGTGTATCCCCGGAAGTTTCTAGCGTGATGGCCAGTCCTCCTTTCGTTTTGCGTAGGGCAACGCCTTCGACGGTAGTTGCGCCGTAAGCAGAGTCAGCAGCTAAGGGGCTCGCTAGTATAGCTAAAGCACCTCCGACCATTAGGCTTTTAAAATTAAGACGGCGTTTCACAGGGCACTCCTCAAATCGGCTAGCGATGGATTAAATAAAAAATGAATTGAACAGTAGATAACAGAACGAAAGCTAAAGAAAGTCCATGACCTACCCGCCTTCTGCTGCCGGATCGGCTGCCGGATCTGCGACGGGCTCTCCTTCTGCGGGCGCTTCAGCAGGCGGCGGCGCAATTTCTGGTGGGACATCAGCATTAGCCGTTGGAATCAAAGCCTCTATTTGAAAAGAGGTAGTGATGGGTGTCTTAGGCCGAGTCACGACCTGACCACCCGAGCCAATCACGGTTTCGTCAACGTCTTGGCCGCTAGTGATGTTAAAGTCACGCACCAGCAGCAAAGGCTCTAGACGCTCTAGGTTGCGCAAAATCGATTGAGTTTGGGCATAGTCACCCGAAAACTTGACAGAATAAACCTCGTGCTTGAGCTTGCCATTGACCTGCTCGCCGAGCGATCCGTCTGTAACCACAGCTTTTTCGCCGGGCGTAAAGGTCTCTAGCTTTGCCTCTACTAACAAAGGCGGAATACCTCGCTCAAAAACCTGATTGCGCACGCCGCTAAGGGAGGCGTTGCTGCCCTCAATCCGCTGGTTGATATCTAGCAGTAGCGTATCCATCGTCTTCTCGCTGGCAAACAGGGAATAGACGCTGCGGCGACGCTGCATAGCCGTTTCTAGCTCAGCTTCTATTTTGGCAATGTCTGCTAGCTGCTGCTTTTGAGAAACTAGCTGGCCTGTTTTAGAGGCGATGTCATTGCGCAGTTCAGTGTTACGTACGCGGACAGGATTGACGACTTTATAGCCTACATAGCCTGCGCCGCCTAAGCCCAGCAGGGCAATCAGCACGCCGATGATCATCGGCGATATTTCGATACCAAAGACAATCTGGTTTGAGGGTTCGTCAATAAAATCAGCATCATTAGGTGGAATAAAATCTCCAACGGCAGCCATTACTTAATTGCTCCTGTGGCTTGAAGGGCGCGAATGCGGGCAGCAAGTCCAGTGGATTCTTGCTGACGGTTTAACTCATCGAGCAGTGCCGTTGCCGGAATGCTCTTAATATCTCCTTTGATGGTGTAGGCCACGAGTGACAAGGGCGAGCCGTTTTCGGCTTCTCCAGGGCACCGACCGGGGACTTCCTGGCCGAGCGAGGCGTCTGTGATTTCTACCGACTCACCGTCTAAAAAGGGTGAATTTTTTAGCGTCAGTAAAAAGTCGTTGACATCATCGAAGGAACAGGCGTTGCCGCCAATTTCTAAGCCACCAGCGGCTGAGCCGCTACCCGCTTCAGCGACAGGAGCAGTTTCGGCGGCTGTTGCCTCTCCCGGCGCAGTTTGCACTAGGCTAGAAATTTGGGTGCGGCTAGGAATACGCCCTTGAACGTCGCGCACGATCGCAGACCAGGGGCGAATGCGCTCGAATACGCTGGCCAGTGCTTGAACCTCAGATTCCACCGCTTGGGTTTGCTGGCGAACGGTTTCTACTTGGGCGAGCTTTTGCTGAAGTTCGGCGAGCTGTGAGTCGAGCACGGTGTTTTCGGCGACGAGGCCTTTTTGCTGCTGTTGAAATACTAGCCAGGAGCCGCCAACGCAGGCAAAGGCTGCGATCGCCACCCCTAACCCAACTAACATCGGCCCTTTATTCCCCGCACTGCCTCCCAATCCCTTAACCGGGACAATCGCCGCCATCGGGCGATCGGCACGGTCGTTCAAAAAGTTAATGTCAATTCCATACATACCTAAACCTCCCTGCTAAACTCCTCTGCTTAAACTTCTCTAAGGCCTAAACCCAGCACCGTTGCTAACCCCGACCGCTGGGCGGGTGAAAGCTCTTCATCCGTCTCAAGTGCCAGAGACTCTACCGGGTCAATCACGCTAGCAGGCAGCCCCAACCGCTGAGAAAAGAACTCGTCTAAATTGCCAATAGCGCTGCCCGTTCCTGCCAGCAAAAGCTGTGCAACCTCCATGTCTTCTCCCTGGTTCAAATAAAAATCAATCGAGCGCCGCAGCTCATCCGAAAGCTCACCGACCACTCGCAGCATGGCCGCCGTGCCAGGGTTCATGCCGCCCTTAGGCCCGCCCGCCATCGGCCCCGGCGGAATCGACATCCCCTGAAGCAAGTCAGCATTGCGAGAAGGCGGCAGGTTCATCGCCCGACTCAGCGCATTCTGAATTTGAGCGGTACCCAGCGGCACCGTTCGCGAAAAGTGCGGAATACCATCGACCACAATCGAAATTTCAGTGCTTTCAAACTGAATATCAACAATGGCCGCTGCTTCTTGAGAAGTGAACTGCCGAAGCTGCTCGCGAATGGTGCGAATCAGGGCAAAGCTGCTAGTCTCAAGCACGCTAAGGCTGAGGCCTGCTTGGGCAAAGGTTTCTGTGTAGCTGTCGGTGATGTCTTTTTTTACCGCGACTAGCAAAACCTGAACCTTTTCAATGCCGTCATCGTCAACAAAGAAGCCCAGCTTTTGGTAGTCCACATCGGCCTCATCACGCGGAAACGGCAGATATAAGCTGGCTTCCTGGTTGAGCACCATTTCCCTCAGCTCGTTATCATCCAGCTCAGCAGGCACTGGAATGACGCGAGTCACCGCTCGCCCAGGCACGGCTGTAGTCGCCTGATTGACTTTAATTTTGTTTTCGGCTAGCGTCGATTGAATAATCTCTGCCATCGCTAGACTGTCTATAATCTGGCCCTCTTCAAAGACGCCCTCAGGGATTTCAGCCGTTATGAGGGTTTGCAGCTTGAGCTTTTGTCCCTGCTTTTTCAGGCGAGCAATGTTGATCCGCTCGGGCGTTAGCTCGATGCCAATCCCCGACGTTTTTTTAGAAAATAAAGACTTAAGGCTATTCACAGCAACGTTTGCCCGGTGAGTGAGATAAAAGATCCGGATTTGGGCTCTAGATTGCCCAAATTCCAACAAGAAAAATATATTTAAAACCCCAAAGATCGGGTGATCTTGCGCTGGCGGTAAAATTCATAGGTTGTTAACCCGCCGCTTTTGAGGTAAATTTTGAAGCCCAATCCGCATAAATCCTGACGAAAACATGAAGCTTTAACCCCTTAACCCATAAGAGATATGAGAGAGTAGTGTGACCTATCCAAAACGCATCCAAAACGCAAAGCTACGGTGAACCCAAAGATTTTTGCTATGAGCCATTCTTCCTTTTCAAAACCGACTGTTGAAGCTTGGGGGGCTCCTGGTAGCCAGGACGCAAAACGCCTGCTGCTACTTGGATCTGGTGAGCTAGGCCGCGAGATTGCGCTAGAAGCAATGCGGCTAGGGATAGAGGTGATCGCCGTAGATGCCTACGAAAATGCACCGGCAATGCAGTTTGCCCAGCGACACTATGTAACAAACATGCTTGATGGAAAGGCGCTGGAAGACCTAGTAGAGCGGGTAAAGCCGGATTTGATTGTGCCGGAGGTGGAGGCGATCGCCTCCACAACCCTCATCCAGCTCGAACAAGCAGGCTGGCGCGTCATCCCCACGGCTCTAGCCACCAACCTCACTATGGATCGCGAAGGCATCCGCCGCCTCGCCGCAGTCGATCTGGGCCTCAAAACCTCTCCTTACAAATTCGCCTCTACTGTCGAAGAATACCGACAGGCCGTCGCACAAATCGGCCTGCCCTGCGTCGTCAAGCCCGTGATGAGTTCATCGGGCAAAGGCCAGAGCACCGTCCGCACCCCCGAGGAAATTGACACCGCCTGGAACTACGCTTTTGAAGCAGGACGCGGCCAAGAAGCCCGAGTGATCGTCGAAGGCTTCGTCAGCTTTGAAACCGAAATCACTCTGCTCACCGTCCGGTCAGCCTCCGGCACCCACTTCTGCCCGCCCATCGGCCACATTCAACAAAGCGGCGACTATCGCGAATCGTGGCAGCCTTGCGCCCTCTCCCCCGACACCCTCAAGGCCTGCCAGGACATGGCCGCCAAAGTCACCGAAGCCCTCGGCGGCTGGGGCCTGTTCGGTGTGGAGCTATTTATCACAGGCTCAGCGGACAGCGCTCAAACGGTGTACTTCAGCGAAGTCAGCCCCCGCCCTCACGACACGGGCATGGTCACAATGGTCAGCCAAAACCAGTCCGAATTTGCGCTCCACGTCCGCGCCATTTTGGGCCTGCCCATCGGCGAGATTGAGCTGACTCGCCCCGGAGCCTCGGCGGTCATTTTAGCTGAGGAGCCCACTGACCACCCTTGCTTTAGCGGCATGGCCGAAGCCTTAAGTGTGCCGACTAGCCAGCTTCGTTTGTTTGGCAAACCCAGGGCTTACAGAAATCGGCGGATGGGGGTTGCGTTAGCGTTGGGAGATACGACGGATGAAGCTAGAGAACGTGCTAAAGCCTGCGCTAGCAAGATACGAATTACGTAGGTCATAATGTTTCCTTTAAAGAAGACCTAATTTCTTCTTGAGTAAATAGAGGTCATGTTCTATTTCTAAACTTCTGAACAAAGATTCTTGTTGCGCCAAAGTGGAAGGTTCTCCTTTGACAACAACTCGATGGTCGGCGTCTACTCTGACTTCCTTTTTCAATTCTTCCATCTCACACTGGGCTTCGTAATCTGTCCAAGCCTCTTCATACCAGTCAATGAGTACAGAGCCGTGATCTGGCCCGCAGAGACTATCTAGAATCAGTAACCCTCCGATGATAGGAAAAGCATTCATCATGAATATCCCAATGTTTGCGCTACCTAACCCTACCCACGCTGCTGTAGCGTTTGTATAGGCTGCACCACTTAGCGAACCAATAGCTGCGCCTGTCTTTGCAGTTCCAACAGCACTAGCGGCTGTATGAATAATTGGATTACTACCCAAATTTTGGCCAAATAAGAGGCAGTGTGCTGCGAGCAAAAAAGCTGAAAGCCTTGCCAAAA
>PPFU01012605.1_pt1 | contig 10728 bp, 12 predicted proteins | sample 1535991 | NCBI WGS metagenome assembly PPFU01 (sample SAMN04901290, study PRJNA319586) | Hypolithon metagenome, whole genome shotgun sequencing project. | isolation source: Antarctic Hypolithon | place: Antarctica: Miers Valley | collected 2014 | reverse complement strand
AAGCCAGCGCCCCCATGGGACGAGAAGAGGCATCTTCACGCTCGCCTTCCAAACGCTCCAGATCCTCAACACCCACCAACGCGGCTAGCGGCCTACCCCGGCGCTCTATGACGAAACGCTCCCCGCCGTAGCCGGCACGCGCCATCAGCGCCGAAAGGTGCGCCTTCGCCTCCGTTGCCCTTATTTTCTCCACCATACTATTCTCCGAACCTCGAACAGGTCATTTCGACCATTCTAGCATCGGCTTGATTTTCCGAGGAATCTGAACCAGACACTCGCCATCTTCATGCGTACGGTTCGTCCCCGGCCCGTTCCTGTAGCAAGGTGATGAGGGCTGAGTGGTCCCAGTCACCACGTCCTTTCGCCATCAACGAGCCAAACATCTGATCCACCACGGCTGTAACCGGCAACGCTGCCCCGTATTCCCTGGCCGCCGCGAGTGCTATGCCGAGATCCTTGTGGTGAAACTTCGACTTGCCGCCCGGGGTGAAGTCCCCGTAGAGGAAGTTCTCGCCTTTTACCCGCATGATCTTGTTATCCGCGAGTCCTCCGGAGAGGGCTTCTATGATCTTCGCCGGCTCGACTCCGGCTTTCGAGCCGAGCACGAGCGCCTCGGAGACCGCCTCGATAGTAAGCGCCACGACGATCTGGTTGCAAGCCTTGACGGTCTGTCCGGCCCCGTGCTCCCCGACATGGACGACCGTCTCCCCCATCACCTCGAACAAGGGTTTGGCCCGGTCGAAGTCTTCTTCCGTACCACCGGCCATGATGGAGAGTGAGCCTTCTTGGGCGCCAGTGTCCCCGCCGGAGACCGGCGCGTCGAGCATTCCTACGCCCTTCTCGCCGGCAGTGTGCGCCAACTCCCGGGCCAGGATCGGCGAAGAAGTGCTCATGTCGACGATCAAGGGCCTATCGGCTCGCTCTATAAGATCATTCACCACCTCCCGCACCTCGGGTGGGCCAGGCAACATGGTGATTGCGACATCGCTTTCTTCCGCAATTTCTCCGAGGTTACCTGCGGCCACAGCCCCTTCGGCGGCAAGCTCTTCTACCTTGGCCCGGCTCCGGTTGTAGACAACGATCTCGTAGCCTGCCGCCATCAGGTTTCGAGCCATGGGCATCCCCATTATTCCGAGTCCTACGAAGCCAACCTTTCCGATCATGCTGACTCCCTGGTCGCGGTTTGTCGGATCTTAGCCTCTCCGTTTCAAGAAGTGGTCGATCATGGCCCGTGCGATGCTCAGCCTCGGCGGCAGTAGAGGCATCTTCTCCGCGGTGAACCAGCCGGCGTCTTCGATCTCCTCGCTCGAAAGCAACTCGCCGCCCGCGTATTCGGCGATGAAACCTATCATCAGGGAGTCGGGGAACGGCCAGGGCTGGCTGCCGAAGTAGCGTAGGTTTTGGACCTCGACGCCGACCTCTTCGCGCACTTCTCTGGCGATAGTCTGCTCTATGGATTCACCAGGCTCTACAAAACCGGCGAGCGCGCTGTACATACCGGGCGGGAAATGGGGCGAGCGGGCTAGTAGCAATTGATCTCCGCTGGTTATCAGCATGATCGCCGCCGGGCTCAGCCTGGGATAGAAGTGCATCCCGCAACTCGGACATTCTTTCGATAACTCGGTCGGCCCGGGTGTCGTACCGGCGCCACACCTCCCGCAGAACTGATGGGTACGGTTCCAGTTGACGATCTGCTTCGCCCGGCCCGCCATCGCGAAGAACCTCTCATCCATGCTACCGAGCATCCCCCGAAGATCCCGGAACGACATTCCTTCCGGGGCTTCTATCTCGCGCCCGACCTCCACAGCAAAACACTTCTCACCGTGAAGTTCGCCGATATCTTGAACGAACAGGGCATCGAGGCCAAGGTCTTCGGGCGGCCCGGATAGGTGTATCCCTTTGACGTATCCACCATCATCGTCGTCACGCACCAGCACTTGTTCGCCACGGAAAGTGAACCAGGAATCCATCGTCTAACCATACACCGCCACCATCCAAATCGCCCGGCACCGTCCGCCACATTCACCGTTTGGTATGGTTCAATAAGGAGATGACGTTTGGTGTTTCGACGTTCGCGACCGGTAAGAGGATCTCGCCGGGATCCTGGCGAAGGCTGCCTAAGGACAAGGCTTCGGCCCTTTGTTTATCGCCGAGCATGCCCCTCCCGCTCAGCCGGAGGGTTATGCGTGAAAGAGAGACGTGTAACTACCTCGATCGGCTCCCCGGACACGCGAGCGCAAGGCCGTTACTATTTTCGGGATTTTAGGAGGAAATAACACTTTTGGGTAAGAGAAGGCAGACAGTAAAGGGGCTAGATGGAGGGCGTTCCTGGGCGCCGATCATCATCGGGGCGGCGGTAGTGGCGGTGGTCGCCGCGTTTGTAGTCGTCGTCGCGCTTGATTTCAGAAGTGGGTCCGCGGGTGGTCCTCCGGGCGGCGTCCAAGACGTAGACGTCGGCGAAGCGGGCCAGCATACCGAAGGTAGCGTGGACTACGCCCAGACGCCCCCGGCCGGCGGCGAGCACAATCCCGCCTGGCAGAACGCAGGTTTCTACAGCGAGCCCGTGAGTAACGAGAATGCCGTGCATACCATGGAGCATGGGGCCGTTTGGATCACCTACAACCCGGATCTCCCTCAGCAACAAGTAAACGAGCTGCAAGACCTGGCAAATAGCCGGGACTGCGTCCTCGTCAGCCCGTATCAGGGGCTCGACTCCCCGGTCGTCGCCTCCGCCTGGGGCAAGCAATTGAAGCTCGAAAGCGCGGACGACCCGTCCCTGAACAGTTTTGTGGGCTCCTACCTGCAAGGCCCGCAGACACCCGAACCTGGCGCCACCTGCACCGGCGGGGTTGGCACACCCTCCTGATGGGCCGCGAGCGTGGCGCGTCCACGGTACTGATCGCAGCCCTGGCCGCCAGCGTGGCGTTACTCTTCGGACTCTCGATCTTTCTGTGGCTCTCCGCCCGCGAGCCCGGCAACAACTCAGCCGAAGCCGGGTTCTCAAGAGACATGATCGTACACCACTCCCAGGCCGTCGAGATGGCCGAGATAGTGCGCGACCGGACCGATAACGACCGGATAAAAACCCTGGCAACCGACATAGCACTTACCCAGCAGGCCCAGATCGGCCAGATGCAGGGCTGGCTAAACCTCTGGGGGCTGCCGGTAGCCGGGCCGAACCCCGCGATGGCCTGGATGGGCATGTCACAGGAGGGACAGATGACCGGCATGGCCGACCAGAAAGAGATAAACCAGCTCCGCACCCTACCACCGGATGAGGCTGACCGACTCTTCCTACAGCTAATGATTCCCCACCACAAAGCCGCCGTCCCGATGGCTGAAGCCGTCCTGGACGATACCGACAACCCGGCGGTCGAGGACTTCGCAAACGCCGTCGTCGCCTCACAACAGGCCGAAGTAGAGATCATGCAAGACATGCTCCGCCAAATGGGAGCCTCCGTACCGGAGAATGAAAGCATGCAAGATCACGGCAACCACTAAACAGAAAGCCACGTCCCTCACTTTCGTAGGACCGCGGTGTCAGCGATCAACTCCTGGGGTTCTTTTCGATAGCGGTCGTGCTTCATCTTTCGGCATCGCGGCTTTCAACATCTACTTCCCCAGCCTCACGCCGCGGCTCCCGAGCTGTCCAGTAACTCTGCTTGTTCGAGAACAGTCTGGGTGGCGGCCTGCTGCTTGTCCGGAGGGTAGCCGTGGCGGCGGAGGATTCGTTTTACCATGCGGCGCATGTTGGCCCGCGTATCCTCCCGTAAAGTCCAGTCCACGGTGGCGTTGCGGCGCACGGTCTCGACGAGCTCGCGGGCGATAGTCTTGAGGTTATCATCGCCCAGGACGGCGACGGCACTGTCGTTGGACTCCAGCGCGTCGTAGAAGGCAAGTTCGTCTTCAGTCAGGCCGAGGTCCTCACCGCGGTGGTGGGCGGAGCGCATTTGCTTGGCAAGGTTTATGAGCTCCTGTATGACCTCGGTGGTTTCTAGCGAGCGGTTGCGGTACTGGTTGACGGACTGTTGGAGCGTCGCGGAGAACGAGCGGGCCTCGACGATGTTCTTACGGGAGCGCGTCCGGATGCGATCGTTCAGGAGCTTCTCAAGCATCTCAATGGCGAGGTTTTTCTGGGGCGCATCGCGCACCTCTTCGAGGAACTCGTCGGAGAGGATGGAGATGTCCGGGTTCTTGATCCCGGCGGCGGCGAAGATGTCCAGGACCTCGGCGGAGGAAATAGATTTGCTGACGAGCTGCCCTACCGCGAGGTCGAGATCTTCACCAGCCCTGCCAGTGGTCGTAGTCTTGGCGAACGCGGTCCTCACGGCCTGGAAAAAGCCTACGTCGTCCCTTATGGTGAGCGCCTGTTCGTGAGGCACCGCCAGAGCGAAGGCTTTCGAAAGTTCGGTGACGGCTTGCAGGAAGCGCTTTTTGCCGTTCTGCTGGTCCCTACCGAGGATGTGCTCCATTGCACCCGGTATGGCCCTCAGCCGCTCACCCGGCGTACCGTCGAAGTAGGCGGAGTAGTCGTGACTGTGGAGCATGTCGGCGACGATCTCGTACTTCTCCTGCATGATGGCGACGGCTGTCTCCTGCGGAACGCCGGCCTGGTCGCGGTCCCTCTCGGTGTAGTTGGATAGGGCCAGTCGGAGATGTTCGGCTATACCGAGGTAGTCGACGACGAGGCCGCCCGGCTTGTCTTTGTAGACGCGGTTCACGCGGGCGATGGCCTGCATTAGGCCGTGGCCGCGCATGGGTTTGTCCACGTACATCGTGTGCAGGACCGGGGCGTCGAAGCCGGTTAGCCACATATCCCGCACAATCACCATCTTGAGCGGGTCTTCCGGGTCTTTGAGCCGCCGGGACAGGGCCTCCCTGCGGGCCTTGTTGCGGACGTGCTGCTGCCACTCGAGCGGATCTGAGGCGGAGCCGGTCATCACGACTTTGATGACTCCCTTGTCGTCGTCCTCGTCGTGCCACTCTGGTCTCACCGCTGTAATGGCACCGTAGAGTGAGACGCAGATGCGGCGGCTCATGCCCACGACCATCGCCTTGCCGTCCATCGCCGAGAGGCGTTCCTCGAAGTGCTCCACGATGTCTTCGGCAACGCGGGCTATGCGCTCTTCCGCGCCAACGAGGGCTTCGAGACGCGCCCACTTGCTCTTGAGCTTCTCCTTGCTCTCGACCTCTTCGCCCTCGGTGACCTCCTCGAAATCCGGGTCTACGTGTGGAAGCTCGGCCTCGTCCAGTTCCAGGGAAGCCACACGGGCCTCGTAGTAGACGGGGACCGTGGCACCGTCCTTGACGGCCTGCTGGATGTCGTAAACGTCTATGTAGTCGCCGAAGACGTGTTTGGTGGAACGGTCGTCCGCGTCTATGGGCGTGCCGGTGAAGCCGATGAAGGAGGCGTTGGGCAGCGCGTCGCGCATGTGGCGGGCGAAGCCGTCTATGAAATCGTACTGGCTGCGGTGGGCCTCGTCGGCGATAAAAACGATGTTGCGCCGGTCGGAGAGGAGCGGGTAGCTCTCGCCCTTATCCGGCAGGAACTTCTGGATGGTGGTGAAGACCACGCCACCGGCGGCGACGGAGAGGAGCTCCCGCAGGTGATCGCGGCTCTCAGCCTGTTGGGGAGCCTGGCGAAGGAGATCCGCGCAGGCGGAGAAGGTGCCGAAGAGCTGGTCATCGAGGTCGTTTCGGTCGGTTAGCACGACGAGGGTCGGGTTCGCCATCTCCGGGTGGAGCACGGCTTTGCCGGCGTAGAAGGCCATCGAGAGGCTCTTGCCGGAGCCCTGCGTGTGCCAGACGACGCCGACCCGTTTGTCTCCCTCCGGGGATGCGGCCTCGACGGTCGATTCGACCGCCTTGTTGACGGCGTGGAATTGGTGGTAGGCGGCCATCTTCTTCACCGTCCCGCCGGGACCGTGCTCGAAGACGACGAAGTGCCGCACGAGGTCGAGGAACCGGCATTTCTCGAAGACGCCCCTGGTAACTACCTCAAGCTCCGGGATGTTCTCGGGAGCAAGCTCCGTGCCCTCTATAGTCTTCCACGGCAGGAACCATTCGGGGTTCGCGGTGAGGGTGCCGACCCTGGCCTCTACGCCGTCGGAGATGACCAGGACCTCGTTGTAGGGGAAGAGGCTCGGGATCTCTTTCTTGTACGTCTGGAGCTGGTTGTACGCACCGCGCAGCGTGGCGGTCTCGTCCGTGGGGTTCTTTAGCTCCATGAGGCCGAGAGGCAGGCCGTTCACGAAGACGACCACATCGGGTCGGCGGTTGTGGTCACCTTCGATAACGGTGAACTGGTTGAGGGCGAGCCAGTCGTTGTTGTCCGGATGGTCGAAGTCCACGAGCCGGACCTTGTCGTAGACGATCCGGCCGTCCTCGTCCCGGTACTCCACGTCCACGCCCTCGGTGAGCATCCGGTGGAAGCTATTGTTGTTCTCGACGAGGCTTGGAGATTCGGTGCGGGTGACCTTGAGCGCGGCTTCTTCCAGGACCTCGGTCGGGACGCCGGGGTTGAGCCTCGCCAGGGCAGAGCGCAGACGGTCCACGAGCACCACGTCCGCGTAGCTGGTGCGTTCGGCGCCCGGCTCGTCCGGGGCTATGTCCGGGCCGTTGAGGGTCTCGTAGCCGAGTTCGGCGAACCAGTCGAGGGTGGCTTCTTCGACGACGGATTCGTTTAGGGTGGTCATGCGTCTCCGTTCGAGAAGGGGTTGAGCAGCTCGGCGCCGGTACGTTCGACGTCCACAGTGTTGCGGGTAACGAAGGTCATGCCACGCACCTTGGCGGTGGCGGCCATCAGCCCGTCCCGGGAGGAGATAGGGTTGGGCACGTTCATCCGTCCCCACTCTTCAGCGATCTCCACGTCCACGGGAAGGATGCGGCCGGCGTAGGATAGGCGCAGGTTCGCCAGCCAGGATTCGAGACGACCGGCCTGGAAAGGGTCCCGACGCCTCAACCCTTCGATGCCCTGCCGTACCTCTCCGATCACCAGGACGCTCAGATACAGGTCATCGGTGGGTACCGAAGAAAGCCAGCGAGCCACACCGGCGTTCGTCCTCTGGCCTTTGCGTGCTTCGGAGATTACGTTGGTGTCCATAATGAAGCTCAAGTCTTGACCCTCAAGCCTACGAATCTTCTCCCGTGAGATCCACCCCACGCGGATAGTCATCTTTCGGACGCTCCGCAAAGATCATCTCCAACCCTTCAGGCGCGCTCATCAGAAACTCCTTGAAATCCATCTTTTTCTCACCGTTTTCGCGCTCGATCATGCTCCGGTACTCATCCGCGGGTACCACCACGACCACCTCCTCGCCGTGCCGCGTGACCACCTGCGGCCCCTCGCGCTCCGCCCGCCGTACAAGCTCAGAGAACTTCTGCTTCGCCTCCTGCAACTGCCACGACACGATTCACACTCCTCGATTCTGTCCAGTATGTCCAGAAATTATACGACAATGCTGGAGCAATACCGGAAACACTGTAGTAGTGGAACATCTAATAGCTAGACTCCTCGAACCAGTCTAGGGTGGCTTCTTCGACGGCGGATTCGTTGACAGGAGTCATGGTTCGTCTCCGGGTGTTGAGGAGCGGCGTTTACGAAACCAGGCAGGATTCTCGCGATCCAGTGTCCATCGCAGCGGATTGTTGGCGATGTATTCACGGATACGACGCAACGACGGGTCGTCGCGTACGATGTGTTCATAGTAGTTGCGTTGCCATAGTTTCGCGCCAGGCGTGGAACGGATGTCGTTGACGTGTTTCGTGGATACGGTCTTGAACGCCCCGATCAAACGTCCCAAAGGTTTGCGTTTCGCCGAACCAATCCGCAAATCGCCCGCACCCGACGGTGGACCCATCGGACCGTCGTGCGTGACCGTGGGGATGTCGCGTGGACCCGTAGGGGCGGTTCGCGAACCGCCCCTACCACCGTCCGAACCGCCCCTACCACCGTCCGAACCGCCCCTACCACCGTCTGCGTGGTCGTCCATGATCACGATGATCCCGTGTAGATGGTTGGGCATCACGACCCATTCGTCAAGGCGAACGTAGGGATATCGTTCCGCCAACCATAACCAACAATCCGCGGCCTTCCGCCCGTATTCGTTCAGTCGCATCTCACCACCCGCTACCGCTCCAAAAAGACATGCCCTCTCATGCGTACAAAGGGTGACGAAATACGCACCGGCCTTGGTATAGTCGTGATCTTTCAAGCGTATCGAACGACGCCGTGCCGAGCTTTGAGCCACTAGACTATATCCTCCACGATCTCCTCTGCCTCCCCCACCCGCAACTCACCCGACAACAGTTTCGGCAGCAGCGCGTCGCGAATGGCGGCGAGGTTATTGGACTGGTGTATGTTGGCTATGATTCGATCCGTTATAGGTCGAACCAGATCGGTGAATAGTCGTGCTACCTCCACGGAGGGTATGACGAGATCGAAACTAGACATATCCTTCCAGTTCGTTCGGGGCATTCTGGTTCCAGTCGAGGAGGCGTTCGTATAGTCGACGAACTCTGTACTGGATATATGCCCGAGCACGAATCCGAACCATTCCGGCTCGTCTGGCGCGACTACGAGAATGTCCGTCGAGCAGACACCATCCAATGGTGCAACCCCGACTTTGTGGAAGTATGGTCGCAACTTCCCGAACAGAATCTCTCCAAGCCTGAACTCGTACTTGTTGCTGCCCAGACCTTCGGCGCTGTCCCACTCCCCGAGCGCGATTGACTTGCGCGGCATATGATCTAGTCCGATGTACGCTTGCGAAGATTCGATGTTCTCCGGCTTGATCGTGCGACGCGGGTGTTTTGCCATTTCACCGAATGTTCCAGCGCGCCACCCCTTCGGGATCTCTCCCAGCGCCGAGTCCTCGAACGAGTCGAGGAAAAGAGCGGCGGTCTCGTCGTCCATGCCGGCGGGCTGGCGGCCCTCCATCTTCGCGCGCACGGAGTCGAAGTCCACGAACCAAGACTTGAAGAGCGCCCGCGCCAACGCCTCCAGCGTCTCGTTCATGCGGCGGTTCAGTTCGATCTTATCGTCGAGGGAGCCGAGTACGGAGGCGATAGTGCGCTGCTCTGGTAGCGAAGGATAAGCGGCCTCGATGTTTTGTAGGTCGCGCTTGGTCACGTGGCCCAGCCCTGTTGTCTGCTTGTTACGAGCAATTCCTACGAAACTGGGCTTTAGGTAGCGGAGAACATAGAAGAAGAAGATGAGATCAATTTCCGCATTTGGCGTTACTTTGAAAACATGTTGATTCAACCAGCCATCCAGGCCGCTCCACCAAAACACATCAATCGAAGTCTCTGGCTGACCTGACCAAGAAAAAAGAAGATCTCCATCTCTCACATGAACAGAATCATCGAAGGTCTGTTTCGTAAACTTCGTCTGCCCGGATATTCCGTTCTTGATTTCGGCGATCTTTATTATGGGCTCACCATCAGCGGAGAACTGAATGTCTCGAAACGCCAAACCGTTCACCCACTCCGCAAGTGAGTGCAGTGACTGATGGTTCCAATGTTCTGGAAACTTGGGATGGTAGAGCCAGCTCCTCGGGCCAGCTACAGAATCATTCGACATGATCCGACTCCTTCAATAACATCTCAGATTTTTCGAGCAGCCTGGGGGCTTCGTTCTGGACGATGGCCCAGACGATTTCGGTGTCTACCTCAGCGTACTCGTGGATGACCCTGTTCCGAAACTCGACAATCTGACGCGCGGACCCTATAGTCTCTTCGAGGTCCGGGAAATGGTGGGTTAGCTGTCTGACGGCTTCACCGACTATCGAGAGTTCCCGCTCGACGGTCCGGCGAAGCATCCGGTTCTCCTCGTAGTCGGAGAAGGTGAGGCCTTGCGTGAATTCGAGGATAGCCTTGCAGGAATCGGATATATCCCAGAGGTAGGCTTCACGGCTACGCCGCGCCATAGACGGCTTTCTGGTTGTCTTCTATCTCCCGCTTGATGTACGGGTTACGCACCGAACGCGGCTCTACCAGATCCACGTTTCTACCGAAGAGTCGTTCGAGATCCTCCAGAAGCCCGAAGTACGCCGACGCGTGACGGTCGGACGGCATCGTAGCCGGAAACTCCACCACGAAGTCGAGGTCGCTCGTCTCGATAGAGAAGTCCCACCGGAGCGCGGAGCCAAATACGGCCAGCCGCTCTACCCCGTGCCGCTCGCACAGCGCCTTCAGTTCATCTTCTCTGGATGCGATCAAGCCGTTCAACGCTCACCTCTCCCCCACATGGTAGCCGACCCGCCGGAGATTCGTGCGTATTTCGCCTTCGAGCCGCTCCGACTCCGCGAACTGCTCTTCGAGCACCGCCGTGAGCCGAGCCATCTTCTCCTCGAAGGGCTCGCCGTCGTCCTCTATAGCCTCGGAGCCGACGTAGCGGCCGGGGGTGAGGACGTGGCCGTGGGTGGAGATCTCCTCCAGCGTCGCGCTCTTGCAGAAGCCGGGCACATCCTCGTACTCTCCGGCCTCGGCGATCGCCTCCGATTCGCCGCGCCAGGCGTGGTAGGTGCGGGTGATCCTCTCGATGTCCTCGTCCGTAAGGTCGCGGTGCGTCCGGTCTACGAGATGCCCGATCTTGCGGGCGTCTATAAAGAGCGTCTCGTCGCGACGGTCACGGAACCGGCCGTTGGACTTGTCGCGGGCTAGAGGCTGTTATGAACTTTGAGTAGGAAACGATAGCATGAGTTCATGGCGAACAGAAAACCTTACCCA
>PPFU01009959.1_pt1 | contig 10731 bp, 12 predicted proteins | sample 1535991 | NCBI WGS metagenome assembly PPFU01 (sample SAMN04901290, study PRJNA319586) | Hypolithon metagenome, whole genome shotgun sequencing project. | isolation source: Antarctic Hypolithon | place: Antarctica: Miers Valley | collected 2014 | reverse complement strand
GTTGGAGCGGATTGAAGGAAGATGTTAGTGATGACGCAAAGTTATTATCAACCGCTCAACCGGAACGTTGTGTGGCGGCGCGCGGCTTGGTTGGATATAATACTTTCAGAAAGCGGAGGCAATCAGCATGAGCAAACGGCCAGCTTTGGACACTTGTATTTACACAATCGTTCACACCGACAAACTGGATGAAGTTTATCGGCAAGGCGGTAGCGGCAAGTTCACGGAAAAGAAAGAATGGCCCACCGCCAAGAAGCTACTGGTTCAAGCGCAGCGTGAGGGTAAGAAGTTGCTCATTTTCTTTGCTCCGGCTGAGGCCACAGCCGAATTGATTTACTACGCCAAACTTGAAGCCATAGACATTGATACCAACGGCACGACGTATGAGTTTAGTGAACTGACACCTTACGATGAGCCAAAAACGTCTTTGGTTGTGGTCAGCACAGACAAGCCGCTTCATGTAGATTTCATTCGGCCATACGCCATCTGCAAAACACCGGAGCAACGGCTATAAAAGTCTCCAACCGCCACACACCAAGGCGCTGCACCCGACCGCCTACGCTCCGGTCGTTCCTCCCTTCGCTACGGCGGCGGGTGATTGGGAACGTTAGACCGCTTTGTTTGAGATAGACAATGACTGAAGCGCAAGCCGTCAAAGAAAAGTTAAAGGAAGTATTCGCTCTTGTAGCTGACTCGCTCGTGGCTGCGGGACGTAAAGCTGGAGTGTATCCCAAGGTGAACAGCAGCTATTAGGAAATGCTCAAGCCTTACATCATTGGATGAAGTGCATTGAATGCGTCGCTATAGGCTTCCTAAAGACAGCCCATGTCTCAGGGTAAAATGTAGAGGCAACTTTGAAACGAGGTCAAGCCGATGGCAATTCGTCAACCCCGCTATGCCAAAGAAGAGGTTTCTCGACGTGGCAAGGAGATTTATGAGTTTCAGGTGCGCTCCCAAGTTGAGGAAGGCAATCATGGCAAGATTGTGGCGATCAACATTGAAACTGGAGTTTTTGAAATTGCAAAGGACAGTCTCACAGCGTCAGATCATCTGCTAGAGCGTTATCCAGAGACTCAGATCTGGTTTGTGCGAGTTGGGTATCGACGGTTAGAGCGACTGAAAGGTAGTCGAGAAGGGCAGTACAAGCATTCGAGTCAACGACCAGTGGCGGGTGTGCTTTGAATGGAAAGACGGTGATTCTTTGAACGGGGAGCTAGTTGATTATCATTGAGGGAGCAATATGAGTAAACACGAGCTAAAACCGATTCATCCTGGCGAAGTTTTGCTAAAAGAATTTCTGAAGCCGATGGGCATAAGCCAGAACCGATTGGCGATCGCAATCAGAGTGCCCGCACGGCGAATCAACGAAATTGTCCACGGTAAGCGCGCATCACCGCCGATACAGCGCTACGACTAGCTCATTACTTCAGTATGTCGCCCCGTTTTTGGCTCGGCTTGCAGATGGATTACGATTTGGACGTGGCTAATGACGAATTCGGCGAAAAATTAACTGAAGAAGTCGCCGTCTTATCTGATCGCTAGATAGAGAAGATTTCTATTTTTGCCTAAGACTAGCGCTTTGCGGAGATAAGTGGCTATCGACCAAATACCTGTTTGAGGACGTTTAGGCGCGATCGCTCCCAATAATCCACATGAGCACAAATCAGCCCTTCCTCATTTACCTGTAGCTCTGTATGCCCTGGAATAGCAAGACGAGCTGACCACGGCACCGGCGGAGTCATATTCAACGTCCATTTCATAGTAATCAGCGTTGGATCGATCTGTTGAATCTCGTGCAAATCCATTTGCACATCACCAAAAAACCAGCCGATAAAGCCGATCATTTTGCGATAGCGATCCACCCCGTCAAAATCATTTAGCGGGTCTTTGAAATGCACGTCTTCTGCATAGAGGCTGTAGGTCTGATCTTCAGGAAACCGGGCGTAATCTTGCTTAAGCTGCTCAACCAAACTCATTTTCTAGCGCTCCTCAACATTTATAGTGGGCCACAGGCGCTCTAGCTGACGACGCCAGGATGCTAGCGCGTTACTTTGATAGCTCGCATCGCCCATGTCGCCCATCATCCCTTCTGAGTAAAAGCGATCCAGCGTTTTCAAGGTGGCCTCTAAGGACTGACCCTGCTTTTTTGAAGCCACAATAATTTGAGTTACCTGCGCTTCTACCATGCTAGAAAACAGTTCGCTGACACCATTTGCCTTGAGCGTTAGCAATTGATCTATGGCGCTTTCTAATTGCGGCAGCGTGAGAGCCGCCATGTCGCACTGAAAAATGCCCCACACTATATTTTGATGCAAGGCGTAGCGGGTCTCTTGGGTTTTATCAAAATTAGCTTCCATCATTTGAGCGATAAAAGACTGCGCCTCGGCAACTGGCATAAGGGAAATCATCAGCTTTATCCAAGCGCCGGGGCAAACGGCCAACAGCCGCATTCCCTCAGTTTCTACCCGCCAAGCATCATCAGAAACTCTCTTGCAGGCCGCCTCCCCGAATCGATCAGTCAAAGCTTTGGTGATTTCGTCGAGAGTCATGAGTTTGGGCCGTCAGAACATTAAGGAGCATCGCTTTAAAAACTAGCAGCTAACATACAAAAAGCGGCCTGCCCAAAGACAGACCGCTTTATTTCTAAGGGTTCAAAAGACAGCAAAGGGATAAACTTACTGAACCCTCAGAGCCCCCACGATTTGGGGGTCGGGGCATCCAGAGATTTCATGATCCTTCAGCCTTTCACGCTTAGGCTTTAGTAGTCAAAATCACCCATGCCGCCGCCACCTGAGCCGCCTTTATCATCTTCAGCTTTATCAACCACAATGCACTCAGTCGTGAGCACCATTGCCGCAATTGAAGCCGCATTTTGCAAGGCAGAGCGAGTTACTTTGGCAGGGTCAACAATGCCAGCTTCCAGCATGTTCACAAACTCGTTAGTCGCTGCGTTGTAGCCGATGCTCATGTCTTTTTCTTTGACGCGCTCAGCAATCACCGCACCGTTTTGACCGGCGTTCTCAGCAATCCGCTTCAGCGGCGCAGTCAACGCACGAGTCACGATCATCGCACCTACCAGCTCTTCGCCTTCCAGCTTGGACTGTGCCCAATCGGCCAGACCCGGAGAGAGGTGAGCCAATATAGTGCCGCCACCCGGAACGATACCTTCTTCAACAGCGGCCTTAGTCGCGTTGATGGCATCTTCTAGGCGCAGCTTGCGATCCTTCATCTCGGTCTCAGTGGCAGCGCCGACTTTAATCACGGCAACACCGCCCGAGAGCTTAGCCAAGCGCTCTTGCAGCTTCTCTTTGTCGTAGCTAGAGTCAGACTCTTCAATTTGACGGCGAATTTGGTCACAGCGAGATTTCACTGTGCCTTCGTTGCCTTCAGCGACGATGGTTGTGCTGTCTTTAGTGATGGTGACACGACGCGCAGAACCGAGCTGTTCTAGCGTAACGGTGTCAAGCTTAAGGCCAGCGTCTTCGGTAATGACAGTAGCGCCTGTGAGTACGGCGATGTCTTCTAGCATGGCTTTACGGCGATCGCCAAACCCAGGAGCCTTAATAGCCGCTACGTTCAGCACACCGCGCAGGCGGTTTACCACCAGAGTTGCCAGCGCTTCTTTCTCAATATCTTCAGAGATAATCAGCAGCGGGCGACCGCCACGAGCAACCTGCTCCAGCACAGGCACTAAGTCCTGCACCAGGCCGATTTTCTTATCAGTAATCAGAATTTGAGGCTCGTCAAAGACCGCTTCCATCCGCTCAGCGTCAGTGACGAAGTAAGGAGAGATATAGCCCTTGTCGAAGCGCATTCCTTCAGTGATTTCTAGCTCAGTCGTCATCGACTTGCCTTCTTCCAAAGAGATAACGCCTTCGCGGCCTACTTTTTCCATGGCGCGAGCAATCATTTCGCCCACTTCAGGGTCGTTGCCGGCTGAGATAGAGCCGACCTGGGCGATCGCATTCGAATCTCCCACTGGCACAGCCTGCTCAGCAATTTTGTCGACTAAGTAAGCAGTCGCTTTATCGATGCCACGTTTGAGTGCGATCGCATTCGCGCCAGCCGCGACGTTACGCAGACCTTCTTTAACAATCGCGTGAGCCAGCACGGTCGCGGTCGTTGTACCGTCACCCGCCGCATCGTTGGTTTTAGAAGCCGCCTGCCGAATCAGGGCAACGCCTGTGTTTTCAACATTGTCTTCTAGCTCAATTTCTTTGGCGATTGTCACACCGTCGTTGACGATTTGAGGTGAGCCAAATTTCTTCTCAAGCACGACGTTGCGTCCTTTGGGGCCGAGGGTGACTGCCACCGCTTCAGCCAAAATGTCCATTCCACGCTCTAGTGCGCGGCGGGCATTTTCGTTGTAGATAATGCGTTTTGCCATAGTTGTAAGTCAGGTGTGTGTTGAGTTTGGAGAGTCTATAAATTTCAGATTCGGATAGAGGCTGTTATGCAACGGTAGCCAAAATATCCTTCTCAGAAAGCAAGATGTACTCGTCGTCGCCTAGCTTGATTTCGGTGCCCGCGTACTTGGAGTACAGCACCTTGTCGCCGACGCTTACATCCATGCTCTGACGGCTGCCGTTGTCGTCAATTTTGCCGGGGCCTACGGCTGTAATTTCGCCAACTTGAGGCTTTTCTTTGGCCGCGTCAGGCAAAATGATGCCGCCAGCCGTTTGCGCTTCGGATGCGCTGACCTTGATAAAGACGCGATCGCCCAAAGGCTTGAGCGTTGAATTACCTAAAGAGATAGCTGCCATAGTTACGTACGTTCTCCACGATGAATCAAAAAAATACTGAAGGCTCTGTCCAGCTCTGAAATAGACATAAGACCTGATAGACATAAGAGAAGCCACATCCAATGCCGTTGTCTTAGGCGAGATGCAGCCTTATCAAGGCTTATGAACAGGGCTCAGACGGAACTTAAAAATGAACCTAGAAGCATAGAGATTAGCACTCTCTGCTGTTGAGTGCTAATTTACCGAATTGAGACTGACCTTAGCAACAGGTATCCGAGTACGGGTTCCCGAACTTAACGTCCGATTTGAGCTTGAGCTGAGTAGCGCTTCAGTCTTCATAATTTTTAAAGGCGCTGCATCTAGTGATAATCTTAATGATGGCACTTGAAGGTCAGCTCACTAAAATCGGTCTTTTAAGTCGTCACATCAGCTAAAACGTAGGACAGGCGCAGGAATGGTCTCCACCGCAGAGAAAACAAACATAGGCTATATCACTCAGATTATTGGCCCAGTTTTAGACGTAAAATTTCCGGGCAAAAGTCTGCCCAACATTTACAACGCACTCAAAATTACCGGCACCAACCCCGCTGGCGCAGAGGTTTCCGTAACCTGCGAAGTACAGCAGCTACTGGGCGATTCCCAAGTCCGCGCCGTCTCTATGAGCACCACAGACGGTCTCGTGCGCGGCATGGAAGTAGAAGACTTAGGCGAGCCTATTAGTGTCCCCGTTGGCAAAGCCACCCTGGGTCGCATTTTTAACGTGCTCGGCGAGCCAGTGGATGAAAAAGGCCCCGTGAATGCAGAGAGTTCTTTGCCCATTCACCGCTCTGCCCCCAAGTTCACTGACCTTGAAACCAAGCCCGCCGTATTTGAAACCGGCATCAAGGTTGTAGATCTGCTCGCCCCCTACCGACGAGGCGGAAAAGTTGGCCTCTTTGGCGGTGCGGGCGTCGGCAAAACCGTGTTAATTCAAGAGCTGATCAATAACATTGCTAAAGAGCACAGCGGCGTATCTGTGTTCGGTGGCGTGGGCGAACGCACCCGTGAAGGCAATGACCTCTACAACGAGTTTATCGAGTCCGGCGTTATCAACGCGGATGACCTGAGCCAGTCCAAAGTGGCTTTGGTATACGGCCAAATGAATGAGCCGCCGGGTGCTCGGATGCGGGTGGCACTGTCTGCCTTGACAATGGCCGAATACTTCCGTGACGCTAATAAGCAAGACGTTCTGCTCTTTATCGACAACATCTTCCGCTTTGTACAGGCCGGTTCTGAAGTATCCGCGCTGCTAGGCCGGATGCCTTCTGCGGTAGGCTACCAGCCCACCCTCGGCACCGATATGGGTGACCTGCAAGAGCGAATTGCCTCCACGACTGACGGGTCAATTACCTCTATTCAGGCCGTCTACGTCCCTGCCGATGACTTCACCGACCCCGCACCGGCAACTACATTTGCTCACCTCGACGCCACCACGAACCTTTCTCGTGCTCTAGCTTCCAAAGGCATTTACCCTGCGGTAGACCCGTTGGATTCTACCTCCACCATGCTTCAGCCGGACATCGTCGGTGATGAGCACTACGACACGGCGCGTGCCGTTCAGTCCACGCTCCAGCGCTACAAAGAATTGCAGGATATCATCGCAATTTTGGGCCTTGATGAGCTTTCTGAAGAAGACCGTCAGGTGGTCGCTCGCGCTCGTAAGATTGAGAAATTCCTCTCTCAGCCTTTCTTCGTAGCAGAAGTGTTCACGGGTATGCAAGGCAAATATGTCACCCTGGAAGAGACCATTAAGGGATTCAACATGATTCTTGATGGCAAGCTAGATGATATTCCTGAGCAAGCCTTTTACTTGAAAGGCGGGGTTGAGGAAGTGCTTGAAGCGGCTGAGAAGATGAAAGCTGAGGCGGCGTAGTAGTCACTGCCAATGTTCAATCCCCTCCTCGGAGGGGTGTACCCATATTTTAAGAAAGTTATGTCTTTAGTCGTACGCGTGGTTGCGCCTGATAAAACAGTTTGGGATGACGAAGCCGAAGAAGTCATTTTACCCAGTACCACCGGCCAGCTTGGCATTTTAGGCGGCCACGCACCGCTGCTAACCGCGCTAGATACGGGCGTATTGCGCGTTCGGGCGACGAGTGGCAGCAAAGAGTGGACGTCTATTGCGCTGATGGGCGGCTTTGCTGAAGTAGAAGACGACGAAGTGACTATTTTGGTCAATGGTGCAGAGCTAGGGGCCAGTATTGACAGGTCGGCGGCTGAGAAGGCTTATGAAGAAGCGCAGGCTAAGTCGGATAGTACGGCAGGGGGCGATCGCAAAGCCGTCATGCAGGCCAGGAATGCTTTGAAGAAAGCGCGTGCGCGCGTGCAGGCTGCGGGCGGTAACGTCTAGCTTTTGCAAATAGCTTCTGGATCAGCCTCCTTTGGAGCGATCGCCATAATCGCCGTAGTTCTCTTAGCGTCATGCTCTAGAACTACGGCGATTGTTATATGCGCTTCTCAGTTTTTTAGCAGAGTGTATCAGTCCTGCTGATGGGAAAATAAGTATGCGCCGTAGAAGGAAAGGAGGATGGCGAAGGCGAGCAGAATAGGCAGGGTGTACCAGGGAAATTCTGAAATAGGTTTGTAGGCGACGGCACGCAGCCCAATGGTTGTGTACGTTAGGGGTAATGCATACACAATGGGTTTCAGAGCCACAGGTAACGTGGTGGGATCAAAAAAAGTACCGCCTAAAAATGACATCGGCACAATTAAAAAGTTATTGAACAGGCCAACGCTCTCCAGCGACTTTACGTTTAGGCCGACAATGACGCCGAGCCCAGCAAATACCGCGCAGTTCAAAATCACCAGCAGGAAAAACAGCGGATTTATAAAGCTCCAAACCTTGCCGGTAAATATTACGGCTACCAAAACTACCGTCGAAGCCGTCATCAGCCCCCGCACGATGCCCGCTAGCATTTTGCCTAGATGCAGCGCCAGCGGGTGAATGGGATACAGCAGCATTTCCTCAAATGTTTTAGAAAAAAGCCGCTCGCCGCAGATCGAAAAAGTCGTGCCGCCAAAGCTAATCACCATGGAGGAAAGGGCAACCATTCCCGGCAGAATAAATTCTAAGTAGCTATCTCCAGCGGTAGGCGTGCTAACCCGATCTAAAGAGCTGCCGAGGCCCAGGCCAAACGCCAGAATGTAAATCAGCGGTGAAACCAGGCCTGAAGCAGCGATTTGGGGAATGCGTACTCGTAAATCTAACCAGTCTCCCCAAAAAACGGTCAGTGTGTCTGCTAGAAGCGTTTTGAGTGACGTTTTGGGAGACTTAAAGGCAGGATCAGAAAATATTTTCACAAAAAGCACTATGAGTCGATAGAACCTGAAGCTTGAATGTTCAGCTTGCCATCTTATATTGTGCCGCTACTTGCGCATATGGCCTAGAAACTAGGGCAGGGGTTGACCGAATGGAATGGGCTCAGGCCAGCGGTTAGTGGGTGGCGTGTTGGCGTTTTCAACAGGAATGTTAATCTCTGGAATCAGGGTCTCTGGAATCACGGTGTCGGCGGAGGCAGCAGTGGCTAGCTCCACATCAAACCCATCGTCAGCGATGTCTTCGCTTTCGTCTTCACTGGTAACCTGAGGAGATAACGGTGCTGCTAGCGGGCTAGCTATAACCGCAGGCTCATCTGGAGCGGGCTCATCGACAACTGGAATGTCTATTTCTTCGTCTCTTTCTCCGATGAAAGGAGGTTCTAGCGGCAGCTCTGACGCTGGGATGTCAGCAACGGAGCGCTCAACTTCAGTGGGTTCTGGTGCTGCAACGACGGGAACATCTATTTGCATGGGCGCAGCCTGAACGGGCACCGATTGAGTGGGTTGAGCAGGCACCGGGCGCGCGTCAATAGGAGGAACGCTGACGGGCGCATTGATGGGCATGGCGGGCTCTAGAATAGGCAAGTCTGGAAAACTTGGGGTCTGAGAAATGGCATCGTCTCTCCCTGGGAAACTCGCAACGCTGCTCTCCTGAAGACTAGCAGCATCGGGCGACAGCGCTGAAGGGGCTGCTACCACATCGCTTTCTATAGCTGCATTGACCGAGCCGTTGGTCGGACGGCCGCCTGCAATCAAAGCTGGCCGAACCTGCCACTGCTGTAGGCTAGCATCAGTCGCTAACGGATCGTTTGCAGTAGAGCCTTCTAGCTGAACCGCGCTTTGCTCGGTCTCCAAAACGGTGCCGGGAACAAACTCCACAACCATCCAAACTTTGTCGGGCGTTGTTTGCTCTAGCACGATGCTTTCGACTAATCCATCGCCTATGTTCTGGCCTGCTACGTCGCCTATTTGGGTATCTGGCAGCTCTACTAGCATTTGATTGGGCGCGGTGACTGAAATCGTGGGGATGACGCTGGTAGGGAGGGTGAGGGTGAGCGATCGCGTCTGCTCGTCATAGTTCCAGGACGGTAGCTCACTGGCGATGGCAGAGCCTCTCCCAAGGAGAATTGCAGGCAGTATGCCTAAACCCATCGCGGTCATAGAGACCGCTCCAGCGATAATCTTAGTAATCTCCAACTTCCTGCTCACTAGAGTGCTCCCAATCCATCAAATTAAGTGTAAGGATACGCCAAATCCTCAAGTCCAGCTAGGTAAACTTTCAGGAAATCGTTAGCTTTCATCGAGAAAAATAGATATATTTGCGCTGGTTATTCGGCATCATAGAGGCGGTACTTCATTTAGCCCTTTACTTAACCCTTTATTGGGAATTGCGATCGCATGGAACTCCACGATTTTTTCTTACTGATTCTCCTTCTCAGCCCCGGACTGCTGCTGTCAGTAGTGGTCATGGCCGGCATGAGCGCAGGAGGCTAAACCCATCATGGTAAGAACCGAATCTACAATGCTACCCTTGGGCACCCCTGCCCCCAAATTTTCACTAGAAGATGTCGTCTCTGGCAAAACCATTTCATTAGACACCTTCAAAGATAAAAAAGGTTTGCTGGTTATGGTGATCTGTCAGCATTGCCCTTTCGTAAAGCATGTTGAAGACGAACTTGGCCGCATCGGGCAGGACTACGTTTCTCAGGGCATTGGCATCTTAGCCATCAGCGCTAACAGCATCGAAAGCCATCCTCAAGACGACCCTAACAACATGCGCGAGCAGGTAAAGCGGGCGAACTTCAACTTCCCTTACGCCTACGACGCCACTCAAGAAGTGGCCAAAAGCTATACAGCCGCCTGCACGCCCGACTTTTTTCTGTTCGATAGCAACTTCAAACTCGCCTATCGCGGTCAGCTAGACGACAGCCGCCCCGGCAACGATAAGCCAGTCACAGGTGCAGACTTGCGCGCCGCCCTAGATAAAATTGTAGCAGGTGAGTTTGTGCCAAAATCGCAAGACCCCAGCATTGGCTGCAACATCAAATGGAAGCCGGGTAACGAACCCGTTTACTTTGGGGCTTGATATGCGTTCGATAGCCTGAAAGTTCGGCATCTTAATGTCATCCCATCTTAATGTCATCCAGGTTTCAGGCGTGGGAATTCTCTCCGCAGAGCACATCAATAATGGCTGCTGGGAGTTTTTTTTATGGGCTTGGATCGAAGATTTGATAAAATCGCCGCATTGGGTGTGCCGGGACTCTTGTTTGTATTCGCAACACAGTCAACGGGTTGGGCAGGTGCAGCCGCTATTGACGGACTGACATAGTAAGCGGTTAAAGCGGATTTCTGTTGAGTTGCTGCTATACGTTTGGAGCACTTAAACGCTGCCTAATAATTCTGCCCAGATAGCATCATTGGCAGAATTATTGTAGGTGTGGCTAAAGCTCTTTCACTTCACGCTCTTCAGATTTACCTTCTCTGAGCTTTGGTATGATGACAAGCGCCGTCACCAAATATAGCTGAAGAACAACTAGCACGACATATTCTTTGGCCAGGTAGGGCCCAGGGTTATTTCATTCTAAAGAGAGATTTGAGCAAATCGAGTCCATGTCCAGCTTTGCGTTGAGCT
>PPFU01042787.1_pt1 | contig 10733 bp, 8 predicted proteins | sample 1535991 | NCBI WGS metagenome assembly PPFU01 (sample SAMN04901290, study PRJNA319586) | Hypolithon metagenome, whole genome shotgun sequencing project. | isolation source: Antarctic Hypolithon | place: Antarctica: Miers Valley | collected 2014 | reverse complement strand
GGTAAAACCGATCGCGTTTGTTTGATTCTGAGAAGATTGTTATTTTGTGATAAAGGCGTTCGCATATAAAAATCATTGCTATCACTTCAAAAAATATTATTCTTTTACCGTACAATATAGGAAATTATCGGCTACCATTGCAATAAATGGTCCTAAAATAACACAACTGATGATTTTTCCCCTATGAGGATTTCACAAGAGTACTGATGTAACGCCCTGGCATTGCTTCTTTTCCTCAAGCTATCGCCTTTAAGTCGACCGGAACCACGCGTGAAACACCTTGCTCCATCATGGTGATGCCATAGATAACGTCAGTGCTTGCCATCGTCCGTTTGTTGTGGGTGACGATAATGAATTGAGATTCCTTCGAAAATTTCTTGATGATCTGGTTGAATTTATCAATGTTGGCATCATCTAAAGGAGCATCTACTTCATCAAAAATACAAAAAGGCGCAGGTTTTAGAAGATAGATAGCAAAAAGCAGCGAGGTTGCTGTAAGGGTCTTTTCTCCTCCCGAAAGTTGATTGATCGTCAATGGCCTTTTCCCTTTTGGTTTAGCCATGATGTCTATGGTCGATTCCAGCGGATTTTCAGGGTCAGAAAGTTTGAGATCACAATCGTCTTCTTCGGTGAAGAGTGACCGAAATACGCGAATGAAATTCTCTTTGATCTTATAAAAAGCATCGAGAAAAGTCTCCTTGGCCACTTTATCTATTTCTGCAATAGTAGAAAGTAGCGAGTCTTTGGCTTGAATTAAGTCGTCTTTTTGCGCTACAATAAAGTCATTTCTCTCCTTGATTTCTTCAAAGGCCTCCATCGCCATTGGGTTCACAGGCCCCATTTTCTCCAGTTGGTCTTTGATGCTTATTACCTGTTGCCGTAGATCCCTTTCATCTAACTGATTCAGCTCAGGGTGGGCCACCTGTTCCATAATTTGCTCAAGCTCAATATTAAACTCTACCGATAACCGCTCCCTGACAGCACTTAGCTGCAATTTGGCGTCATTGATTTGGTTTTGAATCTGCATCGCCAGCGTGTCGATATTTTCCTTGGACCGCTGTATCTCACGTCTTTGCTTTTCGAGGTTGTCTACGTCACCTCTCACCCCATAATAAAGCTTTTCGGCCTCATTTACACCTGCTTCAATACTTTCCTTTTCCTCATACATGGCTAAAAGGTCATCATCTTGTACCTCATTGCTTTGCAAATGTTTTTTTATCTCCACTTCGTTTTTTTGCAGCTCATCCTGGTTCTTTTCTATCCGCTGGGTGCTGCTTTCCATGGCGCCCTGCTTATAGTCAAGTTCTTTTTCAAGGCTTAAGACTTTATTTTCCCGCTGAAAAAAAAGAATATTCTCCTGGTTATAGATGGCAGATTTTTGGCTTAGCCGTTGGTTTTCAGCTATTAACGCTTCATTGATATCACGCATGTGTTCTTCCTGGTCAGAAAAAATAGCCTGCTTTTGTTCTACCATTGGTGTCAGCGCATATAGTTCATCCTGTAAGATTTCCATCTTTTCTTCTAGATCCTCGCGTTTAAAGGAGGAGCTATGTAGCATTGCCTCAAATTGTTCCTGCCTGGTCTTCACCGCCGTATTTTCGTTTTGCAACAGGTTGCACTCTTTTTTCAGCTTTTCGATTGCCGACTCATTGGTGCTTTGTTTTAAGAGGGATAACTCCTGCTGGTTTTTGAGCATTTTTTCTCTATTGCCGCTCAACGCCAGCGAAAGTTCCTTAATTTGCTTTTGCAGTTTTTCCAGATTCTTAGCCCGGCCGATTCTTTTCCCCTCAAAGAGCCCAACAGACCCTCCTGAGATACTCAGCTGACGCTTGGTCAGCTTAGCACTTTCAGTGATGAATATGGCAGAACTCTCGGCAGGGATATCAGCATAATCTCCCTTGATGATGTACACATCATGCAGAAGATAGCGAATCAGTGGCGCATATTTTTGATCATGTTCGACTATATCAATAGCTGCCGTGGCCGAAATCTGGATGGGATGGGGCGTTAGTTCCATGTTTTCGAACTTATTGAGAATAAAAAAATTTGCTTTGCCCTTGGCCGCATCGCTGAGCATATTGATCGCCTGATATGCCTGAGCTTCAATTTCTACAATATAGTAATTCATATATTGCTCCAGGTAGTTTTCGATCGTTACCCTGAAGTTCTCATCACAGGTGATGATGTCCGAGAGCAACTGACTATCTCTGCCCCAATTGCCATTCTTTTTTAAGTAGCGGATGGCCTCAGGAAATCCCTCAAGGCTATCTACCAGGGACTTGGTTAGGTTGTATTCATTCTGATAGGCATCCAGTTTTCGGCTCTGATGAGTAGATTCTTCCCGAAGGGCTTCCTGCAGCACTTCGTGGCTTTTAATTTCTGATTGAACATGAGCTTCAGCATCCAATAAAGTTTGAAGAGCAGCTTCTTTTTCCTTGATCTGCGCCGAGATCGCTTTTACCTTGGCATCAAATTCCTCTAGTCCCACACTATGCAGCGTAGCGTCAGAAGTCACCTTTTCCAGTTCCTGTTTAAAGGATGACAACTGGATTTGCTTAATCTCCAAAGATTTCTTAAGCTGAAAGATTTCTTCCTGCTTCGATCGGTAGGAAAGGTTTAGTTCATTTACCTGTTCCTGTAGCCGGCTGGTCTTCTCCTTTTGACGCTCAAAATCTGCCTTATAAGTTTCAACTGCTACGGTTGTTTCTACCAGTAATTTCTCTGCCGAAGATCTTTCCTGTTCCAGGCCTGTGATGCTGAACTGCGCGCGCGCATTACTTTGCTTATCTAGTTCTAATTGGGCTTTTAGCGTGTCACTTTTCTCAGCCAAATATCTTAACCGTTCATTTTTTAGTTTTTTCTCTCCTTCAACCTGACGGATCTTTCCTACGTGTTCGTTTAAGGTCTTTTGGCGTGTTGCCAGTAGTTTTTCCTGACTGATGATAGCAGCCTTCTGCTTTTCTATCAATGCATCTTTCTCATTGATCTGCGCATTTAGGTTCACCTTTCTGTCGTTTTCTTCCTCCAGTTGCCTGTTGAAACCCTGTAAGGCGTCAACGGTTTTGCTGACGGTTTTTTGGGTGAATAGAATGCTCTTAGCCTTATATTCTTCCTTGATAAGAAAATATTTCTGAGCCTGCCGCGCCTGTTTTTCGAGTGCCTTCAGGTTCTTATTAATTTCAAATAACAGATCCTCGACCCGGGCAAGGTCTGCATCAGTATCTTCGAGCTTTCGAAAAGTTTCTTTCTTTCTAATTTTAAACTTGGAAATACCTGCTGCCTCTTCGAAAAGACCGCGGCGGGAATTGTCTTTATCGTTCAAGATATCGTCCACCATCTTTAATTCTATGATGGCATAGCTGTTAGAGGCGATACCTGTATCCAGGAAAAGATTGGAAATGTCTTTCAGCCTGCAATTGATACCGTTCAACAAATATTCGCTGTCCCCAGATCTATAATAACGACGGGTAATGGTAACAGTAGCATATTCTATGGGAAGTAAGTTTTTGGTATTGCTAAAGGTGAGCGATACTTCTGCCATCTGAGTGGGCTTTCTGGTTTTGGTGCCGTTAAAGATTACATTCTCCATCTTATCCGACCTTAGCGCCTTCGTTTTTTGCTCCCCCAATACCCACCTGATGGCATCCACCACATTAGATTTTCCACACCCGTTTGGACCAACAATTCCTGTTATGCCTTCATCAAAGTTGATAACGACTTTATCGCCAAAACTTTTAAATCCTTTTATTTCTAATTGCGTTAATTGCATGAATACCCAGCTTGAACTTCAAAAGATAGCAAAATTAAAATATATTTATAAATTTGTTTTAATTATGGAAAATATTCAAATCATTGTCTATATCGTTTTCGGAATCATCTATTTAATCTTCAAAGGATTGCAAAAAAAAGCAGCTCAGAAAAATAGAAGCCCGATGGAGGGCGATCTGGTAGATGAGTCTAAAGCAGATTATCAACAACCAAGACCACGTCCTCAACCTAAAACCTTTGAAGAACTTCTTAGAGAATTTTCCGGTGAGGCTGAGGAGGCAACTGAAAAGGTGAAGCCTCGAGTGGAAGAGGTGGTTCAACAGGCGAAGCGAAGCGTTGTTCAGCCGGAGAAGACTCGCGAGGTTCGGCGTTACGAGCAGCCTCGAGAGGCTAGGAGCTACGAGCAGCCAGTGGTGGAAGGAAGAAGGTTAGAAACACTTGATCAGAGAGTGAGCTTAAGCAGCATTCAGAAGGAACGAGAAAGGACCTTTATAACGACAGAAAATCTTGATGAAAAATCTTCTTCTGATGCAAATCAATATACCAGTATGCTTAGAACTTTGGACGGTGCAAAAAAAGCCTTTGTAATGACCGAAATATTTAACCGAAAATATTAATCCATTCCCTCTATCCCTGCATTTATAGTGCATTCAGCAGTAGGTGTGCGTATCTGCGCAGCAAGCCTCAAAAACAAATTAAGCCAACCTTTTCACTCTGTAGTTGTAGAGGCCCGTTTTAGGTTACCTTAATCATTTTTCAATCCTGTGTCTCCCCATCTGACATGGAATATACAGAACTTACAGCTAAGGGAATTGCCCAGTTGGTGCTGAAAGCCATGGAGCTTATATTGTTACAGAAGGAGGTTTCCTTTTCATCGGTGGCACAGAAAATGGTAAAATTCGCGCCTATATCAAAAGAACTGGAAACATCGCGTAGGAAGAGTAACTTCCTGCTGCCGTCTTCCCAACACCCAGCATTCATATGGTCGACGGTAAATAGTATGTTGTAATAACTTGTGAGGAACCGAATTATGCGTTCCTAAAGACGAAAGTTAATCGGTGGTTTGGCATTAAACTATATGAAACTGTCGCAGATTATATTAGATTTCAATTACATTCGGAAATAACAAAAATTTATAGGCTATGGAAAATCTGCTGCTTTTTATCGGTGGTATTGGCGTATTTGAAATCATTCTGATACTCATTTTCGGACTATTGCCCATTATACTTTGGATTTATGCTATTGTTGATTTGATTAAAAGGGACTTTACCGATAGTACCAATAAATTAATTTGGGCTTTGGTCATTATTTTTATGCCGGTCCTCGGGGCCATTCTTTATCTTTTGTTGGGTAGGAAATAGGAAAGGATGTTTTTTGCGATTAGCATAAATCGGGATTACTTTTTAATAGTGAAATTACTTTAATATTTGCTTAGAAACTCCTCGACAGATTTGGCCGAAACGGCAGGGATTTCTTCCATGGGCATATGACCAGCAGTAGAAAAAATAGTAAGCACACTATTGGGCAAGTCTCGTTGAAATTTTTTTGCATTTTCGACAGGTATCAGGCGATCCTGGCGCCCCCAGAGGACTAGAGTCGGTACGTGTATTGAAGGAATGGCCTCATAAGGCGAAGGGCGATTGAAACTTTCCATACGCTCAGTTAGAGCCTCTCGATTTCCCAACCGATTTGTCATATCATAGTACAGCCTTACCTGATCCTCAGTTACCTTATCCGGGGCGCCATACAGATACTCCAGGCTATTTCTCACCACATTAACTGACGCAAAGTTGACACTAATCTCCCGAAGCAGAGCTATACGTAATAAAAGGTACGATAATGGCAATTGGCGTAACGGCAAATTCTTCATATCTACTGGGTATCCTGCAGCACCGATTAGGATGAGTTTTTTTACCTGCTTTGGCCTTTTTAGCGCATAACGCCAGGCTATTTCTCCACCCAGCGAATTGCCTCCAAGAACACAGGAATCAATATCCATTATCGATAAAAAGTCCTCTAAAAAGAGCAGATACGTTTCCAGGGTATAATCACCTGATGGATGTGGGCCTGTTAATCCAAATCCAGGCAAATCCAGCCTAATGATCCTATGTTCATCTTTCAAAATTTCCGTCCAATTGTCCCAGGTATAAAGTGATGAAAAGGTTCCATGTAGCAGCACTAGTGGGACTTTCTCTTCTTTATTCCCTTCATCCCGGAAATGAACCTTCAAACCTTTAACGTCTAAATACTGTTGCGGGCCGACACCATATTTATCATTTAATACTGTCGGCGGAATCTCTGGTACATAATAGTAATAGAAGACGATGACGATTGCGAAGGATGCTGCTAAAAGATACCAGATTACCTTTGGCCATTTGTTCATAGGTCTTCCCTTATTTTTGTTTATTGATCTTTAATAATGCTGTCGATTCCTTAATTTTTCTAATAGACTTTTCCATTATTTACTATTCACATTTGTAATCTCTCCAAACGATAGATTCCGTTTAATTTATTATCTATCAGACTAATCACCTCATTGATTTGTTCCCGGTCCAGATGGTTTTTAATTGCCGCATCCGCTGCTTCAATACAACTTCTGAGGGCTGTAACGAGGACCAAGCGATATTTCTTCTTCTCATCATCAGCATAGATCATATTTTTAATCACTTCAAGCATCTTTAACATGACCATCACATCGCCCTTCCCAAAAGTTCGAATGGGTATAAGATTTTGAAATATCAATTCTTTTAAAGAAACCGGAGTGTAAATAATACTAACTTTTCCAGATGACGTAGTTTCATAAAGTGGCTCATTAATTTCCATGCGTCGGATAAATAAAACAGTCAGAAGATTCAGGGATTTTATCGCCGTGCCTGGGTCATTTAATCCTGTGCTCAATGCTTTAACACCAATTTCAGATATTTGCTTAAAGCCAAAAAGGTAATGATCGTTAATTTGGTCATCTGGATAAAAAGTAAAGCAGCTTTTTAACTCCTCTATGATTTCACTGGAAAGTTGGTCGGTATTTGAGACTTGTAAGAAAGGATAATCTTTTACCAGAAAAGAGCCGATATGTTTTCTAAGGACGATCTGGAAGTTATGCTTTTCTGTAAGTTCAATGAGCTTATCCGTTTTTAACTGCTTTAGATATCCCGCCTGTTCGACACATAGATTATCCCAACCGTCAAAATCGGGAATTTTATTTTCTAATTGTCGTTCCTTCAATCCGTAGCCTTCCAGCTGAAGCATGGTTTTGTCAAAGATGTTTTCTAAAATACTTTCAACCTGTATAGACTTCGAGATAGAATGAATGAAGAAGATAAAGAGGCAAAGACTGGTCACGCCAAAGATCATGGATATCAATATTCCCAATGATGGAAGTACATTCGTAAGATCACTTTGGAAATTAACAAGCATAATCAGGCTATAAATAATGGTACAAAGATAGAATCCCAAAATCACCTGATGTGGTTTGTTGCCAATTAGCGCTGGCAAAACCCGGGGAGAAAAATTAGAGGAGGCACCGTTAAGTACGACCATCACCATTGAAAAGCTAAAGACCATCAAGGAAATTATGCTCGCCACGAGTGTTCCTAATAGTACCCTGCCGTCCTCTTTGTTCGTGATCAGTAAAAACTCAATTTTTTCCTTTAGATCGATAACGCGTTGGTCATATTCGATCGTAATCGTAAAAAAGGCCAATAGTAACCCGGAAATGGCAAAAATTGTTGGAATAAAGGCGATACTTGATGTGGTTTGCTGGAGGTTTTTCTTAAGTGACGACCATACTTTTTCCATATAGGGGATAAATCAGATGAATTTTAAAACGCTAGAAGTTAATAACTCAGATAGGAGCGAAGTAGTTAGATTTGTAAGAAAAAAATTGGCGGCGCCGTGCCAGGGGGGCATAAAAAGGCCTCACTTCGGTATAGAGAGAGGCTTTGTGTAGAATGCTAAAATCCGTTTAACGGCCTGTTCAGAAAAGTTGAGTGTTATTTTGTACTATTCTAGATAAATTAGATAATCTGTAAAGGCGGTTACATTTTTTGATTTTAAACGATTGTATAGAAATTTGCCGCGTTTAGCCTTAGATTAGAGGTAGAAAGAAGGATTGACGTATATATTTAAGCCATTATATTGCTGCTCATGATTTAGCTTTTAACGGCGTTTCCCCAGCGCCTTTGAGTCATAATATAAGATTTATAGATATGCCCTTGGGACCACCTGGTGCAATCTACGTACTGGGCAGTTATACAGATGAACGGGGCATAAAATGATGCTCTGGTATCGATAATACCGAGATACTGAATACAGCAACCGGAAATCCTGCCTAAGCTTGGGATGTTCCTATAGGAACTCTTAAAGTTGGCAGCAAAGCTAACATGTTACTGCTGAATGGCAATCCCATTGAAGATATTGAAAAACTTAAGGACATTAATACCATTTGGAAAAATGGACTTGTTAAATAGTTGTGAATCCGAATTGTACATCTTCAACTTAAGCGCCAGATTAAGTTTTATGTTTTTATTTCAGTATTCTAATATAAAACGCTGCCATTGGTTAAAGGCAAAAGTCGGCATTCAATATAAAATACCCATTTCCGGATTTTTTTGTAGCTGTCAGGCTTTAATCCTCACAGCACTAGGCTTCAGCGAAGTCAGATCTTCAATCCTGACTGGCTTACCACTTTCTATACTTTTTCTGGCGGCTATCCCAATTAAGATGGACATCGCACCGTCACGAATTCCTGCCGCTCTTCCGTAAGGATCCTCCATATTGGGGTTTGTAAAAATCTTTTCATGTAAACGCTTATCTCCTCCACCATGCCCTGCCCGCTCCATCGGTACCGTAACAGTTTCAAAATCCTTCCAAAGCTTGTGGACGATCACAGGTTCGTTTTGAATGGCATTCTTATCTTTCTGCTCCATTTCTGCGTCATGCAGAGCTTCTTGATCTACCGTCAAATCTTTGTGATAAGGTATGTCCAACCAGGCTTCTATCCGACCCTCTGTTCCGTTAAAAGCAACCCGCCATCCTTCTATGGGCGAATAAGTAGTCAAGGAATAATTGAGTACGACGTTGTTCTTATACTTAATCTGCGCAGACATCTTATCGTATATGTCAATTTCTTTCCTAAAAACACAATCATCTCTTTCATAGCCATCGTATTGTTCGTTATTGGCATAAAGATCCATCATAAACTTTTCCTTTGTGATGTCCCAATAATAGTCACATTTGTCTGTATGAGGACAAGTTCTGCACTTTTCTCCCCTAAACGGATTATTATCACCGTAGTGTTCAAGAGCACCATAAGCAAAAACTTCCTCAGGATCTGAATCCAACCACCAGTTGAGCAAGTCGAAGTGGTGCGTAGATTTATGGACCCACAACGTTCCTCCATCTTCTTTCAGGCCATGCCATCTGCGGAAATAGGATGCTCCGTGATAGGTATTCAGGTACCAATGAAAATCAACTGAAGTCACTTTGCCGATTGCATTATTGGCGAGAAGTTCTTTTATTTTTGTATTGTAAGGGCTCCATCTGTAATTAAAGCCCACGATCAGCTTTTTGTCAGATTTTTTCTCTGCGTCAATGATCTGCTGACATTTGTCTTCGTCTGTTGTTAAAGGTTTTTCTGTTAATACATCACAGCCCATACCCAAACCCTTCACAATAAATTCATGATGGGTAGAGTCTTTCGTCGTTACAATTACCAGATCTGGCTTGGTTTGCTTCACCATTTCCTCAAAATCAGAAAAAAGTGGACAAGCCACATTCATATAATTTTTAGCAAATGCCAGACGACCCTCATTAATATCACTCAGACCTACGAATTCCAAAACGTGGGAATATTCATCAACCAACCGTTTTCCCCAAAAAGATACACCTCTGATCCCTGTGCCTATAAGGACCACTTTCAATTTTCTTTCGCCCAGGCCAAAACCCCAGGCAGGTAGTGTACAGCCTACTGCAGCTAACATGCTTACCGATGATAAAAACTTTCTTCTTGACTGTTCCATAATTTTTCTATTACTAATTTTTTAAATACTTTTTTTAAAAGAGGCATTAAAACTTCTGACCTACAGTTCTTTTATCCAATCAATTAATCTATCTTTCCAACCCTCCAATCGGCCTTTGTTTAACGCCAGAGAATATCCGTGTCCGCCGTAAGGATATAAATGCATTTCTGAGGGAATATTCCTATCTTTTAAAGCTTGATAAAACCGCAGGCTATTTTCGACTGGCACAACATTATCGTCCATACTATGTACAATAAAAGTCGGTGGGGTATCAGCCTTTATTTGTAGTTCATTAGAATAATGATCCACTAACTTTTGATCAGGCTTTTCTCCCAAAAGATTATTTCTGGATCCTGCATGCGTAATCTTGCTATCCAGAGAAATCACCGGATACACTAAAATCATAAAATCAGGTCTTGATTCACTGTCAAAATGGGTTCCTAAAGTGGAGGCCAAGTGACCGCCAGCTGAAAACCCCATAATACCAATTTCTGTTGAATCGATCCCCCAGTCCGCTGCATTTTCCCGAACAAGTTTTATAGCTTGTGTCGCATCCATTAGTGGCGATTCATGTGGAACGACATTGCTCTTAGCATTGGGTAGTCTATATTTTAACACTATGCCCGCTATGCCGTGGCCATTCAACCATTTCGCTATATCGGAACCCTCTTTATCATAAGCTAAATTACTATATCCTCCACCAGGACAGATTACCACAGCTTTGCCGAGGTTATTGCCTTCTGAAGGTAGGTAAACCTCTATCGTTGGATTCTGAACTTTGCTTATGCTTCGGGAGATCGTCCCTTTGATAACTTCTGTCTCTCCGGCATCTTTAAAGTTTGGAACCTTTCCTTCCCACAAAGGCAATGTAAATTGTTGTGCGCCAGAAACAAAAGGAGCTAAAACGAACAAGAACACTATGACTTTTTTCATTGGGTTTTTTCC
>PPFU01049388.1_pt1 | contig 10738 bp, 7 predicted proteins | sample 1535991 | NCBI WGS metagenome assembly PPFU01 (sample SAMN04901290, study PRJNA319586) | Hypolithon metagenome, whole genome shotgun sequencing project. | isolation source: Antarctic Hypolithon | place: Antarctica: Miers Valley | collected 2014 | reverse complement strand
CGAACAGGATCGATACACTCGTCAAGATGGCGATGGATTTAATTGATCCTCAACATTTACGGAACTGGTTTGCTCACTGCTGCTGCTGTTCTTCATAAGACTGAAAACCACTGTAATAAGACTGAAAACCACTGTACTTTTTATACTTTATCAAATTTTGCTGACAATGTGGAAATAGAATTGAAAAACATTAATTGTTTACCGACATTCCGCAGATGGAAACTTATCGAGCTTGTTTCAATTGATTTAGCTTCTTATTAAGGACGGTTGTTCGGCTCTCATAAAGATGGGTATCAACTCAAAGCGAGCAATCACAACGGACTGCTCTGCATGAGATCTAGGGAAAAAGAGGTATTCCGGAATTTCGTAGAAACGTCCTAAAAAAGCGAGCTGCACCAATAATATGCCGTCTGCATGAGCATAGTATCCAATCAGAGAAGTTTTTTGTAAGACCGCCGAGCGCATCAGTCCATAAATTTGATAGCAGCGGTGCTCACTGAACTGGCGATCGCCATATATAAGTCCGCGTACTCTTTCGAAGGGTTTATGAGAGTCAGTATTAAGGGTGGTGTGATATTTCCTATCGATGATTGACGACCGCTCATATAACAACAAACATACTAGAAGCTTTACCTACCGCTTATGCTATAGATATTGTTACTATCTAGACTATTCAAACGATTGAGCGCAATATTCGTTAACCTGTTCCACGATCGCCGATTCTTTAGCATCCATCGACGATATCTCGTCGTAGGCGCGATTTCCTTTGGTTTGATACGTGTTAAAAACGTCCCTCAAGGCATCTTCTGTTTTGGCATCTAACACTAGCTGCATCGCCTCACTAGCCATATCTAAGGCCGCTTTGGAGCTCGTTAGCGCAATCACGTAGTTTTCTCTATATTCGTCTAGCTGTGGGTCGGTAATATTAAGCCCGCCCAGGTCTTGAATCATGCTGTCGAGTTGACCTGTTGTGTCATTCACAGCGGCAGTGTATTCAGCGGCTGCTGCTTGCACATCTTTCAAGTTTTGCGCGCCGGATGCTTTGAGCTGCGAGCCTTCAATCTTCGCTTTGAACTCGTCTCTGAGCGGTTGGTACTGCTGGGTAACGTTAGCAAACTGCCGGCACTGAGAGGCTGGAGAGCTACAGCTTGATAGTAAGAGGGCGATGAAGAGAATAAGGATTGTTTTGGGGAAGGGCATAGAGACAAACGCCGTAAAGTGACGGGCCAGTTATTTAGCCAGTTATTTATAGTAGGTTGTAGCGATTGTTTTGAGGATTTGATTTTTGGCGTTTAACCCAAATGATTTGGCTGCGGTGAGCTTGCACCGCCAGCAGTTTTCGGTGCTGAAAGGTAAGCAGTATTTTAACTATGGGGGGCAGGGGCCGATGGCTGATAGCGCGATCGCCGCCCTCTCCCAAGCCCAGCAAAACATCCAAACCGAAGGGCCGTTTTCGAGCAGGGCGTACGAGTGGGTGAAGGCGCAAGGGACGCAGGTTAGGGGGGCGATCGCCCAAGCCCTCGGCACCACGCCCGAAGCTATCACCCTGACCGAAAATGTCACGGTAGGCTGCAACATTCCGCTGTGGGGACTGCCCTGGCAAAGCGGCGACCACATCTTAATGGGAGACTGTGAGCATCCGGGCGTCGTGGCTGCGGTGGCTGAGCTGAGCCGTCGCTACGAACTGGATGTGAGTACCTGTGCTCTGGCTGATACGCGCAATGAAATAAGCGCTGATAAAGGCGCTAACAAAGGCCCAGTGGCTTTGATTCAGCAAAATCTGCGGCCCAATACGCGGCTAGTCATCATCAGTCATATTCTTTGGAATACCGGACAAGTCTTACCGATGAAGGAAATCGTTTCGGTATGCCACCGTAACGCCCCTCACACTCGGGTGCTAGTGGATGCTGCCCAGTCAGCGGGGTCGCTGCCGCTGGATCAGTCCGGCTGGCGACTGCCCGAAACAAAGGTGGACTATTACGCTTTTACCGGGCATAAGTGGTGGTGCGGCCCGGCGGGCATCGGGGCGCTTTACGTGCGGCCTGAAGTGCTGGCCGAAACGGCTCCGACTTTTATTGGCTGGCGCGGCATTGAAATGGACGATGCGGGGAATCCAACGGGGTGGAAGCCTGATGGTCAGCGCTTTGAGGTAGCGACCTCTGACTATCCGCTATGGAGTGCTTTGCAGCAGGCGATGAAGGTGCAGGCGGAGTGGGGGACGAGCGGGCAGCGATATGAGCGAATTTGTAGGTTGAGTGAGCGGCTGTGGGAAGGGCTCAGAGCAATCCCAAAAGTGACTTGCCTGCTAACAGCAGCGCCGCCGCCATCGGGCCTGGTTTCTTTTCAGTTGATCGGCGATCGCGCTCAGCCCAGTCCTGACTTGCACAACGCTTTGGTTCAGCAGCTAGAGGCACAGCAAATATACGTGCGAACCTTGCTTTCGCCGCACTGCGTGAGAGCCTGTGTGCATTACCTGACGCTGGAGTCTGAGGTGGATGCGCTGGTGGAAAAGGTAAGGGCCTTCGTGTAGAACGAATGGCTGCGTAGGACGAATGGCCATTCAATGGCTATTCAATGGCTATTTATAGTCCTTTCCCTCGTATTCCCGGCAACCTTCACAAGGCCCGCTAGGGTTTGGCGCACAGCGAATAAAGGGCGACCTGGCATTGAGCTGACAGGTAATGTCACCAATTGCCATGCCTATACCATCGACATAGTGCGCGTCGGGATTGCGGGGCCGGCTAGAAAGCCGCCGACATCGTGCTTGAGCTGCGTGATCGGCAGCTAAGTGAAGGCTTTGCTGAACCTGTCGACGCGAGTACACACAAACGAAAAGGGAGATAGCCGCTGGCGTTAGGCCAATCACAATGGTCAGAGCGATGAGCATGAAAGCGTTAGACGAAATGCCACCGCGATCCTAGCGCAACTATTCCTTTTGATTGGGCTGGAAAGTTGATTTTACATGAAGATCTTTGAGCTGAGCGTCGTCTACGCTGGAGGGCGCGTTGGTGAGCAAATCGCGGGCCTGTTGGGTTTTAGGAAAGGCGATCGCCTCCCGAATAGACTGCTCACCAGCCAGCAGCATCACCAGCCGATCCAATCCGTAAGCAATGCCCCCATGCGGCGGCGTGCCATATTCAAACGCCTCCAGCAAAAAGCCAAACTTGTCATCGGCTTCTTCCTTAGAAAGTCCAATCGTTTCAAACACTTTGGCCTGCACGTCGGGCTGATAGATGCGCAGACTGCCGCCGCCGATTTCGTAGCCGTTGTACACAATGTCGTAGGCAACTGCGCGAGCCGTGGTAAGGTCTGCGACATCATCAGGATGAGGCGCGGTGAACGGATGGTGCAAGGCTTCGTAACGGTTTTCGTCGGCGTTCCACTCAAACATGGGGAACTCGGTAATCCACAGCAGATTGGTTTTGCTCTCGTCGATTAGGTTTAGCTCTTGCGCGATCGCCTGCCTCAACTTATCCAACGTCGCATTCACCGTACTCACATCACCCGCCCCAAACAGCAGCAAATGCCCCGGCTGTGCGCCCGTCCTTTCTAGCAAGGTTTGCTTTTGCTCAGGCGTAAGGTTGTCTTTAATGGCACCGATGGTGTCAATTTCGCCATCTTCGCGCACTCGAATGTAGGCCACACCCCGCGCCCCGGCATCAGTCGCCACCTTAAACAAATCACCTTTAGGCTTAATGCGGACGTTAGAAATCGCCTCATTGCCACCCGGAATCGGCAGCACCTTCACCAGCCCGCCGCTAGAAACCGCGCCAGAGAATACTTTGAAGCCAGAATCTTTGACAATATCTGAAACGTCTACTAGCTCCAGTCCGTAGCGCGTGTCGGGCTTATCGCTGCCGTAGCGATCCATGGCCTCTTTGTACGTGAGTCGGGGAAAGGGCGTAGGAATATCGATGCCTTTTACGGTTTTGAAAACGTGAGCTAGCAGCCGCTCGTTTAGGGCGAGAATTTCGGCCTCGTCCATAAAGCTCATTTCCATATCGAGCTGCGTAAATTCGGGCTGACGATCGGCCCTAAGATCTTCATCGCGGAAGCAGCGGGCGATTTGATAGTAGCGATCCATCCCGGCCACCATCAGAATTTGCTTAAATAGCTGCGGCGACTGAGGCAGCGCAAACCATTCGCCCTCGTTCACACGGGAAGGCAGGATAAAGTCGCGTGCGCCTTCGGGGGTGGAGCGCGTAAGGATGGGGGTTTCTATTTCAATAAAGTCTTCGGTGTCTTCTAGAAAGCGGCGGATGGCTTTGATGGTTTCGTGGCGCAGACGCATGTTGCCAGCCATGCGATCGCGCCGCAGATCCAAATACCGATACTTCAGCCGCAGATCTTCCCGCACGTTTTCCTCATCGGCGGTAGAGACCTGAAAGGGCATTTGCTTACGCACCGCATTGAGCACAACCAGCTCATCAGCGTAAACTTCTACCTGACCCGTGGGCAGCTTTTCGTTCAGCGAGTCGGCAGGGCGCTGAGTGACGCGGCCTACGACCTTGACGACATATTCGTTGCGAACTTCTTCAGCGATTGGGTAAGAAGCGGGTGTCCGTTCGGGGTCGCTGACGATTTGGACAGTGCCGGTGCGATCGCGCAAGTCTAAAAACACCACGCCGCCATGGTCTCGTCTGCGATCCACCCAGCCATACAGCGTGACCGTTTTTCCGATGTGTTCAGCTCGAAGGTGACCGCAATAAAGGCTACGCATAGCGACAGGCAGGTAAGGAATACCGTAAATAAAACCTTTACATTATGAGCGATCGCCGCCCTTTACAACACCCAAATATTAATTGGACTTTGCCTGAGGATCAGCTTAGTAAATTTATCAGCATCGCTCTTTTGACAGAAGGCTTAGAACTCTCACAGTCTCTATGCTGTCAGGCAAAGCTTCATCACGAAAAGGAATCCTTATGAGTTCAACCGGTTTGGATATTGGCGAACAGGCGATTAGCAACGCGGCTAAATCTATCATTCAGTCCCAGCTAGACGAATTTGATTCGCTAGAGATAGAAGTTCATACCGACCCCTTAAAGCTGACTCAAGGGCAAATTGACAGTCTGCTAGTCACTGGAAAAGGGCTGGTGATTCAAAACGATCTGCGAACGGAAGAGCTGGTGCTGAAGACTGGCCCGGTTGATGTCAGTATGCTGAAAATGGCGACGGGTGTTTTTGCGTTAGATGAACCTGCCGATGCTGAAGCGCGAGTGGTGCTGAAGCCCGAAGATGTGCAAACGGCTTTTAATGCGGCCTATGTGAAGCAAAAGATGCGGGGCCAAAAGGTGGAGCTGTCATCGGGTGAGAAAGTGACGACCGACGCTAGCAATGTGAAGTTTACGATTCCTGAGGCGGGTCGGATTGCCGTTGAGGCGGATGTCATGCTGATTGAGAAGGTGGAAACGCATCATATTGCTTTTTCGGCTAAGCCCAAGCTGGTTGAGCAGGGTCATGGCGTGACGCTAGAAGATATGAAGTACGATGAAGCGGCGAATGATATGCCGGAATTGACGCGATCGCTCATCGCCAGCACACAAGACCTGCTGGACTTTCGCACCTTCGACATTGGCGACATGACGCTCCAGTTCACCCAGCTAGACGTGCAGCCCGATCAGCTAGTTTTTCAGGCCAACACTAACATCAGATCTTTGGGCTAATGAGCTTTAGAACAACTATTACGTGCCCGCTGGGTGCCTGTTATCGAACTAAGGGAGTTTGAGGGAAAGAAGCAAAACCCCTTCCTTCAGGTGGGGGATGTAGTCTCGCGTCGCTCAAGTGAGTGCTAGCGAACAATCTTGGCCTATATTCCGAACTAGAAAATGGTACAATTAAGTTGGTCAATGACCCACCCGAGACTATGGATCAGACAGCCTAATGAGCGAAGTTCAGCAAATGCTGACGGCACAGACAAATAGGTAGACCGGGGAAAGAGGATAGGGTGCTGGTAACACATCCCTGGATTCAACCAATCAAAAAACATTTCAATATCGAATGAACCGCAGGGCTTGCGGGGTTAGTCTGTGGAGCGAACATAAGACCAAAACTCTTTGAGAGTGGAGACAGTTGCTATGAAGCAGAAACTTAAATCGTGAGGTTTGGGAATCCTCGTCACTTCAGTGCGGGGAGGATGTCAAGTGCCGCTAGGTACCCCCCAGTGTAGGGAGGCGAAAGCAGGTAATGTGACGTTACTGTGATATCTTTGCTTTGAATGAGTGGTAGGATGGCCTCTCAACTAATCGCTAGGGGTGCCCGTATTCTTAATTTTTTAAGAAGGACGAGGCTGAGAACATACCCTTGAACCTGAGTCTGGATAATGCCAGCGGAGGAAAGCATGAAGTCTTCAAAAGATGTTTTCAGCAGTGCTTCTCAGCAAGATCTGAAAAGCCAGAACCTAGCAAGCCAGAATCTTGAAAACTATATGGTCAGCCGTAATCAAATCGGCGGACGGATGGCGCTGGCTACGGTTACGGCATCGGCAATGGGTGCCTGGATCTTGTTTAGTCCACCTGAAGCGGGTTCTGCTTTTGGCGGGGTGACGGCTGTTTTAGGTTACTGCTTGGGGTCGGCGGTGGCGGTGTTTTTGTTTGTGTTCGTTGGGCCAAGGCTCAGGCAGATTATGCCCTGGGGTCATTCGCTTAATGAGTATGTGCGTCATCGGTTTAGCCGGGGTCGTTTTGGGGGCGCTATCTACTGGCTGACGGTGGGGGTGATGCTGCTGTATATGTTTGTGTATTTGGCGGCTGAGCTAACGGCGATCGCCCAAGCCCTTCAGCTCGTCATCAATGTCCCTTTGTTTGTCACCTCGTTAGCCGTCATCACCGTTGTTTTCATCTACACGGCCTATGGCGGTCTCAAGGCGACGATTTTAACTGACGCCATTCAGTTTGCGCTGATTGTGCCACTGCTGATTATTTGCTTTGGCGCAACGGTGGCCCTGATGGGTGGGTTCGATGCAGCCTTTGAGCCCGTCTCTCAGAACCTGCCGGAGCTGTTGTCTTTAGGAAATATCGACGGGCTGCGGTTCGGGGCTACTTTGTTGATTGCGATTGTGGCCGCTGAGCTGTTTAATCAGGGCAACTGGCAGCGGGTGTATGCCTGCCGCGATGACAAGACCGTGCGCCGCGCTTTTTTGGGTTCGGCGCTGGTGATTTTGCCGATGATTGCGATCGCTGGTCTACTCGGCCTCATGGCAGCAGGCTCTGAGCTGATTGGCCCCACCGCCTTTTTTGAGCTGCTGCAAAGTTTAGCGATTCCGAGCTGGCTGCTGTGGGCCGTGATTTTGCTGGCGCTGGCGCTGGTGATGAGCAGCCTAGACAGTTTGCTCAACGGCATTAGCTCTGTGTTTACGGCTGACCTGCTGAATATTACGCATCGGCCCGACAAGGTGCTGCAAATTTCGCGATGGCTAACGGTGGCGGTAGGGATTCCGGCGGTGGCGATCGCCTCCCAAGGCTACAGCGTCCTCTATCTCTTCTTCATTGCCGACCTGCTCTGCGCAGCGCTCATCTTCCCCATTGTTTTCAGCCTTTACAACCGCTACCAAACGGCGAGCAATGCCTTCTGGAGTTCTCTGATTGGTATTGCTACGGGCGTAGCTTTCTTCCCAAAGCCCGACTTTTCTCCTTTGTTTAACATTCCAGGTAGCGGCGACCTCCTGAACAGTTTTGCTGCTGCCTTAGTGACCTCAACGCTAGTCACCCTCGTGTGGAACACCCTGGATAAAAGCAACAGAGTTTCACCGTTTAACTACAGCGACCTGAAGCACATACAGCTTTATAAAACAACAAAATAACTGCTCCAACCACAACTAGGACTTTATGCTCATGAAAACGCTAACTTCTGATGCCCTGCGCACGAGCTGGATTGCCAAGCGCAAAGGCCAGCCTAACGTTTCGCAGATGCACTACGCACGCCAGGGCGTAGTTACCGAAGAAATGGACTATGTAGCCAAGCGAGAGAATCTGCCCGTAGCGCTCATCAAAGATGAGGTGGCACGGGGGCGGATGATTATTCCGGCTAACATTAACCATCCCAACCTGGAGCCGATGGCGATTGGCATTGCCAGCAAGTGCAAGGTAAATGCCAACATTGGCGCGTCACCCAACTCTTCTGACATCACCGAAGAAATTGACAAGCTGCGTTTGGCGGTTAAATACGGCGCTGATACGCTGATGGATTTATCCACGGGCGGCGGCAACCTGGATGAAATACGCATGGCGATCATCAACAGCTCGCCGATTCCAATTGGCACCGTGCCGATTTATCAGGCGCTAGAGAGCGTACATGGCAGCATCGAGAACCTGGACGCGCAAGACTTTTTGCACATTATTGAAAAGCACGCACGGCAAGGCGTGGACTACATGACCATCCACGCAGGCATTTTAATTGAGCATCTGCCGCTGGTGAAAAATCGTCTGACGGGAATTGTCTCACGCGGTGGCGGCATTATGGCGCAGTGGATGCTGCATCATCACAAGCAAAATCCGCTGTTTAGCCACTATGACGACATCATCGAAATCTTCAAGCGCTATGACGTTTCTTTTAGCCTGGGTGATTCTTTGCGCCCTGGCTGCCAGCATGATGCTTCTGACGAGGCTCAGTTTGCCGAGCTAAAGACGCTGGGTAATCTAACCCGTCGGGCTTGGCAGCACGATGTGCAGGTAATGGTAGAAGGGCCGGGTCACATACCGCTCGATCAGATTGAGATGAATGTGAAAAAGCAGATGGAAGAATGCTCTGAAGCGCCTTTTTACGTTTTAGGGCCGCTGGTGACTGATATTGCGCCCGGTTACGACCACATTACGTCTGCGATTGGGGCGGCAATGGCGGGTTGGCACGGTACAGCCATGCTTTGCTATGTCACGCCCAAGGAGCACTTGGGATTGCCTGATGCTGAAGATGTGCGCAATGGCTTGATTGCCTACAAAATTGCAGCTCATGCGGCAGACATTGCTCGTCACCGTCCGGGTGCGCGCGACAGAGATGACGAACTCTCCCGCGCTCGCTATAACTTCGACTGGAATAGACAGTTTGATCTTTCGCTAGATCCGGAGCGGGCGCGTGAGTATCACGATGAGACGTTGCCAGCCGATATCTATAAAACCGCTGAGTTTTGCTCTATGTGCGGGCCTAAGTTTTGCCCGATGCAAACTAAGATTGACGCTGAGAAGCTTTCTGAGCTAGAGAAGTTTTTAGCCAAGGAGGCCATTGAAGCTTAGATTCGCGAGCAGCCAATCGGCGATGGGCATTAGTGCAGCGATGCGCGGGTAGTCGCCGATGAAGGCCGTGAGAAGTGCGACGGCGATGGGCAATAGCGCGATGAAGGCTGTGAAGTGGGCGATCGCACTCCCCAAAAGCCCCACAAAGGCTGACAGAAGTATGACCTCTATGGCGATGTCTGTAGCGTCGTCATAGAGTAGTAAGGTGCCTTTTAACGGGAAACCATGAGCGGCTCTTTATGACTGGACATCCATGCAGCAGTACGTTTCCACTAACGACTGCTAGTGAGAGCTGGCAGTGGGAAGGGGCGGCTTACTTTTGCGTAGACGAATCCTTTTTCCGTGCTAGTAGCCAAGCAGGGCGCGATTTGGCAGTGTTAGCGGCTATTTCGCATAAACACCGCCCCGAAAACAAAGACGGTTCTTTGCGCATACTCGACGCGATGACTGGCTGCGGTGTTCGCCCCTTACGATATGCACTAGAAGCGGGAGCCAACTATGTTTGGGCCAATGAAGGTAACGTTGATTTGCAGCAGCTCCTCAGCAAAAACCTCAGCCACAGCCTATCGCCCGAGCAGTACCGTATTACCTATCAAGATGCCAACAGCGTCTTTTTCGACTGCTATCAGCGACGAGACTTTTACGATCTGATTGATATTGACGGCTTCGGCAGTCCGATGCCTACGCTCTCTACGGCGCTATGGGCAGTCAAGCTTGGCGGGCTATTGTACCTCACCAGCACAGACGGTCGGGCGACCAGTGGTCATGCGCCTGATACCAGCTTGCAGACTTATGGGGCTTATGCGCGATCGCACCCCGCTATCCACGAACGAGGACTTCGACTACTCATCGGCCTAGCCATCCAGCAGGCCGCCGCCAGAGGACTGGCTGCTTGGCCCGTCTTTTCCTTTTATCAGGGCGAAGTAAACCGGGTGATGGTGCGCATTACCAGGCAGCGTGTCTGGGATTCGGCTCACTACGGGTATTTGGCTTACTGCCATAGCTGCGGTCAGTTCCAAACCGTGCCGTGGAAAAAGCTGGGCCGCGTGGTGTGCTGCTGCAAGTCAGGCGATCGCCCCATTGTGAGCGGGCCGATGTGGTTAGGGCCGCTGCACGATGTGCATGAGCTAGAGAAGATGCGGCAACAGGCGATCGCCCTTCAAGCCCATCCCCATCCAAACGATCAAAGCCCCACTCGATGGGCCAAATGCCAGTCGCTGATAGAAACTATGCAGGCCGAAGCCTCACTGCCGCCTTATTACTACCCATTAGCAGAAATCGGCAGACGTGGAAAAATGGATATCCCGCCGAGGCAGACACTGATCTTACAGCTCCACCAGCAGGGGTTTGCGGCTACACTAACCCACATCAGTCCGCAGGCGATTAAAACGGACGCGCCTATAGTGGACTGTATTCAGTTGGCTAAGCAGCTATCAGATTGACTTTTTGACTACTCCCCGTCCTAAAGGAGCGGGGATTCCCTGGTCACCCAGAGAAGTTCCTGTTTCATAGCA
>PPFU01012389.1_pt1 | contig 10745 bp, 15 predicted proteins | sample 1535991 | NCBI WGS metagenome assembly PPFU01 (sample SAMN04901290, study PRJNA319586) | Hypolithon metagenome, whole genome shotgun sequencing project. | isolation source: Antarctic Hypolithon | place: Antarctica: Miers Valley | collected 2014 | reverse complement strand
ATGTTATATTTGGCATGAAAATGTGTATATTTTTTGTGTAATATGTAGTATGGAAGTAACTCAACAGGGGCTCAGGGTGGAGACTCAAAAAAGGGTGAGCTAAGCTATTTGTTACAGTAAATAAAGCAGGAATTTCTAAGTAATGACAACAGACGAGAAAGATATGCCAAATAAAACGCAGGTTGCTGCTAAGCCCAAAGCGAAAACAGCAACAACAGATAAGAAACGTTTGAATTTAGAGCTGGCCCCTGCCGCTTATGAACTCTTACAGCGCCTTGCAGATGATTCTGGGAAGAGCTTAGCAGATGTTTTACGCACTGGATTAGCGCTATATGGTATTGCTCAAGACGCCAAGCAGGAAGGCCGGGGCATAGGTGTTATTGAAGGCGATGCAGTCGTTAAAGAAATACTGTTGACTTGAGTTCGTTTTACAAAACTCATTGCCCATACGTTTCAGCAAAGTGCTGAAGTTTTCTCGATTTTTTGAAGGACAGAAAAGCTATAAAATCGTCAAATAGCTTTTCCTGTCTTATTTTGTTTTTATCTTGCAGCTATAAGGTAGGGGATATAAACTGCGGCCAAAATTCTCTAGCTGTAGAATAATGAGCAGCTTTGACCAAAGCACAATTTAACTAAATTGGTTGGAGTATAAGAGAAATGGCAAAGCCTATATCGACCGAAGATTTTCTGGTGCAAAATGGAATATACTCAGGAAGCATTAACTGCACCAATGCAATAAATGAGATAAAAACGGGTGAATATCTGACTGCAAACAATATTAAGCAAGGAGACTTGACCGTTGAAGGGCGAAAAAACGCACGTCTTCAACATCACTTAGACTCTCGGACTCTCGAACGAAGGTGCTTGCGGCGCTAATTATTCCGATGTATTTCCGATGTATGTGGTGCCCGTTTGGCTAATAATTATGCTGACTTTGCCTGCATTCAAAGTCAAAGCTTTTTCTGAGCGAATGCAGATTCTCTTGTTAGGTGCGCTAGCTTCCGACATCGTAGGACTCTGCTATGTCGTGACTCGAAACTTATTTCCGCAAAGGCCCGATGCCTGGGACGATGAAGCATAAGCAGCTCTATAGTTTAGCTTTGCAGTTCTTTCTATTCATCTGCATCTTGATCCTCATCGTCAGGAGGAATATCTTCTATATCTAATATCACGATCGCATCTGGGCCTAAATCATCTGAGCTGGCTGACTCACATTTTTCAAAGAACTTGAGTGGTTCTCTACAGATTTTTTCAAGCTCATTTTGGCAGCGCTTTAGCCTATTGATACGTTCTCTAATGCTGAGCAAAATATCTCGAAATGCGATCGCCCCGTCTCCTGCTAGCTCCGTAATTTTCTCTCTGAGTTCGCTGACCTTGTTTGTATATCTTTCATGTTTTTTGGTGAATTGTTCAAGTTTCGCTGCGAGCATCCTTACAATTTTCACGCTGTCCTTCGAGAGGCTACTTTCATAGCCTTCTTTAACCGATTCGAGAATGTCTTGAGCATCTTGGAAGCGATCTAGCGCATCTTCAAAGTCCATCAGGCGATCATATCCGTCTTCTTTGCGGACTAGCTCAAAGCGCTGAGAATCATCTTGCGAAGCAGAACTGATGTAGTCTCGGCAGTCAGCGCCGCAGCCCTCCAGCATTGCACTTAGCGCTACCGAGAGCCCACGGCTGAAGTTGAGTCTTGTACCTTGGAAAACAGGATTTTCTCCCCAGACGGCTTCGGTCACATCAGACCATCTAAAATCAGCGTTGTTTGAGCGGCTATTGTCAAACTGAGCATAGCAAAGATAGGTCTGGCTCAAATCTGCATTGGCCAGCGTCGCATTGGAAAAAACCGTGTGCAGCAGCTTAGCACCTCTGAGCTTAGCGCCTGACAAATCGGCTGAGTCAAAGTCAGCGCCGCTTAAGTAGCAGTTGTTGAATTCAGCATCCACTAAAATCGCCGACTTAAACTGAGCATTGCCCAAGCTCACCCGGCTAAATTTGGCTCCTGTCAGATCAGCATCTTCAAAGTTTACACAAACCAAATTAGCGCCTGAGATAGTTGCCTTCAGTAAATTGGCATGGCTCATATCCACGCCCGCTAATTCTGCGCCGTTTAGCCTAGCCCCTTCTAAATTCGATTCTAAAAAAGTAGTTCCTCTCAAAGTTGCTCGGCTGAGCTTGATTCCGCTTAATTCAGCGTGGCTAAGATCGGCGCAGGCAAAGTTAGCGCCTTCTGCTTTTGCTTCGTTGAGATGGGCTTTATAAAATATAGAGAATTGAAAATCAGCTCCGTTAAGGCTCGCGCCATCTAGAATTGCCTCCGTAAAAATTGTCCGCTTTGCGCGAACCCTGCTCAAGTTAGCATTTAGCAGACTTGCCTTAGTAAAAATGGCTTCTTTTAAGTAGGCACCATGCAACCTGGCTTTTTCGAGGTCGGCGGATTCAAAAATAGCCTTCTTTAAATCTGCACCATGCAGTTCCGCATTCTTCAAGCAAGCGTAAGACAAATCTGTGTTTTTTAGAGAAGCACCTTGCAGTTGAACCAAACTCATTTGAGCATGTTGAAGGTTAGCTTCGTCAAAAATTGCGCCTTTGAGATCGGCAGATTCCAAATTAGCGTCACTGAAGTCAGCTTCTGTCGCGTTGGCGTTAGGTAGTTTGGCATCCTGCAAGCTAGCGCCTCTGAAAGATGCTTGGGAAAGGTTTGTTCTTCTTAAACGTGCATATTTTAAGTTCGCTCTCTCAAAACGAGCGCTGACTAGCCTAGATCCTTGAAATTCAGCATTTTGGCAGTTGGCTTCGGTCAAGTTAGCCCGCCAAAAATCGACGCCCTTTAAACGGGTTGAGGCTAAATTAGCCTTATATAAGCAGGCTTGTTGCAGATTAGCCGCGCCAAAATTAGCCTCGACCGCGTTTACTGCGGTCAAATCAGCGCGCTTTAAGTTGACCCGGCGGAGGCGTGCCTTGCACAAGTTAGCGCCTTTCAGCTTGGCTGCACTCATATTAGAGCGTCTTAAGTTTGAGTCTTGAAGATTTGCCTCTTCTAAATTGGCTCGGCGTAGATCGCAGCGGCTTAGATCGCATTCACTCAAGTTCGCCTTGGGTAGGCGGGCATCTCTCATGTTAGCGCCGCTGAATCGTGCCTTTATAGCATTGACCGCTGTTAAATTAGCGTTCCTCAAATCGACTCGGCGCAGGTTTGCTTTGATTAAGTTGGCTTCCTCAAAGCTTGCACTGCTTAAATTTGTACCCTCAAAGTTTGCGCCTTCTAAGTCAGCTCTGCTGAAGTTGCATCCGCTCAAATCTCGCTGGCTTAAGTCGCGACCCTTTAAGTCGCGTCCTTGCAAATCGTCGCCAGGGTTAAAATTTAAGTCTTCTCCTTCTGAGCCGTTCGAGTGATCTGACATATTATGGCTGATGCAGGAATAACGGGGTCAAAGTGGCGTTAGTTACGCTTACTATCGGTTTATCTGTTGATAGCGACACATTTCTATTATTATGCAGCAAATGTCTTTGCTGTTATAGGGAGTTAAATATACAAGTGCCGGAAAAACTAGAGATGTCATCTCACGCTAAACTGGTCGATTGCATCGCGCAAACCTTTGTAATTGCCTACAAGGAGCCGACTGAGCAGCTAACCCAAACGCTGACGGGGGCTGGATGTAGCTGCACTGTGCTCAGACAGGTGCATCAGCCGGGGTATGAAACCTATTCGCCTAGCTTTTTATGCTTGCTGAACCATCGCAATGCTTGGGAATTGGCATTGCGATCGCAAAAACCCACGCTCATCGTAGAAGCCGATTTCGTACCCGTAGAAAAATTCGCTGAGCTAGCACCGCCGTTTGATCCCAATGACGCAGAGCTTGGTATTGCTTGGCTATACACCTGTGCGGCGCAAATTTATAATGTGACGAATCAAGGCTCACTCCGGTTTGGACTAGGCTATTCAACATCTATGGTGGCTTATGTTGTCACCGCTAAAAGCGCGCGATCTCTGATAGAACTCGCCGCGCAGGTCGAAAAAGATCCCGGCCCGACAGCCTACTCGCCCTGGGATTCAGGCATTGAATATTATTTAAGAGATAAAGGAGCGCGGAACTATGTGCCTTTTCGCAACTATGGCGAACATGGCGGCTTGCCGAATCTTGAGCATCAGCAAAACAAGCTCAGTAAGGCGCATCGGGCGGATGTGCTGTATGGAAGGCTAGCTTTTGCGCCAATGTACGCAGAAGTTAATGGTCAGGTCAATCGGTGGCGGTGGATGAAAGAGAGAGCTTACGGGCGAATCAAGGGCTTTGGGAGACTGCTGTTGTTGAAGTATTTGCGGGGTGAAGTGGTTCGCAAGTCGGCGCAGGGTGGTGAGTTGGTGCGGTGGGCGATCGCGCGCCAGCTAACTCTTTAAAAAACAGAAACCCATGCCCCCACAAAGGTTACAAGGCTTCACGCTCCTGCGCCCCTATGCTTTTAGGTTCGACAAGTTTACTAAAGCCTCGCCAGCGACCCGGCAACCCGTCCACTCATCCATTAGCACCGCACCAATGCGTTTGTAGAAAATAATCGCGCTTTCGTTCCAATCGAGCACGCTCCACTCCAGCCGTCCACAGCCTTTATTCAGCGCATGACCTGCTAAATACTTCAGCAAATCTGTTGCAATTCCCTGTCGTCGATAGTCAGACAGCACAAAAAGATCTTCTAAATAGATACCTGGTTTCATCAAGAAAGTAGAAAAATTATAGAAGTAGAGTGCGAATCCAACGATTCTCCCATCTACCTCAGCCACAATGGACTCAGCATAAGAAGGCGAACCGAACAGGCCGTTATGTAAATCTTTTTCTGTACCCACCATTTCGTGAGCCAGCTTCTCGTATTCGCTGAGAGCCTGGATCAAGGAGAAAATAGCCGATACATCGTCGGGAGTTGCTAGACGGATGTTGGTAGTCATAGACTTATGCTGCTAAAATACGATTAAAACAGACGACTGGTAACTTTACCAATAACCAATTCTCTCCCGACAACGCCGAAAGAGCGGCTGTCTGACCCTTCCTTTTCATTGTCGCTGAGTACATAACAACCACCATCATAGAAAGTCTCACTAATGCGTTTAATCATTCGCAGTCCAGGCTTTAACGGATGTACACACACCACAATATCACCCGGCAAGATGGGCATTCCTTCATGAACCGGCACAACCAGAACGTCTGCTCCGGGCTGTAGCGTAGGCAGCATCGAGTTCCCAGCCACTCGGAATCGCCAGCGTTTGCCTAACACCCAGCGGCCAATTTCTGTCCAGTCACGCTTTAGCTTCACGTACGTTTTTCTTCACATACACAACAGAAGAGGGCACAGCAGTACTGTGCCCTCACGGCAGACGGTTGATGAATAAAGTTAGCTAGCGGTGTACCAGGAAACATCGCGATCCTTGGTCGCCCAGAAGATGTTATGAATCTTCTTAACGGCGTCCATTAGCTCCTGGCAGTGCTGAGTGCTGACTTCTACTTTGCAAGCAGAGCAGGTTTTAGCCGCTTTCCAAAAAGTGTCGTGCAGATCGGGGTACTTCTCCAAGTGAACCGGCTTGAAGTAGTCAGTCCATAAGATCAACAGCTCGTCTTTAGCGATTTGGGCCTGCTCTTCCTTAATGGCAACGTAGCGAGACATGGTGTTTTGGTAAGACGCCATGGCCTGAGTATCACCGCCTTCAGGATGTTGAAGGTCAAGAATCTTTTTGGTCATAGAAACGACGGCTTCTGCGGCAATGCGGGCAGAAGAAGGATCGTATACACCGCAGGGGCCGTCACAGTGGGCCTGAACTGCGGGGGCTGGGAAACAAGCCTTTAGCGTGGAAATAACTGGATTAAACATAAATTACAAAAACTCCAACAGGGGGTTACGGCCTTAAGTATACCGCCCTTGCTTTTTGATGGCGGAACTATTACAGCAATCCGCAGATACATTCTGAATGCATCGGTAAACGCCTGCTGTGAAGCCATTAATGCTGCATTCTAATTATAACAACGTCTTGCACCGTAAGCTATCTGACCAAAGCCATAAAAGGGCTATTAATACGCTGTTCAAGAAGGTAGATCTCGGTGTAGCCTAATGAATGGCTTTATTAGAACAGATATACTAAGCCGCTGCAAAATCGCGCTTTTTTTCCCTTATGCAAAGGCTCACACAGGTTTACCCGCAGTTTGACTGGTTCAAGCTGGCGATCGCTGCCTCAGCAGCGATCGCCATCAGCACTTGCGATGCACCAAGCGACATCTATGCCAGTTTGCCGCCCTGCGCCGATAGCTACTGCGACTGTGGTGACTTTGTTAGTCAGGCAATCGCTCAGGATGTGCTAAACGCCTTTGAGGACGATTATTACGGCTTGGATAAGGATGGCAACGGTCAAGCGTGCGAAAGCCTCCCGCAAACCGATCTCAGCCCAGATCAGGCAACTTACTTCTCTAACAGCGAGCACTTAACCTTCGGTAATCCGAGCAATGCCGCCCAGGATAATTCCAATAATTTTTTAATTGAGCGGGAGCCCTATGTGCTCTCTTACAGTAAATCGCGCAACGTGTTGAACTGGGCGAGCTGGCGGGTGGATGACCGCTGGCTGGGAAGCGTTGATCGCCAGGATGACTTTCGGCCCGATGGGGGGCTACCTAAAGGGTTTTATCAGGTGACGCCGGGGGACTATCGGCGCAGCGGGTATGACCGGGGGCATATGGTGCCTTCGGGCGATCGCACACTCACCCCTCCTGACAATTCGCTCACCTTTTTAATGACTAATATTTTCCCGCAGGCCAGCGACAACAATCGCGGCCCGTGGCGCGAGCTAGAGCAGTACGGGCGAGATTTGGTGCAGCAGGAAGGTAAGGCACTTTATGTGATCGCGGGTATCTATGGTAATAAAGGCAAGGTTGGGAAGGTGACGGTTCCTGGCCGCGTGTGGAAGGTGATTGTGGTGTTAAACGATGTAGAGAATGACATTGCGCAGAGGACAGAGGTGATTGCGGTGGATATGCCAAATAGCGATCGCATCGAAGCCGACTGGCAAAACTACCGCACCACCGTTGATCGCATCGAAATCGCCACGGGTTACGATTTACTCTCAGAGGTTCCTGAAAATATCCAGGCTGCTATCGAAAGTCGTTAGTTTTAAAGACTCTCCATAAAGTGAAACCCCACTGCTAAGAAAGCGGTAGGGTTTTATGTTTGAAACGTTGATTTCAATTCAGTCAATTTCATTCAATAGTGACTTACCCTTCAGGAAAGGTCAGTCGCTTCTAGTTTGCTTTGCTCGGTAGTAGGCGTAATGCGATCGCTCTCATCTCCACCCTTCAAACCAAACTTGCTACCCACGCCAGCGAGCTTTTTGTCCAGCCCATTGTTGGTAAAGTAGCCAGCGAGGAACGTGCTAACAGCCGATAGCACAACGGGGCCAAGGATAAAGCCAAGGAAACCTTTGACGATAAAGCCAGGTACCAGCAACGACGCCAGCCAGAAGCAGAAGCCATTTACGACAAGGGCAAAGGCACCCAGCGTCAGAAAGGTGACGGGCAGTGAGAGAAGCTTTAGAACGGGCTTGACAGAACCGTTCACCAAACCAATCGATACGCCTGCGGCCAGGGCGGCGGGGAAAGTGGCGATCGCCACACCCGGCACAGCCAGGTCAACCACCAGCAGGCTTAGCGCGGTAACCAGGGTCGTGATAAAAAATCCCAACATAATTAATGTCCTCTTCTTGTTTAACGTGGATTGATAGCTTGGAGCCAAATGAAAGTGTTTTTGTCAGACGTTCGTCTGCGACCCCAATGTATTAAAACTGGGTAGCGTCGGCTTCGAGAGCGTCTTAGCGAGACTGTAGGCTGTGGTTAGCTTCGATTTCGTAGTGCTTTGCGATCGCCCACACCGCATGAATGCTTCCAGGCACCCATCCCAAAATCGTCAGAGCTATACTAATGAAGAATGCTGGACTGATACCGTAGGTGAGAAACACGCCCAATGGAGGCAGCGCAACCCCTAGTCCGTAGCGAAAAAGTTTTTTCATAATTTCCTTGTTTCTTCGTTTCTTGTACTCTTTAAGATTGCCAGAACAAGCCGGTTTTTTAGAGTGTAGAAAACCCTATGAAACCAAGTGAAAACCCTACTAAAGAAAAAGTTCTCTCCCTAAAGTATGAGATTAAAAGGTTCGGTTAACACGACACAAGCAGCCTGATTATATCGTTAGCTTGAAACTGCAACAGAAGACGTACGATCAAGAAACCAATGTTACGAAACATAGCTTTGATTTCGCTGATGCCTATTAAATCTTCACAGTGCCTATGCTTCTCAGTGCCTATGCTTCTCAGTGCCTATGGTTCTCAGTGCCTATGGTTGTCGATTTAGGCCAACGCAAAGTTACGGAAGAAGCAGAGCAGCATATGATGGCTGCTTTGCAAATTTATGCCGAAGCACAGAAAAATGCTGTTAATCTGCGGCAGTCCGCTTAGTCATTACGACTTCGTGGCGACCCCTCGATAAAAATATCCCATCACCTTTGGCAAGTCTGGCGCATAGAATTCCTCAACTTCAACCTGATCGAAAACTGAGCCCACCAGCTCATCCATTTTTCGGTTGAGGTGACAGCCATCGGCCACCACTTTTTGAATGGGCGTGATTCTGTTTTGCCAGGTTTGTATGCCCGGCTCGTCACTCAGGCCATGCTCAATGAAGAAGAATTTGCCGCCAGGTTTTAGCACCCGATACGCTTCCTGCAAGGCTTTCTGTACGTTCGGAATGCTGCATAGCGTCCAGGTACATACCACATTGTCAAAGCTGGCGTCGGGCATGGGCAAATCTTCGCCGCTGAGCTGTCGGGTTTTTACCGGGATGGGGCTGGCGGTGATGCGTTTTTGGGCGATCGCGCCCATCCCTCCATTTGGCTCCACCGTCGTCAGCGCCGTCACCCCGTCTGGATAGTGCGGCAAATTCAGCCCTGTGCCAAAGCCAATCTCCAGCACATTGCCCGTCACATCTTGCAACAGTTGCTGTCGGTAGTTCGTCATTAAAGGTGAAGACATCGACATCTCCAGCAGTCGCGGAAAAATTAGCCGTGAATAGATTCCCATTGTTTGAAACTTCTGCTAGCGTTTTAACTTGCTCGACCCACACGTAACCCAAAAACTATGGCGGCACTCAAAGGACGAAATCTTCTAAGCTTAGCGGATCTTACCGCAGATGAAATGACCCGGCTGCTGACCACCGCAGCCCAAATAAAGTCAGGAGAAATTAACCCCCAGTGCCCCCAAAAAATTCTAGGATTGGTGTTCAAAAAAGCCTCCACTCGCACCCGCGTTAGCTTCACTGCCGCCATGTATAAGCTCGGCGGCCAGGTAATAGATCTCAACTCTAACCTCACCCAAATTGGCCGAGGCGAACCCACCGCCGACACCGCCCGCGTGCTAGACCGCTACCTAGACGTTCTCGCCATCCGCACCTACGAGCAGGCCGAAGTCGAAGAATTCGCCCACCACACCAGCATTCCAATTATCAACGCCCTCACCGACATAGAGCACCCCTGCCAAATTCTGGCCGACTTGCTCACCGTGCAAGAAGAATTTGGCACCTGTAAAGGTCTCACTATGGCCTACCTGGGCGACGGTAATAACGTCGCCCACTCGCTCATTTTGGGCTGTGCGCTCATGGGCATGAACGTGCGTATCGCAACGCCAGCAGGCTACGAGCCCGATCAGGCCATTGTGAAGAAAGCTGAAGAACTCAGCCAGGGACACAGCGAGATTGTGATCACCCACGATGCCAAAGCCGCCGTAGAAGGAGCCCACACCCTCTACACAGACGTATGGGCCAGCATGGGCCAAGAAGACCTAGCCGATTCTCGCATTCCCATTTTTGAGCCCTACCAAATTAATCGTGACTTGTTAGCGATCGCCGATCCCAAAGCCATCGTATTGCACTGCCTCCCCGCCCACCGAGGCGAAGAAATCACCGCAGACGTCATGGAAGGCCCCCAATCGCGCATTTGGGACGAAGTCGAAAACCGAATGCACGCCCAACAAGCCCTCCTAGCCGAGGTACTAGGCCTCACCTAATCCCTCAAAAATCTGCGGTGCTCGCCCTATGGATATTCCGATTCCAACATCGACATCATCACCATCGACTCATACCCATCCCCCGTCCGCCAGCCATCCCGCAGCACCCCCTCCGTCACAAAACCCTCACTTTCATACAGCCGCCTTGCCCTGCCATTCCCTTCAAGCACATCCAGCCAAAGGCGATGGTAGCCCAGCTTCTCAAACACAAACGCCTTCACCCACCGCAAAATCTGTCTGCCGTACCCCTTCCTTTTCTTCACCACTACAATCCGCCGCAAACTCACGGCCCGGTGAGAATCGCTCAGTCCCGCCAGGATGACGTAGCCTACCGGGTTACCGTCGCAGCTCATTATAAAATGAGCCTCATCTTCAGAAGCGATTGCCCCCTCATGCCGCGCCTTGCTCCACTGCCCCACATAAAGCGCATTATCAGGATGCCGCTCAGCCGCCAAAACAAAGTCTAAATCCGTTGAGACAGTTGGCCGTAGCGCTATCTTGTCATCAAGAGCATTCATTAAAAAAAATGATAAAAAGCCAAAAAACTTAGATAACCCCTAAATCTGCTCATCAGCTCACCTAGCTAAAATGACCGGTTACCGGGCTCGCTGATACAGAAGCGTTCAAGAGATTGATACTATAATCTCCATCCTTTAAAAAAAGTCCAAATAT
>PPFU01009354.1_pt1 | contig 10762 bp, 5 predicted proteins | sample 1535991 | NCBI WGS metagenome assembly PPFU01 (sample SAMN04901290, study PRJNA319586) | Hypolithon metagenome, whole genome shotgun sequencing project. | isolation source: Antarctic Hypolithon | place: Antarctica: Miers Valley | collected 2014 | reverse complement strand
GGCGAGCCGCTCCTCGCGGAACGCCTTCGCCAGGCCCCGGCTGCTGTTGGTCTGTTCCTGGCTGGCCACGCCTGAGCCCGAGGCGAAGTAGCCGTCGAGGTGCGGTTGCGACAGGATGATCTTCGCGGCCCGGTAGATCTTCGAGGCGGGGGGGTTGCCGCTCGTATCGGTGAAGTTGGCCGGGGTAAACCCGTGTTGCTTCAGCGCGTCCATCGCCATCATCGAGCCGCCACCACCCGAGCCGTGCAGGCCGATGTAGCCGTCTCCCGAACCGAACCCCACAGCGAGCTGCATGAAATAGAACGTGCCCCGGTAATCGTCGCGCTCGACCTCGTAGGCGATCGTGTCGAGCGGAGTGGGCGGGCGGCTGAACTCGCGGGCCACGTCGATGCCCAGTTCGGGATGTCGGTACACCGCGTAATCGTCGATGGCGATGCGGCAATCGACGGCCACGGCGCGTCCCGCTGACGTGAGCGCGAGCGGGTTGATCTCCACCGAGCGTGCGTCCGTGGCGCGGGCCAGATCATACAGATTCACCAGCACCTGCCCCAGCTGGGTCTGGTGTCGCTTCTCGGCCCCGGCTTTGCGAACGAGCGCCCGTGCCTGGTAGCCGTGCAGGCCCTCCCGCATGTCGACGAGCAGGGTGGCGAGCGTATCGGGGTGGTCGCGGATGATCTCCTCGATCCCGGTGCCGCCGCGGGTGCTGAAGAGAACGCGGGGTCGGCGGTGCTCGCCGTCTACCAGCACGGCGGCGTAGCACTCGGATGCGATGGCGAGCTGCTCTTCGACGAGTACCGCGTCCACCTGCACGCCTTGGATGTGCTGCCCCAGCATCGCGGTGGCCCGGTCCCGCGCCTCCTCGGCGGTGGCGGCGAACACGATGCCGCCGTGCCGGGCACGCTGCGTGCTCCACACCTGGCTCTTGAGCACCACGGGTGCGCCCAGGCGCTGCGCGATGGCGAAGGCGTCCTCAGGGGAGGTGGCCACGCCCCCTCGCGGGATGGCGATGCCGTGCCGGTGCAGCAATGCCTTGCCCTGATGCTCAAAAATCCGTGCCATGGGGGGGTGTGTTGCGGACTTTGTAGGGACACCGCGCGTGGGTACGCGCGCTTCTTCTGCGTCGACGGGTAGATGTCCGAGCGCCTCGCCGCTGCCACTACTTCGGTACGTACCAAGAGGAGGGCAGCGGCGCGAGGCGCTTTCTGCTCCTCTCTTATTTCACCAGCACCATCAGGCGCGAGACCTCGGCGTTGCCTGCCTGCACGCGCACCAAGTACGTGCCGCCTGCCAGAGCGCGCGCGTCGAACGGGACGGTGTTCTGGCCCGCCGGCAGGACGCCGCGTGCCAGTGTCGCCACGCGCTGCCCGACGACGTTGTAGACCGATACGGTGACCTCGCTTTGCTGGGCGAGTGCAAACCGGATCGTGGTGGCGGCGGTGAACGGGTTGGGTGCGTTGGGATAGATCACCAGCGCGCCGGATGCCACCTCACCCGGGTTGATCGCCGTGACCAGATTGTTCTGGATCGCCGTCACGCCCGATTCGCCGTTGGCGGCAATCACTAGGTCGCCTTTGAAGGCGATGTCGCGGATTTCGTTGCCGGGGACGGCGAAGCCCGCTTCTGTCGGCGTTGCCGGGGTGCTCACATCAATGATCCGAACACCGTCGCGCTCGGTCGCCACGTAGGCGTAGGGGCCCTTCACGTTGGCGCTGTAGGCGTACGACGGCGCGTCGTAGGTGCCCGCCACCACGGGTGCGGTCTTGTTGGCAACGTTGACGATGAGCAGGTCGCCGTTGGTGGTGTAGAGGTAATCGCCCTGCACGGTGAGGCGGCCTTCGCTGTAGTCTCCACCGGTCTCCACCGTCCCCACGAGCGCGATGCTTGCCGGATTGCTGAGGTCAAAGACGCGCACGTTCGAGCCCGTCGTGATGGCGTAGGCGTAGTTGCCGCTCACGCCCACGCGGTCGGCGTAGCCCAGCCCATCGGAGGCGAAGAGTTGGCTGGGGTTGGCCGGATCGGCCAGGCTGAAGATGGTGATGCCCGAGCCGCCAGCCACTACCAACGTGTTACCATCGACAGCTACGTCGCCGGCGTCCGACACCTCGAGCGTCGTGACGAGCGTCGGGGTGGCGGGGGTGCTCACGTCGATGACCTTGACGCCTGCGGCGCGGGAAGCCACGTAGGCGTAGGTGCCCGAAACCGCCACCTGGCGTGCCTGCCCCTCATTCGAGGCGTTCTTTACGTCGATCTGGCCTACCTGCGGCATGCTGCCCGTGGGCGCGGTGATGTCGAGGATGCGCAGCCCGGCATCGCCGTAGGCGACGTAGGCGTAGTTGCCCTGCACGTTCAGGCCGAAGGCTTTCCCGGGCGCACGCGCCTGCACGTCGATGCTGCTCTGGAAAACGGGCGTGGAGGGCGTAGCCACATTGTACACCCGGATGCCGTCGGTGTCGGCGATATACAGCAGCGTGCCGCTCACCAGGGCCTGCAACGCCCTGCGCGGCGTGTCGATCACGGCCACCTCGGCCGGTTTGGTGGGGTCGGAGATGTCGAGGATGGTGACGCCTTTGTCGCCGTTGGCCAGGTAGGCAAAGTTGCCGTCAAGCGAGATGCGTGCTGTGCGGTCGGCAGGGTCGAAAAACCCCACGTCCTGTGGACTCGCGGGGTTGCTGATGTCGAAGACGCGGAAGCCGCCGAAAAAATCGGCTATGTAGAGAAAGCTCCCTCGCACCGTCGTGCTCTGGTAGTAGTCGATCGGAGACCCGATGCGGCCCACGTAGGTCGGGCTGGCGGGATTGCTGTAGTTGATCATGTGCACACGCGACCCGGCGGCCACGTAGGCGACGTCGCCGCTGTAACTCACCCCTTCGACGTATCCCAGCGTGTCGAGTTGAGCAAGCTGTTGCACGTTGGCCGCGTCGGTGGCGTCGAAAATGCGCAACCCTGCAGAGCCGTCACCGAAAAGAACGTACGGGGGGTTCACCGCCAGGCCTTCGCCATAGTTCAACGCACTCACCGACCCCATCTCTGTGACTTGCGTGGGGTTCTGCACGTTGAAGATGTGCAGGCCATCGCCCGAGGCCACATACAACCGCGTGCCCACGGGCACTACCTCTTCGACCCGGCCGGGGACGGACACGCTGCCCAGCGTGACAGGGGCGGTGGGATTGGAGAAGTCCGAGATGGCCACCCGGTTGCCGACACCGTAGTAGGCGCGCGTGCCGAGGGCGAATACGGTGCGGCTCTCCCCATCGCCGCGCCCAAAGTTGCTGAGGATGGCGGCGTTGGAGGTGCTCTGCGCGTACGTCGGCGTGGCGAGCAGCAGCAGCGCGAGGCCGAAAAACACCGGCCGGAGGGCTTGGGAGCGTAGAGAATGCGTCATGGTCGTGGGGATGGGTTGTGGGAGAAAAATGGAGAAGGCAGCAGTGCGCCGGTGGCGCCGAAAAAAGGTCACGTGGAGAGCGTATCGAGCGTTTGCAGGTGCGTCGAGAAGGCCTCGACCTGCGCGCGGTAGGGCACGGCGTCCTGGGCACCGTAGCGCGTCACCGACAGAGCGGCGGCGGTGTTGGCCTGCCGCACGGCACCGGCGAGCCCGGTGCCCTCGGCGAGCAGCACGCTCAGCACCCCGTTGAACACGTCGCCTGCCGCCGTGCTATCGATGGCATCGACCTTGACGCCCTCGACCACGCCATCGCAGCCGTCGTGGTCGCAGTAGTACGCGCCCGCAGCCCCGATGGTGATCACGGCGGCCCCCACACCCATTGCCAGCAGCTTCTGCGCCGCCATGCGTGCGCTCGCTTCATCGTCGACGGGGATGCCGGTATAGAATGCGGCCTCCGTGGCGTTGGGCGTGAAGACGGTGATCATGCGGAGCAGTGCCGCATCGAGCGGCAGCGCCGGGGCCGGGTTGAGCACCACCGGAATGCCCTGCGCGTGTGCGAGCGCGGCGGCGTGCCGCACGGTCTCCAGTGGTATTTCGAGTTGGAGCAGCAGCACGTCTGCGGGCAACATCGCGTCTATGGCCCGTGCCACATCGACCACCGACAAGCAGGCGTTGGCACCGGGGGCCACGGTGATGCAGTTGTCGCCGTTGTGGTCGACGACGATGAGGGCCACGCCGCTGGGCGTGTCGGCATCGCGTGTGATGTACTGCGTATCGATGGCGTCGGCGTGCAGTGCAGCCAGCAGTTCGTCGCCGAAGACGTCGCTGCCCAGCCGCCCCACCAACGATACCTGCCCGCCGTAGCGCGCCGCAGCCACAGCCTGATTGGCCCCTTTGCCCCCCGAGACGGACACGAAGTGCTCGCCCAGCACGGTCTGCCCACGATGGGGCAGCGCGTGCACGCGGACGCTCAGGTCCCGGTTAATGCTTCCTACGACGGCGACGTGAGGCTTCATAATGGAAGAGTGGATAGGCGGTGGGGGCGGGCGTGGAGGTCAGGGGCGCACGGTCTCATCGAACCTGAATGCCGACCGAGAACATGTGGACCGTGCCCAGCGCGCCGAAGCCCAGGTACCCATAGTTGACGCGGCCTTCATAGGCCCCCAGCGCGTAGTTGAGGCCAGCCCCCAGCGTCAGGCTCTGTTCGTCGTAGTTGAACCGGTAGCCGCTGCGCACGGCCAGCACCCCGGCATAGCGGTACTCGGCACCGAGGTTGATCTTGGGCGGGCCGTCGTTGGGCTGGTAGGCACTCGTCGAGAGCGTGAGCGCACGGGTGCTGCCATCGCCGTCGAAAAAATCCATTGCCGTGCCGAACTGGAATTCGACGGGCATGCGAACATCGGCAGGCTCGGACTGAAACTCCTCGCTGTAACCCAGAAAGCGCGAATCCGGGCCGAAGTTGCGGGCGGTGAACGACAGGCGCAGGCTGCGAAAGCCGGTGTAGAAGTTCGTTCCGAAGTCGAGCGACCAGTTCGTCATGCTCACGTCGGCAATCTGCTCGCGAATCCATCGGACGTTACCGCCGATGGCGAGGCGGTCGGTGATCTGACGGGCGTACGATACGCCCGCCGCGAGATCGGTGGCACCGAAGGTGTTGCCCGTCACGACGGCCTCCGTTCGTCCTTCGCCTTCGATAGGGGAGTTGATGGTCTCGGCCATCTGCCCGTAGTCCAGTGCGGCCACGCTGAGGGCGAACACGCCGAGGCCGCCAAACCGCCGGGCGACGGCGGCCGAACTGTAGCCGATGTCGGCCACCCACTGCGTGCGGTTCAGCGCCACGTCCACGTTCTCGACGTAGGCCAGTGCGGCAGGGTTGCCGAAGACCGTGTTGGCGTCGCCATAGCCCAGCGCGCCGAAGGCACCGCCCAGCGCCGCCTGCCGCGCATCGGCGTTGACCTTGAGAAATTGCCATCCCGATTGCCCTACGCGTTCGATGTCGTAGGGCGCGATGCCGGACTGCGCATGCGCAGGGGCTCCCCAACACAGTACCGTCGCGAGTACGGCGAGCGTCCTGCAGAAGTCGGTGCGCGAAAAAAGCGTGGGGCGTGCGTGCATGGCTGGCCTCGTGCGAAAGCGTCTATTTCAGAATGGCGAACTTTCCGATGTAGCTCCTGCCTTGCTGCCCGTCCACGCGTGATTCCACGCGGAAGAGGTAGACGCCGGGGGAGACGGAGAGCAACCATTCGTTGAGCTGGTAGTCGAGCGTGAGGTTGCTGCCCCATGCCGTCGAGCCCGTTTGGTCGTCGTGGTCGATGCTTTTGAGTTTCTCGCCCGTGAGCGTATAGATGTCGATGGTGGCGCTGGCAGGCAGGCCCACGAACTCCATCCGGTAGCGCTCGCCCTCGCCCAGCAACCCGCTGTGCTGCCGGAACGGGTTGGGCACGACGTACACCTTGTCGGGAAACTCGGCGTTGGGCGCGCGCTGCGGGTAGACGGGCTCGCGGTTGGCGTTGACGCGCCCGCTCTCGTTGCCCTCGGTGTCGTAGCTCGTCACGGTGTAGTAGTTGCCTACGCCGAAGGGCAGGCCCGCGTCGGTGTAGGTTATCTGGTCGTTTTCGATGGTGACGTCGGCTTTCGGCAGGTCGGCCACGAGCGTCCACGGGCCAATGGTGAACGAACTCGACCGGTACACCCGGTAGCCCGCAAGGTCGTTGACGCCCGTTCGGGGGTCGGCGTAGGCATCGGAGATGGCGGGCCATCCGATCACGATCTCGCCCGGGTTGGGCGTGAGCTTCAGGCTGTTGGGGCCGTCGGTGGGGGTGGGCGGTGGGTGGGCTGCAGGCGTGTAGTTGTTGGCATACAGCTCCTTCGCCGCGCGTACGTTGCCGAGCAGCAAGCCGGGCGTGGTAGCGAGCATGTGGTCGATGTTCTCGACGCCGCCCGCTACGATTCGACTTCGGTCCATTTCGGCCATCGCCTCGGCAAAGACCAGCGTGACCGACTCGAACGGCTGCACCGTGAACGGCCCGCACGTGACGAGGTATTCGGGGCGGCGCTCGAACCGGTTGCCGCCTTCGCCGCCCGCTTGGTGAAGCGCGTCCCACGACTGGCGGGGCTGCTGGTGCGTCAGCACCTCTTTGAGACGCCCCGGGCCCACTGCCTCCAACTGGTCTTGCCGGAACATCACGTCTTCTTCCGCCGCGTCGGTGTTGAAGCCGCCGCCGAGGTGTTCGAGGATGTTGTAGCCGGGGGCGGTGCCGCTGCAATCCAGCGCGAAGGCCGTGAAATACGCAGGTGCGTCCAGTTCGTGGTCCAGCGAGCCCGGCTCGTAGATGTCGCTGGCGTCGCCGATGTCGCCGCGCTCGGGTCCCACGCCGAAGTTCCAGTTGACCAGGCTGCCATCCTCCTGGCGGGTGGTCCAGTGATCGTAGAAGTAGAACAGCTCTTCGTCCTCGCTCCAGGCGTATTTCTCGTCGTACGTAGTGCCCGAGCGCAGCGTGAAGCGCAGCCCGTAGCGCATGGCGAAGTACAACTCGGTGAGCGGGGTGAAATGATCGTTCGTGAGGGTGATCTCGTGAATGACGAAATCGTCGTAGGCCGGGTAGCTCCACACCATGTTGCGGTGGGCGACGTTCACCTTCAGGTCGATCACATGGTGCGCCCCGGTGACGATCTCCTCGCCTGCTACGGTGGGGTTGGCGAGGTTGTAGTTCTTGATGAGGCGCGTGGGCTCGGTGGGGTACGCGAAGCGTCCCGAGGGCTGGAAGCGTGTGTTGAGCGTGTAGGCTTCGGCCTCGTTGTCGCGCACGCCGTAGATGGCGAAACCGACGGCCTCGGCGTAGTTGAGGGCGTTCTCGGCGCGTGCGCCGCGCAGGTAGCCGGGGTAGTCGAGCGTGTAGGCGGGCGAGCTGAAGAGCGCGCCGGGCTCGCCGTACTGGAGCGAATTCCAGATGCTCTGCCAGAGCTTGCCGCGCGTCAGGGATTTGAAATCCCACTGGACCTGCGCCTGTGCCACGGTAGGGAGCATGCACAGCAGCAGCAGCGCGAGCATGCCAGCCCGAACGGGACGTGTAGCCGGTATCGTCGGTACCAAGGTCACAGAGGTTTCAGAGGTTTCAGAGGTCTACGCGAAGTTGAAAGATGACCTGGCGCGGGGGCACATCGTAGCTGTACCAGTTCCAGACGTCAGGCTCGCCCGACCACTGGTTGCGCGGCAGCCGCTCCTCCAGCGGTAGGTCGGTGCGCTCGTGGTAGCGTTCCAGGTCTTCGCCGTAGAGCACGCGCAGGAACTTGCGATCGAGCACGTTGCGGACATCGATGCTGAACTCGGCACGCACCCCGGCCAGCGAGAAGCCCTTGCCCACCCGCAAGTCGATCTGGTAGTAGGACCCCCAGCGCCGGTTGTTGACGCGGGAGGATGTGGCGCCGGGCGGGTGGTAGGTGTACTGATCGCCGCTGCGCCACCAGAAGTAGGTGAACACGTTGAGGTCGCCGAGGGGCCGGGCACGCAGCACGCGGGGGCCGAATCCCTTTGGCAGGCTGAGGTCCACGTAGCCTTTGACTTTGTGGTACGAGTTCCACGGGCCGTTCTCCTGACGCAACCCTTTGGGCCGGTTGGCCTGATTGGCCCCGGGCTCGAACAGCCGCGAGAAGCCCACGACGCCGTTGGACGACCAGAAGATGTCGTAGCCCACACCCGCGTTGAGCGGCGAGCGCAGCTTGGTGTCCGCTTTCGCCTCGATGCCGCGCACGTCCGAATAGCCCGCATTGCTCTGGATGAGCGCCTTGTTGGTGAAGTGCGTGGCCGGGTAGACGCCGGTGATCGTGCTGAAGTTTGTCTCGGCGGTCGCGTCTTTGTAGAAGCCCGTCACGCCTATCAGCATCTTGTCGGCCACGCTCTGTTTGATCCCGAACTCGTACTGCACCGTCTTCTCGTAGCTCAGCCGTGGATTGCCGTAGTACCCGTGCCACTCCTCCATGTAGGTGAGCGTGTTGCTGAAGATGTCTTTGGCCTGTTCGTGATCCTCGGTGTATTTGACCACCGGAAAGCCGAACATCTTGCTCCACGACGGGCGCTGGTAGAAATGCCCGTAAGAGAAGTGCAGCACCGAACTCGACGAGATCGGGTGCGACAGCCCGATACGCGGCGAAATAACGATCTGGAGGTCGGTGGCCACGCGCTCAGGGTTGCCCGGGATGCCGTACGGCTCGGCGGGGTCATGGCCGGGCGTGGTAGGCTGGAAGGCGAGCGGGTCGAACATGCTTGCGGGTGCGTTGCGGTTCTGGTTGAAGAAGTCCAGCCGCACTCCGGCGTTTACGATCAAGCCCGAGAACTCCATCTTGTCCTGCACGAAGGCGCTGCCCTCGTAGGGCTTGCCGGTGAAGTTGTTGATGAAGTTCTCGACGCCGCCGCCCTTGTACTCGACCATGAAGTGATCAAACCAGAGATCGTAGCTCTTGAACTCGACCCCGGCTTTGAGGAGGTGGTTTTCCGTTGCCTGGCTCGTCAGCAGGGCGCGGGCGCTGTAGACCTTCGACTCGCTGCGGTCGTACGAATGCATGTAGCCCTGATCGAGAAAGCGCACCAGCTTCTGCTCGTCGTCTCGCAGGGCGAAGCGCTCGGGCTGTGTGACGCCGTAGCGATCCGAGCGGTCCATCTCGTCGCTCAGGTAGGCCATACTGAGCTCGTAGAACGTGCGGTGGCTGAGCACGTGGGTAAGCGTCGTCGAGACCTGCGTCCAGTCGCGCAACTCGGGCCACTGCCGCAGGAAAGCGCCCAGAAGCGCGTACTTCTCGCGGTCGTATGGGTCGCGCACTTCGGCATTGCGGTACCACTGCGCCTCCTGCGCGGACTCCGTCGAGTTGAAGTTGGTGGCTTCCAGGCGCTCCGCGGTTTCCCATCCCCCTTTGAAACCGCCCACGCGCAGCTTGACGGAGGGCGAGAATCGGTACGTGAGGTGCCCCTGAATGTTGAACTCGGGGTTGTATGGGATGGCTTGCGGGAAGATGTTGACGTTGCGGACGTACTTTCCTGAGACGAGGTAGCTCATCCGGTTGAGAATGCCACCGTAGAGCGTGCCTTCGACCTCGTACTGCGACCGCTCGTTGTAGCCGCCCAGCGTGTCGTTCGGGGTGATCTGATCCTGCCAGACGGCCACAAGCGAATCCGGCGGCGCGCCGAAGACGGGGCTGGCGGGGTTCTGTGACTGCACGGTCCAATAGTCGAGCCCGAAGCCCGTCCACTCGTAGTTCTGGCGGCTGTACATGTCGCGGCCAAAGTGGTACGTGCCTGCGGGCCGTAACCGGGTGAGGGCCGTGAAATGCGTGCCCGACCACTCCTCTTTGGTAACGACGTTGACGATGGCCGAGCGCGCGTTGCCGTACTCGGCGTTGTAGCCACCCGTTAGCACGGAGATCTCCTGCACGGTCGTTGTGTTGATGCCGTTGTAGTTGTCCGAGTAGAGCCCGCTGTTGAGGTTCTGATTGTCGAGGATGTACAGCGCCTGCACCTGGCTGCTGCCTCGGTAATACCCGTCAAACACGCCGACCTGCGTCTCGACGGCCTCTGAGATCGTGCGCACGGGCGCTTTGCTGAGAAAATCACTCGAGACGACCTGCTCGCTGGCTGTCAGATCGGGGGCAATGTCGGGGCGCGCTTCCTCGACGACGAGTTCCTCGGACTCAAACGCCTGGGCCGACAGCGTGAAGTCGAGGCGCGTCGTGCGGCCGGTAGATACCTGCACACCCGTGGTAGCCACCGTCCGGTAGCCGATGTAGGAAGCCCGCACCGTGTAGGCCCCCGGCGCGACGTTCAAGACGAAGTAGTCGCCCTCTGCATCGGTAACAGCCCCGACGCCCAGCTCTTCGATGTACACGTTCGCACCGATGAGCGGCTCGTCGGTGGATGCGTCGGTAATGCGACCGGCGACCTTCCCCGTTGACGCGCAGACATCCGTGTACACACACACGAAGGCAAGGAGTTGGAAGAATACGAAGGGGCTCACACTCCCCTTCTGGAGAAAAGCGCCACAAGACCATCTCAGTGAGAAAACGTGCCCCTTCATCGCATTGGAGGTGGAAAGTAGAATGCCGAGATGTACCGTCCACTTTGCTGGTCTGAACATGATCAGCAGGGGACTGGGTGTTGAGCCACGTGCTGAGCCAAAAGCGCTTCCATTGACGTGCGCAAAGGATTGCGCAAACACAATACCCCACGGCTCCCTTCATGTCAAGCCCGGCTGAAGGTATTTTCTAAACCGCCCTCTGAGCAGTGGGGGCGCTGATGGTGCACTGCGTAGCTGGCTCCTCCAGCACCGGTCTGCTACACGACGACGAACTCGCTATAGGAGCCATGGCGCTTCACATTGGCGTCCGGCCTAG
>PPFU01006181.1_pt1 | contig 10765 bp, 9 predicted proteins | sample 1535991 | NCBI WGS metagenome assembly PPFU01 (sample SAMN04901290, study PRJNA319586) | Hypolithon metagenome, whole genome shotgun sequencing project. | isolation source: Antarctic Hypolithon | place: Antarctica: Miers Valley | collected 2014 | reverse complement strand
CGCGTGCGCGCGCGTTGCGCGCCGCGCTGGCGGCCAGGTGCGCGCGGTCGCCCAGCGCCGCCTCCGCCGCCGCCAGCGCCACGACGCCGAGATTGAAGCTCTCGCGCACACGCTCCAGCACCGCAGCCAGCGCCGGCTGCGCCACGGCGTAGCCGATCCTCAGGCCCGCCAGCCCATAGGCCTTGCTGAAGGTGCGGGTCACGACCAGGTTGGGACGCGCCGCCAGCAGCCACAGCGCCGATGCGTAGTCGGGTGCGTCCGCCAGCTCCGCGTATGCCTCGTCGACCACGACCACGACGTGCGGCGGCACGGCATCGAGCAACGCCGACAGCGCATCGGCCGGCAGCCAGGTGCCGGTGGGGTTGTTGGGATTGGCGAGGTACAGCAGCCGCGTCCGTGGCGTGATCGCCGCGAGCAGTGTCGCGGGGTCATGTCCTAGCGGCATCGCATCCTCGGCGGCACGCGCCGCGGCAACGCGTACGGTCGCACCCACCGCGGCGGCCGCGATGCGGAACACCGCGAACCCGTATTGCGGCACCACGACCTCGTCTCCCTCGCCCGCGAACACCTGCGCCAGCTGCATCAGCAGCTCATGCGAGCCGTTGCCGAGGACGAGCTGCGATGGCGCGACGCCGTGGGTCGCTGCCAGCGCCGCCTTGAGCCGCGTGCCACGCGGATCCGGATAGCGGTGCAGCGCGTCCAGCGACCCCAGCGCCGCGGCGCGCGCGAGGGGACTGGGACCATCGGGGTTCTCGTTCGAGCCAAGCTCCGCCAGCGGACCGGCAGCGGCCGCGCGCAGCGCCTCGAGATCGTGGCCCGGGTCGTACGCGAGCAGGGCGCGGACAGGCGCCCGCGCATGGGCCAGCGCGTCAGCAACGGCGTCACCAGGACACCCGTTACCGGGCATCAGGGGACCGCCACAGGGTACGAACCGAGCACCCGCACCTGCCCGCCGGAGGCGTCGATTTCCGCCAGCGCGTCGCGCAGAGGCGACTCGTCGACGTGGCCCTCCACGTCGATGAAGAACGCGTACTGCCAGAGCGCACCGTGCGCGGGGCGCGATTCGATGCGGTTCATGCTGACGTCGCGCCGCGCAAGCGGCTCCAGCATCTTGTACAGCGCGCCCGGCTGGTCACGGATCGACAGCATCAGCGATGTGCGGTCGTGCCCCGATGGCGGGAACGACGCGCGGCCGATCACCAGGAAGCGCGTGGTGTTGTCGCTGTGGTCCTCCAGTGGGCCTGCGACCACCTTGAGGCCGTAGACATGGGCGGCATTCTCGCCTGCGATCGCGGCGGCATCTTCGGCCATGCGCGCGCGACGGGCACCTTCGGCGTTGCTGGCGACGGCCTGCTTCTCGACCTGCGGCAGGTGCTGGCGCAGCCAGTTGCGGCACTGGGCCAGCGACAGGCCGTGCGAGTAGACGCGCTCGACCTCGTCCAGCCGGCCGCTGCGCGACAGCAGGTACTGGTGCACGCGCAGCTCGACCTCGCCGCAGATCATCAGCGGCGAGGTCAGGAACAGGTCCAGCGTCGACTGGATGGTGCCCTGCCCCGAGTTCTCGACCGGGACGACGCCGAAGTCGGCGACACCCGCGGCGACCTCGTCGAACACCTCTTCCACGCTCGCCAGCGGCAGGCCACGCGCGGAGTGGCCGAAGTGCTTGTGCACCGCCTGCTGCGAAAAGGTGCCCTCGGGACCCAGGTAACCGACCTTCAGCGGCTCCTGCTGCGCCAGGCACGCGGACATGATCTCGCGGAACAGGCGCACCAGCACTTCATCCGACAGGGGTCCGTCGTTGCGGTCGACCACGCGCCGCAGCACCTGCGCCTCGCGCTCGGGGCGGTAGTACTCCACCGCCGCAGCGAGCGTGCCCTTGGCGCGGCCGACCTGACGGGCCCACAGGGCGCGCTCGGCGATCAGCGACTGGATCTCGCGGTCGATGCCGTCGATCTGCGCGCGCACGGCTGCCAGATCGGGCGCTCCGGGCTCGGCGGCGCCCGGCGAAACCGCCGGCGGAGCGCCCTTGGGCGCCGGCCCGGTCGCGTTGCCGGCGCGCCGCGCGCGTGGCTCCGCAGGCGGAGCGCGCTCAGCCATGGCGCCGCTGGAACGCCTGCATGTAGTCCACCAGCGCGCGCACGCCCGCGATCGGCATCGCGTTGTAGAGGGAGGCGCGCATGCCGCCGAGCACGCGGTGGCCCTTCAGGCCGATCAGCCCGGCTTCGCGCGCCCCTGCAAGGAAGATGTCGTCGTACGCGCCCTCGGCGAGGAAGAACGGCACGTTCATACGTGACCGCACCGCGGCCGCCACGGGGTTGCCGTAGAAACCCCCGGAGCCATCGATCGCCTCGTACAGCAGCGCAGACTTGGCTGCGCTGCGGCGCGCGAACTCTTCCACGCCGCCCTCATCGAGCATCCAGCGGAACATCAGCCCCGCCATGTACCAGTTCCAGGTCGGCGGGGTGTTGAGCATCGACTCGCCCTTCAGGTGCGAGGCATAGCTGAAGATGTCGGCGCGCGGGATGCCGGCGCGGTCCAGCAGCGATTGGCGCACGATGACAATGGTCACGCCGACCGGGCCGAGGTTCTTCTGCGCACCTGCGTAGATCACGTCGTAACGATCAATGCCGATCGGCTCCGATGCGATGCTCGAACTGAAGTCGGCGACCAGCGGCACGCCGGCGGTATCGGGCGCCGGGTCGCCCCACGCCGGGCGGTACTCGACGCCGTGGATGGTCTCGTTGGCGGTGACGTGGACATAGGCCGCGCCGGGAGTGAGCTGCCACTGGTCGCGCGGGGGGATGTCGCGGAAGCCGCCGGCTTCGCTGCTGGCGGCGACGTGCGCACGTACCTGCGGCGGCAGCTGCCGCAGCGCGGTCAGGCCCCAGTGCCCGGAGACGACATAGTCGGCGACCTGCCCTTCGGCGGCGAAGTTGAGCGGCACCAGTGCCTGCTGCGTGGTCGCACCGCCCGCCAGGAACAGCACCGCGTGCGAATCCGGCACCGAGAGCAACTGGCGCAGGTCGCCCTCGGCCTGCGCCGCGACCTGCATGAACTCGGGACCGCGGTGGCTGAGCTCGACGATGGAGGCGCCGGCGTCGCCCCATTCCAGCATGTCGTGTCGCGCCTGGCGAAGGACGCTCTCGGGCAACGCGGCAGGGCCGGCGCTGAAGTTGTAGGCGCGTGACATCGAAGGCGTCCGTCTTTCGGGCGGCGCAAGGCGCGGCCGCGGGCCCGACGAGTATGCCGCAGCGCAGCAGCCGTCGCCGCGCGGCGCGCCGATCACGTCAACTGCGACAGGGGCCGCGTCAGGCGGTGCCGAACAGCAGCAGCGCCGCGAGCAAGCCGGCCAGAACCACCGCGGCCAGCAGCAACCACGGCCAGCGCTGCGCCGACGGCCGGGGCGCACCGGCATTGCCTGCATCCAGCTCCGCGTGCGCCTCGTCGTGCAACGCGTCGTGGACCTGCGTGGCCGCGGCGGCCCGCGCCGGCGCCTCGACCACGAACCGGTGGTGGGCATCGAACACCACCTGGTCACCGGGCTGCAGCAGCGCGTCGCGGACACCTTCGCCATTGACCTCGCTGCCGTCCACCGAGCCCAGGTCCCGCAGCAGGAGCTGATCGTCGTGCAGCTCGAACCGGGCGTGGCGCGCCGCGAACGCCGGCTCATCGATCCGAATGTCCGCGTCGGCGGCACTGCCGACCAGCAGCGGCCCATCCAGCGTGAAGCCGCGGCCATGATGCCGTCCGCCTACGCCGCGCACCAGCACCCGCGGATCGCCCTGCGTCTGCACCGGTGCCGAGAGCAGCTCCGGCGATGGCGACGGCACGCGGCGTCCGGAGACCAGGCGCATGCCGATGCCGTCGACGAAGATCGCATCGCCGATCCGCAGCATCGCCATCCTAAGCACCTGGCGACCATTGACGTGGACGCCGCCGGTGCCCTCGGAGACCGTCAGCCAGACGCCGCGGCGGTCGACGCAGAAACGTACGTCGGGGGCCTCCGTGACGGGGCGAAGTTCACCACCCGGTTCCAAGCGGCCCACGCCATGCTCGCCGTGGCCAAGCGGCAGTTCGGCGACGTCGGGATTGGCGAAGCGCAGCTTCAGGGTGTCCATGCGTGGCGCAATCTATCATGTGCACCGCGCGTCCCTGCCCGCCCCTGCACGCGGCGATCCGCAGACTGCGCCCTTCCTCCCCTCAGATGGAACTTCCGCATGGCAGGCATCGATATCCACCACCCGCACTCGCTTCCGATGGCCAAGGCGCGCAGCGCGGTGGAACAGGTGGCGCTCAAGCTTTCCGAGCGTTTCGGCGTCGACTACCGCTGGGAAGGCGACACCTTGCTGTTCAACCGCTCCGGCGTCGATGGCCGGATCGACGTCGCGCCCAAGGTGCTTCACGTGACCGCCAAGCTCGGTTTCCTGCTGTCGGCGATGCAGGCGCCGATCGAGGCCGAGATCCGCCGGGTGCTTGACGAGCGCTTCCGCTGACCCGCCCCGGGACCATCGCTCCGCGCGCAACCGCCGCAGCCCGCCTTCACCAGCCGAACGGGGCCGACTCGCGGGCGAACAGCCGTGCCGATGCGCGGCTCTCGTCACGCTCGATTTCGTCGACGAACGCGTCCGCATTCCCCAGGCCGTCGAATGCGGCGTAGCCGCGTTCCAGGAATCCCTGCAGCTCGCTGAGTCCCTCCAGCCGCGCCGGGCCACGCGAAAACGCCAGCAATGCCGACACGCCGCGCAGCCGCAGCGCGCTGCCGAACCCGCGGCCGACCGCGCCGATGAGGCGGATCTGCCGCCGCCGCAGCCGTGGCAGTCCCATCGCAGGATAGGCCTCTGCATACAGCGCGTCATCGAGGCGACGCCGGGTGGGCGCGATCGCCTGCAGCGTGTCCGCCATGCGCAGGTCGAGGGCATGGGTCAACGCGCCGAGCTCGATGGCATCCGCCACGGTTCCGAGCAGCGACGCCGGCAGCAACCGCTGCATCGTCGGCAGCACCCGCGCGATGTCGGCATCGCGGCGCGTGAAGTCGCGGTCGCCGTAGACATCGTCGAGGAAGAAGCGGGCGGCCAGCGCGCGGTCCGGTGCGTCGAGGAAGTGGGCGAAGCTGCGCTCGAGCCGTGCCGCCTGCCAGCGCCGCAGCTCCGGCAGCCAGCGCAGCGCATTGCGCGGCTCGTGCGCCGGATCATGCAGGGCCTGGTGCCAGCGCAGTCGCCGCGCGAGCCGCGCGGACACGGTGTGGGTTCTCGCCATGATCGTAGTGTCGACGCGGCGCGCCGGCGCGGCAAGGCGTGACGGCACCGCGTTGGCGGCGCTTACACTCGACCGTCGTCGCCACAAGGACCGCCATGCTGTCGCTGCATACCGCCCGCCCATCGCCCCGCAGCACGCGTGGCGCGTCCAGCATCGGACTGGCGATCGCCGGCGGCGGGCCGATCGGCGGCATGTACGAGCTGGGCGTGCTGCGTGCGCTGGACGAAGCCTGCGACGGTCTCGACCTGACGCGACTCGACGGCTACGTCGGCGTCAGCAGCGGCGCTTTCCTGGCCGCGGGCCTCGCCAACGGCATGACGACGGCTGACATGTGCCGGATCTTCGTCACCGGCGACAGTGACGACGTCACGTTCGCGCCGTCGATGTTCCTGCGCCCGGCGTTCGGCGAGTACATGCGACGCGCGGCTGGCGTGCCGCGGCTCACCCTGGACTGGTGGCGCGGCGTGCTGCCGGGTGCCATCGGCGGCACCAGCGGCTATCACGACGGCACGCGCTGGTCGGACCTGGTGAACCGGTTCGGCGCGCTGGTCCCCACGGGCCTGTTCGACAACCGCGAAGTCGAACGCTTCCTGCGCGGCGTCTTCACCCGCCGCGGCCGCAGCAACGACTTCCGCGATCTCGGCGGCCGGCTGTTCGTGGTTGCCGTCGACCTCGACAGCGGCGAAGCGGTGCGTTTCGGCGCGCCCGGCTGGGACGACGTGCCGATCTCGTGCGCGGTTCAGGCCAGCGCTGCGCTCCCTGGGCTGTATTCGCCGGTGGCGCTGCGCGGCCGGCAGTTTGTCGACGGCGCGCTGCGGCGCACGATGCATGCATCGGTGCTGCTCGAACGCGAGGTCGACCTGCTGATCGGCATCAACCCCCTGGTGCCTTTCGATGCCTCCGCGGCGGGCCGCCAAGCACCGGCTGGTGCCCGTCGCCGACGGTCTCTGGCCGCTGGCGGCCTGCCCGCCGTGCTGTCGCAGACGTTCCGCACGCTGCTGCAGTCGCGCATGCAGGTCGGCCTGGCCAGATACGCGCAGCAGTATCCCGGCGTCGACCAGCTGGTGTTCGAACCCAATGCCCACGATGGCGCATTGTTCTTCGCCAACGCCTTCAGCTTCAGCGCGAGGCGCGAGATCTGCGCGCTCGGCTACCGCAATACGCTCGACGACATCGCCGCACGCGCCGAGGCGCTGCGGCCGCGCCTCGCGGCGCATGGCATCCAGCTGCGCGCGGCGATCATCGATGACGCCACCCGCACCGTCATGACAGGGCTCGGGGCCCCGCCTCCGCGCGCGACCGACGCCACCGCGCGCCTGCGCCGCGCGCTCGACGACGCCGAGCATCTCGTGAGCCAGCGCAGCGCCCGCCCGCCAGGACGAAGGACGGTGCATCGCCCGCGCACCATGGTGTGAATGCTCTAGACGGGATCCCGATATTGTGTCGCTGTCCGTCCGTCCAACTCGAGGGAATGCCATGGCCAAGTTCAAGAAGACCGCAAAGACGTCCACGCGCAAGGACACTCCCGGCAAGGCCGACGCGCGGGCGCAGGCCGAGCGCTTGTCGAAGTCGCTGAGCGAGTCCGCGCAGCAGATCTGGCTGGCAGGCGTAGGCGCCTTCGGCCGCGCGCAGGAAGAAGGCACGCGACTGTTCGAGGGACTGGTGAAGGAGGGACAGACGCTCGAGAAGACCGCTCGCACCGTCGCCAGTTCGGGCGCCGAGAGCGTGCGTGGCGCGATGGAGACCGGCGTCGGGCAGGCGCGCGAGCGCGCTACCGATACCTGGGACCGGCTCGAAAAGGTGTTCGAGGACCGCGTGCAGCGCGCGCTGGTGCAGCTTGGCATGCCTGGCCGCGACGACCTGCGCGACCTCAGTGGCCGCGTCGATACGCTCACCCGCGAGCTGCGTCGCCAGGGCACCGGCGCCACCAGCAGGACCGCGACCTCGATGCGGCCAGCACCGGCGAAGACGGCCGCTCGCGCCGCCGCGGACGGCGCGACCACGGGCGCGACGGCGACGCAGGCGAAGGCGAAGCGCGCGACGGTCAAGAAGACCGTCGCAAAGAAGTCCCCGGCGAGCAAGACCGCTGCCCGCAAGACCGGCACGTCGAAGCCCCGTCGCAGGGTCCCGGCGGGCGAGCGCGCTCCCGGCGCCTGAGACCTCCGTCGCCGCGGACTCGCCCACGGCCCTGGGCCCGTCGATCGCTGGCCTGATTGCGACTATCCTGCACGCCCTTGCAGGTGGAGTGGCGGCGTGACGGCAGCAGGTGCGTGGATCGTGTCGATCATGGTGATGCTGGCCGTCGGGACCGCGGCGACCCTCTACGTCCGGCTGGTGCTGCTGCGCCGCGACGAGACCGCGGCAGGCATCGTCGCGCTGTCCGGCATGTCGTGGCGGCAGTTCATCCACGTGGTGCTCGAGACGCTGGCGCGGCGCGGTTACGCCCGCGTGGTCGACCGCGACGCCGCACTGGGGGATGCCGATTTCACCTTGGCGCGCGACCGCCGCCAGTGGCTGCTCGCCTGCAAGCACGGGAGCGCGTTCGTGCTCGGTATCCCCGCCGTCACCGAGCTCGCCAACGCCATCCGGGTCCAGGGCGCTGCCGGCGGCCTGCTGGTGACCCAGGGCCAGATCAGTGCTGACGCTTATGCCCCGGCCAAACTCCAGCACATCGAGCTGCTTGACGGCCCGACGCTGTGGCCCGAGGCGCGCGAACTGGTGCCGCCCGAGCAGCTGGCGGCCATCCGCGCCGGCGCAGACCAGCGCGCGCGCCAGCGGGTCTTGATGGCCTGGCTGGTGGCACTGCTCGCCGGCGTCGCGAGCTTCATCACGCTGCCGCGCGTTGACGCACCTGCCCCGGCGATCGCCCCGCCGCCGGGCAGTGCCGCGGCAGGCGCCACTGCGGTCGACAACGGCACGCTGGCGGCCGCCCCCGCCGATGCGCCCGGTGCCGACCCCGCCAGCGTGGAGCAGCAGCGAGAGGCCGTGGCCAGCGCGATCTCGACGCTGCCGATGGTCGACCGGGCCAGCTGGTCCACCCAGTCGACGCTCGAGGTCAGGCTCCTGGAAACGGAGAGCGACGCGTTTGCGGCGATCTGCCCGCTGATGGAGCGCTATGACGCGCTCGCGTCGTCACGCGTGCAGCTGATGCCTCCGGAAGGCAGCACGCAGGGGCCGCGTTTCCGGCAGTGCCGCTCCTACTGAAGCCCGCTCGGGACATCGACGCCTGCCGGCATCCCGGCACGGCCCGGCGCTACCAGTGCACCCCGCGCATCAGCGACGCGAACGCGATCTGCTCGTTGCTCGGCGCCACGTCCCCCTTGATCGCCGCGCGGTCCCCCTTGGCCGCGGCGGAATCGGGGAACAGCTCGAACGCGGTGTTCATCACCACCTCGTAGGCCTTCGGGGCCACCGCATTCACCAGCGCCGAGAAGATCCCCAGCCGGGTCGCGATCCGGCTCGGCTTCTCGATCAGCGCGCGCACCAGGAGATCGGCCGCCTCATCCGGGGTCAGCGTCGGCACGCTGTCGTACATCCTGGTCGGCGCGATCATCGGGGTCTTCACCAGCGGCATGTTGATCGTGGTGAAGCAGATGCCCTTGCCGGACAGCTCGCCCTGCGCGCAGCGGCTGAACGCGTCCAGCGCCGCCTTCGACGCCACGTACGCCGAGAAACGCGGCGAATTGGCCAGGACGCCGATCGAACTGATGTTGATGACGTGCCCTTTGCGGCGCGCCGTCATCGTCGGCATGAAGCCCATGATCAGGCGGATGCTGCCGAAGTAGTTCAGCTGCATGGTGCGCTCGAAGTCGTGGAAGCGGTCGTAGCTGGCCTCGATCGAGCGGCGGATCGAGCGACCGGCGTTGTTGACCAGCACGTCGACGTGGCCGTGTTCGGCCAGCACGGCCTGCACCAGCCGGTCGCAGTCGGCCATGTCGGCAAGGTCAGCGGTGTAGGCGAAGACCTTGCCGCCGGCCGCCTGCATCTCGTCGCGCGCGCGGAACAGTTCCTCCTCGCCGCGCGCCACGATGATGGTCACCGCGCCGGCCTCGGCGACCCGACGCGCCGTTGAAAGCCCGATCCCCGACGATCCGCCGGTGATCACCACCACCTTGTTGCGCACCCTGCCCTTCAGGGTCCGATCGATGAACAGGTCGGGGTCGAGGTGGCGCTCCCAGTAGTCCCAGAGCCGCCATGCGTAGCCGTCGAGGCGCGGCACCGCGATGCCGCTCCCCTTCAGCGCACGCTCGGTCTCGCGGCAGTCGAAGCGCGTGGGATAGGTGATGAACTTCAGCGTCGACTTCGGGATGCGGAAGTCGCGCAGCAGCATGCCGATGAAGCGCCGCACCGGCGGCAGGTTGCCGACCGCGCCGCGGATGCCGCTGGGCACGAAGGCGAACATCCGCGCGTCGATGCGCATCGTCATCTCGGGCGCATGGCCGGCGCGCGCGAAGGCGTTGAGCACCTCGCCGACGCGCATCGGCTCCGGGTCGGTGAGATGGAAGGTCTGCCCGTCCAGCTTGGCCTTGTGCGCGATGTGGTCCATCGCCGCCACCACGAAGTCCACCGGCACGATGTTGATCCGACCGCCCTCCAGGCCCAGCGTCGGCATCCACGGCGGCAGCAGCTCGCGCAGCTTCTTGAGGAAGGTGAAGAAGTAGTAGGGGCCGTCAATCTTGTCCATCTCGCCGGTCTGCGAGTGGCCGACCACCATGCCGGGACGGTAGACGCGCCAGGGCACCCGCGTCTCCCCGCGCACCAGCGCCTCGGCGTCGTGCTTGGTGCGCAGGTACGGGTCGTCGAGGCCTTCCGCCTCGTCGAACATGTCCTCGCGGAAGGTGCCCGGGTACAGGCCGGCCACGGCGATCGAGCTGGTGTGGTGGAAGCAGCCGGCGTCGATCCCGGCTGCCAGGTCCAGCGCATGGCGGGTGCCGTCGATGTTGGCGGCGCGCTGGGACGCGGCGCTGGCTTCCAGATCGTAGATCGCGGCAAGGTGGAAGAAGTGCCGCACCTTGCCCTTCAGCGCGCGCCGCTGCGCAGGGGACACGCCGCACGCGGGCTGGGTCATGTCGCCATGCACCACGACGATGCGCTTCAGGTCCCAGCCCATCTTCTTCGCGATCGCGTCGAACTTCTTCCGGGAGTCCGGGCGCACCAGCACGTGGATCGTGCCCTTGCGCTCCAGCAGCCGGGCGACGAGGAAACGACCGATGAAACCGCTGGCGCCGGTGACGAGGTAGTCCATGCCTGCTCCTGGATGCGGGGCGCGCCGTTGGCGGCGATCCGGGCCAGCATAGCCAGCCCCAGCGCGGGTGCCTAGGTGGAATCCGCCGCCCGGTTGCCCACCCGGGGCCACAGGCTGTGCGCAGGGCCCTCCGCGCCGCACCGGTGCCCGCATGCGGCCACCGCAAGACCGCTCGCCGCGGCCTCGCGCACCGCTTCAGGCATACGCCATGGCACCGCGGGCGTCGCGTTCCAGCTGCGGCTCCTGTGCCGGCAGCTGTTGCCG
>PPFU01010417.1_pt1 | contig 10766 bp, 7 predicted proteins | sample 1535991 | NCBI WGS metagenome assembly PPFU01 (sample SAMN04901290, study PRJNA319586) | Hypolithon metagenome, whole genome shotgun sequencing project. | isolation source: Antarctic Hypolithon | place: Antarctica: Miers Valley | collected 2014 | reverse complement strand
CCCCCACTCCCCCACGCCCCCACGCCCCCACGCCGACGCCGAGTCACTCTCCGAGCCAACCGCCCGGTATCAAGCGCGGGTGGTATTGTGGCTAGATGCCCACTCCCCCGCCCGATACCCAGCACCCCCTGGCCCCCCTCGACCGCTTCACCATCGAGCTGCCCTCCTGGGGTTTCGCGGACACGGGCACGCGATTCGGCAAGTTCTTTCAGGACGCCGCCGCGTCGACGCTCGACGAGAAGTTGCACGACGCGGGCCTCGTCCACCGCCTCACCGGATGCTGCCCCCGCGTCGCCGTCCATGTGCTCTGGGACTTCGACACCCACCTCCCCCCGCCTCAGGCGGCTACAGCCGCCGTGTCTTCAGCGGAGTCCCACGGCATCCAAATCGGGTCGATCAATCCCAACCTCTTCCAGGATCAGCGTTACAAACTCGGCTCGTTCTGCTCCCCCGACCCCAAGGCCCGTGAGGCCGCCGTCGAACATACGCTCTACTGCGTCGACCTCATGGCCGCCACCGGCAGCCGCACCCTTTCGCTCTGGCTCGCCGACGGCACCAACTACCCCGGGCAGGACAACCTCTACCGCCGCAAGCACCGCCTCGTGGAAGGCCTGCAAACTGTCGCCGACGCGATGCGGGAGCGGGTCGACGGCGGGCGGATGCTCATCGAATACAAGCCCTTCGAGCCCGGCTTCTACCACACCGACCTGGCCGACTGGGGCATGGCCGCCGGCGTCGCCGCCTCGATCGGCGGGATGCAGCACCACGACGTCAAGGTGCTCGTCGACACCGGGCACCACCTCCCCGGCTGCAACATCGAACACCTCGTCGCCTTCATGCTCGACGAAGACCTCCTGGGCGGCTTCCACTTCAACGACCGAAAGTATGCAGACGACGACATCACCCTGGGCTCCATCGATCCCTACCAAGTCTTCCGCATCTTCGATCAGATCGCTCAATATGAACACGACACCGGCCAACCCGCCGCCATCGAATACATGATCGATCAGAGCCACAACCTCAAGCCTAAAATCGAGGCGATGGTACAGACCGTCATCGAGGCCCAAAAACAATACCTTCGAGCACATCTGGTCGACCGCGACGCGCTCGCGTCGGCCCAGCATCGCGGCGATATTGTCGCCGCGGAACAGTGCCTCAAGCGGGCTTTCGAGCTGGATGTGACCGACCTGCTCACCCGGTGGCGAACCGCCCGCGGCCTCGCCCCCGACCCGCTCACTCACCTCCGCGAGAGCGGCGAGATCGAACGCCTCGGTAAAGAGCGGGCCGCCGCCCGCGGAGAACGCGGCGAGGTGCGGGGGGGGAGCTATGCCTGAACAGAGTCCCGCGGATCAGTGGGGTCGGCGGAGGAGGTGGTGTCGTTAGCGTCACCGGGGAACGGCGGGTAGACCGTGACACCCACCGCGCGGGCGGCCGATGCCATCCGGCGTTCAATTATCACCAAAGGCAACCCCCGTCGCTCCGACAAGTTGACATAGCTGGCGTCGTAACTGGTCAGCCCATGCTCAAGAGCCACCTGGAGCAGAGTATGAGAGGCATACCCGGTGGTGGTGTAGCTGAGGTAGATTGCAAGCACCAGCAGCCGCTCCACGCCCCGCGTGACGTCCTCGGCCGTGAGCCGCCCGCGTCGCACCGCCGTCGCCAGCGCGTTGCCCACCTCCATTGGCCAGATCATCGGCACCACGACGCCGTTCCTCCTGGCCAGATGAAACGCCCGCTCCGCGATGTCATACGCCTTATCCGGGAGCCCCACCGTCACCGCAACGGTGGCATCGACCACGAGAACGAACAAGCCCGCCTCCGGGCGTCACGGAGCTCCTGCATGCTCTCGGGGCCTCGCTTACACCGCGCACGAATCGCGCGTAGCGCAGCCATCGCATCCTCAAACTCCTCATCCGTCGGCCGACGGCCGCCCAGCCAATAACCCTCCAGCCCCGGCTGAGGAGGCGACGTCAGGTCGTCTTCTGAATCGATGGCGTTGAGGCGTTGATTCTCTTCGTTCATGACGGCAGATGATAGCCTGTCCGAATACCGCCGCCCATCGCTACCCCCCGCACTACCCCCCCGTCTCCGCCAGCCCCGCCGCCCAAGTATTATTCACGCGATTGTAGAGTTCAAGCGTCGCCTCCTCGCTCGCCTGAATCGGCACGCGAACCCGGAACGAGCCATTCTTGGGATTGTACCAAAGGTTGATACCTTCATCCTCCTCGGCCGCCTTGGTCAGCGGGTGGGTTTGACCGTGGGTAGCTTCGACATCGAGCGTCGCCGGGCCGCCCGGGGCGAAGGGATTCTCCGGCAGGCGGTTCTGTGTGAACCACTCGGGGTCGATGGTCTGGGGGTATGAGCCGGTGCGGGCCTGATGCTCGGCGATCTTGACGTTCACCATGTGCGCCATCGACGCCGCCGCGTTGATCCGCCCCTCATCCTGCACATGAAAATACTGCGGGATCACCACCGCCGCAAGGATCCCCAGAATCGAGATCACCAGCAGCATCTCCACCAGCGTAAAGCCCGACACGGCCGCGGCACGGGGCCGGGGGCGGAGCGGTACCACATCGAAAGCAGTGGCGGGGGTGATGAGAAGAGTTACGGCCATCGCGTCTCCAGCACCATCGGCGCTCGACGCAGGCGGGTTGAGCCCAGCTTCAAAACCCCCGTTGCAATCTCCCGTCCCCTCGCTCGTTGAGCGTCGCACACGTTCCAGGCCCTCAAGCCCCTCCACTCCCCCTCGCACCCGCACGCCTATGTCGATCGCCCGCCACCTCCTCGCACCCGCAGCCGCCGCCGTCCCGCTCTTGGTCGTGGCGGCTCCCGCCCGCGCCCAGTCCTTCGCCGGCCTCGACTGGCGGGGCGTCTGGGCACAGATGCAAAATACGGGCACCACGGGTATCTTCCTGGGCCTGCTGAGCATCGTTGGGCTCGCGTTCGTGCTCGAACGGCTGCTGCACCTGCGGCGGACCCGCATCGCGCCCAAGGGCTTCGCCGATGACGTCGTCAAGCGGTGGCACGCCCGCGACTTTGAGGGCATCACCCAGAGGTGCGACCGCGACGGCAGCATCCTCGCCCATGCGGTGGCGACGCTGGTCGAGTTTCGCAACGCCCCCCGCGAGGCGGTCGTCACGGCCGCGGGCGACGTGGCCGCGCTCGACCTTCGCCCGCACTACCGGAGGCTCCAGCCGCTCGCGGTCGTCGCGGTGCTTGCGCCTTTGCTGGGGCTGTTTGGCACGGTGATCGGGATGATCCAGGCGTTCGCGCAATTCGAGCTGCTGGGCGAGACGGGCAACCCCAGCGTGTTCGCGGGGTCGATCTCGCTGGCGCTGGTCACCACCGCGCTGGGCCTGGTGATCGCCATGCCCGCGCTGGCCGCCTTCCACTACTTCAAGAACCGCACCAATGCCCACGCCGACCTGCTCGAAGAACAGCTCCAGGAGATCAACCTCCGCTGCCTCATCGCGGGCGGAGCGGCAGGGCCAGCCGCCGAGGGACGCGAGGTTGCGACGACAGCGGTCGCCGACGCCACTCCCGTTACCGCCCCTTCTTAAGCGTGGTGCGGCGGGCGTCCCGCCCCAACATGCCCGCCCCAACAGTCGTCGTTGAACAGTCGTCAACCACCCGAAGCACCCGCCGTTGCCCACCCCCACCGCTACCCCCGATCCTGGCCCAACCCCCGGCCCCGTCCGACTCTCCATTGTCCGCCGCCTGGCGCGGTCGCGGCGGGTGCGGCTGTTCATTGTGCTCTCGGTGTTGATCCATGTGGGCTTCTTCGTGGCGCTGGCGGGCAGCGAGACGTTGCAGCGGTGGGTATTCGGCTCGCCCGATGCCGCCGCCCGCGAGATCCCCCCCAGCCCCGACGCCCTCCGAGCCGCCGCCCGCACGATGCTCGAGGAGTACACCAAACGCTTTGCCGCGACGGCCGGCGAATTGGTCTTGATCCGCGATGAGCTGGCGGGGATCGACCGCGAAAAGCTCGAACGCTTACGCACCGCGGATACCACCCGCGAGCGGCTGATCACGGCGGGGGCGTATCCCTCGGCCGAAAATCCCGACCCGACCGCCACCTTCGCCCCCCTCGCCGACATCGACCCCGAGCCGGTCACACTCGACCCCGTGCCCCCGCTGCCGGGCCCCCAGGAACCCAGGCAATGGGGCCTGGACGAACTTGAGAGTCGGCTTGTCGAGCTATACCGCCTGCACCCGCTGCTGGACGAAGGGACGCGTCGGCTGTACGAGCGGTATCAAGCGCTGGAGATGGCCGAGTTCCCCGACGAACCCATCCCGCTCAGCCGCACCATCCCGCTGACGCGGATGGACCCGATCACCCGGCCGGACATCAACCCCGCGCCGCTGAGTGGCTCGATCTCCACCAAGCCCGAGCTCCAGGCCCTGCAGGCGGAGCTCATTGCATCCTGGCACCAGACCCAGGAGATGCTCAGGGAATCCCGCCGACGCCTGGCACGAGCACGGGGCGTCGAGGCGGACCTGGCCACGCTGTTCGGCAACGAGTATGAACGCCTGCCCCCCCCGCCCGAGCCCTACCAAGGCCAGTACCTCGACCCCAAGCTCCTTCGCCCCGTCACACTCGAACCGCTGATGGACTACCAGCCCCGGCTGGGCAACGCCATCGGCGGGCGGGAGGGCCTCGTCGCGTCCCAGTGGGTCAGCCTCAACCACTGGTGGATCATCGGCCCGTTCGCCCACCCCGGCCGGGACCGCAGGCTCGAAGACCTCGAACGCGTCTATCCCCCCGAGGCCCAAGTCCGCACCGGCGTCGACCTCGACGCCACCTACCGAGTGCCCAGCCGCAAACCGGGCGCGGGCGACCTCGCGGTCAGATGGAAATACCGAGAATTCTCCCGCTTCCGGGACGACGGCTCGGAGTTCTATGAAGCGGGCCGAAAAATTCTGCCCTACTCCGTCGACGACCTCGACTACGGCCTGTGGTACTTCTACACCCTCGTCTACAGCGATGTCGATCAGACCGTCCTCGCATCCTTCAACAGCGACGACTACGGCAAGTGCTGGGTCAACGGCGAAGCCGTCTACGAAAGCCCCCCCACCACCCGCCCCTTTGCGGTTTTCACCCGCGACAGCTTCGTCCGCGTGACCCTCAAAAAGGGCGTGAACCAGGTGCTTTTCAAGCTTGAGAACGCCCAAGGCACCACCGGCTTCAGCGCGATGCTGATGACGTACGAGGACCCCGAAATGCTCGCGCTGCCCGAACAACTCCGCGGAGGGAACTAGCCGCCGATGAACACAGGTGGACACCGATGCAGGTCAAGAATAGGAAGAGGGGTGGTGCCCCGTAGGTCAGGATTCATCCTGACGTCTTCCGCGCCCGCCGTCAGGATGAATCCTGACCTACACCGGCCTACCGGAAGAATATATAGACAAGCACGTTGGCGTGTTGGCTTCAGCCGACATGTCCAAAATCTCGTAGGTTCACATTCCGTTGCTCACTGAAGGCCACTGTTCCCTCTGAATCCGCTCCATCTGTGGTTATCGGTATTGATCGGTGGCCCAATCCGACTTGAGACTCCTATGCCCATTATCCGACGCGAGACCGACGAAGACCCCGATGTGCAGATGACGCCGATCATCGACATGGTGTTTCTGTTGCTGATTTTCTTTATCGTCACCGCGAGCCTCAAGAAGCCGATCAAGGTGATCCCGATTGAGTTGGCGACGGCGACGGCGGCCGAGGAGGAGCGGCTGGTCAACGAGGTTGTCCTCACCGTGGACGCGGAGGGGAGGCGGTCAATTTGGGATGGCAAGACTCACCTCAACGAGGCGGGTCCCGACGCGGAGGGCCGCAACCGCGAGGCGGTGATGCGGGTGCTGCAGGACTTGTCGCAGACCGAGCCCGACACGCCCATCCGCATGGACATCGATCGCCGCGCCACGTGGGGCTCGATCATGGACCTGCACAACCAAATGGGTATGTACGGCCTGAGGCACGTGTATTACAAGAGCGCCAGCAGCGACATCGACGAGGGCAAGTGATAAGCCCAGGGGGCAAAGAGGGCAAAGGGGCTGAAGGGCGAAGGGGCTGAAGGGCGAAGGGGCTGAGACCGCTTCAGCGGTCGGTCGTCCGGCTTTGTGTTAACGAGATGGTCTAAGGGCTCCCATAATGCAGCAAGAAGCGGCAATATCCATAAGAAGGCATCGCGTCGGAGCGGATCAAAACTTCAAGCGATGCAAGCGGGCAAGATGGTCCCGCGAGATCAAACGCTTCGGCCGGGGCACCGTGCTCGCCTGCGGCCTCGCCCTCACCGCCTGTGGCGAAGCGGGGCCGCCTGTGCCCGAGGGGGCGAGGGACACGGTGCGGGCGCTCCAGTCGGGCACCCCTGCCCAGCGGCGGGAGGCGGCGGCGGCGCTGGCGGGGTCGGAATCGCCCGGGGTCGCGGGGCCTCTGCTCGACGCCGCCCGGGGTGACCGTGATGTGCGGGTGCGGGCGGCGGCGGTGCGGGCGGTCGCCACCCCCGCAGTGCTCCCCAACCCCGCGCCGCTGGTCGAGATGGTGGACGACCCCGAACAGCGGGTGAGGCTGGCGGTGGTCGAGGTGCTGCCGCGATACTCGACCGCGGATGTGGCGGCCGCCCTGACCCACGCGATGAACGACGCCTCCCCGCCCGTGCGGCTGGCGGCATTTCGGGCGGCGGGTGAAGCGGGCGGCGGCGTTCTGCTCGACGTCTTGGCGGAGCGGGCCGGTGGTGAACACCCGGTTCAGGAGCGAATCGCCGCGCTCCAGGCGCTCGGCCGGGCGGGTGACCGCTCGCGGATTCCCGTACCGATCGCAGCGGTTTCAGACAAGGATGCGGGCGTAAGACGGGCGGCGGTGGAAGCGGTGGGCCGCCTGGGCACCTCGGCCGATGTGACGAAACTCATCGAAGGGATCAACGAAGGCGTCGCGGCGGTCGCACGAATCGATGCCATCGCGGCCATTGGAGGCGACGCGGGCGTAACGGGCCTCCTGACGCTGCTGGAAAGAGCGGACACGCCCGTTCGAGATGCCGCCGCCGTGGCGCTCGCCCGCATTTCGGGAACCGGCGGCCCGGCCCGCGGCCGGCTCGAGACGATCCTCCGTGACCCCGCCGAGCCGGTGGATGTGCGGCTGCTGGTGCTGCAAACGCTGCTCGCCAAAGGGACGACGGAGGCTGACGGACCGCGCGATCCGGGTCTGCGGAGCATCCTGACCGACCTGCTCGACGATGCCCAGCCCCGCGTGCGGATTGCGGCGGCGGGGGCGCTCACGAAGTCGCAGGAGTCCGCGGAGGCCGGGGCGGTGGGGGCGGTGGGGGCAGTGGGGGCGGGGGGAACAACGGCCATTGATACCTTGATCGAATTAGCCCGATCGAACGACCCCGCCACGCGTGACGCCGCCATCGTGGCGTTGACCGACGACGCGGTGGGCGGAGGGACGTTGGTCCCGGCCGTGCCACGTTTGAGCGAGCTGCTAGGGGACGCGTCCGCGGCCGATCATCGTGCCCGGCTCGCCGCCGCGCTGGGACGCTCCGGTGACGCGGCGGCGGTCGAGCCCTTGGTGAAAGTGCTGCGGGACCGCGACCAGCCCCCGCCGGTGCAGCAGGCGGTGGTGCAGGCGTTGGCGGCCTTGGGCGACCCGCGGGCGGGGGCGGCGATACTCGAGCATTGGCGGGCGACGGGGGACGATGGCCTGATCCGCGTGATGGGGGACGTGCGGGCTAAGGAGGCAGTCGGCCCCCTGATCGAGCGGGTGCGGCAGTCGATGGCGGACGGTCGCCGCGTCACCGATGGGCACGCCGAGATGGAGGCGCTGGGCAAGATCGGCGACGCCCGAGCGGTGGACGTGCTCATCGAACGGATGCGGCGGGGCAGCCAGCGGTTCAAGCGTCACACCAACTACACGACCCAGGCAGGCCTCACCGCGCTGGGCCGACTCGGCGACGCCAAGGCCATCCCGCTGTTCGACAGCCTCATCCACAATCCGCCCAAAGACGACGTCAACAATCGCAGCACCTTCACCCACGACCTCGCGATCGCACAGCTCGCCAACATGCCCCAGCCCGAGGCGGCTCGGCTGCTGGTGGGCTACCTCGCGGACCCCGCGGTCTCCCAAGTCGTCAAGCAGGGCGTGATCGGCCCGGCGCTCCTCACCGCGGGCGAGCGGGCCAAGGCCCCCCTGCTCGACCTGCTCCAACGCGACGGCTTCAACGAGGAGGCCGACCCCGGCGTCTTCGCCGCGCAGATGCTCCCGCTGCTGGGCGTGCCCGTGATGGAGGACCTACGCGCCGTCGTGGAGAGCGACCCGCCCGAGCCGGTCCTCCGCCGCGTGATCGTCGGCCTCGAAGCGTCGGACCCATCCGAGGCGGCCGCCGCCACCACGCTGCTGATCACCCTGCTGCAACACGAAAACCCGCCCGTGCGGAAATGGGCCGCGGTGTCGCTGGGCAAGCATGGCGACGCCGCCGCGTTACCCCCCCTGCGGGCCGCCGCCGCCGACCCCGACGCCGAGGTCGCAAAATGGGCCAAATGGGCGATCGCGGAGATCACAAAACGGAGCCGCTGAAAAAGGTGGGGCGGGCGTCCCACCATACGAGTGGAGTTGAGTATTTCAGCGGCCGCGTACATAGGATCTTAAATCGCACCCTCATCCGTTGCCATCAAGTCCGCTAAACTCCGCTCTCCCCTCCCCCCCCTCCTTTCAACCTTCCACCATGCTCCAACCCCTCCAACTCCCCCTCGCGTCCCTGCTGCTGCTCACGCTGTGCATGGCGGCGACGGCTCAACCCGCCACACAACCCACCACGCAGCCCGGCGACATGATCGACCCCTTCACCGCCGACCGCATCGTGTTCCGCCCGCTGGACCTCACGCTCGAGGGAGCCCTCTTCAGGGGCGACGCCGCCCCGCCGCCCGAGGAGCGGAAGGACCTGGTGCTCTACCTTGGCGTCTCCGATCGTGAGCAGACGGTGCCGGGGGTGAGTATGTTGGGCTTCCGCGAACACTTTATGGCCTGGGCGGGCGAGCGACGAGATGACGGCCCCGAAGATATCAAGGCCCGACGGTTCAATAACATGGACCACGAGGGCACCGTCACCCGCGCCGACGCGGGTACCGTCGGATATAATCTCAGCGTCAAGCTCGATGTTCACGACGACCCCTGGGTCCCCGGCGGGGAAGCCCAGTTCAACCTGCTGCTCAGGCGGGAAGGGGATCAAGTCAAAGGCACCTATACCGGTACGTTCCGCGGGCAACCCATCAGCGGCTCCGCCCACGGCAGCCTCGCGGATCAGCCCTGGCCGGCACCCGTCGCCGATTGGAAGCCGCTCGAACGTGGCGAGCACCCCCGGATCATGTTTCGCAAGAGCGACCTCGAACACATCCGCCAGCGTGCCGCCACCCCTACCGGCCAACGCATCGTCGCACGCATGAAAGCGCTTCTCGGAGGCGGCGAATCAATGCCCGCCCCCGCCGACTACACCCTCGGCCACGCCGTGGGCTTCGGCATGCTCTACCAGCTCACCGGAGAACAAAAATACGCCGACCTGGCGCAGGGGTGCGTCCAGCTCTCGCTCGACGGCACCCTCGACGACGACCAACGGTACAGCTTCCAACACCCCGGCGGCAAGCTCCGCGGCGGGCCCTCCACCGCACACGTCGCCCTCGCGTACGACCTGTGCTACCACGCCTGGCCCGAGGATTTTCGTAAAGAGGTCGCCGCCGCCATTCAGGAGAAGCTGTGGAACCCCGACGCCCCCAAGGGACCGCTCGACCGGGCCGAGCCCACCGGCGGGGACCTCGTGTTCAACACCGGCGGCGGGCAGCACTCGCCCCAGTCCAACCATTACGGAGCCTGGAACGGCGGCGGGGGACTCGCCGCCCTGGCGATCATGGGTGACCCCGGCACCGACGATGCGATCACGCAACGCGTCCACCGCGTCTTCCTCCAACGCGGGCAACGCGCTCTTGAAGTCGGCTATGGCGACTCGGGCTGGTTCTTCGAGGGGCACCACGGCGGACGACTCAACTTCAACACCGGCCTCGCCGAGTATCTCGCCGCCCTCCGCACCGCCAACGGCCTCGAACTCGTCCGCGGCTTCGAAGGCGGCGACTACCTCACCACCAAGTGGCTCTACGAACTCACCCGGCAACGCGGCAAAATACAAACCGTCAATCGCGGCATCTATGCCGGCCACGGCTTCCGCCAAAGCGGGTGGTCCGGCTCGGGCGACTTCGCCCTGGGCTTCGCACACACCCCGCCGGAACATAATCCCGCCATCCTCTGGTTCTACCAGCACGTCATCCAGCCGGGCCCCGCGGGTGAGACAATGTTCGACAGCATCGACCCCCCGAGCCGCGCCGCATGGGCTCTGGTCAACTGGCCCATCCAGGCGGAACCGGTCAACCCGGGTAACATACTGCCTAAGTATCTCGTCGATCCCAAGGCGGATTACTTCCTGCTCCGCAGCGGCTGGAGCGATGATGGCAACGACTGGGTGCTCGCAGTCCAAAACGGCAACGGCATGCTCCGCGGCCCCGGCGTGTCGAGCAACAGCGTCGGTGTCGCCCGTCTAGGCCAGGTCCGCGGCGTCACACCCCTCGCCGACGGCCAGGGGGTGCTCATCGACTCCCAAAACCACCGCCTCCTCGCCGACATGACCGGCGTCTCGGGTGCCCCCATCGTCATCCTCATCGGCCCGCCCGCCACCACGCCCAGTGACGCCGCCGACGCGAGCCCCGAGGCCGACGACGCGAGCCCCGAGGCCCTT
>PPFU01011080.1_pt1 | contig 10796 bp, 11 predicted proteins | sample 1535991 | NCBI WGS metagenome assembly PPFU01 (sample SAMN04901290, study PRJNA319586) | Hypolithon metagenome, whole genome shotgun sequencing project. | isolation source: Antarctic Hypolithon | place: Antarctica: Miers Valley | collected 2014 | reverse complement strand
TGGCAGCTCTTCTGGCAGCTCTTCTGGCAGCTCTTCTGGCAGCTCTTCTGGCAGCTCTTCTGGCAGCTCTAGGGAGGCTCTAGGGAGGCTCTTATCTCTTTGATGGTGAGCATTAGCGTTTGCGGCTCAATCGCTGAGGGCGTAAAGCCAAAATCTTCATAAAACCGTTTTGCATCTGCCGAGAGGACATGAACCAATATCGCCTTCATGCCTAAAATATCTGTTGCTTCAAGCGTTTTAATAATGGCGTTGCGCAGCATTCCTCTCCCTATTCCCTTTCTTGTGCAAGCTTGATCGACAGCTAACCGTCCTAACACCATGACGGGAATAGGGTCTGGCATATTACGCTGCATTTTTTTGGGTGCCAGCTCTCTTTGTACGGAGCCAGCTGCCAGGGTGTAGTAGCCAACAACCTGATGAGACTCGCAAACTACATAGGTACGAGATACATTGTTTTTCTCGTTGGCTAAGGCACGTTTCTTAAGCCATGAGTCCAACGAATTTACCCCTGAGCAAAAAGACTCTACATCGTGGTGTACAGCAAGCTTCTGTGGAGCCTGAATGCCTGTGATGTCAGCCAAGGTTTTGCACCATGTCTTCTACTATGCCTTCTACCATGCCTTTCACTGTGCCTTCCAAGGGTCAGGCGTTTTTAGCAATTGTTGTAGTTTGGGGTTGGGTTCGGCGGGAGCATCTAGTACAGCCCAAAAATCCTCCCACTGGCTCTCACTCAGGAAAAAGTTTTGCTTGTCGAGCAAAACGTCTTCTGCTTTATTGCAGGCAGCTTCTAGCATGAACTCAGAACGTGTTTTGTGCAGGAAGGTCGCTGCCCTGTCAATTAAAGCGCACTGCTCATCACGCGCTCGAATATTAATTCTTTCTGTCCGAGGCTTACTGGATTTTGATACGTCCGACGAGGAAGCCATAGTCGTTCTACTTTTCCGAAAGGTCAGATGAGCTTCATATCTGCATTTAGTTCATTATATCTGGTGTACGTACAATGTCAGCACGTCGAGTGCTGAATATTTCAAAATCCAGCTCAACAAACAGCAGAAATCTACCGGATCTACTTAAAGTTTGGTGGCTGAAAAATGATCCGAAATAAACTGGATGAAATGAGTGCGGACTAGGCCGATTGCCTCTACAATTGTCAGCAAAATTGGCACAAAAACTCTTTGATGAATAGGCGCAGTTCAAGCGCTTATTGGGCACTGTATGGTGGCTTGTCCTATCAATTATTTTTGTTACATATCGCTGCTTGGGCTCCGCATTCATGACCTCACTTCCGCCTACCACCACACCGCCGACCGTTCGCGATCGCATTCAGAGCAAGCTAGCTGAGCTTTTATGGCCGTTTGTGTGGGTCGCCATTTTGGCAACGGCAGGCGCTGTCGGCCTACGAGCTGTGACGGTAATGGTTCAAAATCCACCTTTGCCCGACTGTACGCAGACCTTGAGTGCCGATAGCGAAAAGCTACTGTGCGCCCAGGCTAGCGTTCGCTCAGGCTCTGCTCAGGCGCTGATTGCGGCCATTGAGATGGTTGAGCCCTGGACGCCTAGCAACCCAGAGTATGAAGAGGCCAACCGACTGATGAATCGGTGGTCGAAGGCGCTGCTTGATGAGCTGGGGAAAATGGCGCAGCGGGGTGATATTCAGCAGGCTAGGCTGCTGGCAGGGCGCATTCCTGAGCGGGTGGAGGTGTATCCACAGGTGAAGAGCGCGATCGCTACCTGGGATAAAGAATGGGCTGTGGGTCAAGAATTTGAAGTGAACGTTTTAAAGGCCATCAAAGCGCGAGATTGGGTGGCCGCCCGTCGGGAGGTGCAAAAGCTTGAAAGCCTGAATACTAATTATTGGGTGCGGATTCGGCACGATCAGCTTGAGGAAAAAATTGACCGTGAGGAAACCGCGCGCCAACAGCTTGATAAGGCTCGGGCGCTGGCGAAAACGGGCGACCTGGAAAAGCTGGGTCAGGCGCTGGCGATCGCCCAAACCATTGATCTTGAAACCCATGCCTGGAAAGACTCTAAGCCCGATATCGATAAATGGGCCGAGCGCGTCATGCAATACAGCTTTCAAAAGTGGGAGGAAGAAGATATTGAGGCGGCGATCGCAGTTGTGCAGCTCGTTCCGCCTGATTTGGCTCTGACTCCTGAAGCCAGGGACTTAGTGAGCTTTGGACATGCCCAGCGCTTGGCCAATGACCCGGCTGGCGAATGGACGCCTTCTTACGGCCAGGTGTACAACCTGCTAGAGGCGATTCAGGCGGTACAGCGCATTTCACCCAACAGCCCTTTTTACACCAAAGCTCAAGAGAGCCTGGTCGTGTGGCAGCAAAAGCTAGACGATAGTGTGCAGCTACAATACGCCAACACGCTCGCTCAGATTGGGCAAAAGCCGACCTATCAGATGGCGATCGCCAAAGCCGAACAAATTACGCAGGAGCGCCCGCAGCGCTTGCAGGCCCAGACGCTGGTTTCTCACTGGAAAAAGGAAATTCAGCGCCTGGAAGACCGGCCCATTTTGAACCGGGCGGTGAGACTCGCTAGCGCGGGCGGCAAGGAGAATTTGAAGCGGGCGATCGCGGAAGCTAGCAAAGTAGAGCAGGGCCGCGCCTTAAGAATTCAGGGGCAAACCTATATCGCTGAATGGACAGATCGCATTGAGATCATTGAAGATCAGCCGATGATGACCAAGGCTAAGCAGCTTGCGGAAGGTGGGAATCTGAAAGGTGCGATCGCTGAAGCTAGCAAGGTGAAAAAAGGCCGCGCCCTGTACGAAGATGCTCAGACCTCGGTGAAAGGATGGGTTGCCGAAATTCAAACGATTGAAGATCGACCGCTGCTGATTAGAGCACAGAACTTAGCAGCGCGAGGCAGTCTTAGCACCGCTATTGATGTGGCCGCTCAAATTGCCCCAGGCCGCGCCTTGTATGAAGAAGCCAGCACCAGTATTGCCATTTGGGCCAAAGAGCGCGAGTATATTTGGTCACTGCAAGCGCCTGCGGTAGATAGCAATACCGAAGCACCCGCCAGCGACCTCTATAATGAGGGCGATAGCTCCACTGACTACCTCGACAGCGAAGGCTTGTAATACAGCCCTGACGCCGCTGAAACATCAGGTCAGATTTCCAGGCCAGATATGAGCGACTCGACCGTCTCACGCACACGCCCTCTCCAGCTCATGCTGGTTGATGAAGATCCTGTTTTTCGCCTTGGTCTCAAAGTGTGGCTAGAACAGCAGGGCGACTTTGCGATCGCCGCCGAAGCCGAAAATGCCGCTGAAGCCTTAGAGAAGCTGCGATCGCGCTTTCAAGCCTACCAGCAGGCTCTGGATGATCCTGCCCTGCGTGAACCCGGCAAATCTTTAGACGCCCCGATCAATCTGGTCATTTTGGACTTAGGGCTAGGGGCTCGTGAGCCCGAAGCTACGCCAGGATTACAGCTTTGTCAGCAGATCAAAACAGACTTTCCCAATCTCCCGGTGCTGGTGCTCAGCTCGCAGGCAGCGCCTGTTTTACAAGCCGCCGCCGAGCACATGGGAGCCAATGGCTACGGGACTCGCAGTATGCCCGCGCGCCGGTTGGCCCAGCTCATTCGACAGGTCGCTGTCGGGCCATCAGCCAATCCCCCAGCGGACTCGCAATCGGGGCAAACGACTGATGAACCACCGACGACAGCTTCAGTGGGAGGCGATCGCCTCAGTCCGCCTTCTGGTCTCAATTCGTCTGAGCGGCCCGCGAATAGGACGGCTGCACTCTCTCGCCTAGACGATATTCCAGGGCCGCTAACGGCAATGCGCATTAGTATGCGCCTCTCGGGCCTACAGCAGATTGATCAAACCCTGGCAGACCTGGCTCGTCAGCGCACCGGTACCTGGCTAAATCAGGTCATTCTAGACGGCAAAGCGCGTGAGCTTAATGCTGCTCGTTGGCTGGTCGCCTCTATTTGGCGCACGCCTCGATTCAGCGATTCTCCTCGTCGCGGCCAATCTAGCGGCCAATCTAACGGCCAATCTAACGGCCAGCCTAACGGTCGCCCCGGCAGACGAGGTGGCTCTTTGGCAACGAATGCCGCTGATGATCCTTATACTGGAGCTGCCAGCTCAGACTGGATTCGCGCTGCCCAACAAGGCGGCTATGGGCAAAACTACGCCGACATGACCGCCGCTCGCTATTTAGATCGTGACTCGCTAATTCCTATGGCTACCGCAGCGCTGTCCGCGAATCAGGCTGCTACCGAATCGCGGCTGCAACAGCGGCCCAACGATGTGCAAAATGTTGTGTTTGAAGGCGTGTTTGCCAAGCTCCAGCGTCCACTGAAAAACATCAGCCAGTCGCCGTTAGAAATTGACATTTTGCGGCCTGAGAAGAAGCTTGAACTGTTGTACTTGGTGCTGCGTCAGCTAGAAGATTTGCTCTCGGATCTGCGAGCCTCTCAGGTAAAACCCGGTCAGCTCTCGACGCGATCAGCTCAAGTTATTCATGACCTGTGGGATTCGGTGAACACCGAGTTTTTTGGTAAGTACTACACCGTGAGAGTTAGCAATGTAGAAGAAGAAGTGGTGACGCTTTTACAGCGAGAAAAGCTGTTGGTGCAGGCGCAAGTGTTGGATCGCATTCCGCTGGTGAGTGAGCTGTTTGGCCACTGGCTGTTTCAAGAGCCGATGGTGATTGAGAGCGCATCATATATGGCGACGACGCCGCAGGCAATAGCCTACAGTGAGCGCCTGCTCGAAAACCTGATGATCCAGGTAGCCAATGCGATTATACAGCCCTTGCTTAACCGTCTGGCCGATGTGGAATCTGTTAAAAAAAACCTGTATGCCAGCAGGCTCCTGTCTTCTAGAGAAATTGAACGCTTCCGCAACGATCTTTCTTGGCGCTACCGCTGGGACAGGCTAGTGAATGAGCCTAAGGCCATTTTCGAGAGTCGCTATAACCTTTATGTGCTGACGCCTGCGGGCATTGATGAGACTTCTGTTTATGCGCCGCGTCGGGCTGAGTTGAATGAGCTGGGTGGGATTCCTTTGATGGTGACGCTGGCGTTGGAGACGCGGGATGCGATCGCCCCCCGCGTCCGTGCCGCCGTTTCCCTCGTTGGCAGCAGCGTCGTATACGTGCTCACCGAAGTCGTTGGTCGCGGCATTGGCCTTGTGGGTCGGGGCATTTTGAAGGGCGTCGGCAGCGCCTGGCAAGACGGCGGGGGCAAGCAAAAGCAGAGGCGTCAGCAGCAGCCGGTTTATCCCGAACCGCCTCAAAATGCTTCCTACAATCAAAATACCTACGGGGAGAATCCTTACTCTCAGGATTTCAGCGACTGGGAGTAGAGGAGGCTATGAATGTTTGAGTATGACCCGAGAAAAAGTCAGGCCTCAAAGTCTAAACACGGATTAGACTTTGAGGAAACTCAGTTACTTTGGAACGATCTTCAAAGGGCAGAGATCAAAGCCTTTTCTGAAATGGAACCTCGCTTTATGATTATTGGTAAAATAGGGGACAAGCATTGGTCAGCAATGGTTACCTATCGAGAAGACAAGGTTCAACTCATTTCTGTAAGACGTTCCCATACTGATGAGATCAAGATTTGTGAAAGCTGAAGAACTAGACAAGAAATTTGATGAAGGTGTTTCAGTGCTTGAACATTTTGATTTGACTACTATAAGGCGTCCGGGACTAGAAACTGAGCGTATCAACATAGATTTTCCAGTGTGGATGGTAGAAGCGCTCGACAAAGAAGCTCAGCGGCTAGGCGTTCATCGGCAAGCCGTGGTTAAAAGAACAGCCCAACGTCAAGTCAGCGCGTGCTATTCTCACGTTTTTGGAGGAGGATGTGCTGATTTCGGAGAAGGCTAAGGTCTCTGTAGATACCGATCCAAAGCTGGAAGCGTTGGGTGGCTCTGAGCCGCAAGCCCAAGGCACGTTGCCGATCTATCAGGAGGTAGGGGCAGCGCCTGCGAACTGACGTTATCCTGTTAAGCGCAGCTCTTTTTCTCCCTCCTTGGCTATGTCTCAATCCATCTGCATTCTCGGTGGCGGTTTCGGTGGTCTTTACACGGCCCTGGCCCTCAGTAAGCTTAATTGGGAAGAAGGGCAACCCGATATTGTGCTGGTGGATCAGCGCGATCGCTTCATCTTCGCCCCACTCCTTTACGAGCTAGTTACCGAAGAACTGCAAACCTGGGAAATCGCGCCGCCCTACGAGGAGCTGCTGGCCAACACGGGCGTACGCTTTCACCAAAGCGGCGTAGAACGAATTGATATAGAGGCGCAGCAGGTAGCGCTGACCGATGGCACACAGCTTTCCTATGACCGCATTGTGCTGGCGCTAGGCGGTGAAACGCCGATGGACATGGCTCCCGGCGTGGCTGAATATGCAATTCCCTTCCGCTCGCTAGAAGATGCCTACCGGCTAAAAGAAAGGCTGCGGCAGTTAGAAGATGCACTTAAAAATGGCGAGGCTGAAAAAGTTCGAGTGGCCGTTGTGGGCGGGGGCTATAGCGGCGTAGAAATTGCCTGTAAGGTGGCCGAAAGGTTGGGCGATCGCGGTCGTGTCCGCATTGTTGAACTCAGCGACAAAATTCTAGCAACCTCTCCTGATTTCAACCGTAAAGCGGCTCAAAAGGCCCTCAGCGATAAAGCCGTATGGATTGACTACGAAACTACCGTCACCGAAATTACCACCGATACTATCTCCCTAAGCTACAAAGATAAGATCGACACACTCCCGGTTGATATCGTTATGTGGACAGTCGGCAACAAAGTTAGCCCTGCCTTGAACGCGCTCGATTTGCTTCGCAACGGACGAGGACAGTTCACCATTAGCCCCACCTTGCAAGTCACCGACCATCCTGACATTTTTGCCCTAGGCGACTTAGCCGATGGCGTCGATGGCGATGGCAAAGTTGTGCCGACGACGGCCCAATCGGCTTTGCAGCAGGCCGACTATGCCGCCTGGAACATTTGGGCTAGCCTGACGGGCAGGCCGCTGCTGCCCTTTCGCTATCAGCACTTGGGTGAAATGATGACATTAGGTAGCGACAACGCCACCCTCACGGGACTGGGGATTAAGCTAGAAGGTAACCTAGCTCACGTGGCCCGTCGGCTCACCTATCTATACCGTATGCCCACCCTGGAACATCAAATTCGCGTAGGCGTCAACTGGATTACGCAGCCCCTGCAAGACTTGCTCACCAGCGCCAAAAAATAAGCAAATGTTGGATACCCGTCAATCAGAATCCGTCACCGAGGATTCTCCGTCATACTCAATGTCCTCTTCTGTGCCGAAAGCTGCTCCGAAAGCTGGGCCCAAGGCTTTGCCCCAAGCCCTACCAAAAGTGATTTTTCTCGACGCCTTTGGCACGCTCTTTGGCGTTAAGGGGAGCATCGGCGAGCTGTACAGCAACCTAGCCCGCACGGCCTCCGTGACTACAGACGCCCACGCCGTGAATCGGGCATTTTATCAAAGCTTTGCTGCCGCCGAGCGCATGGCTTTTCCCGATGCTTCGCCTGAGGCCATTCCAGAGCTGGAATTTCGCTGGTGGAAGCGTGTCGTTTCGAAAACCTTCGAGCGGGTAGGTGCGCTCGACCGGTTTGATGACTTTGACGATTTCTACGCGGGGCTATACGGCTATTTTGAAACGGCGGCTCCGTGGCGCTTGTACGACGATACGCTAGCTGCGCTCAATCGCTGGCAGGGTATGGGCATAGAGCTTGGCGTCATTTCTAATTTTGACTCGCGTCTGTATCGGGTGCTTAGCGTGCTAGGGCTAGCCCCTTATTTTCAGTCGGTGACTATTTCTAGCGAAGTTGGCGCTGCCAAGCCTTCAGCCGGCATATTCCGAGCAGCTCTGGCGAAACACGGCTGCACAGCACATCAGGCTTGGCACGTGGGTGATAGCGAATCAGAGGATTACGCCGGGGCCCAAGCCGTCGGGATGCGGGCTATTTTAATCGCTAGATAGCGGTTCTTGTCGTAAATAACAGGGTTTCTCTGATCGGCTAGATAACTGTTCTTGTCGTAAATAACAGGGTTTCTCTGATCAGATTATGCAATTGCTGAAGGGTTAATAGTCTGCAAAAGTAGGCCCATGAAAACTCTGTGGACAAAACTTGATGAATCGGGAATCTTACAGGGCAACGCTTCCTTTCGTTGCTGCGCTATGCCATCTCGCTGTTCTTCTATACTTTTGCTAGGCTGCTGTGCCTCTATTTGGGCTACGCCTACGGTATGTGGACTGGCTCGTGCCAACGCAGAATCACTTTCTGATCAGGTTGCTCAGGTAACGCTGCCGCCTTCGCTGCCGAGCGATCGCATCCCTTCAGAGCCGCTACCCCCTGCGGATATTACCCCCAACCTGCGAGACGAACCGCCTCTGCCCGCGCAGCCCCTACCCAAGCTGCCGCCCGTAGACGACTTGCTCAACGATCTCTCTGGCCCTGATACGCCAGATGGAGCTGCGGGCAACGGCAACGAAACCTTTTTTGTCAGCGGTATTCAGCTAGCGGGCAGCACGGTCTTTACGAATGAAGACTTTGCTGATTTGTTTGCTGAATACAGCGGCAGGCCAATCACGTTCAATGAGCTGCTTCAGCTCCGCTCAGCCGTCACTCAGCGCTATGTGGATGCAGGCTATTTGACCTCGGGGGCGTTCATTCCGCCGCAGACGTTAGAAGGTGGCATCGTCACTGTGCAGGTAATTGAAGGGGTGGTTGAAGAGATTGAGGTTGTGGGTACCCGCCGGCTTAAGCCTAGCTATATTCGCAGCCGTTTGGGTCTGGCCGCTCAGCCGCCTATTAATACGGATACTTTATTAGAAGGGCTTCAGCGGCTGCAAATAGATCCGCTGATCGAGACCATTTCGGCTGATTTGCAGGCGGGGGTAAAGCCCGGTACCGGCATTTTACGGGTGGAGGTGACTGAGGCGGATTCTTTTGCGCTGACGGTTGGGGTGGATAATGGGCGATCGCCTAACATCGGCAGCGTTCGTAGGCAGATCAGTTTGGTTGAGGGTAATGTGTCGGGGCTGGGCGATCGCGCCTACCTGAGCTATGCCAACACCGACGGCAGCAACAGCTTAGACTTTAGCTATTCCATTCCAGTGAGCCCTTACAACACTCGCGTCAACGTGGATGCGAGCATTTCTGAAAGCCGCGTCATTGACGAACCCTTCGACGTGCTCGACATCAGCTCCGACGCCTACTATTACGAAGTTGGCCTCACTCATCCCCTGATTGAAACCCCTACTCAAGAGCTATCTTTAGGTCTGGCGCTTTCTCACAAAGAAAACCAAACGCGTTTAGGCATCGACGACATCGGGCCGTCTCCCCTGTCTCCTGGAGCCGATGAAAATGGTGAAACCCGCGTGAGTGCTGTGCGATTTTCACAGGACTGGACTCAGCGCAGCCAGCAGCAGGTACTTGCCGCTAGGTCGCAGTTCAACCTGGGCGTTGGCCTCCTCAACGCTACTGAAAACGCAGGCGATGAACCTGACAGCCAATTTTTCTCTTGGCGCGGTCAGGGTCAGTGGGTGCGATTGCTGGGTGAAGACGCGCTCTTTTTCCTGCGCAGCGATGTGCAGCTATCCGCTAATAGCCTGCTGTCATCAGAGCAATTTAGCTTAGGCGGTCAGCAAACGGTTCGCGGCTATCGTCAAGATGCCCTGCTGCGCGACAACGGCGCACTATTATCAGCAGAGGCTCGCTTTCCTATCCTTCGCTTCTCCGAAGACAGCATTGTGCAAGTCACCCCCTTCCTGGATGCAGGAGCCGCTTGGAACAACAAGGATACGCCTGCTGGCAACAATGTTTTAGTCGGTACAGGCGTTGGCCTTCTCTGGCAGCAAGACGATAGACTATCCGCCCGCCTCGACTGGGGTATTCCCCTGGTCAATATCGACAGCAGCGGCGACAGCCTGCAAGACAGCGGCATTTACTTTTCACTACAGTACAATCTGTTCTAAATTTTAAGCTTCGGGCGTTAGCGACAGGCCGCGATAGACTTGCTCAATGGGGAAGCTAAGATCGATGCTTTGAAGGTTTACCGTATCGCCTTCCTGGTAGTTGATAATGATCCAATCACCCGCATCATTTTTGTGATACAAATCTATTTCAATACGGGTGGAACTTACTAACAAATAGTCTCGCAAAACGGGATTGTTGCGGTACATTCTGAACTTACCGCCTCGGTCGTAGGCTTCGGTGCTATCTGAGAGAACTTCAACAATTAGGCATGGATACGTGATGTATTGAGAGGTGCTTTTATCTCGTTCGTCGCACGTTACGCTGATATCTGGATAGGTATAGTCTTCTGCTTCAACGATATTAACTCTTAGGTCTGAATTACCCGTTTCGCAGCGACTCCCTTCTAAATGATTGGAAAACAGAGCGATAAACCTAACAGAGGTTAAGCTGTGGTTTTTGCTGCCTCCGCTCATCGCATACACTTCGCCGTTAATATACTCGTGCTTTTCTAGCTGTTTTTCTTCCCAGGCAAAGTATTCTTCGGGGGTAAGCTGTGGGGATTTTTCTTTAGCGGCAATCATCGTTAATCCTTCTATTGTCAACTGTTTCTATTCTACACGAGGATTCTTTTAGGCTCGCTAGGTACTGGTTGAGGCACCGTTCGGTAGGGCGATTCTCCTACGGAGAGACTACGCCATCGCTCAGACTCTTCAGAAGGGCGATTCTCCTGCGGAGAGGCTACGCCATCGCTCATAATGGAAAGTAGCTAGTAGACTAGAGCGTAAGTTCGCATACTATATTTAGACGGTTAGAACTTTCCCTTTATACGTCCAT
>PPFU01010957.1_pt1 | contig 10797 bp, 10 predicted proteins | sample 1535991 | NCBI WGS metagenome assembly PPFU01 (sample SAMN04901290, study PRJNA319586) | Hypolithon metagenome, whole genome shotgun sequencing project. | isolation source: Antarctic Hypolithon | place: Antarctica: Miers Valley | collected 2014 | reverse complement strand
GGACCGGGTAGGCTGCAACGTCTTCTTTATCTGGGAGATGCTGCGGCCACTGCTCAGAGGGGCGACGACCGTTGTCATACCGGACGATGTGATCTACGATCCTCCAGTCCTGCTCGACTTTATCGAAGAGTATGAGATAACCGAAATGCTTGTAACACCGTCACTGCTTGAGTCGGTCTTGAACACAGGCGGACCAAACGTGGAACGGAAGCTGTCGGGACTAAAGGTGTTGTGGCTAAATGGCGAGGTCGTTACCCGCAACCTGGCGCGCCGGGTGCTCGGCCTCTTGCCCGGGACGCGGGTGATGAATGTCTACAGTATCAGCGAGACTCACGAGGTCGCCGCCGGAGACCTGCGCGAACTCTACGAGACCGGCAAGACGTACTGCCCGGTGGGTGTCCCGCTGGACCCAAAACATACCTATGTTCTCGATGAAGACAAAAAGCCCATACCCGAGGGCGAGGCTGGGGAACTCTATGTGGGTGGCGATTGCCTGGCGCGGGGCTACGTAAACCGGCCGGAGATCACCGCCCAGAGGTTCGCCGAAGACCCATATCATCCCGCACCCGGCGCCCGGATGTACCGTACGGGAGACAGGGTCCGTGTTCTGCCCGGCGGCGAACTGGAAGTGCTTGGACGCGCGGACTTCATGGTTAAGATCCGGGGATACAGCATCGAGCTCGGCGCGGTCGAGGCCGCAATCGAGAGAGAGTTGGCCGTTTACAACTGCGTCGTGATCCCCGACGGCGAAGAGGGCGCGGACAAGCGGCTGGTCGCCTACCTCGTACCCTCCGAGGCTACGGAGGCCGATAGGCGTTACGCCGGGTGGGAGATAGATGAGGGTACGGGTCGCAGCCCGGATCTCCGCCGCGCCCTCCGGTCTAGCCTCCCGCATTACGCAATCCCTTCCGTCTTCGTCGAGCTGGACGCCCTTCCGCTGCAAGCGACGACCGGCAAGGTGGACCGGGAGGAGTTGCCGGAGCCGCTGGCCCGGGTCGAATCGGCGCCGGAGAACCCTGTGCGAAAGGTGTCTGACAAAGCTTCCCGCATGGAGGAAGAGGAGGCGATGATCGGACTATTCGAGAGCGTGCTACGTCTGGAAGAGGGCGACATAGGCCGGGACGACAATTTCTTCGACGCCGGGGGACACTCGCTCGCCGCAGCGGAACTTTTGGCGCGGGTGGAGGATGTTTTCGGGGTGCGGGTGCCGATCAACGTCCTGCTAAAAGAGCCCACCGTGTCGGGACTTTGCGACGCGGCGGACGCCCGGGCACGCGGCGGTGAACTCGAATCTGAGAGGGGGCCGGACCTGGTCTCGGAGGCAGTCCTGGACGCCGATATATATCCTGAAAAAGAGGCGAAAGATACTTTCATCTTGCACCGGGCCCGGCACATCTTTCTAACGGGGGCCACAGGTTTTCTGGGTGCTTTCCTCCTGGATTCGTTGCTATTGCGCACCGAGGCCACGCTCTACTGCCTGGTTCGTCCACGCAATGATGGAGACTTGATGGCCCAGATCCGGGCCAACCTCAAAGGGTACGGTCTCTGGCGTCCCGAGCGTGCCAAGCGTATCGTGCCGGTAGCCGGAGATTTGGAGGCTCCGCTGCTGGGACTTACGGAGGACAAGTTTGACGCCCTGGCCCGCGAGGTGGACGTGGTGATCCACCCGGCCGCCTGGGTCAACCTGGCTTACCCTTACGAGGCGCTAAAGGGCGCCAACGTGGACGGGACCCGTGAGATCCTTCGCCTCGCCTGCCGGCACAGGGCCAAGCATCTTCACTATGTCTCGACAAACGGCATATTCCCAGCCGGCGGGCACCTATTCGAGGAGGATGAAGATATAGACGGGTTGGCGGAGGCCCGGGGGGATGGTTACGGACAGACTAAATGGGTCGCGGAGAAGCTGGTTCGACAGGCGGCTATGCGCGGTTTGCCGGTCTCCGTGTACCGCCCCGGTAATATCTCCGGGCACAGCATCAGCGGCATATCCAACCCTCGTGACTTCCTCGGAGCGGTAATCGCCGAGTCGCTTCGCATCGGGGCCGTGCCGAACATCGAGGGCTGGCGCGTGGAGATGACGCCGGTTGATTTCGTGAGCGGCGCGATCTGCCACCTGGCCAACGAGCCGGATGCATCTGGAAATACGTTCCACCTAGCCGAGCCAAACCCGGTGCCGGCGGAAGAAGTTTTCGGGTGGCTGGGTCAGATGGGATACTCATTGGAGAAACTTAGCTACCCTGATTGGCTGGAGGCCCGGCGCGACGCGGGAAGCGCAGGCGCCGGAGGCAGCGATGTCGTCGGGGGCGTGCTGGACGGCGCCGCCCCCGACAAGCACGAACTGTGGGACGGCAATGTCTACGACGACAGCAACACCCGGCAGTTGCTACGGCGAACCGGCCTCCGGCGGCCGGACATCAACCCGGATCTACTCGGTAATTACGCCCGTCACTTCGCTGAACAAGGATGGGCCGGACCACCCTCGAATGGTCACAACGGAGGCCGGCGTGGATAATACTTTGCGAGATCGGGTCGCCCTGGTTACCGGGGCTTCCAGCGGTATCGGCGCCGCCGTGGCCCGCGCCCTTTCCAAGGAAGGCGCCCACGTTGCACTTGCCGCCCGGCGCAAACCAGAGCTACTCGAAGTCCAGGACAGCCTGGAGGGTGCGGGGCACAGCATGATCTACCAGGCCGATGTAACGGACCGCCCCCAGGTAAAAGAGCTCGTCGCCGAAACGGAGGACGAGCTAGGTTCAATTGACTTTCTCGTCAACTGCGCCGGGGTTATGTACTTCACCATGATGAAGAACCTTCGCGAGGACGAGTGGGAGCGTACGGTGGATGTCCTCTGCAAGGGAATGCTCAACTGCACCGGGGCGGTGCTAACAGGGATGCTAGATCGGGGCCGGGGGCACATTGTAACGATCTCTTCCGACGCCGGGCGTAAAGTCTTCCCAGGCCTCGCGGTTTACTCGGGCGGCAAGTTTTTCGTCGAAGCCGTCTCCCAAGGCTTGCGCCTTGAGAACGCGGGCACGGGCCTCAAGGTGACGACGGTCCAGCCCGGCAACGTGGCAACGGGTCTCTTGGAACTGAGCGAGGATTCCGAGGCGCTAGAAGAATATGGGCAACCGACGGGCGCAGTTGTACTGGAGCCGGAAGACGTGGCCGAGTCCGTGATTCATGCTTTGAGGCAGCCGGATCACGCTTCCGTCAACGAGATACTCGTGCAGCCCCGCGACGAACCAGTGTAGCGGCGGACCCAAGACAAAAAATATCCGGGCCGGGGAGCCACTCCTGTGAGTGTGCGACCTCCGACCCGGTCCACGACACCTGTTCGTGGAGGTTTTGGAACCTAGTCCATCGGACCCTTTCCTCCTCCTCGCGGTACGTCGTCTACAGCCATGATAGTACTAGACCTTACGAGGGCGGTCAATACACAATTCGGATAATCTTCGCGGCTAATTGACCGTCCGTTACTTTTGCGCGAGACGTCCGAGTCTGAACGAATGTAAACTCTCGGGCTATGACTTTGATACTCATTTTCTCGGTGGCGCTGCTCGCCTCTGTTCTACTTTCGGGGGTGGCCGAGAGGACGGTCCTCTCGACGGCGGTTCTCTTTTTATTGGTCGGGGTCGTGGCTGGAAGTACAAGCTTCTTGAACCTGGAGCCGGAGGATCCGCTGGTAAGCCGGCTGGCGGAGCTGGCGCTCTTCTCTGTTCTGTTCACCGATGGGATGCGGGTTGGGATCAGAGACTTAGTCTCAGCCTGGCGTCTGCCGGGACGGGCCCTCGCGCTCGGTATGCCGCTTACCTTCGCTCTTACCGCGTTCTTTGCCCACTATGTGGCCGGGCTGCCGTGGATGGAGTCTCTGCTGATCGGGGCTGTTTTGAGCCCCACGGATCCGGTCTTCGCCTCGGCCATTGTCGGCCGGGAGGAAGTGCCGGGCAGGTTGCGGCATTTGCTAAACGTCGAGAGTGGGGTAAACGACGGGCTCGCGCTGCCGGTCGTGGTGGTGCTCCTGGCGGTCGTGGGCCAAAGAGAGACGGAGTACGCTTTGATCTTCAGCGAACTAGCCCTCGGGATAGCTATCGGCGTGGTCGTGCCGTATCTGATGCTTCGCCTGGAACGAACGCGATTCTTCCATCTCTCAGCCCGCTACGAGCCACTCTACGCTTTCGCCGTGGGGATCTTCGTGTATGCGCTCGCCTCCGTGGTACACGCAAACCTCTTTCTAGCCGCCTTCTCCGCCGGGGTTACCATGATTACCGTGGCCCCGCACTTTCGTGACGCCTTCCACGAGTTCGGCGAGCTAATAACCGAGCTTCTGAAATTGGCGGCGATCCTGGTGTTCGGAGCCCTGATCTCCCTGACGTTCCTGGGTGAGATCGGGGTCGGCGGCTACGTCTTCGCCTTACTAACGCTCTTTGTCGTGCGACCGGTGGCGATCCTGCTCTCCTTCCTCGGTAGCCGGATAAACCGCCGGGAGTGGTTCGCGGTCGCCTGGTTCGGCCCTAAAGGTTTCGCTTCGGTAGTCTACGGTCTCCTGGTGCTCGAATCCGGCGTGGTGCTGGCCGACGAAATGTTCCACTTAATAGCCATCGCCGTCGCCGCCTCCATACTGCTCCACTCTTCGACCGACGTGGTAGTGGCCCGCCAGTTCGATAGTTTGGAAGAATAGCCCGGCAGACAGCAAAAAGCCGCCCGTGGAATGAACACCACAGGCGGCCGAAGATCCAATTCTTCTACGAAACAGAGGTTAGGCGGCGAAACCGCCATCTATGGATTTGCCGTACTCGCCGTCTTTGAGAGCCTGGACGGCTTCGCGCTGTATCTGGCGTACCCGCTCGCGCGAGATGTCCAGCTCTTCGCTCAGCTTGGCGAGCGTGGCGATCTCCTGTCCATCGAGGCCGTAGCGGCGGATGAGAACGTGGCGCGCCCGCTCCGGAAGCTTCTCAACAGCCTCTTTGAGCTGCACGGTCTCCATCTCTCGCATCACTTCACCGGGTGTATCCGAAGCCTTCTCATCCTCGATAAAGCTGCCGAGTTCCGAGGAGTCATCCGCGGTGCCGACGGGCTTGTCGAGGCTCGAAGCGTCAGGGATGGCGCTCTTTACCTCTTCGACTTCGTCTACCGACCAGCCTAGCCGCTCGGCGATCTCCTCGTTGGTTACGTCCCGCTCCAGTTCGGCCGAAAGCTCGTTGTAGGCCCGGGAGACCTTCCGGATCTTCTCCGTCATATGTACCGGTACCCGTATCGTCCGGCCCTTGTCCGCAACAGCCCGCTGCACAGCCTGCCGTATCCACCACGTAGCATAAGTAGAGAAACGATACCCTCGGTCCGGGTCGAACTTCTCGACAGCCTTCATAAGACCGATGTTGCCTTCCTGTATAAGGTCCTCGAAAGGAAGGCCGTATCCGCGGTACTTCTTAGCAACGGAGACGACGAGACGGAGGTTCTTCTCGATGAGACGCTGGCGAGCCCGGGTGTCGCCGTCCTTGGCGCGGTTGGAGAGGTCTATCTCTTCGGCGTGGGTCAGCAGGTTGCCCGTGTCTATTCGGGCGAAGTAGCCCGGTATGAGATCCGGCGTCTGCTGCGGTTTTTTCTCGGCTCGTTCTTGGATATAACTGGTGGTCACCCGGTGCTCCTCGGTCGCGTTCTTTTAGTTTCCGTTTCTTTTCATGCCCCTATCTCAAAAGGCCCCGAACACAATACACGTAAGAGCCAGCGACATCCAGTGCCGCCGGCCCCCATAAGCTATTAAAGTTGGTACTTAGGCGGTTGCCTTCTTGGCGGCCTGAAGACCTTCCTTGTAGTAGGACATCGGGGCGAACACGAGGTCCATGTAAGCGTCTACCGACTCCTCGACCACGGTCTGGAACGCCTCACGCTGGTTCTCGGCACGCTCTACGAACTCTTGGGTGAGGGCCCGGTTGCTCTCAGCCTGCTGACGGATCTCTTTGACGGAGTTGTCAACCACGCCCTGGGCGAAACGGACATTGCGCTCCCCGAGACCGATGGTGTGATCCATCATCGTCTTGGCCGCGTTCTGGTTGGCCTGCGCCAACTTCTCCGCCGCTTTGTTCATCTTCTCTACGTTGGTCATCTCAAAGCCTCCTTGAGCTTTCTAACTACTACTATGTACAGTATACACATATATGGAGAGCTGTCAAACAACTTTCTGGGATTTTCGACATAAATTGTTTCTGAGCTACGAATAGGTTTATGGATATAATTAGATTATTCTCCATTGAGGAAAGCCGCCATCTCAGTGAAGGTGTGAAAAAGCGAGGAGAGCGACGTGGCTACCAGGCACAAGGTCAGTGAGATCCTTGAAGGGATTGACTTCACCATGAAACGGCGTCATACAGATTCAGGTTGGTGGATAGCCTACTGCGAAGAAGTGCCTGAAGCTCGGACTCAGGGCAAAACTAAAGAAGAGGTTCGAGAAAATCTAAAGGATGCGATCACGTTTATCCTGGAAGATTACTCGGTGGGAGAGTTGCAGGAACTGCGCGATGAGTTGATCTCCGAAGAGAGTGAACTTTTGGCTCTGTGAAACGACACCAATTCGTCAAACATCTCAAGGCTTGCGGGTGTGAGATTTACGGCGAAGGCTCAAAACACTCCAAAGTAAGAAACAATTCAACGGGCAAGAAAAGCACTGTTCCTCGGCACACCTAGATAGACAACAATCTAGCTAAAGATATTTGTAAGCAATTAGGTGTCCCGAAGCCCTAAAGCCTGACAAGCCAGGAAGCAGCAGCAACAAGAACTGAAAAAGACCTACTAACGCACTCTCGGGATTTTGACTAAGGTTGCGAATTGGTGTGTAGAGGGATTTAAGAGTTTGCGAGTAGGAGTGTGGTGGCGGTGGTCAGTTGGATCATGTCTTGGAGGTATTGAATGTTCAGTTTTTCGGCGGTGTCGGAGGGGGCGTGATAGTAGGGGTAGTTGTCGTAGACCGAGCCGTCGGTTAGTACCAGGGCGGGAAGGTTCAGGTCCCAGAAGTGCTCGTGGTCGGAGCGGCCCAGGCATTTCTCGGTTAGCTTTACCGGCGAGTCTGTCTCGCGGGCTGCCTGTCGGAAGGCGTCGTCCAGTGGGCCGGCCTGATTGCAGGTGCCGATCACGGCGTCGAAAGTGTCTTCTTCGTACCCGATCATATCGCTGTTGATATTACCGATGATTGCATCCCTACCTTCCTGGTCGCGGATGTCTTTCACGGTGCTCTCGACGTAGCGGGAGCTGCCGATCAAACCTTCCTCCTCCAGGTCGTAAGCGACGAAGTGGACCGTGTTCTCGATACGAGCTTCCGACAAAGCTTCAGCTACCTCAATTAAAGAGATCAAGCCGCTCGCATTGTCGTTCGCCCCGGCATTGTCGGCGGAGTCCATGTGGGCTGTCAACCAAAGGTGCTTGCCATCGGCGCCCTTGGTTCCCTGGATAGTCCCCTCCACGTTGAACCCGCGCCCAGCCTCCGAGTCGAACTCTATGATGCGGGCTCTTGCGCCAGCCGCCTCGAAGGATTCCTCCATGTACTCTGCGGCGGCCCGGCGGCCTTCCAGGCTGCCGCGTTCGGATATCTCGGCGGTCTCTGCATCGCCGAGCGGGGCGGGGGAGACGCCCGTAAGGTGGGAGAGATGATCCCGGATCTCGGACTCCTCAACGCTCTCGCCACCGGAGATGGCGACTCCGGTATCATTCTGCTGCCCTGCGACGGTGGGCTCGCTAGAGACCTCGCCAGAGCCTTGGCTTGGGGCTTCGTTGGTCGATCCGCAGGCGGTTGCGAGAGAGACGATGAGCAGAAGAAAGATCATCGTCCCGGTTGCGCGGATATCCCTTGGTCTGCCGGTCATTGGTTTATCTGGATATCTACCGTGATAGCTGGCGAGATATCTAGCGGGCTACTTCTGGTCGGTGATGCCGAAGAGTTTGTTGCGGGATTCCTCATCCATCTCCTGTAGCGGGCGCCGGAGTTCCTCGCCGAGCTTCAGGCCGCGCTGAACGGCGGGGCGGTCGGAGACGCGCTCGAACCAGCGGGCGAGGTTCGGGTAATCTTCGAGACGCTGGCCCTGGTTTTCGTACGGGACGATCCAGGGGTACACCGCCATGTCCACTATCGAGTAGTCGCCGACGAAGTAGTCCTTATCCGCGAGGTGACGGTCGATGACGCCGTAGATTCGGGCGGCCTCGTTCGTGTAGCGGTCTATGGCGTAGGAGATCTCCTCTGGAGCATATTGGCGGAAGTGGTGTGCCTGGCCGAGCATCGGGCCGACGGAGCCCATCTGGAACATCAGCCACTCCAGGGCGTTGTACCGGCCGCGGACGGACCGGGGGGCGAACTGTCCGGTCTTCTCTGACAGATAGAGGAGTATCGCGCCGGACTCGAACATAGAGATCCTCTCTCCGTCGGGGCCTTCCGGGTCGACGATGGCGGGCATCTTGTTGTTCGGGCTGATCTTCAGGTATTCCGGGTCGTGCTGGTCTCCGTCCCCGATATCCACAGGTACCAGTTTGTAATCCAGCCCCGCTTCTTCCAGGAATATGGAGACCTTCCAGCCGTTCGGCGTGGGCCAGTAGTACAAGTCTATGGGCTGGGCCATTAGTCCTCACTCTCTCTATCTAACTCTAGCTGTAGTTTCAGCAATAGCTTTAGCAATAGCTTCGCGCTTACCCCGAAGATGATACTACCCGAGGCAGAGACTAAACCTTAGGGATTCACACTTGAGGCGGGTGATGTTGGTAAGCTAGTATTCGGGGTATAGAGAAGTAAGCTACCGAACGGAGCGGGAGACTTGAGCGACACACAGCAGGTACAGGAAGACAGTGAACTCCGCAGCGAGCGCGGCACGACCACCGTCGCGGGGACCATCGTCTCCCAGATAGCGGAGATCGCCACCGGACGTATAGAGGGTATCCGGGTTGGTGACATTACTACCAACGTCGGCAAGTACGAGGCGGCGCTTGACTTCCAGATGGGCATGGAGTTTGGCCGGGACTTGAAAGAGCTCACCTCCGAGATACGGGATAGGATTCGCTCTCAGGTCGAGGGGATGACCGGCCTGAAAGTCAAAGAACAGAACATAATAGTCACCGACGTCTTTTTCCCCGAGTTCGAGGAGAAAGAAGAGAAGAGCCGGTCCAGAGGAAAGTAGGCGAACCCAAGCCGCCCCGATGGCCCGCGACCTACTCGCGCCCGACCTGAACCTCCTGTTCTGCGGCTACAACCCCTCACTTCGCTCCGGCCATACCGGATATCATTACGCCCACCCCGGCAACCGATTCTGGCGCGTCCTTTACGCCGCCGGCATCACCGACCGTCTTTACGCCCCGGAGGAAGATGAAAAACTCCTCGACCTCGGCATCGGCTTCACCAACCTCTGTACACGGCCAACCCGCCGGGCCGACGAACTTACCAAAGAGGAGATCCGGACCGGCGCCGCAGAGCTCCAAATGCGCCTCGAAAACCTGAAACCTCGCACCGTAGCCTACACCGGCATCGGTGTCTACAAGTGGTTTCGCGCCACCTCAAAGGCGGGCTGGGGCTTTCAGGAAGATTCCATCGTCCCAGGTGTAACCGACGTGGTCGTGCCCTCCCCCTCGGGCCTCAATCGGATGACTTTCGAGGAACTGGTCGAGCATTACCGGGCGCTTTCTTCGTTCGTACGGTAAAAAGTGGCCGCTGTGCGCCCCGGCGTATAATGCGGCCATGATCGTGGACAAGGCCATTTACGTCGACGGGCGCCGGGAGGCCGAGCCCGACACGGTCCGGGAGATCTACGAGGCCTGCCGGAAGCAATCCGGGGTGGCCTGGATCGGCCTCTACAAACCTACCGAAGAGGAGTTCGACTCCGTCGCGGAAGAATTCGGCCTTCACCCTCTGGCGGTGGAGGACGCCATCAAAGCCCACCAGCGCCCGAAGCTGGAGCGTTACGGGGAGACACTCTTCATCGTCTTGCGGACGGCCCGGTACATCGACCAGTCCGATACGGTCGAGTTCGGGGAGATCCACGTGTTCGTCGGGGACGACTTCGTTGTCACGGTGCGCCACGGCGAAGCTTCCGCCCTGGGCGGAGTTCGGGACCGGCTCGAAGACAAGCCGGACCTCTTGCGCCGGGGACCAGGCGCGATCCTCTACGCCATAACGGACAGCGTGGTGGACGGTTACTTTCCGGTGGTGGAGGGGCTAAAGAATGACGTGGACGAGATCGAGACCGAGGTATTCGGCGGCAACGCGGAGGCCTCGCGCCGCATCTACACGCTCTCACGGGAGGTGATCGAATTTCAAAGGGCGACCAAACCGCTGGCCGGCGTCCTGGACCACCTCGTCGAAGGCCGGGAAGACGATATTGAACCTGAAGTTCAGCGTTATCTGCGCGACGTTCAGGACCATACCTATCGGGTTGTGGAGCAGATAGACGGCTTCCGAGAGTTGTTGCAGAGCATCCTCAGCGTGAACCTCACGATGGTCAGCCTGGCGCAGAACGAGAAGGTAACGAGCCTCACCGAGGCGAGTATCGCCCAGAACGACCAGACCAAGAAGATCAGTGCCTGGGCCGCCATCCTCATCGTTCCAACCCTCATCGCCGGCATCTACGGCATGAACTTCGAATACATGCCGGAACTAAACTGGACCCTCGGATACCCATTCTCCCTCGTTCTGATGGTCATGGTCTCTGGCACCCTCTACCTATTATTCAAACGTCGCGGGTGGCTGTGATGCCCACAACGGTAAGCGTACAAGAAGCTAAGATGCACCTTCTGCGGTTGCTCGAACGGGCCATTGAGGGAGAGGAGATCGTC
>PPFU01314663.1_pt1 | contig 10807 bp, 8 predicted proteins | sample 1535991 | NCBI WGS metagenome assembly PPFU01 (sample SAMN04901290, study PRJNA319586) | Hypolithon metagenome, whole genome shotgun sequencing project. | isolation source: Antarctic Hypolithon | place: Antarctica: Miers Valley | collected 2014 | reverse complement strand
AGCTCTTTAACGAGTATATTTTTCTAACGAGGGTTATTAATATTCAAATTATATCAGTTTATTACAAGGGTTTAATGCACGCATCAGCTAAGCTTTAACTCAGGTTGCTATTTTATTTATATATTTGATCTTCATGCGAGTAGCTATAGTAATTAATACTTCCTGGAACATTTTTAATTTCCGCTTCGGACTGGTTAAAGCATTGCTGGCCCAACAGCATGAGGTGCATGCCATTTCGCCAACCGATGCGTATACCCCAAAGTTAATTGACGCTGGATGCAAGTTTACCCCCATCGACATTGACAATACAGGCACCAATCCATTAAAAGATTTTGCCCTTACCTCAGCTTTGTACAAGGTATATAAGAAAATCAACCCCGACATCATTTTACATTTTACCATCAAACCCAATATCTATGGAACTATCGCAGCGCAGCTATTAGGTATTCCGGTGATCAATAACGTAAGTGGGTTAGGCACTATCTTCCTGCAAAAGAATATTGCCTCTAATGTTGCCATGCCGTTATATAAACTGGCTTTTAAGTTTCCCAAAAAGGTGTTTTTTCAGAATGACGACGATTGTCAATTGTTTATCGATCTAAAATTGATCAAGGAAGATAAGACGGAGATATTGCCGGGATCGGGAATAGATACTGAATTCTTTAAACCCCTAAAGGCGGACGACGGCCGACTCTTTACTTTCCTGATCATCGCCAGGCTAATCAGAGAAAAAGGAATTTTGGAATATGTGGAAGCAGCCCAACTATTGAAAGACAAAGGCATAGCGGCAGAATTTCAAATCTTAGGAGCAAAAGCGCCCAATCACAAAAGGAAAATCAGCCCGGAAAAAATCGATAGCTGGAACAACATGGGTGTCATCCGTTATCTCGGTGAGGTAGAGGATGTGAGGCCAATTATCCGAAACGCCGATTGCGTTGTGTTGCCGTCTTATCGGGAGGGCACGCCAAGGACCCTGCTTGAAGCAGCAAGCATGGGGAAACCTATCGTGGCATCTGATGTACCAGGGTGTAACCACGTAGTGACGGATCACTTCAACGGATTTTTATGTCGCGTGAAGGATGTGCATGATCTGGCAGCAAAAATGGAACAGATGATCGAAGTAGGGGAAAAGAAGAGAAATTGGATGGGAGCGAATAGCAGAGAAAAAATTAGTAAAGATTACGGAGAACATATCGTTATCGACAAATATTTAAGCGCTATTGCTGAGATATTGGATCATGAACTCGTTGGGAATAAGGCATTTTAGGTAAAAACATACGTGAGTTGAAATCTCGCACATTCAGTGATTTTAGCGTCGGTTTCATTTTTCTTTCATAATTTTATTAAAATAAATTGTATTACTGCAGATATACGTTGAAAACAGATTTACGAGGGCAGTTTTGCCTCTTTATATGGGTTGCTTTGTGTTTGACTTCCTGTAGTGCTTACCGGCAAAATGTGCTGTTTACTACCGAAGACCTAGAAAATGCAACGGCGCTTAAAGCGGCATCCATAGAAGCTGAGGGAGCTTATAAGATTCAACCTTATGACTATATCACACTGGAGGTTTTTACCAACAAAGGAGAGCGAATAATAGATCCAAACCTGGAATTACTGCAGAGCCAGAACGTAAATCAGGCTCGGCAAAAACAAGACCCACAGTATCTGGTACAAGAAAGCGGTTTTGTAAAATTGCCCATCATTGATACAGTACGGCTGGCAGGGCTAACGTTGGTTGAAGCCAATCAATATCTGGAGCAGCGGTACAATGCTTTTTATATTGATGCGTTTGTAATTACAAAATTTGTCAATAAACGAGTAATTGTACTTGGTGCTCCCGGAGGCATGGTGATTCCGCTCACCAATGAAAATATCAGCCTAATAGAGGTTTTAGCCCTCGCAGGAGGCTTGAATGACCTTGCCAAAGGGAGTAACATCAGGGTGATCCGTGGCGACTTGAATCATCCTCAGGTACAGGTTATTGACCTAACGACAATAGAAGGAATGAAAAGAGGAAACTTAACCATGCAACCCGGAGATATTGTGTATATAGAACCAGTCAGACGTGTGGTGACCGAGTCGATACGCGACATTGCTCCCTTGGTGACTTTGCTTACCAGTGTTATCACTCTATATATTTTATCCCGTTAGCATTGGAACATCCTAGAAACAATACAGGCTATGTTCGTCGATTTTCTGAAGAAGATCAGGATGACTTCCTAAATGGGATCGATTGGGATAAGTTCAAGCTGGTTCTACGGAAAAGTTTACCTTGGATTTTGGCTATCATGCTCGTTACCAATGCTATGGCCTACATTTATATCCGTTATACAAAACCCATCTACGAGTCTTCTTCGGAGCTGAAACTGGATATAAAGAGTGAAGCTAGTCTTTTTGGGTTCAATAATATGCCCGAAAATAATACGAACTTTAACAATCTGTCCGGCGAGATAGAGTTGATTAAATCGAGGCTATTTTTTAATAAGGTTATCAAGGTGTTAGATCTGGATGTAAACTACTACGTCTATGGAAACATCCTGAACGATGAAAGGTACAGGAACTCGCCATTTAAGATTAGTTACAATATCAAAAATGAGGCTTTCTTTGATAAACCTTTCGACATTAACATTCTCAGTCCCCAGCGATTTCTGATGAAATATTCAATGGGAGAAGAGGAAGTTGCTGCCGAATATGCCTTCAACCAAACTATTTCTACCCCAGATTTTGATTTTGTTTTTGTGCTTACTGATAAATTTGAAGCTGGGTCAGCTTCAAGTAATTACTATTTTACTGTAAACAGTGAACGCACCCTGATCGAATACCTCGAGGAAAATCTAAATGTGCAACCCAAAAACCTGAACGCCAATACTATACAGATTGCCTTTAAAGATTATAATCGTTACAAAGCGCGAGATCTGGTCAACGCTATTGATACGCTTTACCTGGAGTATACCAAGGAAGAAAAAAATAAGGCTAACGCTCAAAAAATTGCTTTTCTCGATGAGCAACTTGCGCTAACAGAAGGTCGGCTTGATCAGTTCGAAGACTATTTTGAGGAATTTACAATTGATAACAGAACCATCGATCTTCAATCGGATATCAACAAAACTATTGAGCAAATGCAAAAGCTCGATTCGCAGAAATACGAATTGAAGACCAGCCTTGTAGATCTTGATGATATCCAGCAACAAATCAACGATTCCGATTCCCTTTCTCTGATTCCCCTGGCCTTCCGAAATATACCAGCAGATATAAAAGCTGTCTTGGAAGAGTTGAACAAATTGAATGGGACGTATAAAATATTGCTAAGTTCCTATAACCGGAATACGTATGCCGTAAACCGAAAAAAGCAGGAAATAGCCATCATGCAATCGGAAATCGATGAAAAGCTGGCGGCCTACAGGCGGCAACTGGCCCGCGATATCAGGAGCATAGATCAAAGAAGGGTACAATTAGAAAAGAACTTTATCAACCTACCCTCAAAAAGTACAGAATTTAGTAAATCCAAGCGGGGCTATGCTTTGTATGAGGAGTTTTTTCTATCGTTGATGCAGAAAAAGAACGAGTTTGAAATTGCGAACGCAGGTACCACCACTAATTTTGTGATACTTTCTTCGGCCACCTTGCCGGCAGACCCTATTTTCCCGAAGTCACTTATTATTATTGGTATCGGGGCGGTTTCGGGAATCATTTTCAGTTTATTTTTCGTAGGTACGCGTTACTTGCTTCACAACAAGATCAGTAGCGTAACGGAGCTGGAAAAGATTACCAATGCTCCAGTACTGGGTGCTGTGCCTTATTATAACAAGGGTAAAAATAACTACACCCGGTTGGTGATCAGTAAAAATCCAAAATCAGCGATCAGCGAGTCGTTGCGATCGATTAGAACCAATTTGGAGTTTATGATCCATATCAAAACGCAGAAGCTTCTGTCCGTCACGTCGACCATTAGCGGTGAAGGTAAAACTTTTGTCTCGGTCAACCTGGGCGCAATCATCGCTGCTTCGAAAATCAGGACTATAATCGTAGATGTAGATATGCGTCGGCCGAAGATTCATTTGGCCTTTAATGAAGAAAATAGTGCAAAGGGTGTCAGTACCATTCTTATAAAAAAACATACGATGTTGGAATGTATTAGAAAAACCTCGCTGGAGGCATTGGACTACATTCCTGCCGGGCCTACACCACCCAACCCCTCTGAACTGATATTAAGCCCCGAATTCGATCTCTTACTGGAAAAGCTAAAGGAACATTACGATATGATCATCTTTGACACGCCCCCGGTAGGCCTCGTGACAGACGGCATTCTGGTGATGAAAAAGGTGGATCTTCCTATCTATGTGGTTCGTGCAGATTATTCAAAAAGAATGTTTATCAAGACCTTGAACAAATTACAGCATACGCATCAATTCAACAATATAGCAGTCATATTGAACTCTCTTAAAAATAATAATACCTATGGGTATGGAGGCTATGGCTATGGTTACTACGACTATAGCCAGGATGAGGAACAAGGTGATTCCTGGTTGTCCATGTTTAAAGGGAAAAAATAACTTATGTTCTCAATATTCAGGAATAAAAGAAAATCTGTATTACCGCTGATGGTTGATGTGCATTCTCATCTTTTACCAGGCATAGACGACGGCGTAAAATCACTCGAACAATCGATTGAACTTATCCAACAATTTTACGAACTGGGCTTCAGCAAACTTATCACTACGCCTCATATTATTAAAGAATATTACCCAAATACACCACAGATCATTAGGGAAAAACTGGCGGAGGTGCAAATGGCAGTGAAGGCAAAGGGAATACCCGTGGTGATAGAAGCTGCCGCCGAATATTACCTGGAGGATATGGTCGGCAAAGATTTGACGAAAGAGGAATTTATTTTGCTGGGTCCCGATTACTTGTTGTTTGAAACATCATATATCAATGAACCGGCCTTTTTAAAAGATGTGATCTTCAATCTACTGTCGATGGGGCTGAAGCCTGTTCTGGCCCATCCCGAACGCTATGTTTACCTGCAAAATAATAGCAGCCTGCTGCATGAACTAGTCGAAAGAGGAGCTTTGTTACAGATAAATATCAATTCTCTCAGTGGCTATTATTCCGGTGCAGCAAAAAAGCTAGCTGAAAAAATAATTGACCTGAAATGGCTGAGTTTTCTTGGTACCGACTGTCATAATCAAAGGCATATGAATGCTTTACATAAAACCCTTCAAAAAAGCAGCCATTTCAAAAAGGCGCTGGATCTGGATTTACTCAATAATAATTTGTAGATCAAAAATAAACTGCCAGTTTTAAATTTAATTTCCTAATTTTCCGTTGTATCAAAAATAACGGAAGTGATATAGTTATAGTAAATCTTATTTGCTAACTTGTTATTAGGTATTTAATAAAATCCGCACATGGCAGAGAATTTTAAGAAGAGAGAAGAAGAAAAGGAGTTTATAAAAAGGTTCGAAGAGCAGCTTAAAAATAATACCAGGCAGTTTTTTGAGCTGGAGGTGTATGAACATATCATTCATCATTACCTTGAGCGTGGCAAATTGAAACGTGCCTTAAAAGCCTGCGATATTGCTATGGTGCAATATCCATATTCCCTGGAATTGATGTTGAATAAAGCGCAGGTTTTATCGAATAATTTTCAGCATGATGAGGCACTGGAATTACTCGAGCAAGCGAATAATCTTCAACCCAATGATACTGAAATCCTGGTGATGAAAGGGAGTATTCTTTCGCTGCTCGGGAAATATAAAGAAGCAATTGAAGCATTCGATCAGGCGCTGCCGATGGCTGAAGAGAAGGATGAAATATTTTATAATATCGGTTTAGCGTACCAGGGTGCTGGGAAATATAAGGAGGCAATTGTTGCCTATAAAGAGGCGATAGAGGAGAATATGCAAAACGAAAATGCCCTTTACGAGCTCGCCTACTGCCTGGACGTAATCGGGGAGCTTGAAAGCAGCATTTCTTATTACCAGAGATTTATTGACGCAGACCCCTATTCTCAGCTTGCCTGGTATAATATGGGGATTGTCTATAATAAGTTGAGCCGTTTTGAAGATGCCGTTAAAGCGTACGAGTATGCGATACTGATAGAAGATACGTTTTCTTCAGCCTATTTCAATTTAGGCAACTCTTTGATGAATCTTCAAAAATACGCTGAAGCGCTGGAGGCCTATAAAAATACGTTATCTCATGAAGGCCCAAGCCCTGAAACCTATTGTTGTATTGGCGCTGCTTATGAAAAGCTGGAGCGCTTTGATTTAGGTATCAAATATTATCAAAAGGCCGTGAAACTTGATACTATGTATGATGAGGCATTATTTGGAGTAGGAGCATGCCTTAATAAGCAGGAAAAATGGTACGAAGCAGTACATTTCCTCAATCGTGCGCTCAAGCTGGATCCCGAAAATCAAATGTATTGGCAGGCCGTAGCCGAGGCAGAATATAAAACCGGCAATATCGTATCGAGTATCGATGCTTATGAAGAAGCGAGTTTTTTAGATCCTACCAATTTTGATATTTGGCTTGACTGGTCATTTATTTTATACGAACAAGGTGACTTCGCTGGCGCTATTGACCTGATAGCCAATGGAATAGAAGAGTCGCCTGAAGAATCTTTACTGTATTATAGAATTACAGCCTACCTTATTGCTGCAGGTAAATATAAAGAAGCCTTTAATTATTTAGAAAATGGGTTAATTTTGAATTTCGATAACCATACAGTCCTTTTTGAATTCTTTCCAAAGCTGGAAACGCAGAAGGCACTGTTTAAAATAATTGATCAATTCAGAAAAAAGTAGTTAAAGGATGAATTATACGTTGAATAGTTTGCCAGAGAGGACACTTAAACCTCGGCAGACGGGATTTACTATGGCTATGGACAAAGGTCTAAGCCTTAGGGAAGCAGAAGATTTTGTAAGTGTTTGTAGCGAATATGTTGATATAGTTAAACTAGGATGGGCAACCTCCTATGTTACACCCCACCTAAAAGAAAAAATTAAATTATATAAAGACGCTGGTATACCGACCTATCTTGGCGGTACTTTGTTCGAGGCATTTATTGTAAGGAACCAATTTGAAGATTATCGCAGGGTACTCGACAAATTTGAACTGGATTATGCTGAGGTTTCCGATGGATCCATCACCCTTGAGCATGATATCAAATGTAATTACATCAGTAAATTGGCCGAACAGGTGACGGTACTTTCGGAAGTTGGCTCGAAGGATGCTGAAAAAATCATTCCTCCTTATATGTGGATCAAATTAATGCAAGCCGAGCTCGATGCCGGCGCATGGAAAGTGATTGGAGAGGCAAGAGAAGGCGGAAATGTAGGTCTTTTCAGATCGACAGGGGAGGTAAGGTCAGGACTTGTGGAGGAGATCCTCACTAAGATACCCTTTGAAAAAATACTTTGGGAAGCACCACAAAAAGCACAACAAGTTTGGTTTATCAAGCTATTAGGTGCAAATGTCAACCTCGGTAATATTGCTCCAAACGAGGTAGTGCCTCTGGAAACCATCAGGTTAGGGCTTCGGGGCGATACCTTCGACCACTTTCTCGACTTAAAATAAAAGTTCTGCCACCATCTATATCTCTTTTTCAAATGCTGACCGCGGATGTAAAGTTGGATAAAATCAAAGGCACTATTATACCTAATACCCGCACATGAACTCAAAGAAGTATATTCTCCTATTTTTTAAAGGTGTTGCCATGGGTGGCGCCGATGTGGTACCGGGTGTGTCAGGTGGTACCATTGCCTTCATTACTGGGATTTACGAAGAACTGCTCAACTCCATTAAATCTATAGATCTGAACGCTTTGAAACTGTTGTTCAGCTTTAAGATAAAAGAGTTTTGGGCACATATTAACGGTACCTTTCTGGTAGTTCTGCTGGCAGGCATCGCCTTGAGCCTTGCATCTTTGGCCAAGGTAATTTCCTATCTGTTAGAGGCACACCCTATCCAGCTTTGGTCTTTCTTTTTTGGCCTCATCATCATTTCCGCCATTTTGGTAGCTAAGGAAATCACCAAGTGGGATGCAGGGGTAATCATTGCAGGTATTGTTGGTACTGCTATCGCTTATTACGTTACCATTGCTACCCCGGCAGAAACGCCTACTACTTTTATTTTTATATTCTTATCCGGCGCTATCGCCATATGTGCCATGATATTGCCCGGTATTTCCGGTGCTTTTTTACTGCTCATTATGGGGAAATATGAATTTATCATTGGGGCACTCAAGGATTTTAACCTAACGGTCATCCTCACGTTCATCATGGGGTGCGCTGTAGGGATTCTTAGTTTTTCAAGGGTCATCTCCTGGTTGCTGAACAAATATTATAATCTAACGATCGCTTTGTTAGCTGGTTTTATGGTAGGTTCTCTCAATAAAATTTGGCCTTGGAAGATTGTAACGCACTACAGACTCGATAGCCATGGTGTGGAAAAGCCTTTTCTGGATAAAAACCTGATGCCTCAAGCCTATCACGACCTGACCGGCCAGGATCCACTATTGTGGCAGGCACTGCTGTTTATGTTGCTCGGCATCGGATTGGTCTACGCGATTGACCTGATCGCCCGCGTGAATGATAAAAATGTTGCGCAGGCATAATGGAGCAAGTATATGGCTTGATTGGTGCTACTTTAAAGCATTCTTTTTCTAAGAAATATTTCTCTGAAAAATTTGCCAGAGAAAATCTTGAGGGATATACTTATGCATTGTTTGAATTGAAACAGATCAACGAATTTCCGGCATTACTGGCAGCCCAACCTGGCTTGCGGGGATTGAATGTGACTATTCCCTACAAACAAGCAATTATTGCATTCCTTGACAACCTGCACCCGAGTGCCAAAAAAGTCGGTGCAGTCAATGTTGTAAAATTTAATGCTGACGGTTCCAAAACCGGCTTTAATTCTGATTATTTTGGTTTTAAATTATCCTTGCAACAGTGGATTGCTGCGGGCACGCTAAGCACGCTCAAAGCGGTAATTTTAGGTGCCGGAGGAGCAGCTAAAGCAGTGATTGCTGCTTTGGAAGATATTGACGTTCCCTATATCCAGGTATCTCGCACAGCAGCTCCTGGTATTGTAGATTACGCTACATTCCGCAAAAGCCAGATTTTATCCGATCGCCACCTCATTATTCATACAACTCCGCTGGGCATGTTCCCCCTTATCGAAGATGCACCTGACCTGGATTATAGCCAGATCTCCAGCCATCATTTTGTCTACGACCTGGTCTATAATCCCGAACAAAGCCGGCTAATGGAATTGTGTGCTTTGAAGGGCGCACGGGTAAAAAATGGGTTGGAAATGTTGCACCTCCAGGCAGAGAAAGCCTGGGAAATCTGGAATGCCTAGCCTCACGACTACTTAATTTAATTTGGTTGCTATTAATTTTTTCGTTATAAAGAACTTTTTTCTTAATCGTTGTATTTGCATATAGTATGTTCATCCACCAAAATATAGTGAGTCTTGAATTTTGAAATTACTTCCGAATATCAGCCCACAGGAGATCAGCCCACGGCCATTAAACAACTGGTTGAGGGGGTAAACAGGCGAGAGCCAGCCCAGGTTTTATTGGGTGTGACAGGCTCGGGCAAGACTTTTACTGTAGCCAATGTAATTCAGGAAGTACAAAAACCAACCCTTGTACTATGCCATAATAAGACGTTGGCAGCACAACTGTATGGAGAATTCAAGCAGTTTTTTCCTCAGAATGCTGTAGAATATTTTATTTCGTACTACGATTATTATCAGCCCGAGGCGTTTATTCCCAACTCCAATTTATATATAGAAAAAGATCTTTCAATCAATGAAGAGATCGAAAAACTTCGTCTGAGCGCTACCTCTTCTTTGCTTACAGGCAGGCGAGATGTAATCGTTGTAGCTTCAGTATCTTGTATTTATGGAATAGGGAATCCTGAAGAGTTTGGTAAAAATGTCGTGCGTTTACAGGAGGGCGACATCATTTCACGCAATCAGCTGTTATTTTCGCTGGTGGATATCTTATACAGTCGCACAGAAGCTGAATTTAAGCGCGGCAATTTTCGAGTTAAAGGGGATACGGTGGATATTTTCATCGCATATGGCGATTTTGCTTATCGAATTTATTTTTTCGGTGATGAAATTGAAGCCATACAAAGAATAGATCCTTATACTGGCAAGAAGCTAGCCGACGAAAAAATTATTTCTATCTTTCCAGCCAATTTGTTTGTGACGGGAAAGGATGTGTTGCATCAGGCGATACATGAGATACAAGATGATCTGGTAGCTCAAATTGGGTTTTTTGAATCTGACCAAAGGTATCTCGAGGCCAAGAGAATCAAAGAAAGAACGGAATTTGACCTGGAAATGATGCGCGAACTAGGCTATTGCTCAGGCGTAGAGAACTACTCGCGGTATTTTGACCGAAGGAAACCGGGCGGCAGGCCATTCTGCCTGCTGGACTATTTCCCGCCAGACTTTTTAATGGTAATTGATGAGAGCCATGTAACGGTGCCACAGGTGCGGGCGATGTGGGGCGGTGACAGATCCAGGAAAATTAACCTGGTCGACTACGGTTTCCGCCTTCCCTCCGCATTGGATAACCGGCCACTTACTTTCAACGAGTTCGAAGATAAGATGAATCAGGTAATCTTTGTCAGTGCAACCCCTGCAGATTACGAACTAACGCGAACTGAGGGAATCGTGGTAGAGCAGATTATTCGTCCGACCGGATTGCTTGACCCTCAGATAGAAGTGCGGCCTAGCCTAAATCAAATCGATGATTTGCTGGAAGAAATCGACATCCGCG
>PPFU01000477.1_pt1 | contig 10811 bp, 8 predicted proteins | sample 1535991 | NCBI WGS metagenome assembly PPFU01 (sample SAMN04901290, study PRJNA319586) | Hypolithon metagenome, whole genome shotgun sequencing project. | isolation source: Antarctic Hypolithon | place: Antarctica: Miers Valley | collected 2014 | reverse complement strand
TGACGAGCACGGCCGCGGCGCGGGGGTCGGCGGGGTCCTCCGCCGCCATCGCCCGCGCCGCCGCCGCCGCCCGATCCGCCGACTCGGGGAGGCGGGACTCGACCGAGGCGAGGAGCAGCCTCGCCTCCCAGTGGAGCGGGACCGCGTCAATGACACGTTCGAGGGCCTGCGCGGCCGCGGTGTCGTCGCCCGCGGCGATCCTCTGCAACGCCTGCATGTAGCCCGCGGCGGGGTAGGGTGTGTCCGCGGCCAACGCCTGCTCGAAAGCCGTCGCCGCCCGCTCCGACGCGCCCGATTCGAGCAGCGCAACGCCCAGCAGGTGCCACGCCTCTCCCCCGCCGGGCTCGTCGTGGGTGAGGGCGGTCAACGTGTTGATCGCCTCGTCGATCCGCCCCAGCCGCACCTGCACCCTGCCGCGGCCCAGCGTGTCCTTCTCATACATCCGTCCCGCCTTCTCGACGTTCCGGCCGTGGTCGAGCTGGTCATTGACCCGCTCGTTGCCCGCGGCCGAGCCCAGTTCCGACGCCGCCACGATCCGCTCGTGGCTCGCCCGGTCCTCGGGCATCGGCAGCGGGAACACCTGATCGAGCAGCTCCCGCCCGTCGGCCCGTATGACCACCCGCTGCCCCGACAGCGCCGCGTCGAGCTCGAACCCCGCTGGCCGCGTCGGGCCGCTCGGCTGGGCCGCTCCGATCCCGCTCCCGCCGACCTCGACCGTCAAATTTTCGGTTGGGCGATAGGTGACGACTTCCAGCACGGGCGTGTCGCCCTTGCCCAGGTGCAGCGCGAGGTGATCGTTGGCGAAGTCGGCCTGGCCGATGCCCTTCACCATCACATAGCGGTGGGTGAACTCGTAGCTCTCACCCGGCTCGATCCAGTGCTCGACGCCCTCCATCACGTTGTCCGAGCCGCCGAAGAGCTCGGCGAAGTTCCACATGTGCCTCTGGTCGGACCCCGCATCGAATGTCCCCTCCCCCCGCCAGTACTGCTTGGCCCCGGGCGCCACCTCGGGGTCGTGGATGCGGAGACGATTCACGTTCACCTCGGGATACCAAAGCCCGGCGAAACCGTACGGGATGACGAGCGCGAAAACCGCGTTGTGAGGGGCCGTCGCATTGGCGAGGGGCCGGGCGGAGTCCTCATAGCGACGGATATCTTTCGCGAGGTGATTGCTCACCCACGTAGCGGGAAAGACCCACTCGCTGGTGGTCGCGGGCTGGGTCGTTGGGCCCTGCACGACGCCTTGGGAGGTGTGGTTGCGGGGTAGGAGGGCGTCGGTCCACAGCCGCCTGCCCTGGCGGTACGGGGTGGGGTTGACCAGGCGATAGGTGATCTGGAACGAGCTGTCCCCGGGGTGCAGCGTGACGTGCTGACTGAGCAGCATGTTCGAGTAATGGCCGAACATCGCCCGCTGGTAGGGCTGGTTGTGTCGGCTGAACTCCATCCACATCGCGAGGGTGACGCTGCCGTCGTCGTGTCGCACGATCCGGTGTGACGCTTCCTGCCCGGTGAGCGTGGTGCAGTGCTCGCGGTAGGGGAAGCAGGCCTTGACGCCGGATTCCCAGTAGGGGAGCCAGTCCTTGGCCTTGCCCTCGAAGAAGAAGAGGTCGTCGCCGGTGGGCTTGTAAGTCGCCCGCGCCACCGCCCCGCCGATCTCGGGCGCCACCTCGACCCGCAGAAACTCATTTTCGAGCACAACGGTCTCGAAGGTGCGTTCGCCGGCGAGGGCCTTGGAGTCGGCCCTGGGCCACATGGCCCCGCTGCGTCGGGGCTCGGTGTGATAGGTCGGCACGCTGGTGTGCCACGGCAGGGTCATCTGCGCATCGTGGACCTCGACCTCCCCGGATTCGGCCATCGCGCGGTGACCGCCGAGGGCAAGCGCCGCTATGACCGCCCCCAGCATGAGGGCCGCCTGAATGATGGTACGTCGTGTGGGGTGCTTGCTCATGGCGTGAATCTTTCGCATGAAGAGGGGTGTAGTCCAGCTTTGAGGCGGGTGTCGGGCTCCCCTCTCCCTTCTGGAAGCGTGTTCAAACCGTGCTCGATGCTACTCCGAAGACCTCTCGATCCGGACTTGAGCGAACTTGGCACATGTCCCCCCGATGGTGCGACCGGTCCGTTAGGCCCGCGAGCGGACGCGGGGCGAAGACGCCGCGGCTATGCAGTCAATTTATAGCCGCGGTGCCTTCGCCGCGACGAGTTGCCTCGGCAGGCATTGCTGACCGATCGAACGCTGCATCGTGAAGCACCACGAACGGGACATGAGCCACGAACTTATTGAACACCCCCTCAGAAGGCAGAGGGGGCCGGAGCAGCACCACGCTTCCGACTCCAGCGTGGACTATACCTCAGAAAATCGGCCGGGCGAGCACGAAGTGGTTGCCCCGGCCGAAAGAGGTTGTCTGGATGTCTGGCTCAGCCGTTGGGACGGGCACCGTTCTTATGCCGAGCAACGCTTGCGGCCGATCAGCAGCAGGCCACCCAGGCCCGTCAGCGCGGGGGACGCGGGCTCGGGGATGACGACGGCATCGCCGGTGAGCCGGATGTTGTCGAAGCCGAAGGTTTCCCTGTCGTTGCCATTGAATAAGTTAGGGGGCGTGGAAATCCATTCCAATTGGATGAACGTCGCGGCGAGGTGGGCGAAGCCGAGGTAGTTCGCGGCTTTTTTCTCGTAGCGGGTGGCGACGCGGCGAAACCTCTTGATCGCGGCGAAGAAACGCTCGATCACGTTGCGGTGTTCGTATCGCTCCGGGTCGTACTCGGGCACCCGCACACGGGTCGGGTTCGGGCGGATGCAGGTCTTCCCGCCCGCTACATGGACCAACTCGCGGATCGCATCGCTGTCATAGGCCGCGTCGGCAACGACGTGTTGAGGGTTCAGGCCCTTGAGCAGCTCGGGGGCTTGAGGCGCGTCACCCGCCTGCCCCGGGGTCAGCAGCAGCCGCACCGCCCGCCCCGAGCCGGTGACCGCGGCGTGGAGCTTGGTGGTCCAGCCCCCGCGGGAGCGACCTAAGCCGCGGCGATGGTCGGCGTCCTCTTTTTTTACCCGGCGGCACGCCGCGACCCCGCGACCCCGCGGCCGACGCCTGGGCCTTCACCCCCGTGCTGTCAAGCTGCAGCTCCTCAAGATCCGGCTCGCCCAGCACCTCGCCCAGCCGCTCACACACCCCGGCGGCACACCAGCGGTCGAACCGTCGCCACACGCTGTTCCACTTGCCGAACCGCTCGGGCAGGTCCCGCCACGGGCTCCCGGTCTTGAGCACAAAGAGCACCGCGTCTACGAACAATCGGTTGTCCGCCGCGGTGCGGCCCGGGTCGCCCGCCCGCCCCGGCAGCCGCGACTCGATGAGATTCCATTGCGAATCGGTCAACGCATGACGTTCAGACATCGTGCTCCTCCTTGAGCGGGGTGGGGATCAATCGGTCACAGTTCCTAATCCCCCTTATCAGATATCCCCCCTCGGATTGTCCACACCGCCTAGGGTTCCATTCCGGGAGAAGGGCTAGGCGTGAGTGGGTCTTCGTGGAAAGCTGAGGCGGGGTCCCGGGGCAGACCGTCGCCGAGGTCCCGCAGCAGGAGTTCTCCCCCGACGGACCAGCCATGGCAGTCGCTGCGGGGGTTGGGCTTCTCCGACTCGGGCCAGGTGGTCAAGCCGGTGGCGTCGAGCAGCGAGAGCCAGTGGTCGAGCTGGGAGGCGGCCCCGTCGCGGTCGCCGCAGCGGAGCAGAGCATTGCCCAGCCAATAGCGGTAGTAGAGCGTGCCGGGCTGAACCGCGTCGGGGTCGGCGAGGGCGAGATGGATCGCATCGCGGGCGGCGTCGCCATGGAGCACCCCTGCGAGCGTCGCCTGCACCTGGGCGTGGACGCTGAAGCCGGAGGAGTCGGGTGTGTCGTGGATCAGGCCCCGATCCGGGTCGGAGCAGGCGGCGAGCACCGAGTCGCAGCACGACTCGGAAAGGTTTGCCCAAGTCTCCGCCCATGCGGGCTTGCCACAGGCCTGTTCCAGCCCCGCCATCTGCCGGGCGGCTTCGCTCACCATGCAGGTGACGAGGCTCGAGCCGCCGTCGGCTCCCTGAGGGGCGTTGCCCGCGGTGAAGCCGCTGGCCCAGTCGATGAAGGGAGCTTCGCATCGGTCGATGAGGCCATCCCTTCGGCGGTGGTGCTCGAACCAGTCGAGGAGCCCGCGGGCGGCGGGGAGGTAGCGGGTGAGGAATCGGGAAGTCCCATCCTCATCAGACGAAGAATTGGACCCCCCGGTTCCGTGATAGGTCAGGAGGTCGTGGAGCATCCCGATCCACGCCAGCGAGTACGTCGAGATCACCTGCTCCATCCGCGATGGCCAATGGCTGCGGAGCAGCCCCGTATGCGTGCGGCCGGCGTGGAGGTCGTCGATTGCCTTGCGGGCAAGGCGGTCTTCGCCGTAGGCGAGGTAGTGGTACCGAGCGAGGATCCGCGCGTCGCCGGGGAACTGCGCCTGCTCATAGTGCGGGCAGTCGAAGAACGTCTCATGGCTGCACAAGCGCGCGGTTCGGTCGGTGACGGCGAGGAAAGCACGCCAGGGCCGAGCATCGTCGGGCAAGGCGGGCTGGGACCGACGACGCAGCGGAAAGCCCGTGGCCGCGAGAGTCGGTGCCTCGAGATCGATGGCCGTGGCGCGGGTGGCGAGGGTCAGCTCGAGGTAGCGAAACGAGCGGAACCAGAGAGGCGTCCATTCGCCGCGATCAGGTTGTCCGCGGCCAGCGCGTCGAGCGGTTGGGTTGCCAATCTGCAGCACGTCGCACAAGCCCGGCAGCTCCTTCCCCTGCACCACATCACGGTCTCCCTTCGAGCCCGTGCCCGCCTCCATCGGCGCTTCGCACCATACAAGTCGGAGCGTGGCCCCGTCGCCCCCGGCCCAGCGGAGCGTGGGATAGGCGTTGACCACCTCGCCCACGTCCAGCACGACCCGATGCGTCGTATGCGGTGGAACGTGCAGGTCTCCCACGAGTTCCCCCGCTGCCACGGGCCCCTCGATTCTGCCGCCCCACCGGGGCACGGGCTCCTCAACCGCCACCCGCTGCCACGGGACATCCCGCTCCTGCATAGGAGGGATCGGCTCGGGCCGCAGCGCGTGATGCAGCGGCAGATTACCCCAGGGGTTGCTCGCGGATTGGGCCACGACGACCGGCGGGTCCCAGCCGTCATCACGAAATGCCTCCGTCTCAAACCCCTGCAAGCTTGCCGCCATGTCCATCGATTCCCCGGCTCCCACGGCCGTGTGCCCACGGCTGGGCCCGGCCCGCTCCGGCTGGGGCTGCACCGCCCGGTCCCAGCCACATCGCCAATCGCCCACCCGTGTCAAGAGCGACTGCAACACCACCTCCTCGCTCGCCAGCAGGAGGAAGGCCGCCCCTCCCAGCTGCGCCTTGCCGCCCTGCGACCCGGCGTGCCAGACACGGGCTGCGAGGAGGTCCCCGCCATGCAGGGTCGGCAGCGGCACCCGCTGCACGTTCCATCGGCGTTGGTCGGATCGCGCCGGCCCCCGGGCGAGGCGTCGGCCGTTGTGGAAGAGCTCGAACCGCTGACTCGCGGTGACCCAGACGGCCGCGTCCGGCAGCGGCTGATCGAGCGAGAGCCGCAGGCGGAACAGCACCACCGCCCAACCCCCCCGAGGCGCCTCGGCGTGCCACAAACCCGGGGCGAGCATCACCGGGTGACCGGGGGGGAACGGGGCGTTTAGATCATCCATAGTCGAGTCCGGTGGATGTGGGGCGGGAAGCGGCGTGACCCGCCTCCCCACATCGGCAGCGGTCCACGGCTCGCATCTTCGGATGGTGAGGGTCGACGGTTCGCATCATGTTGTACCCCAGCCCGGCCTTCTATGACTTGGGCCCCGCCGATCAACCGCCTCTCAATCTCGCTCGAATACGTAACCCGCGACCAACTTCGCACGAATACGTATCCTCGACCGGCCCGAACGTCGGCCGCGGGTCGATGAGGTGAGGCTTGCGACGGATGAAGATGGACAGCAGCTCGCGCCGGCTCTGGACGATGAGGTCGATCGGTCCGTCGTGCCCGATGACGAGACGGATGCCCCCGCCGCCGCCGATGAAGCCGTTGTGTGTGCTTTATCTCTTGTCGATGTTGCAGACGCCGCCGGACATCCGCGCCGCGTGGTTCCAGAAGTCGACGTGCCGCCAGGTCATGGCGGGGTGGATGGTGGTGTCGAGCGAGTCGAAGAATCAGATGCCGCCGCGGCCGTGGTCTTCGCCGCTGAAGTAGAGGAGGTACCCGCCTAAGGCGAGCTCAACGAACCCGGCGCTGGCGGCCGCGCCGCCGACCTTGAAGGAGAGGGTGTAGCGGGTGCCGTCGAGGTTGAACTCGCCCGTGTGCCGACCGGCTGCTGCGGGGATAACCACCTAGCCCACGAAATCATCGCGGTCGATGCCGTCCTCGTCCCATAGCTTAACGCTGACGGTGCGGTCGAAGTTCAGCCGCTGGCCCAGCGCCCAGTGGTTGTGTTTCCGGAGGTCCCGCTTCAAGGGGGGGCGAAACAGGGTGGGATTTGCCCTGCTGAAACCCTCTGCTTTTGCGTGTCGTCATTGCGGATTACGACGCGTGTACGGCGATGAGTACCGGCGATCAGCCAGGGTATCTACAGGGCATCTCGGATACCATTTTCGCGGCTTCGCCTCGCTACCTGGCGGTCTTGTCCGCGGCCGACCCGGTGGTCGGGTGCTGGATTGGAATCGTTTCGCTATCTGACACTGTTTCCGCTCCCGGCCCCCGCCTCGTGCCTTCACGATAGGGGCGGCCACTCCTGTTGCGGGACACCGCGTTGCGATTTATGATGCGGTACCAAGGTCCACATGCCCATGCGTCAAAAGCTCCTGCTCGTCGTTCTGAGTCTCTTCCTGATGGCCGGTTGCTCGGAGGAAGAAGGCGGCGACGCCACCCAAGGTACGGGGCCCACGCAGGCGACAGGCGGCTTCGCGGTCGGCAAGGTCACGATGGCCGACGGCTCGCCGCTGCGGGGCGAGGTTCAGGACATCGGCATCAGCATCGGCGGCGTGAGCGAGGCGGCTGAAAACGTCTCCTACAGCCCTGCGGTCAAACCCGACGGCACCTACAAGCAGAAGCTTTCACCGGGCCAGTACAGGTTCAGCCCCGCCCGCCTGACGTTGATGTACGACGGCCAGCAGTATCAGTTCCCGCTCGAACCGGTCGGCAGCGCATGGAACAAGGATCGCGACGCCGCGGAGGGCATCACGCAGGACTTCGTCTGGAAGCCGAGCGGGCCGACGCCTTACGGTCAGTCGCAAGGATTGGAAAACGGAAATCACACGCACTGGTACGGGATGAGCGTCTCCATCCGCGCCGATGGCTGGCGCAACGACATCAGCGCTGCCCCGGCCCCCGTCCCCGACGGCACGAAGCTCACGTTCAACTTTAAGCCGACCGGCAAGGCGATCGACGCGACGGACCCGCAGCCCGTGACGGCGGAACGCACGTTCACGACGAACTACAGCGGCCCACTGGACGTCCCGGATCTCTTGCCCGCGCCCTACGAAGTGACCGGCACGGCGACGCTGCCCGACGGCACGACCAAGCCGCTGCTGTGGCAGGGCAAGGGCGATTATCCGGGGTATAAACCGAGCGTGTCGATCAAGGTGGAGAAGGACAACATCCTCAGCAGGATATGGTCGCCGCCGCTGACGTTCGTGATCGAGTGATTGAAACGTGACGCGTCTGCATCGGCCATGCTCCCGGCATATGTCCAAAGCAATTGGAAGTGTGAAGAACGCGGGACAGGTATGCCCTGTAAAACCCCAGGTTTCGCAAATGGTTCAGCGGGCTTAGCACGGCGGCCAAGCCCGCCGCTAAACGAGGGACATCGACAGGGCAGGACAGGTACGATTGTTTGGGTTCTTTGTGTGATGGTCTTTTGAGCTGTAAGCAGACTGTGGCCCTCCGGGCGGTGGCCTGCCGCGCGGGCGGTTGAACCGGGTACGATTCGTCTGTGCAGGATCGACATGGGGTTCGCGACCTCCTGCTGCCCTTTATTCGCATCATGGCTCACGACTTCATCAAAGACGACCGTGCCCCCAATCAGCGGACCGGGCGGATTTCGCCGCAGATCATGGCGACGCTGCTGGCGGGGCGCTGCTGAATGCGGGGCTTGTAGCGCGGCTCGTGCTGGGCGTGCCGGAGGACACGTCGGCGCTGCTGGCGAAGGCGGCGACAATTCTGCTGGGGGCGCCGCTGATCTGGGTCGCGATCCATGACATGGCCCGGGCGCACATGCACATGAACGAGCTGGTGGCGCTGGCGGAGCTCGGGGAGTTCGCCAAGGGATGGTACTTCGAGGCGGGGTCGATTGGTTGCTTGGATGAACCTCAGCCGAAGTTGTCCGGGCAGGCCCGAACCGACGAACTGCCGTCGCCGTCGAGGTCGAAGGGAGAGACGGGGCAGAACCACATGCCGGGCACGACGTATAGGCCGAGGTCACGTTGCCAGTGGATGCCGCAGTCGGTGGTGAAGACGATGAGTTTGAGGGTTTCCTTGGGGACGAAGAACATCTCGTGGTAAGGATCGACGTCGAAGTCGGACGCGTAGGCGGCGGGGATGGCGGGCGGGCGATCGGGGGTGAGGCGGAAAGGGGTGGCGCGGAGCTGGCCGACGGGTTGGACCAGGGGTAGGCAGAGGAGGATTTGCAACTTCAGGGACGGCCTGGGTGGGGCGGGGGGTGTAGGATACCGATGCGGATATGGCGGGGACATCGCGCGAGGCGAGGCTCGATGGCCTCTGGTTCAACCCCTGACGAAACGAGTGTACTACCATGTTTTATTCTTTGATAATTCGTTGCGTTGCTAACACCGCGGCGTTATGTTTCCTCCTGCTCAATCACGCAGCCGTCCACGCAGCCCCGCCGCCCGCAACGCAGCCCGGCGATCACAGGCCGCATGTCATCATCGAGACCGACCTGGGGGGTGACCCGGATGACGAGGCGTCGATGGTTCGATTCTTGCTGTATGCATGCGCCTTTCACATCGATGGGATCATCCTGACCAACCCGGAGACACGGGCGGGTATCAGCGGGCGGGAGTTGTTTGAGCGGTATCTAAAAGCGTATGGAGAGGTGCTGCCGAATCTGCGGAAGCACGACCCGAACTATCCGTCGGTCGAGGAGCTGCGGGCGGTGACGATAACCGCGTACAAGGGCCGGGGGCGGGATACGAAGCAGGACCCCGCGGGGACGGAGCGGCTGATCGAGCTGAGTCGGGAGGGGCTGCCTTACCGGATTTGGTATCTCAACTGGGGGACGACGTCGTCGATGCGGCTGGCGTTCAAGCGGGTGGAGGCGGAGGGGGGTGTGGAGGGGTTGACGGCCTTCTGCCGCGCGTTTCACAACTCTTCGCTCTCCCATGGCACGCCGCCGATCAGCATGAGAGACCATTTCGACCGCGGCCCGATGCGGGAGGCGCAGCGCGAAAGCGGGATGATTACCGTGAATCACACCTCGGCGGGGGATAGCAAGTTCGGCCGATGGTATCACCAGATGGGGCTCATTACCGCGGCGGCAAACACGTCGGTCAAAGAGGACATCACCACCGGGCATGGACCGCTGGGGGCGCTTTATACCACGCAGAAAGAGGGCGACACCGCTACGTTTGTCTATCTCATTCCTAACGGCCTCAACGACATCACGCGGCCGGACCAGGGCAACTGGGCCGGGCGATACGGACGAGTAACCGGGCCCGGGCACGTCAGCGACACACTCTACTACTGGCCGAACCAGGAGGACCAATGGAACGGGGAGACGTCGTGGCAAAACACCCGCAGGCGGTGGGGCGACGACGCCCAGAGCGATTTTCTTTGTCGTCTGGACTGGTGCGTCACCGGGTACGACCAAGCGAACCACCCGCCGCGGATAACCGTCGGCGGCGATGGCACGCTCAACGTAATACCCAGAGACGTGAGGCCCGGCGATCGGGTGGAGCTGTCGGCGACGGGGTCGACCGATCCGGATGAGGGCGACTCACTCCGCTACCTATGGTTCGACTACCCCGAGGCGGGGAGCAGTAACAAGTCGCTTGTGGTGAGGGATGCGGAGTCGCAGCGCTGTGTGGTGGAGGTGCCCCGGGATGCGGGAGCGGGGGACATTTTCTGCGTGGTGCTCGCGGTGCGGGACGATGGCAGCCGCAAGGGCGACGGCGTGCGTGACCTCACGAGGTATCGTCGCGTGGTGCTTAGGGTGGTGGGCGCAGAGTAGGTGGTTGCAAGAGAGAGCGGTGCTGATGTCTGGATCGCTGGGTATGGAACGGTTGCGGCGTCGTACCAGACGCTCCTTCCGGGACCCCTCCGCGTCGGCGATGAGCGGATGGGGCTGGGGAGGAGAGTCAGGTGACGATCCCAAACGGGACGTCCGCCGGGTCTGGGGCAGAGGGGTGGCGAAGGCCCGGTTGCGGTGGCGGGAACCCGTGGAACTGCGGACCCGTTCTTCAGCGCTGCAGAGGGGTTGAGTGGGGAGGGGGTGCGGGGTTGCGGGGAATATTTCGGTAACAGGATTTAGCACGCAGCGCAAGCTTACCTCAAGAGTTTGGAGATTGGGTGCCGCTGCTGGGGGGGTGGATGCTTAACAGCTCGCTTCATTGCGGCTGCGGCAGTGGGTGGCGTCGTTCGAGCCGTGCTTCAAGCGCGAAGCGACGGGTGAGGGGGAGGCGGGGCTGGGGGCGTTCGAGGTGCGGACGGAAACTAGTTCGATACGCCCCTGGCTGTGTGTATGTATCGCGATGATGTTCCTGGCCGAGCAGACCGCGTGGCTGCGGGGG
>PPFU01002873.1_pt1 | contig 10823 bp, 12 predicted proteins | sample 1535991 | NCBI WGS metagenome assembly PPFU01 (sample SAMN04901290, study PRJNA319586) | Hypolithon metagenome, whole genome shotgun sequencing project. | isolation source: Antarctic Hypolithon | place: Antarctica: Miers Valley | collected 2014 | reverse complement strand
GTGTTGAGATCCTTGTAATCGATCTCCTTGACGCCCTCGGCGGTGAACTTGCAGAACTTGCGGCGGCGGAAGAACTTGGACATGTCGGTGCTCCTCAGGCGGCGTCGGCGTTGCCGTCGGCCGCGTTGTCGTCGGAATTGCCGGCGCTGGCGCCGGTGGTCTCGCCCTCCTCGTCACGGCGACGCGGGCGCTCGCCACGCTCGCCGCGCTCGGGACGGTCCGGCTTGTCCGGCTTCTCGTCCTTGTTCTTCATGATCAGCGACTGTTCGGTGTCGGCCTCTTCGCGGCGCATGACCAGATGGCGCAGGACCGCGTCGTTGAAGCGGAAGCTCTCGACCAGCTCGTCGAGCGCGGCCTGCTCGACCTCGATGTTGAGCAGCACGTAGTGCGCCTTCACCAGGTTGATGATCGGATACGCCAGCTGGCGGCGGCCCCAGTCCTCGAGCCGGTGGATCTTGCCGCCACCGCCTTCGATGAGCGTCTTGTAGCGCTCGATCATTGCGGGGACCTGCTCGCTCTGGTCGGGATGGACCAGGAACACGACTTCGTAGTGACGCATGGTGTTTCCTCGTGGATATCGGCGGGCGACCGTCTGTCGCCGGCCCGGATAGCCCCCCGGCGACCGGTGCGGAAGCGGTGGGGCAAGGTCTCCCGGACGTGCGGGAGCCGGCTAGTATGGCAGTCTGAGGCGAGTCGGGGCAAACCGGGCGCAGGATTCCCATGGCGAGCGCACGCCCCAGGCGTGACGATCGGGTTGCTAGCGACGGCTCGCTGCTTCGGGTGAGCGAGTCAGAGGGGGCGGCCGATGACAGGGCTGCTTCGCCTCTCCGTCGGACCATCCATGGCCCGAGTCGGGGCCGTGTGCCATCCATGGCCCACTCTGCGCAACCCTGCCCTCGCCCGCCCCTGACGACTCACCTGGCTCCGGACCGTCAGTGCATCGGGACGCCCGCCCCGGCCAACCCTGCTCCAGTCAGGCCGCCCGTGCGTCGTCAGGCAGCCTTGTCGGCGTCCGTGGTGAAGCTCTCTCCGCACCCGCAGGCCGCGGCGACGTTGGGGTTGCGGAACACGAACTGCTCGCCGAGCCCCTGCTTCAGGAAGTCGATCTCGGTGCCGTCGACCAGGCCGACGCTATCGGCGTCGACGTAGATGCGCACGCCGGCCTGCTCGCTGACGACGTCGCCCTCGCGGGCGTCGCGCGCCATGTCGACCACATAGCCCCAGCCGGAGCAGCCGGTGCGGCGCACGCCGAAGCGCAGGCCGAGCGCGGTGGGGTCGTCGGTGAGATAGGACTGGATGCGCGCGAGCGCGGCGGGGGCGAGCTGGATGGTCATGGCGTCATTCTACGCCTCTGCGGGATTGCTAGACTCCACGGCCACATGACGCGACGCGCGAGCGAGCGAGGATCCAAACGCATGACCGTGGTCAGTGTTGAACACGCCCTCGCGGGCAAGGTCCCGGCCGGGGGCAGGGTCACGGTGCGCGGATGGGTGCGGACGCGTCGGGACTCCAAGGCTGGGCTGAGCTTTGTCACCGTCAGCGACGGATCCTGCTTTGCCGCGATCCAGGTCGTCGCCCCGGACACACTGGGCAACTACGAATCCGAGGTCCGGCGCCTGGGCGCCGGCTGCTCGGTCGTCGCCACCGGCACGCTGGTCGCCTCGCAGGGCCAGGGCCAGAGCTTCGAGATCCAGGCCGAGGCGATTGAGGTGGTCGGCTGGGTCGAGGACCCGGAGACCTATCCGATCCAGCCCAAGGCCCACTCGCTGGAGTTCCTGCGCGAGGTCGCGCACCTGCGCCCGCGCACCAACCTGTTCGGCGCGGTGACCCGCATCCGCCACTGCCTTGCGCAGGCGGTGCACCGCTACTTCCACGAGCAGGGGTTCTTCTGGGTCAACACGCCCATCGTCACCACCTCCGATGCCGAGGGCGCCGGGCAGATGTTCCGGGTGTCGACGCTGGACCTGGCCAACCTGCACCGCTGCGACGACGGCGCGGTGGACTTCTCGCGCGACTTCTTCGGCAAGGAGACGTTTCTGACCGTGTCGGGGCAGCTCAACGTCGAGGCGTTCTGCCTGGCGCTGTCGAAGGTCTACACCTTCGGCCCGACGTTCCGCGCCGAGCACAGCCACACCACGCGGCACCTGGCCGAGTTCTGGATGATCGAGCCGGAGATCGCGTTCGCCGACCTGGCCGAGAACGCGCGGCTGGCGGAGGAGTTCCTGAAGTACCTGTTCCGAGCGGTGCTCGACGAACGCGGCGACGACATGGCCTTCATCGCCGAGCGCATCCAGAAGGACGCGGTGACCCGGCTGGAGGCGTTCGTCAACGCGCCATTCGAGCGCATCGAGTACACCGACGCGGTGGCACTGCTGCAGCGCTCCGGGGTGAAGTTCGATTTCCCGGTGGAATGGGGCCTCGACCTGCAGACCGAGCACGAGCGCTGGCTGACCGAGCAGCACGTCGGCCGTCCGGTCGTGGTCACCAACTATCCCGAGCACATCAAGGCGTTCTACATGCGCCTGAACGACGACGGCCGGACGGTGGCGGCGATGGACGTGCTGGCGCCGGGCATCGGCGAGATCATCGGCGGTGCGCAGCGTGAGGAGCGGCTGGACGTGCTGGATGCGCGCATGGACCAGTTCGGGCTCGACCGCGCGCACTACGGCTGGTACCGCGACTTCCGACGCTACGGCACGGTGCCGCACGCGGGTTTTGGCCTGGGGTTCGAACGCCTCATCGTCTACGTCTGCGGGCTGTCCAACATCCGCGACGCGATCCCCTACCCGCGCGCGCCCGGCCAGGCCGAGTACTGATGCGCACCACAGCCACCACCGGTGAGTTCCGATGATCCTGTTCTTCGCGCTGTGCGCACTGGCGCTGGCGATCGCCGGCGCGACCGCGTTCGTGATCTTCTGGCCGCTGGCACTGGTGCACCTGCGCGACCGCCACCCGGCGATGCGCGCGCGGCTGGGAGACGGTGCATTCCTGCGTCCCGGGGCGCTGTGGTGGCTGCTGAGCGGCCGCTACCGCGAAGCGCGCGACCCGCAGTTCACCGGTCTGGCGACGCCGGCGATGCTGTCGCTGTCGACGATCCTGCTCGGCCTGGTCGCCGCCGCGCTGCTGTGGCTGTGGTCGCTGATGCCGGCGGCATGATCGACGACGCGATCCCGTTCGTCTCCGAACAGTGGTGGCTGGCGACGCTGGGCCGCACCGTGGTCTGGGCGCGGCTGCGCGTGCGCGACGCCGGCACCGCGGAAATCTTCGACAGCGACGGCGCGACCCTGGTGTACGAAAGCGAGGACGTGGCGCGCGCGATGCTGATGGATGCGGAGTTCGTCGCCTTCGATGGCCTCGACGACGACGATGCGCTGCTGCGCGGCTTCACCCTCGACGAGATCGCGCCGCCGGTGGCCGACGACGACGAGCGGCTGCGCGCGCGCATGTCGCAGTCGCTGGGCGCGCGCGCCTGAGGCATGGCTGGCGATGCCCGAAGGCCCCGAGATCCGCCGCGCGGCCGACGCGCTGGCCGGCGCAGTGGTCGGCCAGCCGCTGACGCTGGCGTGGTTCGCGTCCCCGGCGCTGAAGCGGCACCAGACGTCGCTGGTCGGGCACGCGATCGAGGCGATCACGCCGCACGGCAAGGCGCTGCTGACCCGCTTCGACCATGGCTGGACGCTGTACAGCCATAACCAGCTCTACGGAATCTGGAAGGTTGCGGCGCCCGGCGAGCGGCCAGCCGGCAACCGCTCGCTGCGGGTCGCGCTGGAAACGGCAGGGTGCGCGATCCTCCTGTACTCGGCCTCCGACGTGTCGATGTGGCGCAGCGACGAGGTCCACGCGCATCCGTTCCTCGCCCGCATCGGTCCTGACGTCCTCGACCCGTGCCTGGACGCGAAAGCGGTCGCCGCGCGGCTCGGCGAGCCGCGCTTCCAGGGCCGCGCACTCGGCGCACTGCTGCTCGACCAGGCGTTTCTCGCCGGCATGGGCAACTACCTGCGCTCGGAGGTGCTGTTCAAGGCGCGCCTGCTGCCGTCGCGGCGGCCGCGCGAGCTGTGGGCTGCCGAGCGGCGCCGGCTGGCGAAGGCACTGCTGGACATCCCGCGCGCGAGCTACGCCACGCGCGGCCTCGCGGCGCCGTCCGACGCGGCCGACGCGGCGCTGACCGACACCCCGGCCGGCTTCCGGTTCGCGGTCTTCGATCGCGAAGGGCTGCCCTGCCCCGCGTGCCGGGGCGCCGTCACGCGGCTGGAGCACGGCGCGCGCCGGCTGTACCTGTGCGCGGCGTGCCAGCGCTAGGCAATGCGCACCCGGGTCGACCGATGGCTGCGCGTCGCGACGCGCCGGAGCAACGCACCGTGCCAACACCGCCACACCCCGGCGCCGCGGCCGCGTCGTCTGGGATAATGCGGCCATGAGCGACCTCCAGGACCTGCTGCGCCGCAACCGCGACTGGGCCAACCGCGTCCAGCGCGAGGATCCCGGCTTCTTCGAGCGGCTGTCCGGCCTGCATGCGCCGAAATACCTCTGGATCGGCTGCTCCGATTCGCGCGTGCCCGCCAACCAGATCATCGACCTGGCGCCGGGCGAGGTCTTCGTCCACCGCAACATCGCCAACGTGGTCGTGCACACCGACCTCAACTGCCTGTCGGTGATCCAGTTCGCGGTCGACGTGCTCAAGGTCGAGCACGTCCTCGTCGTCGGCCACTACGGCTGCGGCGGCGTGCATGCCGCGCTGTCGCGGCAGCGCCTGGGCCTGGCCGACAACTGGATCCGGCACGTCACCGATGTCGCACAGAAGCACCACGCGTTGCTCGACGCGCTGGCGCCCTCGCTGGATGCCGGCGCGCTGCGCCACGACCGCCTGTGCGAACTCAACGTGCTGGAGCAGGTCGCCAATACCTGCCTGACCACGGTGGTGCAGGATGCCTGGGCGCGCGGCCAGTCGCTCGCCGTGCACGGCTGGGTCTACACCCTGCGCGACGGCCGCGTCCACGACCTCGGCCTCGATGTCTCGGCGGTCGAGCAGCTGCCTGCGCAGTACGCCGCGGCCCTCGACGGCATCCGCGCCGACCGGCGGGACCGGTGAGCGTGCGTGCCGCGCTGGCGCGCTGCTCGCCACATGCCCGCCCTCGACATAGGAGGACGCGCTGATGCTGCCAGGCCCCTTCAACCTGCCGCGGTGGATCGAGGACAACCGCCACCTGCTGAAGCCGCCGGTCGGCAACCGCTGCGTGTTCGACGGCGACTTCATCGTGATGGTCGTCGGCGGCCCGAACGCGCGCACCGACTACCACTGGGACGAGGGCCCGGAGTGGTTCTACCAGCTCGAGGGCGAGATGACGCTGCGCATCCAGGAGGACGGCCGCGTGCGCGACATCCCGATCCGCGCCGGCGAGACCTTCCTGCTGCCGCCGCGGGTACCGCACTCGCCCCAGCGCGGCGCGGACTCCATCGGCCTCGTGATCGAGCGCCGGCGCCTGCCGCACGAGAACGATGGCCTGCTCTGGTTCTGCGAGCGCTGCAACCACAAGGTGCACGAGGAGTACTTCTTCCTCGACGACATCGAGACCGATTTTCCGCCGGTGTTCGAGCATTTCTATGCATCGCTGGAGCGCCGCACCTGCGGCAGCTGCGGCCACGTGCAGCCGGCGCCCGACCGCTACGTGATGCCGGACACCTGATGCCCGCCGCTCCCCCGCCGCCGCGCGCGGCCGCCCGCCCCCACGTGCCCGACCGGGCAGCGAGACCCGCATGAACGAGCTCCTGTCCGACGCCCACGCACGCGGCCTGGACGCCGCGGACCCGCTGGGGGACCTGCGCGACGCGTTCCTCATCCCGCAGCACGACAGCCACGCGATGGCCTACTTCTGCGGCAATTCGCTCGGCCTGCAGCCGGTGGCCGCGCGCGCGCATGTCGACGAGGTCATGGACAAGTGGGCCACGCTCGCGGTCGAAGGCCACTTCACCGGCGAGACGCAGTGGATGGGCTACCACGCGCTGGTGCGGCCGGCACTCGCGACCCTGGTCGGCGCGGAACCGGACGAGGTGGTGGCGATGAACACGCTGACCGCCAACCTGCACTTCCTGCTGGTCGGCTTCTACCGTCCGACCCGCGAGCGCCCGGCGATCCTGATGGAGGCCGGCGCATTCCCGTCGGACCGCTACGCGCTGGAGTCGCAGGTTCGCTTCCACGGCTTCGACCCGGCGACCGACCTGATCGAGGTCGCGCCGGACGAACCCGACGGCCTGTTCTCGATGGAAGCCATCGCCCGTGCAATCTCGGATCACGGCCCGCGGCTGGCGACGATCGTCTGGCCGGGCGTGCAGTACCGCACCGGCCAGGCCTTCGACCTTGCTGCGATCACGCGGCTGGGTCATGCGGCCGGCGCGACCGTCGGCTTCGACCTGGCACACGCGGTGGGCAACGTGCCGCTGGCGCTGCACGACAGCGGCGCCGACTTCGCGGCGTGGTGCCACTACAAGTACGTCAACGCCGGCCCCGGTGCGGTGGCCGGTGCGTTCGTGCATGCGCGCCACGCGCACACCGATCGGCCGCGCTTCGCCGGCTGGTGGGGGCACGAGGCCGCGACCCGCTTCCAGATGGGGGCGGAGTTCGTCCCGGCACCGGGCGCCGAAGGCTGGCAGCAGAGCAATCCGCCGATCCTCGCCATCGCGCCGCTACGCGCGTCGCTGGCGCTGTTCGAGCGCACCGGCATGCCCGCGCTGCGCGCGCGCTCGGAGCGGCTGACGGGCTACCTGGAAGCGCTGATCGACGCCACGCTGGCGGACACGCTGCACGTCATCACCCCGCGCGAGCCCGCACGTCGCGGCGCCCAGCTGTCGCTGAGGGTGCTGCAGGGCCGTGGCCGACGCGGACGCGACGCGGGACGGTCGCTGTTCGACTTCCTGGTGTCGCGCGGCGTGCTCGGCGACTGGCGCGAGCCCGACGTGATCCGCATCTCGCCGGCGCCGCTCTACAACACCTACGCCGACGTGCTGCGCTTCGCGGAGGCCGTGATCGCCTGGCGTGACGGCGCATGACACCGACGCGCGACGACGGGCGCCACATCACCATCATCGGTGCCGGTCTTGCCGGCGCGCTGCTGGCGACGCTGCTGGCGCGCCGCGGCTGGCGCGTCGACGTCTACGAAAAACGCGGCGACCCGCGGCGCCTCGGGTTCGAGCGCGGGCGCTCGATCAACCTCGCGCTGGCGGCGCGCGGCCGCCACGCGCTGGCGCAGGCCGACGCCGAGGACGCGGTGATGGCGCGCGCGGTGATGATGCGCGGGCGCATGGTGCACGCCGCCGACGGGCGCCAGCAGCTGCAGCGCTATGGACGCGACGACAGCGAGGTGATCTGGTCGGTGCACCGCGACGACCTCAACGCCACCCTGCTCGGCCTGGCCGGGGACGCCGGCGCGGTGGTGCACTTCGAGCACGCGCTCGACGGCGTGGATTTCGACGCGCGCATCGCGCGCATCCGGCGCCTGCGCGAAGACGTGGTCGACGAAGTGCCGTTCCAGGCGCTGGTCGGCGCCGACGGTGCCGGATCGGCCCTGCGCCAGGCGATGGCCGCGCACACGAAGATGGACGTACGCGCCGACATGCTCGACCACGGCTACCGCGAGCTCGAGATCCCGCCCGGCGCCGACGGCGGCTTCCGCATCGAGCCGAATGCGCTGCATATCTGGCCGCGCGGGCACTACATGTGCATCGCGCTGCCCAACGTCGAAAAGACCTTTACGGTGACGCTGTTCCTGCCAAACCAGCCGACCGGCATGGCGGGCGACGACCCCAACTTCGCCGCGCTGGCGGACCCGGCGGACGCGCGCGCGTTCTTCGCCCGCGACTTCGCCGATGCGCTGGCGCTGATGCCGACACTGGAGGCGGACTGGGCCGCCAACCCGGTGGGGCTGCTGGGCACGCTGACGCTGGATCGCTGGCACCTTGACGGCTGCGCGGTGCTGCTGGGCGATGCCGCGCACGCGATGGTGCCGTTCCACGGCCAGGGCATGAACTGCGCATTCGAGGACTGCGTGGCGCTGGCGCGCCGGCTGGACGGCGACGCCGATCTCGCCGCGGCCTTCGCCGCGTTCGAGGCCGAGCGCCGGCCCAATGCCGAGGCGATCCAGCGCATGGCGCTCGACAACTACATCGAGATGCGCGACCGCGTCGACGACCCGCACTTCGTGCTGCAGCGCGCACTGGAGCAGCGGCTGGAGGCGCGCCACCCCGGCCGCTTCGTCCCGCACTACAGCATGGTCAGCTTCATGCGCGTGCCGTACGCGGTGGCGCTGGCGCGCAGCGAGGTACAACGCGCGATCCTGGTCGCGGCGACCGCCGGGCACGGCAGCCTCGACGACATTGACTGGGCCGCGGTCGACGCGCAGGTGCTGGCGCGGCTCGAGCCGATGGAAGACGCCGCCTGATGCCCGACAGCTTCCTGTTCTACGACCTCGAGACCTTCGGCGCGGATCCGCGGCGCACGCGCATCGCGCAGTTCGCGGCGATCCGCACCGACACTGCGCTGCTCGAGGTCGAGGCGCCGGTCGAGTTCTTCGTGCGCCCGGCCGACGACCTGCTGCCGTCGCCGGTGGCCACGCTGGTGACCGGGATCGCGCCGCAGGATGCGCTGCGCGACGGCGTGCCCGAGGCTGACGCCTTTGCGCGGATCTTCGAGGAGATGGCGCTCCCCGGCACCTGCAGCGTCGGCTACAACTCGCTGCGCTTCGACGACGAGTTCGTGCGCCACGGCCTGTTCCGCAACTTCTTCGACCCCTACGAGCGCGAGTGGCGCGGCGGCAACTCGCGCTGGGACCTGCTGGACGTGATGCGACTGGCGCACGCGCTGCGTCCGGACGGGATCGTGTGGCCGACGCGCGAGGACGGCGCCACGTCGTTCCGGCTCGAGCATCTGGCGAGCGCCAACCACGTGCGCACCGGCGACGCGCACGAGGCGCTCTCGGACGTGCGCGCGCTGATCGGCATGGCGCGGCTGCTGCGCACGGCGCAGCCGAAGCTGTGGGAGTACGCGCTGCGGCTGCGCGACAAGCGCCACGCCAGCAGCCTGCTCGACCCGGTGGCGATGACGCCGGTGCTCCACGTGTCCCAGCGCTACCCGGCGTCGCGGCTGTGCGCGGCGGCGGTGGTGCCGCTGGCAAGGCATCCGCGCATCGACAGCCGGGTGATCGTGTTCGACCTGGAGGGCGACCCGGAGGTGCTGCTCAACCTGTCGCCGGAGACCATCGCCGCGCGCCTGTACCTGCGCGCCGCCGAGCTGCCGCCGGGCGAGGCGCGGGTGCCGCTGAAGGAGGTGCACCTCAACCGCTGCCCATCGCTGGTGCGCTGGGACCACCTGCGCGACGCCGACTTCGCGCGGCTGGGCATCGACCAGGACGTGGCCGAGGCGCGCGCGGCGACGCTGCGCGCGCACGGGCCTGCGCTGGCCGAGACGGTGCGCCGCGTCTACGCGACCGATACCACGCGCGGCGCGTCGGATCCGGATGCGTCGTTGTACGACGGGTTTGTCGGCGACGGCGACAGGCGCCGCTGTGCCGAGGTACGCGCGACGCCGCCGCAGGCGCTGGGCACGCGGGCGTTCGGGTTCCAGGACGCGCGGCTCGACGCGCTGCTGCTGCGCTACCGCGCACGCAACTGGCCGGAGACGCTGGACGACGCGGACCGCGAACGCTGGGACGCCTATCGTCGCGACCGGCTGCTCGGCGGCCAGGCACTCGCTGAGCGGACGTACGCCGAGGCGACGGCGGAGATCGCGGCGCTGCGCGGGCAGCACGCGCCCGACGCCGCGACCGTGGCGCTGCTGGACCGTCTGCAGGCGTGGAACGATGGGATCGTCGCCGGTCTGGTGGCAACGGCTGGAGCCGTCAGCACGCGAGACGTCACTTCCCCGCCGGTGTGCGACCAGTGAGCGCCTACTTCGACAAGCGCAGCCTGGCGTTCCTGCGCGCATTGGCGCGGCACAACGAGCGCGCGTGGTTCCACGCACACAAGGCGGACTACGAGAGCCACGTGCGCGCGCCCTTCCAGCGGCTGCTGGGAGACCTGCAGCCGGCGCTGGCCGCGGTCAGTGCGCAGTTCCGGTCGGATCCGCGCACCGTAGGCGGGTCGCTGTTCCGGATCCAGCGCGATACGCGCTTCGCGAACGACAAGTCGCCATACAAAGGCTGGCAGGGGGCCCGGCTGTTCCACGCGCGCAGCCGCGAGCTGGTGGCGCCGTCGTTCTACCTGCACCTGCAGCCCGGCAACTGTTTCGTCGGCGCCGGGCTGTGGCACCCGGACACGCCGACGCAGCGCCGGATCCGCCAGTTCATCGTGGACAATCCGGCCGGCTGGGCGCGCGCGGCGCACGCGCCGGCGTTCTCGCGGCGCTACGCGCTGGCAGACGACGACATGCTGGTGCGGACCCCATCGGGGTTCCCGGCCGACTTCGCGTACGTCGACGACCTGCGGCGGCGGAACTTCGTGGCGTCGCGTGCGATCGACGACGAGACCATGCTGGGGCCGCGGCTGCGCGCGACGCTCGAGCGGGACCTGAAGGCGTTGGGGACGTTCGTCGATTACCTGTCCGCGGCGCTGGATCTGGAGTTCTAGTGCGGCGGGAGTGACTCCGCAACGCGTTACTGGCGCGGCTGGGGCAGGTCGTCGGACGACGGTTGGATGACGTGCCTGCCGCGCGGGTCGCTGCCGCTGGTTGTTCAGGGTCCTTTGCGGTGGCGCTTGTGGCGACGACTGGGGATCGTGATGGCGAGTGGCCGTCGGGACGGATGGCTCCGTCCGCCAATGGCTCCCCCCCCCCCCCC
>PPFU01020434.1_pt1 | contig 10827 bp, 8 predicted proteins | sample 1535991 | NCBI WGS metagenome assembly PPFU01 (sample SAMN04901290, study PRJNA319586) | Hypolithon metagenome, whole genome shotgun sequencing project. | isolation source: Antarctic Hypolithon | place: Antarctica: Miers Valley | collected 2014 | reverse complement strand
ATGTGGCTGGAGCGGTATGAGGCGATGGGGGACGCGTCGGGGGACGCGGTGGGGGGTGGGGTGGGGGGTGGCGCGGATCGGGTCCGCTGGGCGTTGTCGCTGCTGCAGGTGTCGCCCTGGGTGTCGCCGGGTACGTTTGGGGTGCTGCGTGAGTCGCGGGATGAGATGCTGCGACGGATCGGTGAGGCGGGCGGGGCGATTGCGGAGGGTGGCGGTGGCGGTGGTGATGCGGTGGGGTCGGTGGTGGAATTGTTGAAGCTGGGGCACCCGGCGGTGCTGGCGTGGGCGATCCATTTTGCGGTGGTGGATGCGCCGCCGCGGCTGGGTCAGGCGACGCTGATGTCGACGATCATCGTGGCTCAGCGGGCGGTTCAGGCTGAGCCGGTGCGGGGGGTGGAGGTGGATCGGGGTTCGATGCTGGCTGCGATTTCGGACGCGGTGGTGGGTCTGTTCGAGGTGGACGCGGAGGGGGCGACGGGGCTGTTGAGGCCGGTGCTGACGCATGAGAACACAGAGCCCCAGGTGAGGCGGGCGATCCTGCTGGGGCTGGTGCGGAGCAGGTCACCGCGAGCGGTCGAGGTGGCCGACGGGCACGCCGAGCCGACGGATCGTGCCGCGGCGGCGTACCTCGCGCTGCTGCGGGGCAAGAGCCACGCCACGGTGGATGCCGACACGCTGGGCGAGCTGGCGTTGATGACGCGGTCGAACCTGCCCGATCCGCTGCGGCTGCAGGCGGGCTGGGCGTATCTCAAGCACACGGGCCAGCTCGACGCGGCCGTGTGGAGCGTTGGCTCAGACATACCGTGACGCCAGCGATGAGTAGAGATGCACGACGATCCATTCACACAATGACCGAGTCTACCAAACCATGGTTTCACCGTACCGGCGTGTACCGTCGCAACAGGCATACCTATTCTCAATGGGGGCCTCTGCAAAAGGTGAGGCGGGCGTCCAAAGGCCGGACCCCCGCCGCACCATCAAGAGCAGAAGAGCAGCATGAGGTTTTCAATGCCCCCATGTTCGATCTGACTTCGTAGCTGTGCACGGGCGGTGCGATGCTGCGTTGATGGTCTCGCGGTCAATGAACCCGGTGAGCCGATAAAGGTATGTATGCCCATCAACGCTGACCACTCCACCGACATCCCGCTGAGCCACCCGGACATCACCCAGGCGGAGATCGACGCTGTGGTCGAGGTGCTCCGTTCGGGTCGGCTCTCGATAGGCCCGAGGCAGGACCTCTTCGAGCAGCTCGTCGCGGAACGCACCGGCCGCACGCACGGCGTCGCTGCCTCGTCGGGGACCGCGGGGCTGCACATGGTGATGCTCGCGCTGAACATCGGGCCGGGGGACGAGGTAATCACGACGCCCTTCAGCTTCATCGCTTCCGCCAACTGCATCCTCATGGCGGGCGCGACGCCGGTGTTCGTCGATGTCTGCCCACGGTCGCTCAACCTGGACCCCCGCCGGGTCGAAGCCGCGATCACCCCCCGCACCCGGGCGGTGGTCGCGGTCGAGGTGTTTGGCAACCCGATGCACATGGATCAGCTCGAGCGGGTGTGTCGTCGGCACGAGGTGTCGCTGGTCGAGGATGCGTGTGAGGGGCTGGGCGGTGTGCTGGGCGATCGGCCGATCGGCGGGTTCGGCAGGGCGAGCGTGTTTGGCTTCTACCCCAACAAGCAGGTCACCACCGGCGAGGGCGGGATGGTGGTCACCGACGACGACCGACTCTCGGACCTCTGCCGCAGCCTCCGCAACCAGGGTCGCTCCCCGACCGCTCACGCCCCCACCGGCGGCACCACGGGGCAGGGCGGCTCGTGGCTGGCGCACGAGCGGCTGGGCTACAACTACCGCATGAGCGAGATCAACGCCGCTCTGGGCGTGGTGCAGATACAGCGGCTGGACGACATGCTCATTAAACGCCGCCGCGTCGCGGGGATGTACTTCCAACAACTGCTCGACTGCCAAGACCTCGTGCTCCCCACCATCCCCGAGGGGCACGAGGCCAGTTGGAGCCCCTTCGTGTTCGTGGTCCGACTCGTGCGTGACTTCGGCGTCCAGGAGCGGGATCGGATCATCCACGGCCTACGACGCCACGGCATCGGCGCTTCGAACTACTTCCCCCCCATCCACCTCCAAGCCCCCTACCGCGAACGCTTCGGGCACGAGGCGGGCGAGTTTCCCATCTGCGAGGCCGCCTCCCACCGCACGATCGCGCTGCCGTTTTTCAACGACCTGGACGAAACGCAGGTCGAACTCGCGTGTCACACGCTGCGGAACCTGATCCAACGCGAGCGGGTGGGCCTGCGTTGAAAGGTGGATCCGCAAGAGCCGCGGACGAAGTCAGCGGTCACACCCCCCTCCAAAAGAACCGCGGACGAAGGAAGCGGTCATTGTTCATTTGCCCTTGGGTAGCCAATCGGGCGATTGGTCGTGGGGTTCACGCCGAGTCATCCCGCTTACCTCGTCCGCGGCTCTTCCCGCCGCCGCTCATCGACTTTCCAACTGCAACACCTGCTCCTCCGCGTGGTAGCTCGAGCGCACCAGTGGGCCCGACTCGACGTGGCGGATACCCAGCGACTCGCCGAGGTCCTTAAAAACCGCAAACTGGTCGGGCGTCACCCAGCGGGAGATGGGCAGGTGGTCCCGCGTGGGCTGGAGGTACTGGCCAATGGTAAGGATGTCGCAGGAGCCCTGGGGCGTGGCGGTTTCGCGGACGAGGTCTTGCATGAGTTGTTCGACCTCCTCATCCCGCTCGCCGATGCCGACCATGATGCCGGTCTTGGTAGTCAGGCCTCTCTCTTTGCTGCGGCGTAAGAGTTCCAGCGAGCGGTGGTACTTGGCCTGGGGTCGGACGACGCGGTAGAGGCGGGGCACGGTTTCGAGGTTGTGATTGAGAATCTCCGGCCGCTCGTCGAGCACGATTTGGAGCGATGCCCAGTCACCCACGAAGTCGGGGATGAGCACCTCGACGCTCGTGGCGGGGGATTGGAGCCTGATCTGACGGATCGTTTCAGCCCAGACCTCCGCGCCGCCATCGGGGAGTTCATCGCGGTTGACGCTGGTGATGACCAGGTGTTTGAGCCGCATGATCGCGGCTGCCTCGCCCACGCGGCGTGGCTCATCCAGGTCGAGCGTGGGCGGTCGGCCGGTCTTGATGTGGCAGAAACCGCAGGAGCGGGTACACACATCGCCCAGGATCATCAGCGTCGCGGTGCCGCGGCTCCAGCACTCGCCCATGTTGGGGCATTTGGCGGACTCGCACACCGTGTGGAGCGCGTGCTCCTCCACGAGAGCACGAACCCGCTGAAACCCGGGGCCGCCGGGTAAGCGAGCGCGGAGCCAGTCGGGCTTTTTCCGCTTGATAAACTCCAGAGGCGAGGCACCCGCGGCGTTGTCCAGCACGCGGTCGGAGAGGGAGAGTCGCATCACGGGGCCCAGTGTAGGCGGACGCGATCGGGTCGCGGCGGCTTCATCAGGCGTCACGACCTCACACCGCCTCGACCTCGACGAACCGCTCGACGCTGCCCAAGTCACGCAGCACGTCCACCGACGCGCGAACCGTGCCCTCGCTGCCTGTGGTGGCGGCGACGGGGTGCTGCTTGGGCACGCGGATCGCCCACTGGCGGCCGCCACGGGCTGCGTGGCGGAGGTGCTTGACGCGGGCCTTACGGAGCCGCTCGTTCTCCGAGACGGCACCGGCGTCCTTGCTGAGCACGCGGACGATCGTCTTGCGGGCGGCGGCGTTGGTGGGCTCGCGGGTCACGCGGATGCGGATGTCCGAGCCGGGGGCGATGTCGGTGAGGTTGGCCATGGCGGAGGCGGGCGTTGGAGGGATGCGGAGCGGATCGAGCGCCGTATCATTGCCGATTCGGCGGATCGGGTCAAGCGTGTCGCTCCCCGCCCCCAATCGCCTCCTCAATCAGCTCCGGCGGGACGCCGATGTCGGCGACCAATACCCTACCCACCCATCGCTCCGCCGGGCGTGGGATGAACCCCAACTTCATACCGGCGAACGTCACCGTCACATCCGCCCGCACCGTCACGTCCGCCGCCTCGCCCGTGTCGCAGTCCAGGCCCGAGGGCACATCCAGTGAAACGATGATCGGCGAAGCGAGTCCGCCCCGCCGCTCCCGCACCCCATTGATCGCACGAATCGCCGACGCCGCGGGCTCGCGGATGCTCCCGCCGCCCCCGAATCCCGTGCCCAGCACCGCGTCGATGACCACCGCGCAGCCGTCCCACGCGGTGTCGACCTCCCCCGCCGAAACCCCCTCGGCCGTCGCGTCCATCACCTCCGGGCTCCGGGCCTCCACCACCCTCAACCCCATCGCCCGGACCACCCGCGCGTTGACCGCGGCGTCGCCCTCGATCTGATCGATCGGCTTCAGGGCCCACACGCTCACATCGCCGCCCCAGTTGCTCAGGTGCCTCGCCACCGCGAACCCATCCCCGCCGTTGTTCCCCCCGCCACACACCACCGCCACCCTCGCCTGCCAGGGCTCGAGCCCCAAATCGTTGTCGATGAGGTCAAGCACCGCGGCGGCGGCGTTGATCGCGGCGTTCTCCATCAGCACGATGCCCGGCAGCCCCAGCTTCCCCGACGCCAACTCGTCCACCCGCCGCGCGGCGGCGCGGGTGAGCAGAGGCTCCTGGTCCGGGTCCCAGGCGTCGGCGGCGGGGTCACACTCCATGTCGGCAGTGTATGGTGCGGGGCAACCCACCCCCCCATGGCGAGCCGATAACCAAAAAATGTCCAAACCCAAACCATCCCTGGGGGACCTGATCGTCCACGGCGGGGGCCAGCACGGCCAGGTCGTCGCCGAGGCCGCCAGGCTCATGGGGTACCGCATCCTCCGGTTCACCGATGATGACCCCGGTGCCTCACTTCCCCCCGCCGACGCCACCGGCGACAATGAGGAGCCCCCGCCACTGACCCCCTGGCTGCTGCGACACTGCCGCCAAATCGTCGCCATCGGCTCCAACCCCGCCCGCCTCCACCGCGCCAAGGAGCGGCTGGAACAGGGGGTCAAGCTCGCCACCATCCGACACCCCTCGGCAATCCTCTCGGCCTCGGCACGCTTTGGCAAAGGGGTCTACATCGGCCCCAGGGCCGTCGTTCACACCGCCGCCAAGGTCGGCGACGCCGCCATCGTCAACACCGCCGCCGTCGTCGAGCACCACTGCCGACTCGCCCCCGCGTGCCACATCGCACCGGGGGCCGTCCTCGGCGGGGGCGTCGAGATCGGCACGGGCACGCTCATCGGCCTCAACGCCACCGTGCTCCCAGGCGTCAGAGTCGGCGCCGCCTGCATCGTCGCCGCCGGTGCCGTCGTCACCCGCGATCTCCCCGACCGCGTCACCGTACGGGGCAACCCGGCACAATGACCTCAAATACCTAGTGGACGATCCAGCGTCAAAGGTCCGGTTCCGGGTGCCACACTGCATCCGCCAGCCCCCGGCGAGCGGTGCGGTGTGCCGTCGATGCAACGAAAGTCCATCACACACCGCCCCCCGCTTCGCTCCGGGTCGGGGTGTGGCAACCGACATTCCAAAGTGGGCCGTCCACTAGGCTCAAGCCGGATTTGGACCGGCGAGTAGATAACCCGACTTTTGTCAAACTGTTTCGCCGCTCGCGGCTAAGCCGCAAGCCGCCCATCGATGGACCCAGAGGGAGCGACGACTACGTTACCTCCTGTCATCGAGCTTTGCTCGGCCTCTATAAACTCCGCTCCGCCGGCCCCGTGTACACCTGCCGCGGCCTGTAAATACGGCTGTCGCGGTCCCGCACTTCCTTCCAGTTGGCGATCCAGCCGGGCATCCGACCAATCGCGAAGAGCACGGTGAACATATTCACCGGAATCCCCATCGCCCGCATGAGGATGCCCGAGTAGAAATCGACGTTGGGGTAGAGCTGGCGATCTTTGAAGTAGTCGTCGTTGAGCGCCTGCTCCTCGAGGCGTCGGGCGATGCCCAGCAGCGGGTCGTTGACCCCCAGTTTTTTGAGCACCTTGTCGGCCGACTGCTTGAGGATCTTGGCGCGGGGGTCGTAGTTTTTATAGACGCCGTGCCCGAAGCCGAAGAGCTTGGTCTTTTTGGCCTTGACGCTGTCGAGGAACGTCTCGACGGTCAGGTCGGACTCGTGGATCCGAGTGAGCTGGTCGATGACCGCGACGTTCGCCCCGCCGTGGAGCGGACCCCAGAGGGCACATACGCCCGCGGCACAACTGGCGAAGAGGTTCGCCCCGCTGGAACCGACCATGCGGACGGTGGAGGTCGAGCAGTTTTGCTCATGGTCCGCGTGAAGGATCAGGATCATCTCGAGCGCCTCGACCACATCGTCGTCCAGCTCCGCCTTTTGGTAGGGCTGGCTGAACATCATGTGCAGGAAGTTGGCGGTGTAGGGCACCGAGGGGTCGGGGTAGATCATCGGCTCGCCGATGCTTGTTTTGTAACAGGCCGCGGCGATGGTGCGGACCTTGGAGATCAGCATGGCCGCGGTGCGGTCAAACGCCTCGCCCGTATCGGGCACCTGCATCACCTGCGGGTGGTAGCACGAGACCGCGTTGATCATCGCTGAGAGGATCGCCATCGGGTGCCCGCCCGCGGGGAAGCCCGCGAAGGCGTCGCGGAGGCCCTCGTGGAGCATCGCCTCTTCGCCGAGCATGTCGCGGAAGCGGCTCAGGCGTGCGGGCTTGGGCACCTCGCCGTCGATGAGCATGAGGGAGGCCTCGACGAAGCCGAGTTTATGAGCGACCTGCTCGATGGGGTAGCCGCGGTAGCGGAGGATGCCCGCCTCGCCGTCGATGAAGGTGATGCCGCTGGCGCACGAGCCGGTGTTGCGGTAACCGTCATCGAGGGTGATGTAGCCGGTCTGACCGCGAAGGCTGGAGATGTCGATGGCCCGCTCGTCCTCGGTGCCCACGACGATGGGCAGGTCGATCCGCTCATCGCCGATGTGCAGGCTCGCGGCGTCGGCGGTGGTGGTCGGGGTGGTTTGGCCGCCGGAGTCCTGGGAGGTGGTGTCGGTGTCGGTTTCTTCGTCGAGTGTGGGGCTCATGGTGCTGGGCATTTGAAGGGGAGCGTAGCATATGGTGTGGTCAGGGCTTCTCGCTCGAAAACAGTTATGAGACGACCTCCGCTTACTCCCTGCCGCGACTCCCCGCTGAGCGTGATGTTGTGTTTTGCGCTGGCCCCGGCTCTGCTGTGGGGCGGCGTGGCGCGGGGCGAGGGGCCGGGCGTGATGGAAGTCCACGACGCGACCTACTGGTGGACCGTCGCATTGCAACTCGACGCCGAGGCGCGGGAGGCGGGTGAAGCCGGGGGATTGGATCACCGTGTCGAGATGCTCGGCCATGCCGTGCGGGATGCTGCATGGGAAGGCTTCTACCGCACCCCGGCGGCGGAGACGATGCGGGCGGAGCTGGTAAAGATCGCTGGGGAGGAGGCGGTGGGCCCGCGGACGCGGAACTGGGCGAAGCTGAAGCTGGTCGAGGCGCTGGCGTCGGGGTGGCGAGGCGAGGTGGGGTCGATGCGGGACAGCGACGCGGTGGTGCCCGAGGGGGTCGCCTGGGCGGAGGCGGACGAGGCCGCGGCGTGGGCGAAGCGGGTTGAACTGCCCTATCGGGTCGACGCCGCGGTCGCTGTCGCGTCGGTTTGGGCCGACCGGGGCGATGCAGATCAGGCGTTTGCCGCGTTGGATGAGATCGCGGGCGATGCGGCCACCGACGCCGCTCGGGTGCGGGTGCTGGCGAAGCTGGCGGAGGCGGGGCACCTCGACGAGGCGGAGGCGTCGCTGACTCGGCTCGAGGACGCGGCGTGGCGGGCGGAGGCGGTGGGGGCGATGATGCGGGCGGCGATGCGGGGGGACGCGTCCAGTGATGATGTTGCGCGATTCGAGCGGATGATCCTCGACTCTTTGCAGGCGTCGGACCGCGACGAGGCGAGGTGTCGCCTGGCGCTCGCGGCGGCCGAGACTGAGAGTTTCAAGCTCGCCGCACAGATGGCGGTGACAGTCGAAGACGCGGGGCTTCGGCGATCGGTGAGCGACGCGATCCTGTCGCGACTGGCGGCGTCGCGGGAGTACAGCTTCGACAGCGGTGGCGACGACGAGATGGACGTCCAGACGATCATGGCGAAGCTGAACCCCGAGGGGAGATCGGTGGAGCGGGCGGAACCCGGGGGTGAGGCGTGGGAGACTGGGCTAGTCGATTTTTCCGGTGACGCCTTGGACCAAGCGATGACGGCGGCGGCAAGGCGGCCCACCGCCGCAGAGCGGGGGGAGGCGTTTGCCCATATCGCCAGGAATGCCGACACGCCTGAGGGGGCCGCCCGCGCCGTCGCGGCCGGCACCGCCGAGGCGGAGGCCATTGTGGGACTCCCGATTCGCCGAGCGCGGGTGCTTGGTCGGCTGGTGGCGGCGCGGTGGCGACCTGTGGCCGAACCGCCACCAACCGGAGGAGGATCCCCACCCAAGACCCCTTCCCCGCAAACTCAGGCGAAGCTGCTCAAATGGGCGGACCTGCGGTCGCAGGTTTGGTCCGAAATAGAGGAGGCGGACCCGCTCACCCGCCGCTACATGATGAAGGCGTTGATCCCAGAGATCGACCCGCGTGATCTCCTGGCGAACCTGCACCGCCTACCCACGCTCGCCGAGCGTGGCGAGGCGGCGGCGGCGATGGCGGATGCGATGCGGCCGTAGCCCGCCCCGCCTGGTCACACGTTCATTGACCTCCGGGGGTCATCGCGGATGACGCTACCCAACGAAGCGGGCCGCGAGCGGCCCGGCTAAATATCGATGCGGTATGACTGCGCGACGAGCATTGACGGGCGTGGTTTCTTATCATGGCTGCAATGACACACCGCCCCCGCCTGCTCATCGCCCTGCTTCTTGCCCTCCCCCTGGCACCGCTCGTCGCCTGCGGCGAGGAAGAGCCCACCGCCATCGACAAGGCGGAGGCGGGCCTCAAGACCATGAAAGAGGGGCAGCAGCAGGTCGAGACCGCCATCGAGGGCATGACGCAGGAATATGAGGAGAAAAAGAAGACACTCGACGAGTTTGACACGAGGATCAGCGAGGCCAAGGCGGACCTGCTCGCGGCTCAGACGCGGCGTCTGGTGGTGCTCCGGTCGACGCTGGACGCGCTGGGCAAGCGGGTGGCGACGCTGCCCGCGGGTGAGGAGGCGGAGCTCCGCGTAGCTCTCGCCGATCTGAACACAAGAGCCGATGCCTTCGAGCAGAGGCTCGCCGCCTTCGCCGGCAGCACGGGCGAGGCGACGATCAAGGCCGGCCGGGAACTCGAAGAGGCGTCCGCCGAGCTGCGAAGGGCGAGTGACGCGGTGGCGGAACGGGTGGCCGCCGAGCGGATCGATGAGCCCACGCCCTGACCCGCTGCCCGCTCGCTCATGAGCCGTCGACGGGTGCCAGAGAGAAGTCGTCGACGTAGGCGGTGCCTCCTTCGCAGTGGAACTTGAGGTCGAGGAACGGGTCCCACTGTGGCGTGGTGAACTCCACCTGTAGGTGCTTCCATTGCGACCCGTCCCCCGAGCGGGCGTGGTCGGTTTGGTGGTGGCCAAGGCGGGCGGGGGTGTAGTAATCCCACTCGTAGAAGTCGCCGCTGATCCACGCATCCGCGACTTCGGGTGGGGCCTGATATTCACCGGCCTGGTCCCCCTTGCCCTTCTTTTCGAGCTTGGCCTTTCGCTCCTCCCAATCAGCGCGGTGCTGGGCACGCTGGGCGTCGTCGAAGGGAACCACCTGCACCCAAGCCTCCAGGCGGTACGTCGTGTCGGGCTTGAGCGAGATCTGAGGCAGGTTTGGCCCAACGCTGCCTCGGACGATGAGCGAGTTATTTCCCGATCGGGCATGGGCCGCGTCGGTGTTCAGCGGCAGGCCCCCGGTATTGATGGCACCGCGACGGTGGGCGTCGGCGGCCGAGACAGGTTGATCTTCGAAGTCCTCGTTCGCCCCCATCCGCAGCACGGTCGTGGTGGCACCCTCGAACGCCACCTCCATCGTGTCCCACACCCGCCGCGTCGCCTCGGGCGGCAGCGCGAGCAGGCGGTGCCGAATCGTGAGGTGGTGCAGCCCCCCTTCATCCGCGGAGCTGTCGGTCGGCCAAAGGGCGACAAAGTCCTGGTCCGCGTGGGCATTGCAGATCACATACCGGGCGTCCGCCCCGCCCAGGGTCAGCGTCGGCGACCAGCCGGTCTCTTCATTGAGAAACGTCCCGAACCCGCCGTTACGGATCGTCGGGCGGTCGTTGTCCGACAGGTCAATCGCCTGCAGCGTGTGGGCGTACCCCCAGTACCCCTCGCGATCCGTCCGCGTGATGGCGGAACGGACGCTCCTGGCCTCCCCCGGCCACATCGCATAGGTTCCCTGGGCCATCAGATTCGCGAACTGATAATCCTTGGGGGGGTGTTCGGCCGCCGCGTCATAGGTCGCATCGACGACATAGCCCGTCACCGGGTCGCACCGCAGCACGAGCGTGTTGGTCACCCGCACCCGCTGCGACGTCACCGCCCCGCTCTTCTTATCGCGGCTCTCCACCGTGCCATCAAAGCCGCGGGTGAGCGTGAGGCGGTCGGTGCCTACGCCTTCGAGGGTGACGCGGGTGTTTTGCTCGTTACGCCACTGGGAACCGGGGATGAACGACCCGGTCGGGATCGTCACACCCAGCAGCGTGTCGATGTGCCACCGCCCGGTCGGCATGTCGAGCTCCACCGGCCCCTCGCCGGGGCGAAAGTCGATGATATTGATGCCGCCCTGGGTAATCAACGCGACGATGTGCCCCCCATCCCGCACCACCTTCCACGTCGGCGTCTCGA
>PPFU01014045.1_pt1 | contig 10834 bp, 5 predicted proteins | sample 1535991 | NCBI WGS metagenome assembly PPFU01 (sample SAMN04901290, study PRJNA319586) | Hypolithon metagenome, whole genome shotgun sequencing project. | isolation source: Antarctic Hypolithon | place: Antarctica: Miers Valley | collected 2014 | reverse complement strand
GGGTGTGCGCGTGGTTAAGGCGTTTGCCCGCGAGCCGGTAGAGCTAGTGCGCTACGAGCAAATGAACAACCATTTGATCGCCGTGTATCTTAAAACGCTCAGCGCTATTCGCAACACGTTTCCATTTATCTTTTTGCTGAGTAATTTAATTACGCTGGCCGTAATTGGCTATGGCGGAGCGCAGGTTATCAACGGTACGTTTACGATAGGTCAACTCGTCGCTTTTAACGCCTACCTGCTGTTTATTTTGCAGCCGGTGCTGCTGATTGGCTTTGCCGCACCTGTGATTGCCCAGGCTGCGGCCTCTGCCGAGCGGGTGTATGAAATTGTTGATGCACCGATTGAAATTACTAACCGTCCTGGCGCTGTTCCTTTTAATAAGTGCGCGGGACGTATTACCTTTGAAGATGTTTGGTTTCGCTATCCGGGGGTAACTACCCCGGCGCTGAAAGGCGTTTCTTTTGAGACAAAGCCGAATGAGCTGGTGGCTATTTTAGGGATGACGGGCTCGGGGAAAAGCACAGTGATCAACTTAATTCAGCGGTTTTATGATGTGACGAAGGGGTCTGTGCGAATTGATGGGCGAGACGTGCGGGATTTTGAGTTGGAGAGTTTGCGATCGCACATCGGACTGGTCTTTCAAGAAACCACATTGTTCTCGGGGACGCTGCACGACAATATTGCCTATGCTAAGCCTGATGCTTCTTTGGATGAGGTGATTGAGGTGGCGAAAACGGCACATATTCACGAGTTTATTGAGAGTTTGCCGGCGGGGTATGACACGGTGGTGGGTGAGCGGGGGAGTGGATTGTCGGGGGGGCAGAAGCAGAGGATTGCGATCGCGCGGACTTTGCTTACGGATTATCACATTCTAATTTTGGATGACAGTACTTCTGCGGTGGATGCTGAAACGGCTGACCAAATTCAAACCGATCTTGATAAGTTGATGCATGAGCGGACTTGCAGCGCTTTTGTGATCGCGCAGCGGATTAGTACGATTCAAAGTGCGGATCGGATTTTGTTGATTGATAATGGTGAGCTGGCGGCGCAGGGTACGCATGAGCAGCTAATGCGGACGAGTTCTTTATATGGGGCAATTTTGGAGTCGCAGATGCGGGAGCCGGCGGTGGCGGTGGCTCGGTAGGTTGAGTTTGTGGCGGGTGGGTGGCGGGTGTCCTATGTTTTTTGGATGTGTTGTGGGGGGTGGGCAATAATTTGGGATCTGGTGTGGGGGTGGTGGGCAATGAGTTTTGGTTTGTTTCGTTGCGGTTTCTCGGGTGCCCACCCTACGTATTGTCCCTTTTGACACCCTGATCTCTTATGCCTTCTCCTGTTGCTCCTGAACAAACTGCTGATAAACAGCTCTCTACTTTCCGCCGTTTTCTTGGCTATCTTAAACCCTATCGCGGCGAACTCCCTATCGCGATTGGCGCGGTCATCATCGGCGCGCTCACTCAGTCCGTGGGCCCTTTCCTGATCGGCTGGTCAATTGATAATCTCATTCGCCCCGGCAATCTCTCTGGGCTGATGTGGATGGTCGTGGGCTTAGCAGGGGTCTACCTAATTGGCACGATTGCGATTCGTGCTCAGATTTTTCGGGTAGGCGCAATTGTTCAAAAGGTGCTGGCTCAGCTACGACAGGACATTTTCGACAAAATTCAAAGGCTCTCTATTGGCTTTTTTGACCGAAGCGAAGCGGGCGATTTGATGAGCCGCTTGCTCAATGATGTCAGTGTGGTCAATCAGGCTTTTGGGCAAAGCATTCCACAAATTTTGGGCAACACGTTTAGCCTCATTGGCATCATTATTGCCATGCTGTTGATTAATTTTCAGCTAGGGCTATTGAGTAATTTGGTCGTGCCTATCATGATTTTGACCACGAGTCTTTTTTCTCGCTGGGCAAGATCTCGCTTTCGAGTAACTCGTCAAACCATTGGCGAACTCTCGGCTCGAATTGAAGAAGACGTGAGCAGCGTTAAAGAAGCGCAGGCTTTTAACCGGGTTGCCTATAATATCGACGCTTTTGAAGCGCTCAACGCTGCGAACCGGGATGCTAATGTGCAGGCGGTTGCGGTCACTGCGGCCTTTCTCCCTTCAATTGATTTCCTCAATACGCTAGCGACCGCAGGCGTGTTGGCCTATGGCGGTTATTTAGCCATAACCGGGGCGGCAACTGTTGGTACGGTGACGGCTTTTTTACTGTATGTGCAACAGTTTTTTAGGCCGATTCAAATCTTGAGTCAGTTTTATACGCAGGCGCAGAGTGCGATCGCTGGCCTAGAACGCATTTTCAACCTTCTCGACGAACCTGAAACCCTCAAAGACGCTCCCCATGCTATTGAACTGCCCACCATCAAAGGAAAAGTAGAGTTCGATCAGGTTACCTTTGGCTACGTTCCTGGCCAAATCATTCTAGATAGCGTCAACATCTGCGCACAGCCGGGCCAAATGATTGCGCTAGTTGGCCCGACGGGCGCAGGTAAAAGCACGATTATCAATCTCATCCTGCGCTTTTATGATGTGACCGCAGGCGAAGTGAGGATAGATAGCATAGACGTTCGCGAAGTCACTCAAGCGAGCCTGCGAAGTCAAATTGGCTTTGTGCTGCAAGACAACATTCTCTTTAGCGGCACGGTGGCTGAAAATATCGCCTTTGGTCATCCAACGGCATCACAGATGGATATTGAGGCAGCGGCCCAAGTGGCTAACGTGCATGAGTTTGTGCGGACGCTGCCGCAAGGCTACGCGACTGAATTAGGCGAAAGAGGGGCGTCACTAAGCCAGGGGCAAAGACAGCTCATCAGTATTGCCCGTGCTGTTTTAATTGACCCACGCATTTTAATTTTGGATGAGGCGACGAGCAGTATTGATACGCAAACGGAAGAATTGGTGCAGGATGCGATCGCCAATCTCCTCAAAAACCGCACCAGCTTTGTAATCGCCCATCGCCTCAGCACCGTTACTCAGGCCGATCAAGTGCTCGTCATTCAGCAAGGCCACATTGTTGAAAACGGCACTCACCAGCAGCTAATTGAACAAGAAGGCGTTTATGCCAAGCTGTACGCCTTGCAGCTTGGTAATAATGCATGATATAAGATTCATTATTGCCTTCGCAAGCATCGCGTTGATGTGAGTAAAAGTGAATGCGGGCCTTGGCGTGTTGGGGCATTCGTTAGAGCTAGACCCCGATGACGTGGATCGGATGATCGACATTAATGTGCGTGGGCCTTATCATGCGGCAGTTGATGCGGCGCGCAACAGCGTTCAACCCGGCCCCGTCAACCCAGATCTCAATCCCAATGTTTGTTGTAACGCTTAGCAGCTTAAAGATAACGCCCGCTTTTGCCAATGACATAAGCGAGCAAAACACACAGCAACAAAAAAATGCCAAGGCCAACCACCCAAAGCCAAATAGAGTTTTGGCTACCATGAACCTGAGGATATAGCTTGCTAATAACCGGTCGATTGCCTTTAAGGTGCTGCTCGGCAATGCGAGGAACGTCTTTAGGATGAACCCGGTGATACCAGGTTTTGTCGGGTAGGGTTAGCACCATGGGGCCGTTGCCACACTGCCCTAAGCAGCCCGAAGGCTCCACCATGACGCCATCGGGCGCGTGCTCCTGCAAAGCCGCGAGCACTTTTTTTGAACCTTGCTGCTGACAGGTGACGTTCTGACACACCAAAACCTTTTTGGGCATAGCTTCTGGGGCATTTTTGTGGGCTGCTGCTGGTTAGCACCTCAGGTTTGCATCTCAATTATAGAGCCGATAAAGCTGCTCGGTAGCGGTATGGGTTTTCTTGAAAGCGTTGCGGAAGCGGGCTAAATCATTCAAAAGATAGATGAGTAGTCTGTCTTCTGGCGGATAAACTGGCAAGCGGAAAGGTTTATGAGCTGCGCTATGTGCGAAATGACGCCCGGAATAGCTTCGGAGAGTATGTTCGCAGGCGGAAGTGAAATGGCGGCTTTGATGCAGGCGCATTCTTGGCAGTCTACCTCTTTTGGTGAGGTTTCTACTTGGTCGGCGAGCCTGAAAACAGCCGTTAGCATTTGTCTTAATTCCCACTTTCCGATGGTGGTATGGTGGGGCGAAAGCTTTCGACTTCTCTACAACGATGCTTTTTGCCCCATACTAGGCGACCGGCACCCGCAGGCGTTAGGGCGTACGGCTCAGTCTGTTTTTCCGGAGAGCTGGCATATTATTGGGCCGCAGCTAAGCGGCGTTTTTGAAACCCGATCTGCCAATCGAGAAGAGAATTTACTCATTCCCGCTTTGCGAGCAGGCTATTTAGAAGAGTCTTATTACACCTATTCTTATAGTCCGCTGCTGACTAAGGCAGGAAAGGTAAGCGGTGTTTTTACCGTTATTAATGAGACGACAAAGCAAATCCTGAGCGAGCGCCGACTGGTCACCTCAACCCGGCTTGCAGCTCACGCAAACCCAGAATCTGATGAGATTCAAACGCCTGAAGAGATCTATCAGTCTATTATTAAAACGCTGTCAGAAAATCCGATTGATATTCCATTCGCAGCTTTGTACCGGCTAAATCCGGCTAAAACGCAGGCGGTGCTATGCGGCAAAACAGGTGGCGAGGTGGATAATATTTTGCCGCCGCAGGTGATAGATTTTGACCAGCAAATAGATCCCTGGCAATTTGAATCGGTGCTGCATTCTCGAAAGGCGATCACGATTGAAGACTTGCCTAGTCAGCTTGGCGCTAATTCGGTCGCAGCAGTGCCCAGCGGCCTGTTTGATTTGCCAGTGACTGAGGCGCGGGCAATGCCGATTCGAGCGTTGGGCCTCAAAAGTATTGCGGGGATGCTGGTGGTGGGTATTAATCCCGCTCGGCGGCTAGATGCTGACTATATCGCCTTTTTGGATTTGATGGCCAGCCATATTACCAGCTGGATTAATAATGCGATCGCCAACACTCAGTCTCAACACACCCAACAGGCGCTCAAAATTAGTGAAGAACGGTTCAAAAGCTTTGTAGAGTCGAACGTGGTCGGCATGTTATTTGGCGATATAGACGGCACCGTTGACGAAGTGAACGGCGAACTGCTGAGAATTGTAGGCTACACGCGAGACGATGTGCGGGCGGGCAGGCTGCGCTGGACAGATATAACACCGCTCGAATACTTTCCGGCGGATGAAGCGGGCATTGCCGAAGCGCAGCAGTCAGGCGCTTGTACGCCCTATGAGAAGGAATATATTCGCAAGGATGGCTCTCGGGTGCCGGTGCTGGTGGGCTATACCTTGCTGGGTAAAAAGAAAGAGAAGTTGGCTGCGTTTGTTTTAGATGTGGGCGATCGCAAGCAAATAGAAGAGTCTTTGCAACAGCGAGAAACCGAGCTTCAGCTCGTGACCGATACCGTCCCGGTGATGATTTCCTTTGTCGATGCCGACCAGCGCTATCGCTTTAACAACAGGTGTTATGAAGAGTGGTTTGAGTGTTCGGCCTCAGCGCTCTACGGCAAGCATATTCGCGAAGTGTTAGGTGAGGCGGGCTATGAAAAAATCCAGCCCTATGTAGATCGGGTGCTTGCTGGAGAACAAGTAACCTACGAAAATGAATTCTCTTTGAATGGCGGCGAGTCGCACTATCTCAACGTCACCTATACGCCCCGATTCAACGCCTCAGGGGCAGTAGAGGGATTTGTTTCAATGGCTAGCGATGTGAGCGATCGCAAAAAAGCCGAAGCCGAAAAAGAAGAGCTGCTGCAAAGAGAATATGCCGCTCGCGAAGCTGCCGAACGCGCCAACCGCATTAAAGACGAATTTTTGGCCGTGGTCTCTCACGAACTGCGCACGCCCATGAACCCCATTTTAGGCTGGTCGCAGCTTTTAAAACGTGGCAACCTCAGCCCCGAGAAGGTAGCCCAAGCCATGGAAACCATCGAGCGCAACGCCCGCTCTCAGGTGCAGCTCATTGATGATCTGTTAGACATTTCTCGCGTTTTGCGTGGCAAAATGACCCTAGCTGAAGAGCCGATTGACTTGAGCCTCATCATCTCTGCTGCACTAGAGACCGTTCGCTTAGCCGCTGAGGCAAAGTCTATTCAAATTGAGCAAACGCTTTTGCCCTGTAGGGTCAATGGTGATGAGGGCAGATTGCAGCAGGTGATGTGGAATCTATTCTCTAATGCGGTGAAGTTCACGCCCGAAGGCGGTCAAATTAGGGTGAGCTTGCAACCTGAGAACGGTACCGCTCACATTCAGGTCGCCGACACTGGCAAAGGCATTACCGCCGACTTTTTGCCCTATGTGTTCGAGCATTTTCGCCAAGAAGACTATTCAACGACTCGCCAGTTTGGTGGGCTGGGGCTGGGGCTGGCCATCGTCAGGCAAATTGTTGAGCTGCACGGCGGTAGCGTTGTCGTTGAAAGCGCCGGGGAAAATCAGGGCGCGACCTTTAGGGTGAAAATTCCGCTGGCAAAGCAGATCGCAGATGCGCAGCCGGTTATCCAACCGGCCATGATTAAAAATGACTTAAGCAACCTACACATTTTAGTGGTGGATGACGAAGCCGACTCTCGAGAAATTACGGCCTTTGCGCTGGAGCAAGCAGGCGCAAAGGTGACCATAGCCAATGGTGGAGCCGATGCGTTAGCCGCCATTCAACAGCACAGGCCGGACTTGATCGTCAGTGATATTGGGATGCCCGAAATGGATGGCTATGCGCTGATGCAGCGCCTTCGAGCGCTGCCGGTAGAAGAAGGGGGTCAGATTTTGGCGATCGCCCTCACCGCCTACACGGGCGAAATTGACTTCAAGCGAGCTACTCAAGCCGGATTTCAGCGCCATGTTGCCAAGCCGATTGACCCCGAAAAACTGGTTGAAATCGTCGCAAAGCTATTTAGTAACTGAGCTTAACCGCTTATAAAGCATTTCTTAATTCAAAATTGTATCAACCACTATTGCAAGTATGTAGAAATGTATATATGCTGAGTGGAATTAAGCCATAGTTCTCGTAAGCGCTTGATCTCGCTTAAAAACTTTTCACAAAGTTACTTTTAATCAGAGCTTTCGTTTATCGTTAAACTCAACTTTTCTTTCACAAATTAACATTTTAGGCTAGCCAGGAACCTTTCCGGGTCGTTTGAGCAAAATAGGGAGAGCGCCTTGATGGCAGATGCGGTCGAAGAAAATGTGCCAGAAAATGTGCCAGAAAATAGACATGAGGATAGAGCTGAGGATAGAGCTGAAAGCGCTTTTGTTGGTGGGGGCGAACTGGGATCGCTGATGCGATCGCACAACTGGCTCTCCACGCCGCTCGGCCCCGTAGAAACCTGGCCTCAAAACCTGCGCACCCTGGTCGATCTCATGCTGGGCTCCACGCAACACATGTACGTGCTGTGGGGATCACAGCTCACGATGCTCTACAACGACGGCTACCGCGCTACCTTGGGTGCCAAGCATCCGGCTGCACTTGGCAAGTCTGGCGCGAGCGTGTGGGCTGAGGCCTGGGGCACGCTCGGCCCAATGGTAGAGCACACGATGAGCACCGGCGAAAGCACGGGCACAAAAGACTTGCAGCTCTTTGTGCAGCGTGGCGCTGGCTTAGAAGAATGCTACTTTACCTTTTGCTACAGCCCTATTCGGAATGATTCAGGCGAGATTGAAGGCGTTTTTTGTGCTTGCGGCGAAACCACGCAGCAGGTAGTGGGGCATCGTCGGCTGCAAACTTTGCGATCGCTCGACAACATCCCCACCCCGATTAAAACCATCTCCGAAGCCTGCCGCCTCAGCCTCAATACGCTCTCCGACAATCCGCACGATGTGCCCTTTGCCCTGCTGTATTTACTAGAAGGCGATCTGGCTCGACTGGTGAACACCACGGGCATAGACCCTGACACGGCAGCTAGCCCGGTAATTATAGACTTAACCCAGCTAGAGGCTCAGCCGGGAAACGGCTGGGAATTTGCCCAGGTTCGTGGGCGATCGCAAAAGACTGTCATTGATAATTTGGCTGAGCGGTTCGATGCCCTACCCACAGACGCGTGGAATCGTCCGCTTTCAACGGCGCTGGTGCAGCCACTGATGCAGCCGACCTCAGAGCAAATGCTGGGTTTTCTGGTGCTGGGCGTGAGCCCTACGCAGCCGTTTGACGACGACTACCAAGGCTTTTTCGACCTAGTAACTGCTCATGTAGAAGCCGCCATTGTCAATGCCAAAGTGCATTCGAGTGAGCGCGATCGCCTGACCACCCTAGTGAGAAATGACCGAGCCCTCAGACAAAGCCAGCAGCAGCAAGAACTAGCGCTTGAAGCGGGCAGAATCGGTTCCTGGCAGCTTGAGCTAGCTACCCTTGAGCTAACTACTTCTGAGCAGTGTAAAACCAACTACGGCCTGCCCGCCGATGCCGACTTTACGCATCAGGTTTTGATAAATCGCATCCATCCTGACGACCGCGAGTGGGTGCAAGCAGAGATCCAAACGGCGATCGCCAATCAGACCCAATACGACGTGGAGTATCGCACCATCTGGGACGATGGTGACGATGGTGACGATGGGAGTGTTCATTGGGTGATCGCTCGCGCCTATGTGGTCACTGACGATGCCGGCAAGCCCGAGCGGATGGTAGGCATTTCGCTGGACATTACAGACCGCAAGCGAGCTGAAGAAACCCTCAAAGAAAGTGAATGGCGGTTTCGGCGGATGGCGGAGTCCAACCTGTTGGGCGTCATCTTTGCTGACTTGGAAGGCGGTGTGCATTACGCCAACGACTACTTCAAAGACCTGTTGGGCTATAGCGATGAGGAGATTGCAGCAGGGCAAGTCCGGTGGGATCAGCTCACCCCGCCTGAGTTCGCAATGCTAGATAGCAATGCCCTGGCACAAGTCAAAGCGAAGGGCGTCTGTACGCCTTACGAAAAAAACTTTCGGCATAAAGACGGGCACCAGATTCCCATTGTGATAGCGGCGGCTATGCTGCATGAACCTTACAGTGAGTCGCCAGAAGCCATCGGAATTTTTCTAAACTTAACCGATATTAAGCAGGTGACGGCGGAGCGCGATCGCTTCTTCAGTCTCTCACCAGATATTTTTGCCATTGCCAACTTGCAGGGTTCTTTCACCTACATCAATCAGGCCTGTCAGAAACTTCTGGGATTTACCCCCAAGGAAATGACCTCACAGCCCTATCTCAACTTTGTTCATCCCGACGACATCGAATCTACCACCGCTGTGGCTCAACAGCTTGCCGAAGGGCAACCACTGCTCAACCATGAAAATCGGTATCGCCATAAAAACGGTTTCTACCGGTGGTTTGAGTGGAATATGACGGCCATGCCCAACGACAGCCGGGTTTACTGCACCGGTCACGATATTACCGAACGGAAGCAGAGAGAAACAGAACGAGAACAGCTTTTGCAACAGGAGCAAGCCGCCCGCGAAGCCGCCGAACGCGCTAACCACATTAAAGACGAATTTTTGGCGGTCGTTTCCCACGAGCTGCGCTCTCCTTTAAATCCTATTTTGGGCTGGTCGCAATTGTTAAAACGAGGCCAGCTCAGCCCTGAAAAGACAGCCCAGGCGTTAGAAATTATTGAGCGCAATGCGAAGCTTCAGGTGCAGCTCATCGGTGATTTGCTCGACATCTCTCGAATTTTACGCGACAAGCTCAGCTTAGAAAAAATACCCACCGACCTAAACGCTGTCATTTCAGCGGCGATAGAAACCGTCAGGCTCGCCGCCGAAGCCAAGTCGGTTCAGGTCACAACCCTTAGCTCTCCCTGCACCGTGATTGGAGATTCTGGCAGGTTACAACAGGTTATCTGGAATCTGTTATCTAACGCAGTTAAGTTCACGCCCGAAGGCGGCAAGGTCACCGTCGCCTCTACCCTTGTTGAAGACTTTGTTGAAGTGACGGTCACCGACACCGGCAAAGGCATTGGCCCTGAGTTTTTACCCTTTGTGTTTGAGCACTTTCAGCAAGAAGACTATTCTACAACTCGTAAGTTTGGCGGATTGGGTTTGGGATTGGCGATCGCCCGACAGCTCGTCGAACTACACGACGGCACCATCGCAGTCAACAGCGATGGTGAGGGCCAGGGTGCCACCTTTACCGTACGAATCCCAGCAGTAGCTGGCGAAGTCTCTCCTTTAGTGCCCTCAGCCGTACTAGCGCCTAATCTGAAAGGTCGGCAAATTTTGATCGTAGATGACGACGCTGACTCACAAGAGATTACGGCTTTTTCTCTGAAGCAAGCAGGCGCTACCGTCACGGCGGTTTCCTCGGGTGCTGCTGCGCTGCAAGCGATCGCTCAATCACCGCCCGATGTTTTAGTCAGCGACATTGGGATGCCCGACATGGACGGCTACATGCTAATGCAAGAGATTCGCAAGCAGCCAGCCGAGCAGATTAAACCCATCATCGCCCTCGCCCTGACTGCATATGCCGGAGAGGTAGACCAGCAGCAGTCACTAGCCGCTGGCTTTCAGCGCCACCTGACCAAGCCGATTGATCCCGACACTTTGATTGCGATGGTTAGTGAACTGTTGGCAGCAAGCGCGTAAGTGAGTAAGTGAAGAGGCATTTATACAATAACGATGTTCACGAGTGCAGCCAACCACACCCACGATTTGGCCACGATCAATAATGGGGGCTGCCATGACATGTTAGTGGTCGGGGCGAGGACAAATTATTCTCCAGGCTTTAGGCGATGTCACCAATGCTTCGTGAACGGGCGTATGACGCTCCATTAGGTAGCGGGCAACAGGATTTTTCTCGGTCAACAGGGCAACTTGTAGGATCTTCTTAAGATTGGGCGTGGTTCAAGCGAGGGTAACACTTTTGATTGGGAATTAAAACCTCAAAGTCCGGCCAAATAGAC
>PPFU01005047.1_pt1 | contig 10840 bp, 7 predicted proteins | sample 1535991 | NCBI WGS metagenome assembly PPFU01 (sample SAMN04901290, study PRJNA319586) | Hypolithon metagenome, whole genome shotgun sequencing project. | isolation source: Antarctic Hypolithon | place: Antarctica: Miers Valley | collected 2014 | reverse complement strand
TCCCGATTCCCGATTCCCGATTCCCGATTCCCGATTCCCGATTCCCGATTCCCGATTCCCGATTCCCGGCCTTCCAATGCACCTCCTTGCTTTCGAAACCGCCACCGAAGCCTGCTCCGTCGCCCTCTGGATCGACGGCGACGTGCGTGAGCGTTTCGCGATCGCGGCGCGGCAGCATGCCGAGCTCGCGTTGCCCTGGGCCGACGCGTTGCTGGCCGAAGCCGGCATCGCAAGAACCCAGCTCGATGCCGTCGCCGTCGGCCGCGGTCCCGGTGCATTCACGGGCGTTCGCCTTGCAATCGCGCTCGGGCAAGGGATTGCGCTGGCTTTGGACAAACCCGTGGTGCCGATCTCGACGCTCGCCGTGCTCGCCGCTTCACTCCCTCCCATGCGAACGCAGGCGCGGGTTGGGGAGGGAGTGCGCAATGAAGCGGGGACGCTGGCTTCCACGCCCTCCACGCTCGACCTTGCCCAGTCTTCGAAAGACAAGGGACACATCCTGGCCGCGATCGACGCGCGCATGGGCGAAATCTATTTCGGCGCCTTCGCGCGCAAAGGCGATGACGTGATCGCCCTGTCGGCCGAAACCGTCACCAGGCCGGAGCTCGCGGTCATTCCCGACAGCACCGGCCCCTGGCTCGGCGTCGGCACGGGTTTCGCGGCCGCCGACGGCGCGTTGCAACAACACCTGCAAGCGCACCTGGCCTTCATCGACGCCAATGCATTGCCGCATGCAGGCGACCTGGCGCGTCTCGCCGCTTATGCCTTTGCGCGCGGCGAAGTCGTGTCCCCGGAGCGTGCGGAACCCGCCTATCTGCGCGACAACGTCGCACTGACACTGGACCAGCAAAAAGCGTTGCGCGCCTCGCGTCAGCCGCAGCCTTGAACGTCGTCCCGGTGAAAGCCGGGATCCAGCTTGGACAGCGGTTCTCAGAACCGGGTCCGCTTTCGCTGGGATGGCGAATTTTGCCCGGCGCTCGTGGGAACTTCGGGGCCATCCGATGCTCATATCAAGCCGGGCCACATGGTTCGGAAGAGCATCGCAACGTCGCGAGGGCACCGCGCAACAGATTCCACAACAGGAAGAAATGAAATGAAGCAGGACACAGCGGCAACTGCGCACCCATCGCTCGCCAGGCTCAGGGCGGAAATTTTTCCGATTCTTGCAATCCTGCTGTTGATGACGATCGCGCGCTCATCCTTTGCCAACCACTATGTCGTGCCCAGCGGCTCGATGGAGCACAGCCTGATGCCGGGCGATCGCGTGGTCGTCGACATGATGGCGTACGGGCTGCGCGTGCCGTTCAGCGCTATCGACGTCGTGTCGCGCGGAGCGCCGCAAGCCGGTGATGTCGTCGTGTTCGATTCTCCAGTCGACGACGTCCGGCTGATCAAGCGCGTGGTGGCGGTCGGTGGCGATACCGTCGATCTGCACGACGGCCATTTGGCGGTCAACGGCAGGGCATTGCGTTCAGATGCGCAACCGGATGTGGAAATCATGGCCGGCCACACCGCGCTGCTCAATCTGGATGCAGGCGGTGGACCCGATATCCGCGGCATGGTCATCCCGGAGGATGAAGTGCTGGTGCTTGGGGATCATCGCGGGGCAAGCGCGGATGGCCGCTACTTCGGGCTGGTGCCCGCACGCGAGTTCTACGGTCGCGCCTCGCATGTCTACTGGCGCCGCGGCGAGGGGTTCGTCTGGAAGCGATTGTGATGCATGGGCTGGGTTGGCTCCATCGACTCCGCGCTCTTCGATGACCGCAACCTGCATGCCGGTTGATGGCGCCAGCCACCATGCGGATCAACGAAGCGTCAGGAATAATCCGATGACGTAGCTGCAGATGAATGCCAGCGCAAACACCATGTTCCAGAAGTGAAAACGCGGGTTGCGGATCATCACCGCAGCACCGACAGGTATTCGAAGGGCGTCATGTGGCCATCATTGGTCGATCAACTCGCCACCCGCCAGGAAATTCCAGGTGCGGGTGACGTGGAGGATGTCGATGTTGTCTTCGGTCTTGGGGAGCGCTGGGTAGGGCTCGGCGAGTTTGACGATGCGCAACGCGGTGGCGTCGAGCAGTGGGATGCCGCTGGAGTCGATGATCTCGGCGCGTTCGACGCTGCCGTTGCGGCGGATGGCGATGCTGACGACGAGTTGTCCGGCCAGCCTGCGCCGGCGCGCTTCATCGGGATAGTTGAGGTTGCCGACGCGTTCGACGCGATCCACCCAAGCGCGCAGGTAGGCGGCGTATTCGTATTCGCGCGTGCTGGCGGAGACGAACTTGCGCTTTGGCCGCTTGGCGTAACGCTGCGAACGCAGGTGGATTTCCGCTGCGAGGCGCGCCATCGCGAGGTCACGATCGATCTTTTCCTGGCCCGGCGGCAGTGTCGATGGTTCGGTTGGCGGCGTGGCTTCGGGGGTCGGCGTACGCACGTCGGCCTGCAACGCACTGATGACGCGCGCCTGCGGCGGCGGTTGCGGCGCGGGCGTCTGCGCACGCAGGGGTTTTGGTGCGATGCCGTCTTCCAGTTGCGGCACGCGGCCCGCCTGCGTATCGCGCGGCCGGTTGGACTTGTCGTGCTCGCCGCCGCCCTGGTTGCTGGCCTGCGCCAGGAAATCGGCCTGTTTCGGCGTGAGCGGGGACGAAGTCTGCGTCAGGATCACGTCCAGCGTCGGCATCACCGGTGCGGCGTCGTCAAGCGCGAATCCAAGGCCAAGAATCACCACGCCATGCACCAGCAGCGACAGCACCAGCGTCGCGCCGAGGCGCTGGTCCTCGCCGATGGTGGGTGCGGTATTGGCAGGCGTCATGGTCAAAGGCAGGAATGTTTCATGCCGTGGCGTCGGCCTCGATCACATCGAACAGCATCCCCGCGATGTTCAGCCCGAACTGCGCATCGAGTTCGCGGATGCAGGTGGGGCTGGTGACGTTGACTTCGGTGAGGTAGTCGCCGATGACATCGAGGCCGACGAACAGCATGCCGCGTTCTTTCAGCGCGGGCCCAACCTCCGCCGCGATCCAGCGATCGCGTTCCGACAGCGGGCGGCCTTCGCCCCGTCCACCAGCGGCAAGGTTTCCGCGGAACTCGTCGCCCTGCGGAATGCGCGCCAGGCAGTACGGCACGGGCTGGCCATCGACCAGCAGGATGCGCTTGTCGCCGTGCGCGATCTCCGGCAGGTAACGCTGCGCCATGACGAGGTGCCTGCCGCCATCGGCCAATGTTTCGAGAATCACGTTCAGGTTGGACTCGCCGGCACGCGCGCGGAAAATCGAACGTCCGCCCATGCCGTCCAGCGGCTTGAGCACCGCCTCGCCGTGTTCGGTGACGAAGGCCTTCAAGGCGCCTGCGTCGCGGCTGACCAGCGTCGGGGGGCAGCACTGCGGGAATTCCAGCGCGCCGAGTTTCTCGTTGATGTCCCGCAGCCCCTGCGGATCGTTGACCACCCGCGCGCCCTGGCGTTGCGCAAGGGACAGCAGGTGCGTGTCGTGGAGATAATCCGCGTCCACGGGCGGGTCCTTTCGCATCAGGACGACGTGTCCGGACCCCAGCTTCATCTGTGACGCCTGTCCCAGATCGAACCAATGACCCGCCGCCTCACGCACCGACAGCGCGGAGACGGTCGCCATGGCCGTGCCGCCGCTGGCGAAAAGGCCGCCGGGAACCACGTAATGCAGCCGATGTCCGCGCCTTTGCGCTTCGAGCAACATCGCGAAGGTGGAGTCCTTGGCGATCTTGATTGCCTCGATCGGGTCCATCACCACGACGATATCCAGCGGCATGCGAACCCTCCACGGCAGAATGTGACGAATGTTAGCAGCCGTGTCGCACGCAGCCGTTCTTGCGCGACGCGCTCGTAGAAACGTTGAATGCAACCAGTGCTTGACAGTGCGCGCGCAGGCTGGGATATAGAACACTTCGCGTACGCGCAACAGCGCGCACGCCTAGGGGAAAAACGCGATGCAGCAAGATGGCAACACTGCCAGCCTCAATGGTTTGAAGGTGATGGTGATCGACGATTCCAAGACGATCCGCCGCACCGCCGAGACGCTGTTGAAACGCGAAGGTTGCGAAGTGGTCACCGCCAACGACGGGTTCGAGGCGCTGGCCAAGATCGCCGACCAGCAGCCGCAGATCATCTTCGTCGACATCATGATGCCGCGCCTGGACGGGTATCAGACCTGCGCGCTGATCAAGAACAACCAGTTGTTCAAGCACACGCCAGTGATCATGCTGTCGTCCAAGGACGGCCTGTTCGACAAGGCGCGCGGCCGCATCGTCGGCTCCGAGCAATACCTCACGAAGCCCTTCACCCGTGAGGAATTGCTCACCGCGATCCGCACGCACGTCGCCGCCTGACCACGGAATCACCACTCGCATGGCCCGCATCCTGCTCATCGAAGACTCGCCCACCGACACCGCGGTGCTGACCCAGCTGCTGGAACGCAACGGCCACCAGGTGCTGTCGTCCGGGAGCGCGGAAGACGGCATCGAAGTCTGCCGCCGCGAAATGCCGGACCTGGTGCTGATGGACCTGGTGCTGCCGGGCATGAATGGCTTTCAGGCCACGCGCGCGTTGTCCAAGGACAACAAGACCAGCGCGATCCCGATCCTGATCGTCAGCACCAAGGGCATGGAGACCGACCGCGCCTGGGGGCTGCGCCAGGGCGCCAAGGACTACATCGTCAAGCCGCCGAGTGAAGACGCCTTGATTTCCCGCATCAACGAATTGCTCAGCGCCTGACATGTCGCGCCGTTCCAGCCAGCATCACGCCAAACCCGGCGTCACCACCAGCGCCGGCGACGGCTTGGGCGCGTTCGAGCGTCTGGCCGACTACGAGCACAAGAGCCTCGCCCACATCGTCGGCCTGCCGGAGCAGCTCGACGCGCCGGGCTTGTGGCGCGGCGTCGCCTATCGCGTGGGTACGCGGCATCTGGCATCCGCCTTCAATGAAGTGGTCGAAATCCTGGCGGTGCCGCCGATCACGCCCGTGCCCGGCGCGCAGCCGTGGATGCTGGGCGTGGCGAACGTGCGCGGCAACCTGCTGCCCATCGTCGACCTCAAGCAGTTCCTGGAAGGCGAGCGCACGGTCATGCACGAAGGCCAGCGCATGTTGTTGATGCGCCAGCAGGGCGGGGATGTCGCGGTGCTGATCGACGAGTTGTACGGACAGCGCGGTTTCACCGATCAACAGCAGACGGACCTGGAAAGCCTCGCGGAAGGCCGGTACACGCATCTCGTGGACCGCGCCTACCGGCTGGGCGAGCAGACGTGGGGAATCCTCAGCCTTGACCGGCTGTCGCGCACCCCGGAATTCAGGCAGGCCGCGGCCTGACGGCGGCGCGCCCGGCTCCAATAGTCCCGTCTTCAACATTTACCGCTCCAACAATCATTTTCCGCTCCAACAATCTATTCATCACTTAAGCAAGCACACGAGAGATCGAGGTCGAACATGAGCACTGTAATGGACGCCGTTGCCGGCAAAAGCCGCAACCTGGGCACCAACTTCTGGCTCCTGCTGCTGGTGGGATCCATCGTGGTCCTGGGCGCCAATACTGCGTACTCCACGTACAAGGCAGCGCGCCTCGGCGGCGCGAGTACTTCGGCGGCCGACCTGCAGGTGCTTTCGCAGCAGCTGGCGGTGCAGGGGCGCGAGGCGGTCGAAGGCGACGCCGCGGCGTTCACCGCGTTCAAGGCGACCAAGGCCGCGATCGAGGAAGACGTCGCCACACTGCGCAACCGTTATGGCAACGAAGCCACCGTCTCGGGGTCGATCAACGACGTGGCGAAGCGCTGGACCGCGCTGGGCGGCAGTGCCGACCAGGTGATCGCCAGCGAAAAGGCCGTGCTCGACCTGGCCGGCAATGCCAAGCGTTTCACCGACGCCGTGCCGCAGCTGCAGGCGCAGCTCGACGAAGTGGTGCGCGCGATGTCGGCCAGCGGTTCGCCGTCTTCGCAGGTGTACATCGCATTGCGCGAGGTCGTGCTGGCATCGACCATGGCGCGCCGCATCACCGAAATTCAGGCAGGCGGTCCGACCGCTTCGCTGGCCGGACAGTCGCTGCGACGCGACGCGGCCGTGTTCGACCAGGTCCTGACCGGACTGCGGCAGGGTGGCTCGGGCAACGCGCAGCGCGTGACCGCGCCTGCAGCCGTGGCTGCGCTCAACCTGGCCGATGCGCAGTGGGTCGAGATGAAGAAGGACCTCGACGCCATCCTGGGCAGCTCGCAGAACCTGTTCCGCGCGCAATCGTCCGCCGCGGCGATCACAGCCGGCTCCAACGCGATGCTGACCGACAGCAAGAAACTCTTCTCCGACTTCACTTCCTTCGGTTCGATGACCGACACCAGCCTGCTCGGCAACATCTGGGTCAGCATCATTGCCGGTATCGGCATGATCCTCGGCCTCGCCGGCTTGCTCTTCAGCTTGTACCGCGCGCAGGAACGCCGCCGCGCCACGGTGGAAGAACTCAACAACCGCAACCAGGAGGCCATCATGCGCCTGCTGGATGAAATGGGATCGCTCGCCGAAGGCGACCTCACCGTGAAAGCGACTGTGACCGAAGACATGACCGGCGCGATCGCCGACTCCATCAACTTCGCCGTCGAGCAGCTTCGCAGCCTGGTGCAGACCATTACCGACACCTCGGTGCAGGTCGCCTCCAGCGCGCAGGAAACGCAGGCGACCGCGATGCAGCTGGCCGAAGCGGCCGAGCACCAGGCGCAGGAAATCAGCAGCGCCTCGGACCGCATCAGCGAAATCGCGGCCAGCATCGACCAGGTCTCGAAGAACTCCGCGGAGTCCGCGGAAGTGGCGCAGCGCTCGGTGCAGATCGCGACCAACGGCGCCGGCGTGGTGCGGCAGACGATCGCCGGCATGGACTCGATCCGTGATCAGATCCAGGAAACCTCCAAGCGCATCAAGCGGCTGGGCGAAAGCTCGCAGGAAATCGGTTCGATCGTTGAACTGATCAACGACATCTCCGAGCAGACGAACATCCTGGCGCTGAACGCCGCCATCCAGGCCGCATCGGCCGGTGAAGCGGGCCGCGGGTTCGCGGTCGTGGCCGACGAAGTGCAGCGACTCGCCGAACGTGCGTCCAACGCCACCAAGCGCATCGAGACGCTGGTGGGCACGATTCAATCCGACACCAACGAAGCGGTCAGCTCGATGGAGCAGACCACCGCCGAGGTGGTCAGCGGTGCGCGACTGGCCGAGGACGCCGGTACCGCGCTGGGCGAGATCGAGCGCGTGTCGACGGATTTGTCCAACCTCATTCAGGGCATCTCGTCGGCTTCGCAACAGCAATCGTCCGCTGCGTCCAACATCACCCAGACGATGAACACCATCCAGCAGATCACCTCGCAGACATCGCAAGGCGCCAGCCAGACGGCCGAATCGATTGGAAATCTCGCGCAGCTGGCGGCGGATCTCCGCCGCTCGGTCGCCGACTTCAAACTGCCTGCCTAAGCACGGGATCGACGAAGCGATGATGGACAGCGTTTCCATTCGCAGCGCCGCGCGCATGCCCGTGCCCATGGGAGTCGGGCAATGACCGCGCTGCGCGACGCGATCGACTACACCACGCTCGGTTGGGTCAAGCCGGAGCTCGACGAGACGCTGCGCCAGACGCAGATGGAAATCGAGGGCTTCGCCGAAGACCCCACCGAGCTCAGCCGGATGCGCTATGCCGCCGGCCTGCTGCACCAGGTGCAGGGCACGTTGCGCATGGTGGAGCTGTACGCACCGGCGATGGTGGCCGAGGAAATGGAGACACTGGCCAAGGCCATCGCCACCGACGGCGTTGCCGACCGCGACGAAGCCTGCGCCACGCTGATGCGTGGCGTCGTCTTGCTGCCCGACTATCTCGAACGACTGCAGGGTGGGCACAAGGACATTCCGATTGTCCTGCTGCCGCTGCTCAACGAGCTGCGCGGCGTGCGCGGCGAGAAGGGTCTCAGCGAGAGCGTCCTGTTCGCGCCCGACCTGGATCGTCCGCTGCCGGCATCGCTTCCGGAGCCCAGGGCATCGGGCCCGCAGGACGATGACGCCATCGTGCCGCTGCTTGCATCCCTGCGCGCGACGCTTTCGTCATGGAGCGACACCCAGCCCGCCGATTACGCGCAGTTGATGCAGGGGCTGGAAGGCTTGCTGGGTCAGACCCAGGATCCCGAAGCGCGGCGCATGCTGTGGGTCGCGGCGGAAAGCGCGGCCGCCCTTCGCGACGGGGCGCTGGCGAATTCCGCATCGCTGCGCGATGCATTCGGCAGCGTCGAACGCGAGGCGCGGCGACTGTTCGAAAACGGCGCGGCCACCGTGTCGCCCTCGCAACTGGAACCCACGCGGCAACTCCTGTTCCATGTCGCCGGCGGCGACCAGGCGCATGCATCGCTTGAAAAACTGCGCACCACCTTCGACCTGGCGGCAGGCAGCCCGAGCGAATCCGAACTCGAACACGCGCGCGGCAGTGTCAGCGGGCGCAACCGGGCACTTCTTGACACCGTGTCGGCCGCGATCAAGGAAGACCTGCTGCGCATCAAAGACGCGCTGGACCTGTACCTGCGCACCAACCGCGACGATGCCAACGAACTGCAGCCGCAAGTGGAGGCGCTGGACCGCGTCGCCGACACCCTCGGCATGCTCGGCCTCGGCGTCGCGCGCAAGGTCGTGCTGCAACAGCGCGACGCGCTGCGCGAAATCGTGTTTGGCGGACGTTCGCCGGACGAGGAATCACTGCTGGATGTGGCCGGCGCATTGCTGTACGTGGACGCGTCGCTGGACGACCAGGTCGCACGCCTTGGGCAACCCAGCGCCAATGCCGACGACGACATGGTCGCCAGCGAATCGCGCAAGGTACTGGAAGTACTTGTGCGCGAAGCGATCGCCAATTTCGCCGACGCGCGGCAGGGTTTCGTCGCCTTCGTCGAGACCAACTGGGACCACGCGCAACTCACCGACGTGCCGCGCCTGTTGAATGAGGTCGGCGGCGCATTGCGCATGCTCGACTTGCAGCTGCCCGCGCAATACCTGACCGGCGTGCGCCGCTACACCGAGTCCGAGCTGATCGCGCGCAAGCGCGTGCCAAATGGCCAGCAACTCGACACGCTGGCCGATTCGCTCGCGAGTCTTGAGTACTATCTCGAAGCGGTGCGCGACCAGCGCCCCAACAGCGAAGAAATCCTCGCCATCACCCGGCAGAGCCTGGAATCGTTGCGCTACTGGCCGCTGCCCGCGGAAACCGTGTCGATACCCGCGATCGAAACCACGGTCGAAGGCGACGCCGAAGACACGCGTGAACTGCAACCGGTACCGGCCGCATCCTCGCCGCCGGAATCCGCGCCAGTGCCGGAGACGGCGCAGACGCTGATCCACCAGGCCGCCTCAGCCGCCGGCACCGCCGGCAGCTTCGACCGCAGCAACGACGAGATCGACGACGAGATCCGCGAAGTCTTCCTCGAGGAATTCGAGGAGGAAATCGCCAACCTCGATGGCCTGCTGCCCAAGTGGCGCGGCCAGCCCGAGGACATGGAACGCCTGCGTCCGATCCGGCGCGTTTTCCACACGCTCAAGGGCAGCGGCCGCCTGGTCGGCGCCAAGACACTCGGCGAATTCAGCTGGAAAGTCGAGAGCATGCTCAACCGCGTGCTGGATGGCTCGCGTTCGCCGTCGCCGGCGGTGTTCGCGATGGTGGACCAGGCCTTCCTCACCCTGCCGCAACTGCATGCCGCCTTGCGCGGCGACGCCTCGCTCCACGTGGACCTGCCGGGCCTGGAAGCCATCGCCGACCGGGTCGCGGCCGGAGAGGAAGTGCGCTATCAACCGCGCGCAGGTGAGAAACCCGTGGAAACGGTTGAAGAAGCCGTTCCCGCCGACATTGCAATCGAAGTCGAAACCGAAGCGCTGACCGAACCCGTCGCACTTGCGCCGGACATGGTCCCGGTCTCGGTCGATGGCGTCCTGCTCGAAATCCTGACCGCCGAAGTCGACGGCCATCTCGCCACCGTCGATGGCTGGCTGGCGCAGGCCAGCATCGCGCCCGTCCGTGTCGACGATGCGATGCTCCGCGCGATTCACACCATGAACGGCGCCTTCGCAATGAGCGAAGTCCCGGCCATCACCGACGCCACCATGCCGGCCGAGGCTTACGTCAAGCGTCTGCTTGGCGCCAACCGTGCGCCCGAGCCCGAAGGCGTCGCAGCGCTCAGTGAACTGGCGGCCCAGATCCGCGCGACGGTGGCCGGCCTTTTGCTGCCCGTTTCGGCCGTGCCGAAACAGACAATGCTGGCGCAGCGCCTGATCGCATTGCGCGACAGCCTGCCCGAAGCCACCATCGCCATCTTCGGCGCGGGCCTGGTCGATGAAGAAGCGGCAGCGGCAGAAGCGCGCGCGGAGGCGATCGAAGCCGGGCGTCTCGAAGCCGAGCGGATCGACGCCGAACGCCTTGACGCCGAGCGGATCGAAGCGGAACGCATCGAGGCAGAACGTCTCGGAGCAGAACGCATCGAGGCCGAACGCATCGCCACGGAACAGGCTGAAGCCGAGCGTCTCGAAGCCGAGCGCATCGCTGCTGAGCGGGTCGAAGCAGACCGCATCGCAGCGGAAAGACTCGAAGCCGAACGCATCGCCGAAGCCGAGCGCCTTGAATACGAGCAGCTCGAAGCCGAATACGAAGCCGAGCGCCTGGGGAAACTCGACGCCGAACGTACCGATGCAGAACGCGCGGAAGCCGCGCGTGCCGATGCCGAACGCATTGAAGGGGAGCGGGTCGAAGCCGAACGCCTGGAATCCGAGCGCGCAGAAGCCGAGCGCTTCGAAAACGAACGTCTTGCCGCTGA
>PPFU01019945.1_pt1 | contig 10846 bp, 8 predicted proteins | sample 1535991 | NCBI WGS metagenome assembly PPFU01 (sample SAMN04901290, study PRJNA319586) | Hypolithon metagenome, whole genome shotgun sequencing project. | isolation source: Antarctic Hypolithon | place: Antarctica: Miers Valley | collected 2014 | reverse complement strand
CAGTAATAATAGTGAATTGATAAATATTGAAACCCATACATCAATTCTATTTGATGTGTTTAACAAGCTCCTTAAACGACGCTTAAATGCGCTCCTTAACAACGAACATAATTCTCCCTGGTATATTTTTAGACCTCACTATCACAGGTTTTCATGAATTCTGACAAGCCATCTGTAGCAGCTTCTCTCTCTATTAAAGAGACTGCTGAAGAGCGCCTTTCTCCCGCTGTTTATATCGTGGGTGCAGGCCCAGGAGATCCTGAGTTACTGACAGTAAAGGCGCTAAAAATGATACAGCGAGCAGATGTTTTGGTGTATGCCAATTCGCTGGTTCCTCAGCAAATTCTTTCAGCTATTCGACCTAATGCGGAGAAAGTCGCAACGGCTAAGATGACCTTAGAAGACATTGTGCCGCTGATGATTGAGCGGGTACGCGCTGGGAAATCGGTGGTACGCCTGCATTCGGGCGATCCTAGCCTGTATAGCGCCATTCACGAGCAAATGCTGCGCCTGAGTGAGGCTGAGGTGCCGTTTGAGGTGATTCCTGGCATTAGCGCGTTTCAGGCGGCAGCGGCCAAGCTAAATGTGGAGCTGACCATTCCAGCGCAGGTACAAAGCATTATTTTGACGCGCATCAGCGGTCGTACTCAGGTGCCTGTGGCTGAGGAGCTGGCTGGCCTGGCGGCACATCAGGCCAGCCTTTGCCTGTACTTGAGTGCCCGCCATGTGAAAGATTCTCAGGCTCAACTGCTGAAGCACTATCCACCAGACACGCCGGTGGCTATTTGCTTTAGGGTAGGGTGGCCCGATGAGAAAATTGTGGTGGTGCCGTTGGAAAAAATGGCTGAGGTCACTGAGTCTGAAGATTGGGTGCGGACGACGCTTTATATCGTGTCGTCGGCGCTGGCGAATCGGCAACCGCAGGCGCGATCGCACCTCTACAACCCTACTCACGACCACCTGTTCAGACCCAGGTCAGCGACCGCAAGTCCCTCATCCCAACCACCACCACAAGAACAGCTCAAGCAAGAGCGGGAGAACTCGAAAAAATGAATTACTTAGTGGCTGTATTGAGCGATCGCATCCAGGCCGAAGAAGCCTACACCGCGCTAGAAAAAGCCGACATCACCATGGATAAGGTCAGCATTTTAGGCAAAGGCTTTCAATCTGCCGACGAATATGGGCTGATCGACCCAGCCGACGAAGCCTGGAAGCAAATTAAGCGACTGGCCCTTTGGACAATTCCCTTCGGCTTTGTCGGCGGCTTTGCTTTCAACGCCATTACCGGGCTCGACACTTTTCCTTGGGCAGGCACGTTGGGCAACCAAATTATCGGCGGACTGCTAGGCGCTGGAGCCGGAGCCATGGGCGGCTTCTTTATTGGGGGGGGCGCAGGCGTTGGCCTTGGCAGCGGTGATGCCGTTTCGTACCGTAATCGGCTCAATGCGGGCAAGTATTTAGTTGTCGTTAAGGGGTCAGAAGGTCTCATTTCTCAGGCCACCCGCATTCTTCGTCCGCTTCGACCTGAAAATATTCAGGGATATGCTGATCCCGGCGCTTAATTAGCTGCTTGACCAGCTACCCAGAAGGGCATTTGGAGAAGGGCACTTGCAGAAGGGCACTTGCAGAAGGGCAGTTTGGCGTTATGATAAAAAATAAAACTCATAACGAGTATGAGTTAGCTTCCTTTACGGTCATTTGCAAGGCATTTATGAGCGCTGTATCTTCACCCGTTAAAGTATCTACCCAGTCCTTTGCCAACCCTCTACTGATTGGCAAAGGACTGCCCCCTTTTGGCGAAATTAAGGCTGAGCACGTCGTCCCTGGTATTGAGCAGCTTCTAAAGAACCTTGAGCAGGATCTGCAAGCGCTAGAGGCACAGCTAAAGGCGCAGCTTCAGTCATCACCTCAGGCCTCTCCTAGCTGGGCAGAGCTAATTGAGCCGTTGACAAACATTACCGAACGACTCGGGTGGAGCTGGGGCATTATCAGCCATTTGATGGGTGTGAAAAACAGCCCTGAATTGCGCAGCGCTTACGAGAGCGTGCAGCCTGCGCTGGTGCAGTTTGCCAATCAGATTAGCCAGAGCCAGGTGCTTTATGATGCGCTGAAGCGTTTGAAGGACGGCGAGCTGTGGGCGGGGCTAGTTCCGGCTCAGCAGCGCATTGTAGAAGCCGCCCTGCGAGATGCTGAGCTTTCGGGCGTAGGTCTTGTAGGAGACGCTAAGTCCAAATTTAATGAAATTCAACAGTCTTTGGCCGAGCTGTCCACTCAGTTTTCCAATCATGTGCTGGACGCCACCAATGCCTTTAGCCTTACGCTTACCGACAAAGATGACGTCGCAGGCCTGCCGCCTAGCCTGCTGAGTTCAACGGCTCAGGCTGCTCGTGAGGCCGGAGCTGACGATGCCACATCCGAGGCGGGGCCATGGCGGATTACGTTGGACATGCCCTGCTATACTCCGTTTTTGCGCCATGCCCAACGCCGCGACCTTAGAGAAAAGCTGTATCGCGCTTTCATTACCCGCGCGTCGTCAGGTGAGTTAAACAACACGCCTTTGATTGAGCAAATTTTGACGCTGCGCACTCAGCAGGCTGCTCTGCTGGGATTTGAGAACTATGCGGAGCTGAGCCTGGCCCGAAAGATGGCCCCTTCAGTAGCCGCTGTAGAAGACCTGATGGAGGAACTGCGACTGGCTAGCTACGACGCTGCAACGCGTGAGCTAGAAAATATCAAGGCGTTTTCACATCAGCCAGATATCAAGCAGTGGGATGTGCCCTACTGGACAGAGCGAATGCGGGAGAGCGAGTTTGACCTTAACGATGAGGCCCTGCGACCCTATTTCCCCTTGCCTAGAGTGCTAGAAGGCTTGTTTAGCTTGGCTGAGCGGCTATTTGGCATTACGATTTCGGCGGCAGACGGGCAGGCTCCCCTTTGGCACCCTGACGTGCGCTACTTCCATGTGGGCGATGCTGACAGTGGAGATACCCTTGCTCACTTTTATTTAGACCCCTTCAGTCGTCCGGCTGAAAAGCGTGGCGGTGCGTGGATGGATGAATGCATCGTGCGGGCTAAGGTTGCCTCTGAGGGCGCTCAGACGGTTCGCCTGCCGGTGGCCTATTTGGTGTGTAACCAGTCGCCGCCTGTAGATGGCAAGCCCAGCCTGATGACCTTTCGCGAGGTAGAAACGCTGTTTCATGAGTTTGGCCACGGATTGCAGCACATGCTTACCCGCGTGGACTATCCAGGGGCAGCAGGCATTAATAATGTGGAATGGGATGCGGTAGAGCTGCCCAGCCAGTTCATGGAGAACTGGTGTTACGACCGCGACACGCTGTTTGGCATGGCAAGGCACTACGACACGGGCGAAGCGCTGCCTGAGGCAGACTATCAAAAGCTGCTGGCGGCGCGGCATTTTATGACGGGCAGTGCGATTTTACGGCAGGTGAGTTTTGGCTGGGTGGATATGGCGCTGCACGCTCAGTATCAGCCGGAGGGTAGCGAGTCGGTGGGAGAGGTGCGCGATCGCATCGCCCCAAAAACCACCCTCATAGAGCCCCTTAGCGAAGATGCCTTCCTATGCAGCTTCGGCCATATTTTTTCAGGTGGATACGCCGCAGGCTACTACAGCTACTTCTGGGCCGAAGTGCTCAGCGCCGATGCCTTCTCTGCCTTCGAAGAGGCAGGTCTAGAAAACAAGGATGAAATGGCTACTATTGGGCGGCGCTTTCGAGACACGGTTCTTTCTCTAGGCGGTAGCCATCACCCGATGGAGGTGTTTAAGTCCTTCAGAGGTCGTGGGCCTAGCACTCAGGCACTGCTGCGCCACCGAGGATTGGCCTAGCAGATCAGCTAGGGGACTTAAAAAAAGGCGGGCCGCATAAGCAATTTGTGAAAAGTCGGAATTTGAGTGCGCTACGGATGGAAGCGCTTAGAAATGCTGTGTGCAGCCAATGTTCTCTCTAAAAAGGAAAAAAGAGAGGGGATTTGCTAGGCATTGGCGCTTGGAGAAGCGTGTTTTCACGGAACCGCATATCAACAGAGCTTGATAAATTCTTAAAGGAAAGTAAATTTCCATGCAGCTTTATAAACCCTTTTTAAATCTCTCTATTGCAAATCCACTTATGACTAAATTACCGGTCAATCCCTCTGTCGGAACTGTCGTAGCCTGGCGAGATTGCAGCGGGCAGTACGATGGCCAAAGCGATCTAGTAACGTCTGTACTACAGCAGCGAGAATGTAGCCTCATCGCTGTCGATAAAGAAAATGATGCACTGCAAACCGTTCTAAAGAGCGTTCCTGATCTGCTAATTATTTATCTGCAAGCGTCTGGAGAGCGGGGGTACGAATTTTGTAAAGCCCTGCGCAAGCTGCCTTGTACGAGCACTTTGCCCATCGTATTTGTAGGCATTCGCAATCAGGCTTCTGAACTCATTAGCGCCTTACGCTGTGGCGGTAACGAATACTTGCAGCTACCTATTGATGAGGAAGAGTGCTGGCTCAGACTTGAGCGGTTATTAAAAATGGTACGGCTGGTGCGTAGTTTGGAAGCGGATACGGCTAGTCTACAGCAGCAGATTTGGTCGCATAATCGCCTTTTACAGCAGCAGCAGGCGACCCAAGTTTCTTTAGCACAAGAGAATCAGGTGCTACAGCAGATGGCTTTTACCGATGGGCTAACTCAGGTCGCCAACCGCCGCAGCTTCAACGAGAAGTTGCCTCAGCTATGGCAAGAAGCTAAGGAACGTAATCAGCCTATATCGCTGCTGCTGTGCGACATTGATTACTTTAAGCGCTATAACGATACCTACGGTCATTTGGGGGGTGACGTTTGCTTGCAGGCAGTGGCAGAGGCGCTAGTGAAAGGAAGCCAACGCCACGGCGATCAGGTCGCTCGCTATGGCGGTGAAGAGTTTGCTATTTTGCTGCCCGCTACCGGTTCTCAGGGGGCTCAGCAGGTTGCCCTAGCCGTGCAGTCGGCACTCACTCAAGCTCAACTGCCTCATGCTTCGTCCCCGGTGAAGCCGTACGTTAGCTTGAGTATTGGCATCTGCACGCTGGAGCCTGGTCGCTACCCTGCTTCGTACTCTAGCAGTTTGCAGCAGGACTACGAGGTGCTAATTTATGGCGCTGATGAAGCGCTGTATACGGCTAAGCTGCGAGGACGCGATCGCACCGTCGTCAATTCACCCAACGGATTAATTACCGTCCTGCCTAACCACCACCAACACAGCAGCCTTTCGCCAGAGGCCAAAACTACCAAAAGCACCCTGAGCAAACTACCTGTTAACAAATCGCCGCAAGCGATCAAGCTGCCTCTATTCAGGGAGGCCATCCAGCAGCAAGCTGTTCAACCGTGACTTACAGGCTGCGGTTGCCTCACTATTAGATATCAGCCTGGATGCCTAAGTTTTAAAGTATGGCGGCTGAAGCACGGCGGTTTTGGCTGCTTGCACGTTAGACTGCTTGAACGCGACTTGTGCATCATTGTCCGCTACGCCAGTAGACTGTAAAGCGTCGCCGGGAGAGTTAGCTTTGCCAAACAGTGAACCTATAGCAAGAGCGCAAGCAGTCTCTCGTCATGAGCTGGCTGAGCTGGTGCGATCGCAGCTCCAAGCCCTGTTAGAGCAGGACAACTTTCGCGGTGCCAAGGCGCTGCTAGGGCCGGTACAGCCCGCCGATATTGCTGAGGCGATTGAAGGGTTGCCCGAGACGATGCAGGCGATCGCCTTCCGCCTAATTGCTAAAAACGAAGCCATTGAGGTATACGAAAACCTTGACTCCAGCGTTCAGCAGGCGCTGATAGAAGAATTTAAAAGGCAAGACCTGATTGATATCGTCGATAAAATGTCCCCGGACGATCGGGTGCGCCTGTTTGATGAGCTGCCTGCCAAAATCGTGCGCCGTCTGCTAGAGCAGCTCAGCGCCCAAGAACGTCAGGCAACGGCTTTGCTGCTGGGCTATGAGGCCCAAACGGCGGGCCGGATTATGACGCCCGAGTATGTGGCGCTCAAAGAAAACTGGACGGTGGACGGAGCGCTAGAGCATATTCGCGCCCAGGCTGAGTTAAGCGAGACGGTCTATTACCTGTTTGTGACTAATTTTGACCGGCGGCTCACGGGCATTTTGTCGCTGCGGCAGCTAGTGATTAGCCAAACGGAGCAGACAATTGGCGATATCATGACTCGCGAAGTCGTCTCTGTAGAGACCAACATTGACCAGGAAGAAGTCGCCCGCATTATCCAGCGCTACGACTTTTTGGCGGTGCCTGTTGTAGATACTGAAAATCGGCTGGTGGGAATCATCACCGTCGATGATGTGATTGATATTTTAGAAGCCGAAGCCACCGAAGATATTTACACGCTGGGTGGTGTGCAGTCGGGCGGAGAGAACTATTTTCAGAGCAATTTGCTGGACGTGGCCCGGAAGCGAGTGGTATGGCTGTCGGTGTTGCTGGTGACCAATACGGTAACGGCGGCGGTAATTACCAGCCAGGAGGACGTTTTAGAAAGGGTAGTGGCGCTGACGGCGTTTATTCCACTGCTGATCGGCAGTGGGGGTAACGTGGGCGCGCAGTCTTCTACGGTGGTGATTCGAGGGCTAAATACGGACGAGCTGAAGATTAGAGATGCGTTTAAGGTGATTCGGCGGGAGGCGATCGCAGGTGCCTTTTTAGGACTCATGCTAGGCATTGTGGTCACGGTTTGGGCCTACTTTTTACTCATTCACGGCAGCGATGCCAGCGGCGTCAGGAACGCATTACCGGTAGCCGCTACGGTTGGTATATCGCTAGTTGGCATTTCTATTTTGGCCTCTAGCGCGGGCGCAGGTCTGCCGTTTCTCTTCCAGTCCTTTGGGCTCGATCCCGCGCTGATGTCGGCCCCCTTTATTACCACTATCGTAGACGTACTGGGCGTACTGATTTATCTCAACTTAGCCCGCTGGGTTTTGGGCCTTTGACCTGGAGACACGCCTGTATAAGATATGTGACAAGCAATACAAACAGGGGAAAATTAGACTTGTCAAAGTTGATATAATTGCAAAAGAATACGGACGGGTGAACTGTGCTGCAAAAGTTCAAGCAAGATCTCAAAAGCGACCTGATCGCCGGGTTAGTCGTCATTATTCCGCTGGCAACCACTATCTGGCTTACCGTTAATGTAACGGTTTGGATGGTTCAGTTCCTCACGCGCTTTCCCAAGCAGCTAAATCCTTTTCCTGAGCTGAATCCCTATCTGGGGTGGCTGATAAATTTGGGCATTGGCTTTGCTGTGCCGCTGCTCTCAATTTTGCTCATCGGCCTGATGGCTCGAAACTTTGCAGGCCGCTGGCTGCTGGACTTTGGCGAGCGGGTGGTGGAGTCTATTCCTTTGGCAGGCTCGGTGTATAAGACGCTTCAGCAGCTTTTGCAAACCGTTTTTCAAGACTCTAAAAGTCGCTTTCGGCGGGTGGTGCTGGTTGAGTATCCTCGACGGGGGCTGTGGGCGATCGCCTTCGTCACAGGTGTCGCAATGGCCGAAGCTCCCAACAAAATGCTCAGCGTGTTCATCCCGACTACGCCCAACCCTACCAGCGGCTGGTACTCCATCGTTTCCGAAGACGACGTTCTCAACCTTTCTATCTCCATTGAAGATGCTTTTAAGGTGCTGCTTTCGGGCGGTATCGTCGGCCCTGACTTGGCGGCTCAGGTACCGGCTGACCGAGCAAGCAGGGTAGAGCCCGTGGCACCTGCCGAGCTGCCGACCGAAACCAGCCTCAGCAATCCTTCGCATTTGAGCCCCTCATCAGGAAGTCAGCCAGTGAGCCCTCAGCCAGTTAACCCGCCTAATAGCGTTCAGATGTTGACCGATGAACCCGCCTGATCAGACGGTTTTCCGCTGCCTCACCTGATCGGAAAGGCTGATAAGATAGCTGAACTCTCAGCTAGTGGTATGCCATGAAGGCTCGTTCTATTGCCCGTGAATTAGCGCTGTTGGGCATTAGTCAGCTCACTGATAATCCCGATAAAGTGAGGGCTGCTTCTGGCGAACTTTCTGGTGCTCAGGCTGGTCAGCCGCTGCCTGAAAAACAGCTAGATGCGCTGATTATGAAAGGACTAAAAAGTCTTAGTGCTGATGCCCAAGAGACGCTGGATACGGCTGAAGGCGAGCTTCAGCGAGGCGAGCGGCTGATTCTAGAGAGTGAAACGCGGACGGTGGATAGTGATGAGGTGCGATCGCGCATTATCCCCGCCGTTCCCCTCATAGAATCCGCCATTAACCAGTCAGGCAGCACCCTAGAGCTGCTAATTTTCGCGCAGCAGGGCGATAAAAAAGAAATTATCACGACCAGAAATTCGCTTGCCGCTGCTGCTAGTCATCTGGAGAAGGGCGATCGCCTGCTAGCCGAGCATGAGCGCCGTGTGGCTGATGTTAATGATGCTCGCATAGAGATTCAGCGTGCGATCGCCGTCGTCCGCACCGCCATTGATGAACTCAAGCGGTCTTTAGAACCCGTTCATTTCTCCAAACTTATTGATCGTACAGAAGTTCGGGGCTACGCCTGTGACCTGCTGCACAACTGGATTATCCACTGGCGAAGCGTCGATAGTCAGCTCAATGAAGCCATGGAAAAATGGAGTATGCGTCGCCTAGCTAGAGTAGATCGCGATATCTTACGGTTAGCCATGATGGAAATTATCTACATGGATGTACCCATCAGAGTCGCGATTGACGAAGCCGTTGAAATGGCCAAGCGCTACAGCGACGAAGACGGCTATCGCTTTATCAATGGGGTGCTTCGCCGTGCGACTGATAAGCTAGATGCAGCAGAACCGTAGATTAGCGAACGGCTGAATGCTCAGCTATTCGTAGCGACGCGCTAATCTTTAGCTAGCAGTGAATTTCAATCAAGTGAGTTTAGGGTAATGGCAGCTTTTAACTGGTTTCAGCGCAGCTACGAGGAGCCCGAAAAGCCCAAAGAAGAGGAAAAGCCAGAAGAAGAGAAGGCGGAAGCGGCCCCGGCGAGTCCTGAGGATTATTTGAAATGGGCTAAAGCTGCTTATCAGAATATTCAAGAGCGGCAGGAGAAGGGGGGCGATCTTTCTTCGGAAGGGTTGGGCGATCGCGCAGCCGAAACACCTAAACCCGACAAAGATTTGGCCGGTAATGATGCTGAATCTACTGGGCCTACCGAAGAAGCCATAGATACAGAAACGACGGAAGAAGTTGCAGCAGCGACGGAAGAAACTGCAGACGCAACAGAAGACGTTGTAGAAACGGAAGACGTCGCAGATACGGCAGAAGCAGCTATAGACACGACGGAAGCTGCTGCGGAAGCCATCAGCGCTGAAGAGACTCAACCTGCTAGCTCACCCGCTCAGCCTTTTTGGGCACAGGCTCAAGCCGAGCGAGAAGAGCGACTAGCGCGGCTACAGTCCGAGGCTATTTTGGAGCCTGAGCCCGAACCAGAACCCACGCCACTCGAACCTCAATTTGTCCCGCTAGACATCGATCTCGATGAAGCCTTTCTGTGGTCAGCGGAGGTGCTTGCCTCTCAGGGTCGTCGCCCCGACCAAATATCGCTAGAAGAAATTACCTGGCTCAATAAGCTGCGCCAGGGTTTGGATAAAACCCGCCGAGGACTTGTCAACCAATTAAAGTCTATTGTTGGGCAGGGGCCGCTGAATGACGAAGCGGTCGAGGAAATTGAGTCGCTGCTGCTACAGGCCGATGTAGGCGTTAAGGCGACCGATAAGATTATCGGCTCATTGCAAGCCCGACTCAAAGAAGAAGCCCTACCGCCCGATCAGGCGATTAGCTATCTCAAATCGTTACTGCGCGACATGCTCGACGCGCCGCTTGAAGGTGGACACAACCTCACCTTTACGCCTGAAAAAGGCACGCTCAGCGTTTGGCTGATGACGGGCGTTAACGGCGCGGGTAAAACGACGACAATTGGTAAGCTGACGCATATTGCTACAAAGTCGGGCTTTGAGTGCTTAATTGGGGCGGCGGATACTTTCAGAGCAGCGGCGGTGGAGCAGGTGAAGATTTGGGGCGCGCGCAGTGGTGTAGACGTGATTGCCAACCCAGGCCAAAACACCGACCCGGCATCGGTTGTATTCGATGCGATTAGCGCAGCCAAATCTCGCGGCACTGAACTACTGCTAATAGACACCGCTGGACGATTGCAAAACAAAAAGAACCTAATGGACGAGCTAGCTAAGGTTCGTAAAATTATTGACAAAAAAGCGCCCGACGCCAACGTGGAATCGCTGCTGGTGCTGGATGCAACCCTGGGGCAAAATGGCCTGCGTCAGGCTCAAGTTTTTGCCGAGGCCGCACAGCTCAGCGGCGTAGTGCTCACCAAGCTAGACGGCACAGCTCGCGGCGGCGTTGCTTTGGCCGTAGTGCAAGAGTTGAACCTTCCCATTCGCTTTATTGGCGCTGGAGAAGGCATCGAAGATTTGCGCCCGTTCTCCAGCTATGAGTTTGTTGAAGCTTTGCTGAATGGGTAATATTAATATCTTGGGCAGCATACACCTCCGGGAGGCGAGAGTAGATATTGAGTCGAGAAGCTTCCTAAAGCAGACTGAGCGCTTTATGCTGAGGGGTTTAGCTTGTTACCAAAGCAGACGGAATGGAAACCTAAGAAGCCTTTTTTGTCAATTTACCTTTGCCGATTAGAATCCCTTTTTTTGAATCAATAGAATATCCTCTCTCCCTTAGGGTTACTAAAACATCGCTAAGATGCAGGTTGTCTAGCCCCATACCTCCATTGATAGCTTCTCTTAAGGTTGGTGTCTTTAGTTTTTCGCCATGCTTGAGCGGTCATGTTTAGCATGGTCACGTTGAACGACTAGGAA
>PPFU01004704.1_pt1 | contig 10847 bp, 13 predicted proteins | sample 1535991 | NCBI WGS metagenome assembly PPFU01 (sample SAMN04901290, study PRJNA319586) | Hypolithon metagenome, whole genome shotgun sequencing project. | isolation source: Antarctic Hypolithon | place: Antarctica: Miers Valley | collected 2014 | reverse complement strand
GTGCTTTTGCGGAGGCTTACGTTCGTCGCCCGCGGCGGGCTTATCGAGAAGGTCTTCTACCCCGTGTTTCCGCCGGACGAGAACCCGGCGGAGGTGGTCTACTGGCTTGGCCACAACCCGGATATTATGGGGAGAGAAGGTTCTTGAACCCTCGGGATGATCGAAATAGATCCGACCGGACGGTGGTGCTGGATACGGGCAGCCCCGCCCTGATGTTCAACGCGGGAGAAGGTTTCCACTACGAGAAGCTGCCGGAGGGCACCCGTGTCATCTACCCGCCCGCTCCCGTGGAGCCCATTGCAGACCCGAGCGTGGCGATAGAGCGCGCCCTGTTGGAGCCGCTGGACATGGAGCCCTTTCACGAGCTTCTGTTTCCCGAGATGAAGCTGACCATCGCCTTCGACGACATCTCGCTGCCGCTGCCACCGATGCAAAAGCCCGACATCCGCCAGCTCGTCATAGAGAAGGTGCTGGAGAAGGCTGCCGCGAAGGGTGTGGAAGACATCCACCTCATCGCGGCGCTCGGCCTGCACCGCCGGATGACCGAGGCCGAGCTCCGGTATCGCCTCGGCGAGAGGATAATGTCCGCCTTATATCCTGAGAGGCTCTACAACTACGACGCCGAAGACGAAGCGGGCAACGTCAAGATCGGGGACACCGAGCGGGGCGAGGACGTTACCGTAAGCCGCCGGGTCGCTGAGAGCGATCTCCTGGTCTACGTCAACATTAACTACATCCCGATGGACGGCGGCCACAAGTCGGTCCACACCGGACTAGCCCCGTACTCATCTATCCGCCACCACCACACCCCGGATACCTTATCGGGCACGAAGTCCCTCATGGACCCGCCGAATTCCGCGATGCACGGCTCCATAGACCGGATGGGCAAGATCTTCGACGAGCACGTCAAGGTCTTCCACATAGAGACTACGCTCAACAACGCCGCCTTCCCGCCACTCTTCGACTTCATGTCAAAGCCCGAACACGAGTGGGGACCCGTTACGGAGGCGAACTTCCGTTTGAACCACGCGGCGACCAAAGCGATGCCGCGACCCGTCTCGCGCCGCGTCTTTCACTCCATAAAGGCCCCGCACAGGATGACCAGCGTCCAGGCCGGGGCGACCTGCCCGGTTCACGAAGAGACCTTGAAGAACAACTACAAGCAGATGGTGGTCCCGGTAGAGGGCCAGGCGGACGTGCTCCTCGTGGGCATCCCGTACCTTGGCCCCTACAACGTGAACTCGACCATGAACCCGCTGCTCGTCTACAACATGCTGCTCGGGTACCTCTTCAACCTCTACCGGGGTAAGCCGCTGGTGCGCGAGGGCGGCGTGATCATCGGGACCCACCCGATGCCCGAGGAGTTCAACGAGATGCACCACCCAAGCTACGTGGACCTCTGGAACGAAGGCCTCGCCCGTACAAACGACATCCGCGAGCTCGCAGTGCGCTACGAGGACCGCTACGCTCGTGACCCACGCTACCGCAAGCTCTACCGTAACTCCCACGCCTACCACGGCGCCCACCCCTTTACCGTGCTGTACTGGGCCGCCCATGCCCTCGACCACCTCGGCGGCGCCATCCTAGTCGGCGGCGATCCCGGTACCACCTCCCGCATGGGCTTGGGGCGAGCCGACTCCATAGCAGAGGCACTCGGGATGGCGGAGGACACGGTGGGACCGAGCCCGGGCGTGACCTACCTGCACGTCCCGCCGCTTTTCATGGTCGAGGTGAGCTAGAGAGTGCCCGCGAGGATAGACGCGAGAGTGGATCCAGCGTGAAACGCGTCCTCTCCATAGCCGGCAGCGACTCCTGTTGCGGAGGCGGCATTCAGGGAGACCTCAAGGCCTTCTCCCGGTGTGGCGTCTACGGCACCACCGCCCTGACCTCGATCACCGCCGGCAACACCAAAGAGATCACCGGCGTCCATGACTTACCCCCCGAGTTCGTGGTCTCCCAGATAGAGGCCATAGTCTCCGACATCGGCGCCGACGCGGTAAAGACCGGCATGCTTTCTAATGCCGGGATAATCTCCGCGGTAGCCGGCTGTATACGAAGGCTCGGCCTCCCCAACGTAGTCGTGGACCCCGCGATGGTCGCAGAGAACGGCGCCATGCTCCTCCGTCCCGATCCGGTAAGCACCCTGGTGGAAGAGCTTCTTCCACTAGCCGACGTAGTTACGCCAAACATACCGGAAGCATTCGCCCTGATCGGAGAAGAGCCCGATGAAACGCGCGTCGCGGAGTGTGCGAAGAGGATAAAGGCCCTGGGTCCAGCGGCGGCCCTCGTAACCGGCGGCAACACCCTCTCAGGGACGGACCTGCTCTTCGACGGCGAGGACTTTCTGGAGATAGAAGGCCCGGTCCACAACAAGGACACCGGCCACGGCGCCGGATGCTGCCACTCCTCGGCCCTGGCAAGCTGCCTGGCCCAAGGCTTCGACCTCGAAGAAGCCGCCCGCCAGGCTCGCGAGGTCGCCGCCCAAGCCGTGAATTATGGCCTCGAAGAGATCGGCTATGGTCCCGGACCGGTCCATGTCCTCGGCCCCGCCCTCAAGGCCTATTCACGTCGCGTCTGAACCGTTCACGGCAGTAGCCGTTGTCCTGAAAACAAAAGACGCTTCGGCAGTGTGTCCGTTTGACAAATCACTTTCCAGGCCTAAATCACTTTCCAGGCCTTTATATTTAGAACTCCTAAATTTTGCGGCAGTAGGAGCCGCCGTAGACGGCCTGACACTTGCGAAGCTGGCCCACGGGGCAAAGTATTGCCCAAGTCAATATCAGTTACGAGTCCATTCCCTGTTATCGGAAGCCCATTTCGGTGGTTAACGACACCGAACCTGCGCCTTATCGGAAGTACGTTGGGAAACTACGGGATACAACGAGCATTATCAGAAACGTCTTGCTGACTCGAGCAGTTTTCTGGGGGGATAGCCTTGCTACCTTGCCCCTGAGGACATCTTCGCAGGACTTACGCCGTTAGGGCTCTAACACGACGTCCGGCATCCGAGCCACAGAGTGAACCAGCGATCCGGGCCGGAGATCTCATCCTGGACCCGGTCCATCACCTCGTGCGCCGGGGAGAGGAGCAGATAGAGCTGACCGCGAAGGAATTCTCGCTGCTCCACACCCTAATGGGCCGTCCCGGCCAGGTCTTCACGCGCTCCGTATTACTAGATACCGTCTGGGGGTTCTCCGGCGAGGTGCAGACGAACGCTATAGAGATGTACGTCTCCTACCTCCGTAAGAAGCTCGACCGGCGTGGTGAGACCTCCTGCATTCGCACCATTCGCGGGGTAGGCTATGCCTTCGAGCTGGGGGCTGGACCATAATCTTCGACCGCATCCGGCAGCGGCTTACCCTGGGATACGTGGGCATTCTGGCCCTCATACTCATCGTCTTCAGCGTCGTCGTGATCGCCGTCTTCCGGGAGGCGACAATCCACCGGGACGACGACACGCTCATCATCGAGGCGCGGGCGCTGGCGGATAGAGTCGCCCAGGGCGAGATAGACACCCAGTACATGAACGACTCCGACGAATACGCCTGGTCGCACCTCGACTCCAGAGGAAAGCTCCTACAACACGACTCCACGGCCCTGGATCTCGGTCTCCCGTTCGGTGAGGGCGCCAGCCGGGCCGCCGAATCCGGGGAGCCGGTCATCACCACCCAGGATGGACCCAACGGTGGTGTCATAGTGGCGAGTGTGCCGATGGAAGACTCCTCGGGCGGCGTGGTGCAGGTAGGTAGGTCGCTGCAAGTAGAACAGGAAACAGTTCGGCGACTCGCAACCATCCTGGCCTCCATAGGGCTTGGGGCGCTGGCGCTAGCCGGAGTTGGCGGGCTCTTCATGTCTCGGCGGGCCATGCGGCCGGTGCGGGCGGCCTTCGAGAAGCAGCGGGCCTTCGTCGCCGACGCCCCTCACGAACTAAAGACACCGCTCGCCCTAGCGAAGATCGACGGCGAAGTTCTGCTGAGAAACCCACGTGCCCCGGACGCCGATGAAATCCTGCAGCATCAGCTATCGGAGATAGATCAGACGAGCGAAATTCTCTCCGACCTTCTTTTGTTGTCAAGGCTCGATTCCGGAAAGTTGGGCATGAATAGTGAGCCTTTTGACCTGACGTCGGTTATTGTAGAGACGGTTGACCGTTTACAAAGGCGAGCTTTCGCAGCCAGCGTAACCCTGAACATCTCGGTGAGTGAAAAGCTCCCGGCACGCGGCGACAAAGATCGCACCGGCCAGATTCTTATTGCACTTCTCGACAACGCGATGAGGTTCACGCCCGAAGGCGGGAGCATAACCGTCGTCGGAAGCCATCGGGGGAAAAGGGTAGAAGCAATTGTCAAAGACACAGGGCCCGGCATTCCAGCAGAACATCTACCTTACATCTTCGACCGCTTCTACCGTGCCGACATGCAGCGCGACGCCCGCGCTCGCCAAGTCGGGGGCACAGGACTCGGTCTTGCTATCGCCCGGAACCTTGCTCGTTCTCAGGGCGGAGATATCGTCGCCCTCAATGCTGACGATGATGGAGCGGAATTCCGGCTTGGCCTCCCAATAGGTTGAGTCTTGTGCTAATCCACCAATGCTGCCAAGCGAACTGTACGAGCATATACGTGACCCGAAATAGCGGAAGATCATGGGGACCAGCCTGCCACTGGTCTGTTTTGGTCGTCTGCGCTCAGCATTCTGACCATGGTGTGTAACAGTCGATCCTAACGCAGTCACTACACAGAACACCCCTTCCGTGTAGTGCTCACTCCATACAGAACGGTTTGCCCTCGCCCGTACCTTCTCGCGGTAGCCTAAGAGTCACCAACGGTGCCGGGCTCACCTTCCGCGTCTTCTCCGGAAACCTGGTCGGTAGGCTCTTTCCTGGGCCGGAAAATCATGAGGGTGGAGGTGGCGTGGGCGTAGAGGACTCCCGACTCGTCGGTGAGCCTGGCTTCGGTAGTTGCTACCCGCCCGCCAACGTATATGGGTGTGCCCTCGCATCGCAGGGTTCCGGTATCGTTCGCTATGGGGCGCAGGAAGTTCGTCTTGAGCTCCAGGGTAGTGTAGCCCGTACCCACGGGTAGCACGGTGTGAAGGGCGCAGCCCATCGCCGAGTCCAACAGGGTACACGCCAGTCCTCCGTGGACGGCGCCTATCGGATTGTAGTGCCGCTCGCCGGGAACACACTCGAAGACTACCCGGCCCTCCTCTACCTCGACCGGCTCGAAGCCAATCAGATCGCTGATGGGCGGCACGGGCACTTCACCTTTTTGCATGGCCCTCAAGAAATCGAGGCCGCTCATCGACATTGCCGCCTTCGCGCTTACTGCAGGATCCTCCCAGGTGACCGTGCGGGTGCGCTCCTCGCTTACGCTCATCTAATGTTTCTCCTTCCCACTCTCTCCTCGACCTCCGGCAGCGTCAGTGGCACGCGGATCGAACACGCGCCGTCCGCATACAACGTGCGGCTGCCCGGGAAGGCGCGGCGCACGATCGAGAGGAGGCGGTAGTTGTCCCCAAGCGTGGTGCAGGTAAGCACCTCGACACCTGCCCTTCGGGCCTCTTCGGCAATCCTTGAGAGTAAGAGCCGGCCCACGCCGCTAGAGTGCCACCCGTCTTCGACGATCACGGCGACCTCTGCCTCGCAAGCCTTGGTCCGCTCCTTCACGTACATGGCATGGCCGACGATGTTCTCACCCTCCACGGCGACGATGGCCCGTTTGTCGGGTTCGACATCTCCGGCGCGCAGCAGCAATTCCACTGCCCATCCGGGTACGGTCGGCCAGGCCATATGGAACCTGAGGTAAATGGTCTCCCGAGAGCACCGGACAACCATTTCTCGCAGCGCCCCGACATCCTCGGAGACCGCCTCCCGGACGAGCACCTCACCTGCGAAAGACGCCGACGCTCGGCGGTCGGCGTCTTTTTCTCGTGCTTCGAGTGTTACCTCTAGCCGGTCTTGGACTATCATCCCGTAACCTCCTCGCCCTAGCTTTCCGTCTGATCGCTGTATCCGCCCCCCGCCAATGCGAGCGAGACGAGGTAGCTTTTGAGATGCTCGACGGCCCGATCCATGTGCCCGGGGTCGTCGCAGAGACGACTCATCATCAGTGCCCCTTCGAGCGTTCCCACCACCACGCTCGCCGTCTCTCTAGGGTTGGTCCCGGGGGAAAGCTCTCCGTTTCTCACGCCCTCTTTCGTGATGCTACCGACCAGCCTGAGCCAGCCGTCCATCGCTTCCCTGGCCTTCTGCCTGAGTACCGGGTTGGTGTCTGCGCTCTCCACGGCGGTGTTCAGGATTGGACATCCGCCCACAACCGGCGGGTCGCCGGCCATGCCGCCCAGCACGTCTATCACGGCGAAGAGCTTCTCAATGGCGCCCTCCTTGCCTCTGAGCGCCGCCTCGAAGCGATCACCCATCACGCCAGCAGCGTACTCGAAGGAAGCTACCGCCAGCTCCTCCTTGCCGGAGAAGTGACCATAAATGCCGCCCTTCTCGAATCCCGTCTCCCGCACCAGGTCGCCCATCGAAGTCCCATAGTAACCCTTGGTGTTAAACAACGGTGCCGAACGCTCGACGATCGTCCGGCGTGTTCTCTCGCCCTTTCTCATCGTCCCTCACTCCCTACTCTCTTGCTCTTGGGATCTCCTGCCGACCGGAGCTCCTACCGCGCATCTACCACCGCGAGGCGGCACCTGGAAACACACACTGGCTTGTTACCCTCGTCTGTGATCCGCACGTCCCAGAGTTGGCTGGTGCGCCCGACCTGCACCGGCGCGCCCACGGCAGTCAGGGTCCCATCTCTCTTGGGCCTGATGTGGCTCGCCTGGATATCCGTCCCGAATGCCGTCTTGCCCTCAGGACAGTTGAGCCACGCACCCACCGTGGCCACCGTCTCGGCCAGAACCACGCTAGCCCCGCCGTGCAAAAATCCCATCGGCTGGACGTGCCGCTCGTCGACCGGCATCGTCATCACTACCCTTTCCGGCTCAGTCTCGACGTACTCTATGCCGAGGTTCTTGACCAGGCTCTCCTTCTCTTTCAAAGAGTCAAGATCCAGCCCGTCTGTCATATCGCCTCCAGTTAATCCCTCTGCTCGTCGCCAACACCCAACCTATCCGCCTGATGTATTTACAAACCGACCGGTCGACAATATCTTATAGACCATGTGGTCGTAAAGCAAGCTAGGGAGGTGTTGATGAGCGTGGAAAGAGGGCGTGTGGCGCTGGTGACCGGGTCGACGTCGGGGCTCGGGCAGGAGATGGCGCGCCGGCTGGCCTCCGCCGGTGCCCGGGTGGTCGTCACCGGCCGCGACGAGGGGCGGGGTGATGAGGTGGTCGGGGAAATAATCGCCGGTGGCGGGGAGGCAGCCTTTGTTGCCTTCGACCTTGAGGAGGAAGACCTTACGCCGCTGGTCGAGGGTGCGGAGAGCACTTTCGGTCGGGGGGGTGGATGTTCTGGTCAACAACGGGGGTACTCTCATGGCCGCGCCCACGGCGGGGAGGTGAATGCGGAGGCTATAGACTGGGCGTTCCGGCGGAACGTGAGGAGTGCTTTCTTGCTGGCCGACGCTGGCCTGCGGGTGCTGGCGGCCTATGGAGCGCGCGGTTTGACCCACCGTACGGTGGACAAGGAGGCTAGTGTACCGATCGGTACCGCTTCAAACTACTTTTCTTCGCGCGACGAGATGCTAGGTGCGCTGGCGGAGCGTATCAGGGTCCGTCTGGCTCCGGACCCCGGGCGGCTGGAGGAATTTAGTGAGCGGGAGCCTTCGGTCGATCTGTCCGTCGACTATATTCGCTACATCGTCGAGCGGACCACGGAAGCCCCTGAACTGACGCTAGCGCTGATGGAGTTGCGGCTTGAGGCAAGCCGTCGTCCTAGCCTGGCAAAGATCCTTGGCGATACGCTACGGCGCAGTTACAGGGAGGACGTGAACTTCAACCTGTCGGCGGAATTGCCCGGAGGGGCTTTCGAGATCGCGCTGTTGCACTACGCCATAGACGGACTGCTGCTTGACCAGCTTACGACTACTATCGACCCCGACATCCCCATCGAACGTGTCGTAGAGGAGCTCGTCAAGCGACTCCTCGTCTGAAAACCTGCACCGACTGTCGAGTAGAGCATGCATTATGGACTGAGGTGTCTGCCCACAACCACCTGTAGCGCGTATTGGCAGGAAGTTAAATCGGAAGGCGGATGCCGGGCGAGCAGATCCTGCAATGCCTCGGCGTCGATGCTTCCCTTGCTCAGAGCCGCGTAGAGGCTACCCCAGCCGCGGCGGTGGACAGCCGCGGCTGGGGTGCACGGGAGAGGAAACTGTACCAGCGGTAAGGACAGCATCGCAGAGTTCGAACAGAGCGTCGACGCGACCATCAAAGCATGCGTGAAGTTGCTCACGAAATGTCCGAATGCTGTTCAAGGAAGACAGTCCATAGTCTAGGTTACCGTCTCCGATGTTGTTCACCAAGATCAGGTAGTGGAGAGGGAGATCTCGTGCACTTCCAAGATCTCCCGGATCTCCATGTAAGGGTACAATGGTAGCGACTCCATCGCGTCCCTGACATCGTCTAGCCCGTCACAACACATCACCAACCACGCCTCCGAGCGCCCAGCGGAGAGATATGCCGTACGCAGAACGCTTCCGTCCGCCAGTTCCTTTAGCCGTTTCCGCTCGGCCGGCAGCAGCGCCGCATCTGGCTCGCTCGCGAACGCGGCAACGACCATATAGTCGGGCATTGGCTTGCCTTTCTCGATTATTGTTCGGTTGCCCAAGGCTTCAAGACGATCTTCCCCGTGGTGTGCCGCCTCTCGAGCATCCGGTGCGCTTCTGCCGCCTGGTTTAATGGCAGCACGTGTCCTACCGGGACCTTCACCTGGCCCGAGACAACATGCCCGATCAGTTTCTGCATCGCAGATACTGAGACCTCCGGACGCATACCGAACCAGAGCCCGAGGTTGAAGGCGATCAACGACTGGTTAGGTGCGGGATCGTAGAACAGCGCTCGGGTTGCCTCCGGGTCGAGCTGCAGAGACTCGCCGCTGGAGCTCCCGTAGACCACCACACGGCCGAACGGCGCGAGGCAGGACAAACTCTGCCCGAAAGTGCCGCCGCCGGCCATTTCAAGTACCACGTCAACCCCGCGACCGTCGGTCAACTCGCGGACGCGCTCAGGCCAGTCCTCTTGTGTGTAGTCGGCGCCAAGCTCCAACACCTTTTCTCGTTTCTCAGACGTGCTGGCAGCGCCGATCACAGTTCCTGCCCCACCGAGCTTTGCGAGCTGCACGGCGTAGCTTCCGACTCCACCCGCCGCGCCCTGTACCAAGACGGTCTCGCCGTTCTGCAAACGGGCCGCTTCCTTCAAGATCAATAAAGCGGTCGAGCCCGCGATCACCAGCCCGCTGGCGATGTCAGGGCTCAAGCCCGGAGGGATCGGGATGACCTGTGGCGCGTTCGCCACGGCGAACTGCGCGTAGCCTGTCGAACCATCGTCTCCTACAAGAGCAAATACCGGTGTGCCGACCGATGGGCCGTCGACACTGTCTCCGAGCGCCTCTACCACGCCGGCCACTTCACCTCCCGGTGTATAGGGCAACGAAGTCGGAAACGGATACGGGTCGTTGCGACGGCGCTTCACGTCGGAGAAGTTGACTCCGGCTGATTCGACCCTGATCAATATTTGTCCCGGACCAGGTTGCGGAATTGGCACCTCTTCGAGTACCAGGACATCGGGATGCCCAAAACTGTTTGCTCGGACGGCTTTCATACGGACATTGCTTTCCTCTAGCGCCATGTTCCGGCTCCTTTCGCCCCGGCAGCCGGGCTATGTCGGAGCCGAGCCGCCTTCATTTACATTACAAAGATCGTAAAGGGCAAGGTCGCGCAACTCTCTAACACTCTTGCGTTTCGTAGAACGTTCTTGCTGTTGTATCTGCTGTTAGCGGAGTGTTATCCGCGGCGCAAGCGAGTAGGAGAGACGCCGAGGATTCGTTTGAGGTGGTGGCCCATGTGACTTTGGTCAGCGAAGCCTGCGGCTGCGGCCACCTCGTGGAGTGGCAAGCCGGTGGTCATCAGCAGTTCCTTGGACTTCTCGACCCGCTGCCGTATCACGTACTGATGAGGACTCAGACCGGTGGATTCCTTGAACAGACGGGAGAAGTGGTAGGGGCTTATGTTGGCTGACCGCGAAATCTCTGCAAGGGAAAGATTGCCCGCTAGATTGTCACCCACGTAGTCAGTAACCTGGCGCAGAGCCAGTCTGGTAAGGCCACCGCCAACCTTGCGGGAGGCCGCGCGCTGCGCAATCCATCCGAGCGTCGAGTGTTCCCTAAGCAGATGCACAGCAAGCGCCCTAGCCAAAGCCTCTGCGAAAGGACCGTCGCCCGGCAGTTGCGTGGCTTCAAGCTCAGGCAGAAAGGACCGCCCAATGCGCTCGATTTGAGGATCGCGCGGGCCAAGTCCGCCCACGATCTCGACTGCGTCAGGATCTACACCTACCCCCTCTGCGGCCTCGCTGATTAACGATGGCTCAAGATACACGTGGAGACTGTCAGCCTTACTCGTGCCCTGCTCCCAGCGCCACTCGCTCGCAAGCCCTGCCGGAACAACTACCGAGTCTCCCCCGACTACGAGCTTCTCACGCTCACGCCCGTCGCCCAATCTCTGCTTCATACCAACAGGGGGACCGAGGTGCAGGACTACGAGGTGACTTGACAAGGGTGGCACGACAATCTCCCCGGATGCCGGCCGGAAATACTCCGCCTCGACGCCATCCCACGTACGGCCCGGACTCTGCATGGCGGCCGAACCAGGCAACGCTCGTGCCAGATTGGGCATCATTGGAAAATT
>PPFU01003240.1_pt1 | contig 10854 bp, 10 predicted proteins | sample 1535991 | NCBI WGS metagenome assembly PPFU01 (sample SAMN04901290, study PRJNA319586) | Hypolithon metagenome, whole genome shotgun sequencing project. | isolation source: Antarctic Hypolithon | place: Antarctica: Miers Valley | collected 2014 | reverse complement strand
CCCCGGGTGGCCCCGGTCGCCGGCGCTGCCGGCGCAGGAGCCTTCGCGGCACCACGGGTCGCGGGGCCGGTCAAAGCTGTGAAGGTGACACCGCGCGGCGCCGGCAGGCACCGTGGCATCGCCGCCGAAGGCCGGGCCGGCAGGGCGATACCCGCGCGGTCGGGTTCGACGGCCCGGCGGCGGGGCTGACGGGCCGCAGCGCCGGGGCGTCGTCTGGCAAGGGCGGCCCGCCACACCGGCGAGACGGCGATGCCCCGCGCGGTCAGTTCCGGCGGTCGGGCGGCAGGACCGGGATCCGGAACACCGGCACCTCGTCCTCGTCCAGCGCGCGCTTTTCTTCGGGGGTCGTGCTGCCGCGGATGGTCCGGGCCGGAATCTCGCCAAGGTGCATCGCGCGGGCCTGACGTGCGAAGGCGGCGCCGACGTCCTCGCTGATCGACTCGATCTGGCGGCGCAGCCGGTCCAGCGCGGCCCGTATCCTGCGCGCTTCGGTCTCCGGGCCGCCGGGGTCGGCCGCTGCGGCAGGCGCCCGCGCGGCCAGCACCGAGGCATCCCGTTCGCCGGTCTCCGCGCCGTCGGACGGCGCCCCGCCGGCCGCAGCGAGGCGCGGCGCCATCGGCGCCTTCGCGATCGTCGTGTCGCCGCAGTCGGGGCATCCCAGATGGCCCGCCGCGCGGATCGTTTCATAGGCCCCGGACGATGCGAACCAACTGTCGAACCGGTGGCCGTTGCCGCATTTCAGGGTAAACTGGATCATCTGTCCGCTTCGATCATGGGAGATCAACATAAACGTCGGTCACGCCGCTGCCTAGGTAGAACGGCCCGTCGCGCCCGGGCGGCCGGACCGGATTGCGCACCGGCGCCGACATGCCGCAGCCTGTTGCGACACCCGTTCCGACGGCGCGCAGGGTGGGTGCCTAAAGGTCCTGCGGATCGAAAGCGTCCAGGATGCGCGCCAGTTCGGGCTCCAGCACCGCCCGCGCCGCCTTGCTGCGCGACATCCAGCGGCGCTGGCGTTCGTGCCGCTCGGGCCAGTCCTTCAGCAGACGGCGCACCTTCAGGGGAAACAGGGCGACCACGCAGGGCAGGTCCTCGCCCACCTCCAACACCTTGGTATAGGTGAAGATCCCAATGCAACGGTTGCTGATCCGACCTTCCACACCGCCTTCTTCCCAGGCTTCCGTCGCCGCAGCGCCCGCCGGCGTCTGCCCGGCCATCGGCCAGCCCTTCGGCGTGATCCAGCGCTTGGTGCGCCGGCTGGTCACCAGCAGGATCTGCGGCCCGCCGCTGCGCATCCGCCAGCACAGCGCGCCGAATTGCGTCCGCACCGCACGCCGAAGCGCCGGGTCGAGGTCGACGGGATCGGCGCTGCGTCGGCTGAGTGACATCTGTGGTTCAGGCCCCCGGACGCCGGATAGGTCAGTTGCAATTTGTGATCGCCAAATGACGATGGCCGGGCGATATATGGACCGAAGGTGCCATGCCGCGTCGCGAATGGCCAGTTCCGGGTGCGAATGTCCCGCCAAGTGGCTTCCGCGACTTGTCTTGCGGGCAACACGCGCGGCGACAATCGGCCGGGATTGACGGAGTTTCGCCACGCCATACTTCAAAAGGGACGCTCCGTATCTATCGCAGAAACGGGCGCGCGAGACCTGTCGGTGAGCGCAGACGGCGGGCATCCAGACCGGGCGTCGAACGCGATCACCGTCAAGCTTGCGGCGCTGGCCGCATTGGCAGGCGCAGCGGTCGTGCTGCCCGCTCCGGCGCAGACGCCCGCTGCGCCTTCGAGGCTGCTCGACGGGCTGGACCGGGCGATCGCCGTCACCGGGCGGTCCACCACACGCCCCGCGGCGTTGCGCGTCCCCATCGAGGCCATGCTGTCTGGACGAGAGCATGGCCACAACTCAGTGACGGCGCGGATGGCGGGTGGCGGGGCGGATGGTGGGGCAGGCGGGAAGAGCGACGGCGGGGGAGGCGGAGTCGGCGGTGCACGGGGATGAAGGCCCGGCGGGAGAGCCGGGGGCGCACCCGGAGGTGCACGCGGGAGGACGCCCGCTGGCACCGACGGAGGCGGATCCGGCGCGGCGGCCGGCAGGCCAGCCGCGATTCATCGGGTCCGAGATCTATCGCCGTTCGTCCTATGGCCCCTGGCACCCGCTGCGCGTGCCGCGCGTCTCGACGGTGATCGACATGGTCCGCGCGTTGAACTGGTTCGCGCCCGGCCAGTATCTCACCAGCCCGCGCGCGCGCCCAGTGGCGCTGGCCGCCTGGCACGATCCGTCCTACCTGTCCGCGCTGCAGGCGGCCGAGGTGGACGGCCACGTCAGCGCCACGGTCAGGCAGCGCCACGCACTTGGCACCGCGTCGAATCCGGTGTTCGGCCAGATGTTTCGCCGCCCCGCGACCGCCGCGGGAGCGTCGATCATGGCGGGCGGGCTGCTGGCGTCCGGCGGCGTTGCCTACAGCCCCGGCGGCGGCACGCATCACGGGATGCCCGACCGGGCAAACGGCTTTTGCTACCTGAACGACCCCGTCCTCGCGATCCTGTCGCTGCGGGCGCAGGGTGTGGCCCGCGTCGCCTATGTCGATGTGGACGCGCACCACCCCGACGGGGTCGAGCATGCCTTCGCCGCCGACACGGACGTCCTGCTGATCTCGACCCACGAGGAGGGGCGCTGGCCGCACACCGGCGCGCTGGCGGACCGCGGCGCCGGCATGGTGTGGAACCTGCCGTTGCCGCCCGGTACCGACGACGACGGCATGGCGCTGGCGCTGGACCGGCTGATCCTGCCGCGCGTCGCCGATTTCTGCCCGGGCGCGGTGGTCCTGCAATGCGGCGCCGACGCGGTGCACGAGGATCCGATGTCGCGCCTGTCGCTGTCGAACGGCGCGCTGTGGCGTGTCGTTGCGGCGCTGCGCGGCGCGGCGCCGCGCCTGCTGGTGCTGGGCGGTGGCGGCTACAATCCCTGGTCGGTCGGGCGCGCCTGGACCGGCGTCTGGGCGACCTTGGCGGGGCACGCGATCCCCGCGCGCCTGCCGCCCGCCGCCGAGGCGGTGCTGCGCGGTCTCGAATGGCTCGGCACGGCGCGCGGCCGCAATCCGCCCGGGCACTGGTTTACCACCCTGCGCGATCCGCCCCGCACCGGCGCGCCGCGGGCCGAGGTCTCCGCACGGCTCGACGCGCTGCGCGACCGCGCCGCGGTTTGGGTCTGACCGCCCCGGGCTAGAACAGGGTTGGGAAAGCGGCCTTCATCTCGGGCGACGCATGGCTGTTGGAGTCGGGATACTTCACCGCGTCGACAATGTGCGGCACCGCCGCGGTCGCGGCGATGCTGAGGGCGACCAGCGCCACTGCGAATATCGTCCTTCTCCTGCCGCAAATCGCCTGCATCGTCCGCTCTTCCAGAATGAACTGATCCGTTCAGTCTGGCTAATGCGGCCAGCGCGCCGCTGCGAGAGCGCATTCGTCGAAGTTCTGTGCACACGCGCACGGCCGGTGTGTCGTAAGGCCCTGACGACTGCGTCGCGCGCCTTCAGGGCGCGGGCGTCGCGCCGCCCAGCACCGTCGCCATGCGGGCGCTGTCGATGTTGCCGCCGCACAGGATCACCGCGACCTCGCGACCCGACATCTTGTCGCGCTCGGCCAGCAGCGCGGCCAGCGGGGCGGCACCGGCGCCCTCGGCGACGTTGTGGGTGTCGTGAAAATAGGCACGGATCGCGTCGGCGACGGCGTCGTCGTCGACCGCCACGATCCGGTCGCAGCCGGGGCCGTAGATCGCGAGGGCCTCGGGCACGACGAGGCGTACGGCCATCCCGTCGGCGAAGGTGGCGGCGCTTTCGGTCGCGATCGGGCGCCCGGCTTCGGCACTCAGCTTCGCGGCCGGCGCGGCGGCGCTGACCACGCCAACCACCTTCGTCGCGAGGCCCAGCGCGTCGCGCGCCGCGAGCGTGCCGCAGACGCCGGATCCGCAGCCGATTGGGACGTAGACGGTGTCGAGCGTCGGCACCGCGCGCAGAAGTTCCAGCGCGTAGGTCGCGACGCCGCGCACCAGTTCGCGGTGGAAGGGCGGCACCGGGAACAGCCCGGTCGCATCCGCCACCCGCATCGCCTCGGCCCGCGCCGCGTCGAAATCGTCGCCATGCTCGACCAGTTCGGCCCCGAAGGCGCGCATCGCGGCGTTCTTCTCGAGGCTGTTGCCGCGCGGCGCGTAGACCAGCGCGCGCAGCCCGGCCGCCCGCGCCGCCAGCGCCTGGCCCTGCCCGTGATTGCCTCGCGTCGCCGTCACGACGCCGGGGCAGGCGGGATGCGTGCGCTGCAACCAGTCCATGAAGGTGAACGCGCCACGCACCTTGAATGAGCCCGTCGGCGTGTGATTCTCGTGCTTCACCCATACCCGCGCTCCCGTGCGCGCGGCGAGCTGCGGCCAGACGTAGTGCGGCGTGGGCGGCATGCGCCGATGCACGAGGCCGGCGGCGTCTTCCAGTTCGGTCAGCGTGAACATCGGCTCAGGGCTCCAGAGGAGAGGCGGTCCGACGCGCCGCCCGGCGCGACAGCCGCGAGCGTATTGGTTCGGTGGGCAGCGGCCAGCCTGCCGCGCGCGGACCGGCCTTGGCAATGGGGCGCGCGCGGGTGAGTCCTATCTGCCACGCCCGCCCGCCGATCGCGCCATCTGGCTTGCCGTGCCGGGGTTGCCGTTGCCGGCGCGGGGGCCATGTGCCAGACCGAGGCCAGAGTAAACCATTGGGTTCAGCCATGACCGACTACGCTCGTCGCCGCGTCACCATGGTGGACACGCAGGTTCGCGTCGCGGACGTGACGAAGTTTCCGATCCTCGACGCGATGCTCACGGTCCCGCGCGAGGCGTTCGTGCCCGCCGCGCAAAGACAGACCGCCTATATCGGGGAGAATCTCGATCTGGGCGGCGGTCGCGTGCTGCTGGAGCCGCGGACGCTGGGCAAGATGCTGGACGCGCTGAACGTGCGGCCGACCGACCTCGTTCTCGACGTGGGCTGCGGGCTGGGCTATTCGGCCGCCGTCCTGTCGCGGCTGGCCGAGGCGGTCGTCGCGCTGGAAGATGACGCGGACATGGCGCGCGAAGCCGAGGGCGCGCTGGCCGAGGCGGGGGCCGACAATGTCGTCACCGTGACCGGTCGGCTGGCGGATGGCGCCCCGGTGCACGGGCCCTACGACGTCATCCTCGTCAACGGCGGTGTGCAGGCGGTGCCCGACGCGCTGCTGGACCAGTTGGCCGAAGGCGGGCGCATCGCCTGCCTGTTCATGGAGGGCACGCTGGGGGTCGTCAGGATGGGCCTGAAGGTGGATGGCGCGATCAGCTGGCGCTATGGCTTCAATGCCGCGGCCCCGGTCCTCCCGGGCTTCGCCCGCGCGGCGGAGTTCGTGCTGTGAGGGCGCTGTGCCGCCTCGCCGTCGCCGCGGTCCTGTCGCTTGGCGCCGGCAGCGTCACCGCCGAAACGCTGACCGACGTCCTGATCGAGGCCTATCGCAACAGCGGCCTTCTCGCGCAGAATCGTGCCGTGCTGCGCGCGGCCGACGAGGACGTGGCGCAAGCCATCGCCACGCTGCGCCCGATCATCGGCTATGCCGCGACCAGCACCTACCGCCGGTCATTCGACACCGGGTTCGAGGCGACGGAGACGTCGCTGGGCCTGACCGCCGATCTGCTGATCTACGATTTCGGCGCCACGGAACTGGCCATCGACGCCGCGAAGGAGGCGGTGCTGATCACCCGCGCCGCGCTGCGCGGGGTCGAGCAGGAGGTACTGCTGCGGGCCGTCGCCGCCTATGTGCAGGTGCGCAGGGCGGCGGCCTTCGTCGATCTGCGGATGAGCAATGTCAACCTGATCCAGCAGGAGCTTCGCGCCGCCCGCGACCGGTTCGAGGTGGGCGAGGTCACCCGCACCGACGTCGCCATCGCCGAGGCGCGCCTGGCTGAGGCCGATGCGGGGCTGACCGCCGCGCGCGGCGATCTCGCGCAGGCTGAGGCCGAATTCGTCGCCGCCGTCGGCTCGCCGCCCGGCAACCTGGCAGAGCCGCCCACCCCGCCGCTGGTCGCCGACACGCTGGAGGGCGCGATGGCCGTCGGGCGCCGCACCCATCCCGACATCCGCCTCGCGATGCGGCAGGTGACGGTTGCCGACCTGAACGTCGCGCGGGGCAAGCGGGCGGTGCTGCCGCAGGTCACCGCGTCGGCGCAACTCGGGTTCGACGAGGATTTCCGCGACAGCTCCTCGGTCGGCCTGTCGGTGCGCGGCCCGATCTATCGCGGCGGGCAGCTGACCTCGCTGTTCCGTCAGGCACAGGCCCGCCGGGACGAGGCGCGCGCCGCGCTGCACCTCACCCGCCTCGCGATCGACCAGAACGTCGCCATCGCGTGGGCGCAACTGGCGGTGGCGGACGGTTCGCTGATGTCCACCGCAGAGCAGATCCGCGCCGCCACCGTCGCTTTTCGAGGCGTGCAGGAAGAGGCGACGCTGGGCGCCCGCACGACGCTGGAGGTCCTCGACGCCGAACAGGAACTGCTGGACGCCCGCGCCTCCGGCATCGCCGCGCAGACCGATCGCTACCTCGCGATCTATCGGTTGCTGTCGGCGATGGGCTTGCTGACGGTCGATCACCTGAACCTCGGGATCGTGACCTACGATCCCGCCGCCTACTACGATGCGGTCAAAAATGCGCCGCTGGTCGATGTCAGCCCCCAAGGCAAGCGACTGGACAGCCTGTTAAAAAGCCTCGGCAAGGACTGACGCAGGTCGCGGGCAGGGCGTGTGATGGCTCGGCGCACGGCAAAAGGGACGTCACCATAGGTGACGTCCCTTTTGCATTCCCGAGGCGGTGGCGTGAGGTTGGGACACTGGCGCGCAGTCAGGCCGCCTCGGCTTCGGCTTGCGCCGCGTGCCGACGCTCGCTTTCCTCGCGGCTGAGCGCCACGGAGGTGCGCACGCCCTTCGACACGAAGTCCATCAGCCCGGTCACCACCCGCTCGTTCGGGTCGATGCCGGCGCAGGACAGCACCTCGCGCCCGTCGCGCGAACGCGCCCAGCGGGCAATCTGGTCAGGGCCGTTGCCATACTTCTTGTCATCGGCGATTGCATCGTCCAGCGCGGCCAATACAACGGCCGCAAACAGCTTGCGCGCACGGTTTCCCTGCTCGTGATTGAAAGCCGTACCGTCAACGAAGTCAGACATTCGTCGTTCCCATTCTTGTTCTTGCACATTTTAGGCGAGGCGCCCTGTATGACGGAACGCAGCCCGCTTGCGTGAGCGCGTTTTTCGAATAGCAGCCATGCGTTTAGTGCATGGGTGCCCCTTCTTCCCATCGGCTGGTCGCCTTGCCACGGTAACAACGCTAGGATATGGAGCGTTTTGCCCTGTCATCAACCTTTTACTGGGGTTCTTTCCGTATGCCCAAGATCAACGGCAACGAAATCCGTCCCGGCAACGTCCTGGAACACAACGGTGGCCTGTGGGCCGCGGTGAAGGTTGACCATGTGAAGCCCGGCAAGGGCGGCGCCTTCGCGCAGGTGGAGCTGCGCAACCTGCGCAACGGCACGAAACTGAACGAGCGTTTCCGCTCGGCGGACAAGGTCGAAAAGGTGCGGCTGGAGCAGAAGGATCAGCAGTTTCTTTTCGAATCCGACGGCATGCTGACCTTCATGGACAGCGAAACCTACGAGCAGGTCGAACTGCCGGTCGAGATACTGGGCGAGCGCCGGCCGCTGTTGCAGGACGGCATGACGATCCACATCGAGTACTACGACTCGGAGGCACTGAACGCGACGCTGCCGCAAAAGGTGACCTGCAAGGTCGTCGAGACCGAGCCCGTGGTGAAGGGGCAGACCGCGGCCAACAGCTTCAAGCCGGCGATCCTCGACAACGGCATGAAGGTGATGGTGCCGCCATTCGTTGGTGAAGGCGAAGACATCATCGTGAACACCGAGACGATGGACTACGCCGAACGCGCCTGAGCCGGCGATTGGGACGCAAACGCCGGAGGCATGGAACAACCCGCCGGCTGCCGGGCGATCGGCGCGCATCGGCCTTGTCGGCACATTCAACCGGATGCGATCCGCCGCGCGCAAGGGGGTATGTCCCTTGGCAATCGTGAGAGTGCTGGGCGGGCGGCGCCACTCCTACCAGCCGGCGGGCACGTCCTCGTGCCGCGCAATCATGTCGACCACCGCGTCGCCCGCCGTCATCGCGGGCGCTACCCGGTCGTAGCGTAGCCAGGCGATGGCGCGGTCGCCCGACCGGCTGCCGAGCGTGCCGGCCTCGCGCGTGCCCGACAGGATCGGCGTGCCGGGCCCCGCGTCGCCGCGCAGCGCAACGATTGCGAGGCCCTTCTTCAGCGCTGTCTTGTGCTTCAAGCGCGCGGTCACTTCCTGACCGACGTAGCATCCCTTGCGGAAGTCGACGCCGTGCAGCCGCTCGAAACCCGCTTCGAGAATATAGGTGTCGTTCGGGAGCAACTCGACTCCCGATGCGGGGATGCACTGCGCCACGCGCCGCGCGGTCCAGTCCGTCTCGTCCGCCAGCGCGGTCGTCGCCGTTGCCTCGCCGTAACGACGCCAGCCCATGTCCGGATGACGCGGATCCGGCAGCGCGTCCGCCGGTGCCGGCCCGGTGCCGCGTTCGACGGTCAGGCCGGTCGCGGCGATCGTCGCGTCACGGCGCAGACGGTACATCGCAATGCGCTGCGCCAGCCCGTCGGCCAGCCCCGCATGGACATCCAGCAGAATCGCATCGCCCTGCCGGGACAGGAAGAAATCCGCCAGATACTTGCCCTGCGGCGTCAGCAGCGCGGCATAGACCAGCCCGCGGTCGATTCCACCTACGTCGTTCGTCACCATGTCCTGCAGAAACGCTCGCGCGTCGGCGCCGGTCAGCGCCAGCACGCGCCGGTTGGCGCCCGCCTCGGCGTCGGGGCCCGGCCTGCCGTTACCCGTCATGTCGGCTCCCTCGCATCATCCTGCCGATATAGGCGGAGCGACGCCCGAGTGCCACGCCGGCGATGCGGCCCGCAGGCGCTCTCCGTCATCCGCCATCCGCATCGTCACGGCGTCAATGCGGTTCGCGCGCGCGCCGTCACGCCGCCTCGAACTGCATCCGGTAGAGATCGGCATAGGGGCCGCCCGCCGCCATCAGCGCCGCGTGCGTGCCCTGCTGCACGACCCGACCACCTTCCAGCACCACGATATTGTCGGCGCCGCGCACCGTTGCGAGCCGGTGCGCGATCACCAATGTCGTTCGCCCGGCCGATAGCCGGTCCAGTGCCGCTTGCACCGCCGCTTCAGACGCCGCGTCGAGCGCGCTGGTGGCCTCGTCCAGCAGCAAAACCGGCGTATCGCGCACCAGTGCGCGCGCGATGGCCACCCGCTGGCGCTGCCCGCCCGACAGGGCCGATCCGCGGGGACCCGCCAGCGTGTCCAGCCCCAGCGGCATCGCGTCCGTGAAGGCATCGACATGCGCGTCGCGCACCGCCGCCGCCAGGCGCGCCTCGGAAATGTCGGTGCGCCCGAGGGTGATGTTCTCGCGGATCGTCTCGTCGAAAAGCGGCGTGTCCTGCGTCACGACCGAGATGCTCGCCCGCAACGCCGCCAGCGGCACGTCGCGGACCGGCACGCCGCCGATGGCGATGTGGCCGGCCTGCGGCTCGGCCAGTCGGGTCAGCAGGCGGAACACGGTGCTCTTGCCGGCGCCGGATGCACCGACCAGGGCCGTGACCCGCCCGGCCCGCGCGGTGAAGCCGGCGCCACGCAGCACCGGCCCCCCGGAGTGGTCGCCATAGCCGAAATGCACGTCTTCGAACACCAGGTCTCCCGCCCGAAGTGTCGGGGCGGCGGCCCCGGCCGCGCCGATTGTGCCGCTGGCGCCGGCTGGCCTGTCGGGCGCGATCCGCGGGCGCCGGTCGAACAGCGCATAGAGCCGCTCCAGCGACGCCGCTGCGACCTGGAACACCCCCGCCAGCGCCCCCAGCCGGCGCAGCGGCTGGAACGCCAGCGCCATCGCGGCGAAGAACGACATGAACTCGCCCACCGTTTTGTCGCCATCGACGATGTCCTGCCCGCCGAGGATCAGCACGCCACAAAACCCCACGCCGGTCATCACGTCGATCAGGCCGGGCAGGGTCGAGCGTCCAGCCGCCGTCTTCACCTGCGCCGTGACGATGGCATCCGTCACAGCGCGAAACCGGCGGAGCTGATAGGCTTCCATTCCATTCAGCTTGATCGTGTCGATGCCGTGAAACACCTCGTCCAGCCGGGTGGAGCGCTGCGCCGACCGGTCGCGCATCTGCCCCGTCTTGCGCCGCACGTAGCGCTGAAGCGCGATGCTGGGCAGGATCAGGACCGGGATCCCCACCACCGCCACCAGCGTCCATAGCGGATCGATCAGCACCGCCACCACGGTCAGCGACAAAAGCGCCACCACGTCGCGCCCGGCGCCCTGGATCAGCACCTGCCAGACATTCTGGACAGCCAGCGTGTCCCCCTGCACCCGCTCCATCAGCAGGCCCGGCGGATTGGCCTGAAACCAGCCCGAGTCCTGCGTCATCAGGTGGCCGAGCAGGTCCACCTGCATGCGGGTTGACGTCAGTTGCGCCACGCGCGTCAGGATCACGCGCTGCGCGACGCCGGTGATCGCGCGCAGCACGAACAGCCCCATGATCGTGCCGCCGACCCACCACATCGCCGCGGCATTGCCGTCGACGAAGACGAGGTCGAACATCGGCTGAAGCATCCAGCTGAGGAGGCCGACGGTGCTGCCCTCGATCGCCATCAGCCCGAAGGCCAGCGCCAGCCAGCGCCAATGCGAACGCACGTAGTCCCGCCACAGCC
>PPFU01025727.1_pt1 | contig 10870 bp, 10 predicted proteins | sample 1535991 | NCBI WGS metagenome assembly PPFU01 (sample SAMN04901290, study PRJNA319586) | Hypolithon metagenome, whole genome shotgun sequencing project. | isolation source: Antarctic Hypolithon | place: Antarctica: Miers Valley | collected 2014 | reverse complement strand
CCAGATGTGTTGATTGAAGTAGGTTTGTTATCAAGCCCTTTTGCTTCAAAAGGCACCTTTGAAAGTTGGAAAAAAGCAGCAAAAGAAATGTATTAGAGGATGCATTTAAGTCTAATTACTAAACAAATCATGCGCTTTTTATTCTGCAATTAAGCGCGAAATCACTTAAAAAGGTGGGCCGCATTATAAGCGAAACTTTTCTGCTTATAACGGATATTTTCTAATCAAAACTACTGCGGTTCGGTTGTGTGATGTCGTCGCGAAGTCGTTTGAGCGGCTTAGGATGCGGCGGACGGATGGAAGTAGTCGTAGATTTGCTGGGCGAGATGAGGGCCGATGCCATCTACGGTCGCTAACTGTTGAGGCGAGGCTTCGCGGATGTAGTCGATAGAGCGGAAGGTGGCGAGTAGCTGCTTGCGGCGATGGTGCCCCAAACCTGGGATGTCTTCTAAGCGCGATCGCCGCATCCGACCCATCCGCCGTTTCCGATGGAAGCCCACAGCAAAACGGTGAGCCTCATCCCGCAAACGACGCAGCAGCATCACCCCCGGCTGATCGGCCTCGGTATCTAGAGACTTTTTTTCACCCGGCAGAAAAATCTCCTCTAGCCGCTTGGCCAAGCTCACAACCCGTAGCTCGCTCATTAGGCTCATCGCTTCTAGCTCAGCCACCACCGCCGATAGCTGCCCTTTACCGCCGTCAATCATCACCAAATCTGGCCAGTCTGGATTGCCCACGCGCTGCAAATTGGGATCTTCGGCATAGCGGCGAAAGCGACGGCGAATCACTTCGGCCATGCTGGCAAAGTCGTCAGAGTGGCCGCTAGTCACGGTAGGATTCTTAATTTTGTAGGTGCGGTAGTGCTGCTTAGCCGGAAGGCCGTCTATAAATACAACCTGGGAAGCAACGGCATCTGAGCCTTGAATGTGAGAAATGTCATAGCCTTCAATCCGCTTGGGTGGCCCTGGCAAGTCAGCCAGTTCTGCTAAGTCCTGCATGGCCTGATTGTTACGGTCGGCAAAACGCTGCGTGCGAGCTAGTTCGTATTGAGCATTGCGCTCTACCATTTCTATTAGCTCGGCCTTTGCCTGCCTTTGAGGCACATCAATAGAGACTTTTCGGCCTTTTTGAGCGGTTAAAAATTCGGCCAGCATGTGACTTTCGGGCAAGGGGTGCTGTGCCAAAATCTCAGCCGGAATTTCTACCGGGTCTACTAAGCGGTAGTGCTCTTCCAAGACACGCTGAAGGATTTCTCCGGGCTCTCCTGACTGGGCATCGGCGACAAAGCCCAGGCGACCGACTAATCGACCAGCGCGAATTTGAAATAGCTGTATGCAGGCGTGTTCGTCGTCGGCATACAGGGCGATCGCATCCCGAGAAATCGTATCGTCAGGCAGGGCCACCTTTTGATTAGCACCTAACGTTTCTAAGCCTTTTCTCTGATCGCGAATTAGGGCGGCTCTTTCAAAGTCCAACGCTTCAGCCGCTTTTTCCATTTGAGCAGTGAGGATAGCGAGAAGTTCTTGCGATCGCCCCTGAAACACCATCGCCACCCGCTGCACAATTTTGTGGTATTCCTCCGGCGTAATCAGCTCCTGGCACACACCCGGACACTGCCCGATATCGTAGTTTAGGCAAGGCCTGTCTTTAAACAAAGGCTGTTTTCGCTGCCGCAGGGGGAAAATTCGCTTAGCAATTTGCAGCGTTCGCCGCAGCAGCCCAGTATCCACATAGGGGCCGTAATAGCGACTTTTTGCATCCTTACGGCGCTTGCGAGTGATAAAAATGCGCGGATAGTCTTCTCCCCAGGTAATGCATAGGTAAGGATACTTTTTATCATCTTTAAGCAGCACGTTGAAGTAGGGCTGATGCTGCTTGATTAAGTTGGCTTCTAGCGCCAAAGCCTCCGCTTCAGTATCGGTGACGATGATCTCAATTTCGGCCACTTTGCGCACCATGGTGGCAATACGCGGGGTGTGATGATGCGCCCCGTCGCGAAAGTAGGAACGCACGCGATTACGCAGGCTTTTTGACTTACCAATGTAGAGAATTTGGTCGGTCTCATCCTTCATGAAATAGACCCCTGGCTCTTGAGGCATTTCCTTAAGCCGGGCGTCTAATCTTTCAGGGTCTTTTAGAAGGGTAGATGCAGGTGCTGACAAGGGCGCTTTAGGGAAAAAGAGGGGCACAGATGAGCGGGTAAAAAGGCTCTGAACTTATTTTACGGGTGTTCTTTTAGGGCTTTTCGCTCGTCTTTAAAATAGTCACATAAATCACAAAGATTTAGTAGCCGGGTTGCCGCACTACTACCGCACAAGGGAAGATTTGATGTATAAGCGTATACATGTACTGAGATGAAATCGCAAAAAATACCTACGGATATATTCATTAAGAGCGAATAATACTCTGTATGTACAGCGCTACAGTTCCCACTGATACTACGTGTTTGTACGGACAAACCTGTATTATTAACTCTAGTTCCTGATCTTTCGTTTTTTATTAATTAGCTGTGAACATTCAAGAATTTGAAAGTCAATATCAAGAGTCTGTTAGCAAAATCCTTAATGAGCTTCAGTCGATGGCGATTATTTCCAATCGGCTAGAGTCTACGATTGTAGAGGTGGGTACGTCCGTACAAAGCCTCAACGGAATGGTAGAAGATTTTCTGAAAGAGCATCGAGACACTAAGCCTTCAGACCCAACCATAGGCTGACTCTTTTAATAGGCTTTAGCAAAATTAATCGAACATCAGAATTTAGCACCGACATTCATCTACGTTCATTTATAAGTCTGGCAACCGTTGTACTTAGGTCACTAGGGAGAACGGGCTTGGTAAGATAGGCGTTTGCGCCTAGCTGAAAAGCCTTTTGCTGATCGGCGGCTAGGGTATAGCCGCTAACCACCAAAATAGCGAGCTGCTGCCACTGCAACTGGTGGCGGAGCTGCTCGATGATAGTGAATCCATCAACGACTGGCATCCTTAAGTTGAGAATCAGCACATCGGGCTGAAAGTATTGCAGATTTTCGAGTATTTTCTGTCCGTCGGACAGCGTACAGACCTTGTAGCCACAGTGTTCAAGATAATCTGCAAATAAGACGCGATTGCTATAATCGTTTTCTAAGATTAGGACGCGGCCAGTCTCAGAAGAAGGCATATATTTGAGGGTGCTAGCGTCAGTCAGTCATTAGTTGTATCGGATATAAGCATTTTATAAATGACTGTTATAAAGATAGCCGTTTTTTTATAAGGTGCTTTAGAGCTGCCTGCTATCACCGTTCTAGCTGTTTTGATTTTGTAGGTTGTATTTTTAGCTGTGAAAGGTGAGAAGGCAGGAAGCTTTTTTAGTATTATGGGCTAACCGCACTCCCAAAGACATGTGCTCAAGTCACATCAGGGGAGATTGTTTACATGTTTTTCACATTTGCTTTAGCAAAATCACCTATTTGCTGAATAGCCGCAGCCAAAACTTTGGGTGGGTGAACTAAAGCAAAGCGGACATAGCCTTCTCCCGAAGGGCCAAAGCCTCTACCAGGAGAAAGCGCAACGCCCGTATCGGCTACCAGCGCCGTGCAGAAATCGATAGAGCACATTGCCCAGCCATTTGGTAGGTTCTCGGGGAGCTTGGCCCAGATATACATCGTTGCTTTGGGCTGTGGCACGCTCCAGCCAATAGACTGTAGGGCGCTCATAGCCGCATCTCGGCGACTCTTAAAGGTGTTGACCATGTGGCTTACGCAGTCTTGAGGGCCGGTAAGGGCTGCGATCGCCCCTCTCAAAATTCCACGATACTGATTAAAATCCACCGTTGCTTTTACCTGACGCAGCGCCCTAATGAGTTCAGCATTACCCACGGCATAGCCTACTCTGAACCCCCCCATGTTGTAGGACTTCGAGAGGGTGAAAAATTCGATAGAAACTGATTTATCTGGGTCGGCTTGGAGCACTGAGGGCACTGGCTCGCCCTCAAAGTACAGATCGGCATAGGGAAAGTCGTGGACGAGCGCGATGCCGTTTTGCTGGCCAAAGGTGACGGCTTCTTTGAAAAAAGAGAGGGGGGCGATCGCTGTCGTCGGATTGTGAGGATAGCTCAGCACCATCATGGTGGCTTTACCCACGACCGAGCTTGGAATATCCGAGAGCATGGGCAAAAAGTCATTTTCGGCCAAAATTGGCATTGGATAAATTTCGCCGCCTGCTAAGTAGACGCCGCCCACGTGCGAAGGGTAGCCCGGATCTAGCAGCAGCGCGACATCTCCTGGATTCATCACCGCTAAAGGCAGGTGAGCTGTGCCTTCTTGAGAGCCAATCAGCGGCAGGACTTCGGTTTCAGGATCTACCGCAATGCCATATTTTTCCTCGTACCACTGAGCGACGGCTTTGCGGATATCTTGGGTGCTGCTAAACAGGGTGTAGCCGTGGGTTTCGGGGTCGGTGAGGGCGTCGGCGATCGCGCCTAACACATGCGGCGGCGCAGGCAAGTCGGACGACCCCAGTGACAAATCAATAATGGTTTTGCCGTTAGCAATGGCCTTAGCCTTGGCCCTGTCCATATCGGCGAAGACATTGGTTTGAAGGGGCGCGAGACGGTCGGCAATTTGCATGGATTTGTCGTGGATTGGGTCGGTCAAAAATTGAATAGCCCCACCCAGACACAAATCCAAGCAGAGGAACGGGAATCTCTTGTAGGATAGGCGTCTCGCCTGTCCAAATCTCAGGGCATCTGTTTTGTCACAGCCCCAGGGACAGCCAAGATGGCTATCCTACAAGAAAGAAATCAAGGAAATCCCGAATTTTTACAGGCTGTCTAGCTCGGTCTTTAACGCTTCTAGCTCTGCATCGACCGCCGGATCTGCCGTTTGCTCAGGCGTAACCTCGGCCTCATCCGCAGGTGGCAAAGCTTCTTGAGCGGGTGATGCACCGCCCAGCATCCCAGCCTTCATCGCCTCTAGCTCATAGTCCACATCGCTGCCAGATTCTAGCTGAGCAAACTGACTTTCCAAATTTGCCCCGGCAAGCTCAGCGGCGGCCTCACCGCTAGCTTCCATCATCATCACCTTCTCTTCCATGCGCTCAAACGCACTCATGGCGCTGCCGGTGCTCATGCTGCCGACGCTCTTTTGTAGCTGCTCATTAGCCTTAGCTGCACTAGCACGAGCTTTGAGCATGTCTTTCTTAGTCTTCGCCTCAGAAATTTTGCTCTCTAGCCCAATGAGCTGACGCTTGAGCGTCTCGACGGAGCTGTTTTGCTGCACGAGCTGGCCTTTGAGCGCGCTGGCTGTCTCGGCCTGAGTTTTTTTACGAACCAGGGCTTCTCGCGCCAGTTCTTCATTGCCTTTTTGCAGGGCTAGCTGAGCCCGCTGCTGCCAAGAATTTGCGGTTGACTCGGCCTTGTCAGCCTGCTGCTGAGAGCGCTTTTGAGCCGCGATCGCCTGCGCTACAGCCTGACGCATCTGCACCAGGTCTTCCTGCATGTCGATAATGGCCTGATCCAGAATCTTTTCAGGATCTTCAGCAGAACTCACCGCTGCATTTAAGTTAGAGCGCACTACCCGGCTAACGCGATCAAACAGTCCCATGTTGTTTTTTCCTTAATCACTGGCTTGCTTCCAGTATATACAGCTATTTCAATGTAAGGCGATACTCAAAAGATACCGTACGACGGGAAGAAATTCCTGATAGGTTAGCCAATATCTATCGATGGAATTTTGGTGTGAGTCGCTAAAGCGGGCAAGGACTGAATGGAGGGCTGCAAGGCACCAGGGGCCACCCCGGCACGATAGGCAGCAATCACGCCCACCGCTTCTAAATAGGTATTGACGGCAATCGCCTGTATCCCTAAATCAGCCGCACTCACTGCCATTGTCGTGCTGTTTTCTCCCACTGCAATCACCTGAGGCCCGCTCAGCCCAGCCCCTTTACCCATTGCATTAATTGACTTGCGGGCGTGAGCTAGACTCATAACCCCGCTGCCGCCGAAAGCAGTTGCAGGTACAACTACAGCATCTACCTGATGGGCACTGATAATATCAGCAACGGCTGCATCTTCTTGCCGCCAGGGTGCAAACTGCGGCGCACGGCTCAGTCCTGCCAGCACGCAAGGCAAAAAAGTGTGGCCTAGCTCCTCAGCCGCAGAACGTGGCGAAATTGTAGGGTCTAGCGGAATGGGGGCAAGGGCTGGGGCATGGGCGCAAGGAATCTTGAAGGTGCGGACGACTAAATGACTGATAACCGCTTCAGCCCCTGCCAGTGGGTCGACGCCCTGACCCTGACGATAAGCGTTTAGTTCTGCGGAGCTTTCGTCATCGGGGAAACGGGCAACGATGGCGATCGCCCCCACGCCCACTTCATTAATCAACCGCTCCGCCGCTCGCAGCAAACTTCCAGGATTTGCTAACGTGCCCCAAGACGCCCCCGAATCAGCCGTTTTGAGCGTCACACCCAGCGGCATATCGGTGATCACATGGGCTTTAATGTCCAAGCCCAACGTCGCCCTAGCCGCGTCAGCCGCCTGCAAATGACGCCAGCGTAGCTCATCTTCTACGCCCTTGTCTATCACCAGGCCAATTAGGTTCTGATGCACAGGCCGCAAGCCCCAATTGCCCGCCGCAAACTGATCGAGCCCATAGCCTTCAACGTAGTAGGCATTCTCTATCGGCCAATACATCTGCGCCCCGTTCATCACATTGGGATGGGTAATCAGGCGGTCGGTGACCTGAGCTAATGTCCTGGCCACGGGCAAAGCATCGCCAGCATAGCCACCGATAGCCGCCCCAATTCCGGTCGGAATGATCAGCACCGTCGTATGTAGCTTTGGCTGGATCATTACTGGATGGTGGTTACCACGGCTTCTACGCGGGCGGTTTGGTTCGCTGAGTCAATCGCGGTGATGGCCCAGCGGAGGGGGTTGCCGTGGTGGGTGAGTTGGGTTTCGATGTGCGATCGCAAAGCATCCGAACGCAGCAAATTAGAGCCTCCTACAGCCTCACACAGCCTATCAGTTGGCGCGAGTAAAGAAACCTCCAAAGTAATCAGCTTCGTATTCACAGGCCGAGTCTCTATAAAAACTTACTGAAAAAACTTACTGAAAAAACTTACTGAGCAACAACTGACCTAAGGAGATTAACCAGGCTGGCCAAACTGACGCTCGTACACCTCATCTTCTTTCTCAGTCTCAATTTTTAGATCCGACATTGGCAAAGCTACACAAAGCAATGCATAGCCATCATCTTTAAGCTCCTGCCCTACGCCCATGCCATCTTCTTGATTCACCGAGCCCTCCGTAATCAGCGCCGCGCAGGTAGTGCATACCCCTGAGTTACAAGAAGTCGGCAAGTCCAGTCCAGCCGCCTGAGCCGCACTTAATATGGTTTGATCCTCAGCCACCTGAATGCTGTGAACCTTACCCTGATGATTAATCTCAGCCGTAAATGTTTTACCCATTTGTTTTTTACGTTTGCTTAAAAGCGCTTTGGTATCAATCTATCTAAGACGTTACCTGGCCAGGGAAAGCGCGATCAAACTCTTCCAGCAGGTCGTCAATTTCTTCTAGCGCCTGGTTGACGTCAATCCGTAGCGTACCGATACCAGGCTGCTCTAGCAACTTCAGCAGCGACTGACGCTTAGAGCGAATCAGCTCAATTCTAGTTTGGAGTGCAGCAAATTCCATGTTAAACAGGTCTCCGAGATGAGTTACATTTCTTTATAGGATAAGCATATTCCGCGCCTAGCGCATCACTCAACCGTAAGGAAAAACACCCAACCATGCTCCGCAAAATTCCCCTCGGCACTGTTCTCCTCGTAGTCGGTGGCATCCTTACCCTGGTAGGCTTTGTCGCCTACGCACAGGAAAACGCCACCCTTAACCTAGTTGGTTTTTTCTACGGTGTGCCTATTTTATTGGGGGGATTAGCCCTGCGAGCCGCCGAGCTAGTGCCTGTACCCTACACCCAGCCACCCAGCGAAGCCGTCATTGCCGCCCGCGTACAAGCCACCCAAACCCAAGAGCAGGTTCGCAAAGACGTTACTCGCTACCGCTATGGGCAAGAAGCTCACCTGGACGAGACTTTAGAGCGTTTGGGCCTGAGCCCTAACGACACACAGCGTCCCGTACTGTCAGGCTTGCATGAGGAGCAGCGGGAAGGAGCCTACACGCTCGTTCTAGAATTTGACTCGCCCTACGTACCTTTTGAAAAGTGGCAGCAGCAGCAGCCAAAGATTGAGACGTTCTTTGGCCCTGGCATCACCGCAGAAGTGAGCCAGCCTGCGGAGAAAAAGGTGGAGCTAGCGATGAAGGCTGTAGTGGCCTAGTCAGCGGCTTAGTCACTTTTCCAACCGCACCGCATACCATTGCACACTCTCCCCCGGAGCCGTCTCAAACTCACAGTGAGTCTCCAGCAAATACCTAGCTCGCTCATCATCAGATCCCAGCTTTTGCAGGTCTCTAGGCATGTCATTTTTGTGGGCTTGCAGCACTTCCTTAAGCTTGTCTATCAATTCTGGCGGTGTCAGGAAAGTCTCATTGGCATCGGGCGTGAGAAACACAAACATTTCCTCGCTGTACAGCATGGAATCGGCCATGGGTCGGGCTCCTGGGCAGTTAACTAGCGATGTTAAACACCGTTTTGCCCTTTGAATCAGAATAAATCGTTTTCTTGAGAGACGACCACCTTCTTTAGGCTACGGTGATAAAATTTCTATACATACACCTCAATCCCGACCGGGTTGCCGGGGATTCATCCACATAAAATCTTTTTGTCCATCCCGCCTATCATCCCTATTTTCCTATGGTTCACACGCCCCTTAAGCCCGCCGAGTCGCCTGCTGAGATAAAAGTATCCAAGCTCGAAGGCATCAAAGAACGCAGCCAATTTCTGCGGGAGCCCGTGGCGACTGAGCTAACGCAGGACACCACCCACTTCACGGAAGAGGGCATCCAAATCCTAAAGTTTCACGGCTCCTATCAGCAAGACAACCGTGACAACCGGGTTCGGGGCCAGGAAAAGGATTATTCTATGATGCTTCGCCTGCGCAACCCAGGCGGATACATTCCTCCACAGCTCTATCTCACTTTGGATGAGATCTCGGATAAGTACGGTAATAACACGCTTCGCGCCACTACTCGCCAAGCCTTTCAGCTCCACGGCATTCTCAAAAAGAACCTCAAAGCAACCTTAGCTGACATTATTCGCAGCATGGGTTCTACGCTAGGAGCCTGCGGCGATCTGAGCCGGAATGTGATGGCTCCTCCTGCGCCGTACAAAGACAAGCCTGAGTATGTCTTAGCTCGCAAGTATGCGACTAACATCGCTGATTTGCTTACCCCCCAAACGCCTGCCTATTACGAAATTTGGCTAGATGGCGAGAAGGTCGTGACGACAGAGGAAGATCCTGCTGTCGTCGCAGCTCGCGAAGGCCGTGCTGGCCGGGTTGAAACCGATCATGGCAGGTCTATTGAGCCGATTTATGGCACTCAATACATGCCTCGTAAGTTCAAATGTGCGGTCACGGTGCCCGGTGATAACTCCGTAGATGCCTATACTCAGGACATCACGCTTGTCGTTATTACCGATGAGAACAAGGAGCTACTGGGCTTTAACGTAATGGCTGGTGGCGGCATGGGTCGTACTCATAATAAGGAAGAGACCTTTGCTCGCACTGCCGACCATGTGGGCTATGTAGACAAAGAAGATGTCTATGACCTGGTAAAAGCGATTGTGTTCACTCAGCGCGACTATGGCGAACGATATAACCGCCGCATATCGCGGATGAAGTATCTGGTGCATCGCTGGGGACTGCCTAAGTTCATCGCTGAAATAGAGAAGCGCATGGGCAAAAAGCTGGAGCCTTACCGCGAGTTGCCTGCATGGAAGTTTGAAGACTACTTGGGCTGGCATGAGCAGGGTGATGGCAAGCTTTTTGTAGGGGTGCATATTCGCAATGGGCGGGTGCATAACCAGGGCAAGCTGCGTAACAAAGCCGCGCTTAAAGAGATCGTTGAAACGTTCAATGTGCCAATGCGGGTGACGCCCAACCAAAGCGTTATTCTCTGCGATATTGAGCCCGGTGACAAAGCGGCGATTCAGGCCATTCTTGATCGAGATGGCATTACGCCTGATAGCAAAGTGGATTCGCTAGAGCGCTATTCGATGGCCTGCCCCGCTTTGCCTACTTGCGGTTTAGCTGTAACGGAATCTGAGCGAATTATTCCAAGCATGTTGGAGCGCATTCGCAAGCTGTTGAATAAGCTAGGACTTAGAGGTGAAACCTTTGTGACGCGGATGACGGGTTGCCCTAACGGCTGTGCTCGCCCCTACATGGCAGAGCTGGGCTTTGTCGGTCAGGCACCTAAGAGCTATCAGCTATGGCTAGGCGGCTCGCCAAACCAGACTCGGCTAGCGCGTCCATACATGGAAAAGCTGCATGAGGACAGTTTGGAAGAGCAGCTAGAGCCCTTGTTTGCCTGCTTTAAGCAGAATCGGAATGAGGGGGAGAGTTTTGGTGATTTTTGCGATCGCTACACCTTCGAAGCCCTCCGCCAGTTCACCGAAACCTACACACCCGTCAGTCCGGTAGGCTCTGGCCGTCGTCGCAACCGAGTCGGCATATCGGACGAGCTATTTGCCAAGCTCAAAGCTAAGGCGAGCGCTGAAGGCAAAAGCATGGCAGATGTATTGGAAGACGCCGTTAGAGAAAGTCTGAGCTAAGTGTAAGCCAAGCTTTTTAAGAAAATGACGACGCAGGCGCTAACCTACAACAAACCTTGACTGCCTTCGGCCAAACGTCTCAAAGCTATTTTGTTTAACGTGAGTTCGACGGCTAGAACATAGCGGCAGGTAAAGCTTCCAAGTCTTTCGGAGAGAAGTCTAGCGA